>Ga0169931_10003297_pt1 | contig 25673 bp, 19 predicted proteins | sample Kivu_15m_20L_FD_129675 | JGI IMG/M metagenome (GOLD analysis project Ga0169931, IMG submission 129675) | Freshwater microbial communities from Lake Kivu, Western Province, Rwanda to study Microbial Dark Matter (Phase II) - Kivu_15m_20L... | ecosystem: Environmental > Aquatic > Freshwater > Lake...
TATAAAATATGCTTTTCTGCGTGTATTTGTGTAAAAATGTGTAGTAAAGTATCAATATTTCTTGTTTGAAATTCTTTAAGGCTGAAACTAGCTGATGTTGATGATAGGTTTGAGATTGTGTTTGAGGTAAATGGTGACTGGCTGCATTCCGAATCTAACCTTAACCTCTTCATGTTCTAGGGCATACAGCTGCTATTTCCTCATTTTTGTGAAAGTGAGTCCCTTTTATGGCACTAATACTACTTTGCCCTAGGTGAGTATAAACCTAGCATGATTAGATGATACTCCTTTGCCTGAAATGACGATATCTTTGTCTTTTTTGCCAATCGAATACTACTTCTTGTAATATAGGCTGAATGTTTGTTTGCTTTAGTCATTCAATTTCAAGTATTTCAGGTTAAAACTGCTCTTATTTTTGCTTACTTTCAATTATATCAGCTACAATTAAACAGCACCTAAGCTAAGTATATCTCCTTACTAAATCTACTGACTGTTTTTGATCTAAATATGCGTGCCGTAGGTAGACCCTACGTCTTTGATGAAAAATTTATCATCTTACTTGATCACTCTGGCATGCTAGCGAGACACTGACTACTATGCTATTAATATTTAGTTCTTGGCTGATCTTCCTATCTTTCCCTAGTTACAAAGTTATACATCTAAGGTCTAACCGTTGCATTCATATACAAACTTAAGCATGTTTTGGCAGACCTAGTAGTTGCTTTATACAAAGCTAGCTCCTCTTATACCATTGCTCACTCTCAATTGCTGTTATTTGCTGGGCTATTAATGTTTGATGTTTTTGTCTTGCATTTTGTGTACGACAGTGAACTCGTCTTGACTGGGTCGCTTCTTGTTCCATTTCTTAACATTCTCTAAAGGCCTAATAGCGTTAAGGTGTCTATTGGCTTTATCTAAGAATATTTAAGGAGTGGGCTGGCAATTCATATCGGCAGGCTAGTTTTAATCGTTGATGGGTGAAGGGGGTATCTTATGACTTATTGCTGCTAGCTATAATATTTGAAAAAGAGATGATGGTTACGGTTTGAAGGTTATTTATGGTTCTAAGGGAATATTTTGACAAGTAGGAAGGTTGGTTTGTTGTTCATCGATGTATTACTAGAAATCTATTAGGTCTTGCTCTAGCCATTAGAGCACTCTTTTTACTACTATTTTCGACTATATGCCGCATTGTTTCTGCAAAAACTGGGGATTGGCCCTCATAAGAGTAATTCCATTCAGGGTATGTTGCTACTGTTATTAGTTGTTTGAGCTGATATTGATGGGTATTCTGTTGAGTTAGAACCATAGTAGCACATCCTGGGTGTTCCAGTGTGCTATCTTTTTGGGTATGTGGGGGTAGAGTTGTTCGGGGAGAATCATGATTTGAATATTATAGTTAGTATAGAGCAATCGGCAATCACAAGCTCACATCAATAACACAAAAAACATCAAAAAGGTTTAAAAATATACATAAATATATTGTATTCTAATGTTAAGTGTTGTTTGTTGTTATACTGTTAAACTGTTGTATGAATTGGCTGACTAATATAAATTATATTCCCGCCAAGCATGCTAGCTTAGAATATGCGACAACTCGAACCCAACGCCATCACCCAGTTGTGCTCTTCCACTGCCTAGGAAGAGTCAATCCTGGTGCAGGTGTACAACTTGGTCATCCACAAGGACAAACTCAACTGCGTGCTAAGTGACGGACATTATTGCGTAAAAGCATTCCTCAAAGACAAAAGCATCATCTTTCCAGGTAAGTATATAGTAACGTAGAAAAACATGAATACGCGATTATTTGCATAAAACAGCATATGGTTTCAGACACTATCAAGAAACTTGGTGTCATTAACTTTGAACTAGTATGCTAGTACAGTCAACTCATAGGACAGCCTACCCCTTTTGATTTTGATTCTTCTAACCACAATCTTAACCCGACTAGATACAGTATCGACCAGAGCAAGGTGACTGCCTGGCACACCAGAGCCAAAGACATCACCATGACATAGGTCAACTCCAACATCAAAAGCGGAGTAAAAAGGTAAGAAAGGGGAGTGAAGAGGTAAGAGCAGACTGCGGTTAAGAATAGTCAGGTGAAGAGATAGATGCGAATGCCGTAAAACATCAAGGCTCCGACTTCAAGCGGCAACGTAAAGGACTACTAGACCATAAAAGGTCTCTTTATTGGATTGAAAAACTGGCACTTGTTATGCCGCATAACCAAACTAGACTACCAGTAGTTCAACAAAAAAGGGGGAGATAAACTAGTCAAACTACTAAACATTTAACTAATGGACCGTTCTTAGGTCAAAATAGCCGGTGTGTTCTTCTATTAAGCTGCCTAAAAATTCAGAGACGAGCTCAAACTCAACAGCGTATACAAGATTTCCTAGGGATCAATATCTAACGAGAACTACAACAACAGCAAGAACGATAAGATGTCGCCTTTCAGAATAGTTTTCGGCATGAATTCGGTATTCGAGGAAGTATCTGATGTGCATGCCATTGCCAGACCATAGTAGGCAGCCATCACGCTCAACTAGTTACTCAACAACCCCATATACGAACAGTAGTATGATATTGTTGCCATTCTTGTATAGATAGAGTAGCCCAAGTAGTTCATTAAAAACGACAAGCCTCTGTTACGGATCAACTGGGTAGTAGTCGATCCTATTCAATAAAAATCAATAAATGTTGTACTGTGGAACTAACGAATCAAACCAGATCGGTCCATGATAGGCAGAACTGTTCTTTTGGGTAGATTTGCCCTTCACAACTACAACGGCAGCCTCACTCTCAACTCCAAAATCAGATCAAGCGTACAGGTGGTAGGTGAACACTCATACCAACGATACTAGCAATCTTCAATGTAAAACTGGAGAAATTACCCTTTGTTATCGTAGAAAAGAGCAAGATAATAAGACCCAAACATGGCTCCTTCATGCAGAACACTATACTAGCTCAGCAATGCCATCTCCATGATGTCTTCAGGAGATGTCATCAGATCTGATCTGAATGTATGGGTTAATCGCATCTTGACAAAGAAGTGGTACTACTAGGGCTGTCCTGCTTGCAACAAAGCAGCAGAGAAGGGAATGTCATGTACTTGTGGCAAATTCGTATAGTAAACAGTGCCTCATTTCATCATGACCGTCTAACTATGTGACATGTCAGGAGCAGTGTACACCACAGCCTACGATGACAACGCCAAAAGGATTTTCTGGAACTAATAAGGAGTCATATACAAACTGATGAAACTAGATGTGAATCAGCTAAGAGATGTCACCTAGGACTATCTGTATCAAGAGTTCAAGGTGAGACTGGTGACAAAGAAGGACGAAGAGGGCAGGATTAAGCATCACATGGGCAGGTTGTAGCTGAAACCACCTGAGAAGAGTGCATAGTAGAACGTGTAGATGATTAAGCAGATGATGGGGCTAAGCGTCAAGGAAATGTGATCATATCCATGCATATTTAATAAAAATTTAATATTACTAGTCCGTTTCTTTTGATATTTTGTTTATTTTGTTATATTTTTTGTTAGTGTATTGTATGATTATATTCATATCTTTTGATTAATAATCGATGAAAAGTCTGTTAATCTGAATTCGTTAATCTTATTAAAACATTCAAAACACATGCACCACTACCTCACCCCCAGCAAACAGTCCTCCCCCTCCCAGTAACCTCATTCCCTGCGCCACAACAACACCCAGCCTCGAGACGGAGATTGGGTGTGTCTCAACTGCCACAACCTCAACTTTTCATTTCGGAAGAAGTGCAATCGATGCAAAGTACAAACAAAACTACACAACCAACAAGTCACCCAGTACTACTAACAACTGGTCAATCAACATTACTATGCCAATGATAAATAAAATTTCCCAACCATCGACAACCATACCGACATGCACGACCAGCCCTCTATCGATGATGTTTCTTCTATGGAAGGCAACATGAACCAAAAAACAGTATAGGCCATAAGCGCACATACAAGATTCGAGCATAGTACTCCTTAGAAGTCAGTTAGGAGAGGGTAGTTGCCAAGCGTGAGTCCACTGGTAAAGCGATACCAGCTGAGAGAGTTCTAGTCAACTCAGAGCGTACTTATGGCATGATATAGAGCAAGCAACGAGGATTATGCGAGTAGGAGTGTGTATGGGCAGGCATAACAGTGGACTACTAGAGCAGTGGATAATGTGAATAGATATAGGTGGAGTGGGAGAGGGGGAGTTAGTAGTAATTGTAGAAATTGGTGCAGCAGATAATATTGTGAGTTTGATAGAGTGTATCAGTGTATTCTATGTAAAAGTTAGTGTATTGTAACATATGCTTGTATTGCGTTGTGATGTTTATAATAGCTATTTAAGCATGTAGTAGTAGTTGAGGACAAAGCTATGCTAAACAATGTAGTACTGCAAAATTCTAAAACTGAATTTTGATAACAATGTCAAAGTCATCTAGGAGAGATAGCAATAAATATAGGCACTTTAAGTTCAAGTATAACAACTCAGCAATGATAAATTTAGTCTATAGACGCATATATAACGAATTCAGGACCAACACAGGACTTAGGTGTTGCAGATGGAGAGTATTTTTAATAAGCAGTTGAGTGAGAAGGAAAGAGAGGGGGAGTAGGTGGCAGTTATTATTGAAAGCAGGGCCAGGAGATAAATATAAATAGCCACCAATAAACTAGCAGCTTAAATACAATCCTTCAAAAGACAACAGGCATAGTCTTAGGACAACCATCGCAGACTTATAGCATAAAATAGCAGATTAACGTAGATGGTGGTGGGATACAAAAATACAGTTCTTTAACTGTAAAATGCTATATAGCGCATAACCTAATAGAAAAACGCAACTAACGGTAAGATGCAATTGCATTTACAATAGCTATAAGGTGTAAGAAACTGCAATCAGTAGTGGGAAGAAATGCTTAAAGGCAAGCTCAAAGAGGCTCAGAGGGAGAAACAAGTGCTATAAGAGGAACTAAGTGAAGTCAAACTGGCAGCCAAATAAAAAATTAAGAAGATTAAAGAAGAAATGAATAAGAAAGTATTGGCTGTTTCATAGCAGAAAGAGGAAGAACTTAGAGGAGCGGTCCAAGAACAAAAACAGTTGAAATTTCAGCTTGAAAAAACATTAAATGAACAAAGAAACAGTTCAGGAGAAATAATAACTTTACGCGAGGAAAAAAGCAAACTAGAAATGCTTTTGAATAAGTAGAGATAGGCACAGATGAAGACAACTTTCGAGCGCAATCAGAAAGAATACGACTACTTGCTCAAAATATTCGAACAGGACAAACGTGACCTCAAGGCACAAATAGAAGCCTTGACCTAACAGCATAAACTGACTCAGGATGAGCTAGCTGACGTCAACAGCAAGAGAGAAAGCTTCGAAAAAGCAGTCTAGAGGTTGAAAGTGTAGTTGCTTAATAAGGCCAAGGAAAATGATTAACTCAAAAAAGACTATAAAAAGATAAAGCATTAGCTATAGGCAAAAGTGGCCCAACATTAGGCCATTCCTGTAAGATAGACTCAAACTAAACCACCTCGCAGGTTGGATGCGCTGGACAGCGTCAAGATGTAGCAAGATTATTCTCAAGTTTTCACTGAAGATATGGGCTACATCGACGACAAGTTTTTCGATGTGGCTTCAGGACTCAAGTCTCCCAAAGGCAAAATGATGATGGGCAGTAGCAACCCAGGTAGAGATGCGCAGTTGATGAAGAAGATCGCCTAGTTGCAGTTGTAGTGCCAGTAGTATAAAAATTTAGTAAAGGGTATGAGGTAGTAGGCAGATGGTATGAGACGAATGTGCTAGTAATAAAAGAACAAAGAGGTGAGTTTGTTCAGAGATAAGGCCAATATTTACTGGGAGAAGGCAAATGACAAATAACAGCAACTCATGATGATGAGATAGCAGTACAATTAGCTGAAAACTACTCTTAGTGAAGTGACTAGCTAGCTCAAACAACTCAAAAGTATATAAGTTGAAGGCAAATTCAAAGACAAGACTATAAAATAACAAAAATAGTTGAGTTAGCGATTATAGATATAAAATCAGTAGCTGAAAGAACAACTTTAGGCCTTGTAGAGTGAACGCGCTATGCTAGAGGACGTTTCAGCCTAGTTAAGGGCAGAAGTTCATGCTCTGAGACATCCTAGAGGACAACCTAGCATGTAGTTTACGTAGAATAGTATAGAGCATCAGCCACTACAGATAATTGATCAGCAGACTCAGCCTTATGGCCACAGATACAGACTCCAGTAGAATTCATCATAAATGCAATAAGTTCAAGGCATGGCCCAAGCCTACCCTTTATAAAGGAAGATTCCTAAAAAACTGCATGATTTAGTGAGGTAGAAAAAGATGTTTTCGGTGAGTGGCAAAAGAGCAGCCATAGAGTAAAGGGGCTTATAGATGCGAGTGGACCAGAGAGGAACGTAGAGTCAAAAGTAGGTGTTAGAAAGGATAAAGCTAAAGAACAAAACACCGCCTAAGGTGGTCAACTATGCATAAATGAAGTCAAAACAGGCATAAAACCTAAGCTGATATAGATTTTATACTCATCTAGATACATTTTCAAATAAAATAGTCAGCTAAAAATAAAAGTTATGGTCAAAATAAATATATTTGTTTAGTTTTTGTATATTTTAGAAGATGATTTATATAGATTATTAATGATGTAGTATGAAAGTTAATCATCCAGAGTGCCAGCACCTGGAAGTCGCACCCTCGAACGCTACAAAAAGCGTCTCCTCGTCCAAGTGGTAGCCATCTTCAGTTTCTGCCTTATCGTCATACTCGAACGTATATTTTACGAAGTCATCATCGAGTCATAGCAAGGCATTATCTCTAGCCTGCAGCTCAGCACTGACCTAACTAACCGCAACTAGCAAGGCACAGTCGTTCCCTACTAAATAACCAACCAATTTCTCAAATTACTAGCATCGCTTTCGTAGTTCAGATGGCAATTTCTGATCTTCACGCATGTGATGGCAACTCTCTACGTGGCTGTAGATGCACTAATAGCAGCCAAACTACTCTACGTTTCCATGGCCATTATATACCTCGTATCTTTACTGCAGTTATTCTACGCAGGGCAAAGACCTTTCTGGAACTCACAAGATATACTAACAAGTGACTGTCTGGCCAACTACTCACATCCTAATCTCGGCCTCATCCTTTCTCTCTTCGTGCCCTACTACTTCTTCTACTGCTGGAAAAAACGATCAGGAAAGGTCTTTCTGGGCTAGATGAAGACATCATAATATTTGTTTTTTATTGGTATGTTTGTAGTCGTGGCTGTGCTTCAATTCATGAACTACTTCACAGGCAGTCTCTTTCTCATTAATATTGCGCTCAGCATAGTCTGCTTCCTACTCGTAGGCATGGTAGTAGTCTCACTCAACTCACTCATCGACCAAGCAATACGCAAATCCACCCTCATCAAAGTAGATGCCAAAAAGTATGTCTTTTACTGGCTGCTATTCATCTGTTTGATCTAGACTTTCATTCTTATAGTATACGCAGGATAAGATATATTTTTGGACATAGATTGGGTCAAAAACTACATATCGTGCACTAAGTACCTTGACTACTAGCAAACCGATTTCAGGTACGATGAGGTTATTGGTCCTTGGTTCAATTTCATGCAAACTGCAGCCATGTTCGGCTGGATCGGAGCTGTTTTCGGAGTCAGTGCTTGTTACCGTAAAATGGCAATAGCCTAGTGGGCCTAGGGACCCAAAAACAAACGCATAATGAGAGCATTGATTGCCAATTTGATGATAGTACCTTCATGGCTGTTTATATCTTTTTTGGAGAAGGGCAGTTGGATAAAGGATATTGGACTGAATGAGTTCATAGTGGATGGAGTGCACTTCTTCGTGCTTTACTTATGGATTTTCGGATACATGCCCTATTTTGTGCTTGAAAAGGCTTTGAAGCTGACAAACAGATAGAACGAGGACTACTACGTTATCCTTTCAGACAAAAAATGATTATTATAAGCATATATTCTTTTACCATTCATTTCAATAATGAATTGCATTCATAAATTATAGTATTGTACTTTAAATAGCAATATGCATATAGTAAATAGTGTTTTTAATCTTTTTCTTTCTAAATGATGAAGATCCGTTAACAAAAGATGATGACTCTTCATATTCTGTGTATGTAGATAGATTATATATTGTGTAATATGTTTATTAGCGCCAACTGCTTTAATAATGACAACCAACAACAATCGCCAGTGCCCCGTCTGCCGCTCACCCCTCCCCTAATCTCGCTGCAAAATGTGTGGCTTCCAACAAGTACTTCCCTAATAAGATAGAAAAAAATGCAAGTGCAGGTGACTGTTGACGAAGGCCGGATTAATGTGCTGGGTCGAATCCGCGACAAAACTAATAAGAGCGCAACTAGGTACATTTCCAGTCATTGTAAGGGTGCAACTACATAGAAAAAATAACCACCTACCTCAGATAATACGCCAGAGTACTCAAACAATCAACAATAAAATTCGCATAGCAAAAATAATTATCTCCAGAATAGGCACAACTACTGAATCAGAGAGTTTTTGCCATCTGGAAGAGCTATCTGCTTAAAGTTAATCAACAAAATCAGCCTTTTCTGGGAATATTGAAAAAATATTGTTTTGGCAAAGACAAGGCTAAAAAGTAGACTTAGAAGTAGAAGCTATAGGCTGAGGATTCGAAGGAAGACAAGAATTCAGCATAGTGTTCTAAATAGTAAAAGATATAGCCGTAAGATCAAAATCTTAAGAGATCTCATGAGCAACACAATGTGGCTAAAAAGTAGAGCTCACAACTCACAAAGTAAGTATTGGCAGCCTCTCATCAGCTTAGATCGTACTATAAAGTGTCAGTGAGCGGCACCCTATCTCAAAGCATTTAAGAACGCAAGATAGATCAATACGTACTTACACCAAGTCAGAAAGCCTACCTTTCTTACCTGATAGCTTTTAAAGAAATAGATGAGTAGTTCGTGAAGGAGGCCAGCCATAAATATATCAGGCTTGTGCTTAAAATCAAGAGCGGACAACGCAAACAGTCGTATCTCAATGATAAATAGATACAGGCTGAGCTTAATGATAGACAATGCAAGGCTCTATAGGTCAAATAGCTGTCTATTTTGCTTATCTTAATGGTTGATTTGCTTAGGTGCTGTCTAAATAAAGACGACTAAATCACTAGGCTGAGCTATCTGATAAGCTAGTATCAGGGTCTAGATGGAAGTTCTTAAATAATAGATCACATTTTGTAAAAACTGCAGAACAGCAAAGACAACACAAATGACCCAGAAACAGCTTGCTTGAGCATAAGTTTCTAAATGGTATATGCCATCATCTATCTGGGCTCAGTCCAGACCGGTTTTTGCTTTACTATCTCATAAATTGTGGCAACTATAGGTCATTTGAGTATTCCAAGTGTTTCCTTATAATAGTAAGGGCCAGTCTTGCCAGCAATCGTCAATTAGTAATCGATTTACCCAAACAAAACAAGAAAACTAAGCCACAAACTAGCCGAGTTCCTCTAACTTAAGTTTTCTTCATGTATACTGGCTTGGAACTAAAAATTTTGTAAAAAACTATCACTTTTGTGTTATTTGTCACAGATCAATCAAGTAACATAAATAGTGTTTTCATAGATGCTTAAGAGTCAAGCCAAACCTGTTAGTTATAAGTATTCTTCTAAAAAGAAACAAGATTTTCATCGATTTATGTAGTTAGACCAAGACATTTACACTTTAGCAGGAATATTTATTTTTGTTAAACTAAGCTTAGGTCTTACAAATTATCCTTATCTAGTCAACTTCGTGTTGCCTCTGGGTGTGTAGCTTAGCAAAGATAGATAAGAGAATCAAGTAGTAAACAAATTATGCAAGAACAGGGCTGTTGTTACTAAAAATAAAATGACTCTTATGATTGTTAAATAATAGCTGCCTTTGCCTTATCAGCGCCCTATCAATGCCCTACAACTTTGCAAGAATATAGAGGCACTTCGCAGTAAAGATAAAGAAATGGGAGATAAGGCACTATACAAACAAAATATCAAACTTAGGTCACTCTAAAGTCTCAACTATATGACATCTACTTAAATATCTGACCTTCTATGCACTAGTCAACAGAATTCTTAAAAAAATCAGAACGAAATTAGCTTGAAATTCGATATAAGTGCACATAGAAAAAATATTCAAATTGCTAAGTTGAAAGCCAAAAAGCAACAACCAAAAGTGCCTACTGTAATATAGAAAAGTCTTAATTCTTTGATTCTTAAGCAGTTATCTTGCATAGTTGACTTGAACGAGTAGCTAGTTGAATAGATAAATGTCGATGGCTAACCTGGAGTATGTTTGGTGGACTAGCCAAGCACTAACTATGAGCTGATGTTCGAGTACAGTGGAGACAACCTGATAGGCTCAGGCAGACTATAGCAGCTCTATCTGATGGAACAGTTGTGTCTCAATGTGTGCAGTTTCAATTAATTAGGAGCTACTTTGGTCAAAATGGAAAGTGTGCTCAAATTGTTTTAAATCTAGTAGTGATCACTATTTACTATCTTACTTCAATCAAACAAAAATATACTAATAATGCGTTTATTGATTAAAATAATGTCAAGAATAAGTGTCTGTTATGTTTAATATTTGATATTAGGGCGTTAATCAGTTCATATTTCTGGGAAATCGCTTTCTTCAACCCTTTGTTGTCTAGGCTTGTTTCTCTGAGGCTTATTCAGTCTTTCTTCATCCTAATCATCTTCTCTGTCTTCGACCTTCTACCTGTACTGTCCTCCTTCTTTTTCTTTATACTTTCCGCCTTCTCTCTCCTTGTACTGCCCGTCTCTCTGCCTGTTATATCCTCCATCTCGTCTTGCTCTGTTTTCATAGGCAGCCTGTTTCTACTCCCACTCTTTAATTGCCTTCTCTCTAAAGGCTGCCCTGTCCTATTCGGAAGGTTGGTTGAAAATGTTAAGTTTTTACCTGATCAGTTGAATAGTGCTGTCGATATCTGTCTATTTGTTTGGGGGCAAAAGGTTCAGGTTTTGGAACTGGTTGACTACATCTATGTTATGCGAGAAGGTCTAGTCCTATTGTTTCTATTATTTGGCTTTGACTTTGTTTTTGTTCTTCTTAACCGGACTGTCTTCATCTTCTTTTGACTTTTTAGACACTAGCACTACTGCTCCGCCTTTGACTTCTTTTTGCCACTATTTACCCAAAGTAACCTAGGAAGCCTGCACTTGAACTCTCTATTCTCTCTTGTATACAGTAGGTCTTAGTCCTCGACAGTAGGAAATGAGTGTGTCGCAAGACTAAATTTGTTGGTAGTTCGGATTGCGATTAATAAACTACTCTTTTTCTTTCTAAAGCTTCAGTTTTCTTTCTTATTCTCTGACTTTGCGCTACTCTTCGGCTTTTCTTCTCTATTACCGCTTCTTTTCTCTCTCTTCGTACTCTTTCTGTCTCTTTTTCTATAGCTATTCCGCCTCTTTCTTTCGTTTTTCTTCTTATTACTTATGTTTTTTAAGTCTCTCCTGCTGGTCTTCGACCCACTTGATGTATCTCAACAAATCTTGCTGGTCTTCGTAGTTATCCACGTCTCTCGTATGCTTGTCTAGATAATCATCGATTCTTTCCTATAATTTATCTCTCTTTGCCTCAACTGCCTTTATTTTAATGTCAAACTCAGCCCTGATCTGCTCTACTGACTTGTTTTATTGCTTTTACTTGTTATGGCTTTCCTTTGATTCTTTAAGCTGATTGATTTATTCTTTCAGAACATTTGCCTCAGTAATCTTCAGGTGAAGCTCGTATTTAATGCCTTTGAGTTCTTTGTAAAGAATGTCAGCTTGGTCTTAAAGCTTGCCCACGTCAGCGTCGATCTCAAACTGACCTCTAGCACGAGGTAAAGCTCTCTTGAGTTAATTGATTTCGTTGTTAAGTCTGGCCTAGTCTCGCTTGTTAAGCTCTCCCATAGTTAGATACTGCTACTTCTCAACGATTCTTTTCTGGAGCACCTCTGCTGATAGATTCTAAGAAGAGTTAGGTTTCCTCAGTCCGTCGATTCTGAATCTTAGAGCTTCGAAGTCTCTGTTCACTCGCACCTTGGTCTCATCCAAGGCCTTTATCTATCTACGTAGCTGCCTTTAGACTTCGAACTTCTTGCCCAACTCACCGGAATACTCACTGTTGACTTGTTTTCCTGATTTTTAAGCCTCGCTTGCAAACCTTATGATCTTTTTCTGTTCCTCGATAAGTGCTTTCTTTTCATCCTTGATATCCTATCTTTCGGCCTTGAGCTTATCAAGTCCAGCCTGGTGTTTCTCTCTGTCTGGTTTTTCCAACAACTTCTTTGGTTTTTCAGGGGGCTTGGTGGCTTCAGTGACATCCTGTTTGTTCCAGTTGAAAACAGGCCTTTGATTACGAGGTGGTCTTTCTTTTTTGGGTCTTTGAGGTTGGGGGTGTTTGGCCTCGAACTGTTTTTGTTTGGCTTCGGCCTACTGCTATATCTTTTGTTTGTATTCGGGCTGGTCCTCGAGGGTCTTGGTGGGGTCAACAAGGCCCTTTTCGACGTCTTCCTTGAGCACGTACTTGGACTTGGGCATGATTAAATTATAGCGACGTGGAATAAACAACAAAATAATCAATAAAAACTATATAAACTATATTTAAAACAATCAAATCCATTTATGCATAAGTTTTGGCACTAAAATTTATATATTTTGTAATACGTATAACAACATCTGAGCTCATTATTTCGGTCAATTTGTTCTTTTCATCTATTTTTATGCTAATAAGACTGTATGATAATATGGCCGTTGTTGATGGGTGGAGAATTATAATCGTATTTAATTGTGCCAATCCTCATGGACCTCGTTCACAAGTTCAAACAAATCATTGCCATAGAGAAGAAAAAATACAGGCAGAAGGGTCCTACTAATACCCTGATCGGTTTTGTGCTTTTGTTCGCCATGATCTACATCCCCACTGCCATCGCTGCTGACTACTGGCCAGCTGTGATTGAAAACAAGGTTGCCTTCTGCGTGATAGGCACCTTCATCTGCCACTTCGGAATTCAGGTAGTAGCCTACCTCTTGCATTTGCCCGGCTACATGGGCATCAGCCAGTTTTATGAAAAGCACAAACTCAACCCAAAAGGCTCAAGACCTTGGTAGCGCTCAAACTGGAAGGAGATGCTCATCGCAACAATCAAGAATCTCATAATAAATCAGATTTTAGTCTACCCCACTCTGTTGTATCTAGGTGCAAAGAACTCAAAGATCCGTGTTGAAGGTTTTCCCTAGATGAGCTAAGTTTTTGGCCAGGTCATGTTCCTTTATCTTTTGGACGACTTCTTTTTCTACTGGCTACACAGGCTCTTCCATGAGTTCAAATTCCTTTATAAACTGCACAAAGTTCATCATGAGTTCGACACTCTATTCACTGTTCTCAACTAATATTTCCATCCGATCGATTTCATCTTCGGAGCATATGTAAGAATCGTCTTATTTAGTTGCCCTCGGCTTTGTGCTTTGCAGTGCTTGGACCTAGAGCGCATGCTTACACTCTATTCTACTGGACTTGTTTCAAAGTGCTCAACAGCTGCTAGAGCCACAGTGGATACGAATTCGAGTTCAGTCCTTACAGAGTGCTTCCTCTTACGATTGGATCTAGTTTCCATGACTACCATCACAGCCACAACGTGGGAACATACTGCGGAAGATACTACTTTTTGGACTTGCTGTTCGGAACAGGTGGAGACTACTTCAAGAACTATCTGGCGAAGGAGGCAGTGTAGTGATGATTTATCGGTTTAGACTGATATATTAAATGTTTAAAGATATTGTAGTCCATATCAAAATGTTGCATTTACTCTTTATATTTAAGTGTAAATGTATTATCATTTATTAAACTTAATTAAGTTTTATAGCACTATACTAGCTGAGAGAATTATAATTGCACCTTTCTGTTGAAGATATGGCCGTAGGACAAGTGACCATCCTAGACAGATTCAAAAAAATCGCAGAAATAGAACGCACCAAGTTCGAACGCAAAGGACCAGTTAACACGGTCATCGCTATTGCTTTGCTGCTGGCATTCGTCTATGTGCCTACCACTATAGTCAAAGATTACTGGCCTTAAAATATCGAAGATAAACCCAATTTCGCCTACTTTGCCAGTCTCACCTGTCACACTGTGGTACATCTTGGCATGTTTTTACTCCTACTACCTGGATACTTCAACCTAAGCGAGTTCTATAGAAGACACTTGATCAATAAGAAAGATCCTAGACCTTGGGAGAAGGAAGACTGGAAGTAAGCTAGAAACAAAACTATCAAAAACGTGGCTGTTATTCAGTTCATTGCCTACCCTCTCATCACTTTCTTAACCACCAGACAACCCAAAAACAGATTCGATGGCTTCCCTGAGCTCAGCGAGGTCTATACTCACTTGTTCATCATCTACTTTGTATAAGACTTCTTCTCGTATTGGTTCCATCGCATGTTCCATTAATTCAAATTCCTCTACAAATTGCACAAAGTTCATCACGAATGGGAAACACTTTACTCCTGGCACAGTTAGTACCACCACCCCATCGATTTCTGCTTCACCAGTATCGTAATATTTAACTTATTCAGGCTCCTTCAGTCGTCACTTTCATTTTCTTCGGAGATCGCGTCCACGTATTTACAGTTCTTCTTTGGATATGTCTAAGATCATCGATGAGCTGCTAGAACCACGCAGGATACGAGTTCTAGTTCAGTCCTTTCCGAGTGTGTCCTTTGACTTTGGGTGCCAATTTCCACGATTTCCATCATAGCAAAAATGTAGGAGCATATGCCCAGAGATTCTACATCTGGGACCTTCTTTTCGGAACTGGAGATGACTACCTTAAATACTACTTCGCCAAGGATATAAAAAGTTAGTGATTGCTCTAAGCCTTATCTTATTCATACCTTATATAGTCAAAACACTTAAAAACCAGTAATAATTGATTGAATAAGTCAAATGATACGATAATATGATTGTTGCCATTTTACCAGTTTAAGTCATTTTTAAATTATATCATATGCAAGAAACACGCACATATAACCATCTTTACAAACAATATTTAATACACCCCACCCCATGAGTCTAGCTTCCCCTTAATCAGTCAGTCCTCAGCTTGCTCTTCCAACCAGTCCTCTGCCCCTCAGGCATTCCTTGCGCAGATGGGCACGACATACTCAGCATCGTTTCGGGCTCAAACTTTACAAGTTCAGACCCAAAAAGAGCTAAGAAGCCGGTTCTAGCCTAGAGGAAGGGCCTAGAGATATATATTTTGAGAAAGAGGAGAGTGTGACTCCTGTAAAGATGGTGAATAAGGAAGATATGGTGACTGTCAACCACGAGCTCAAGTAAATCAGCAGTGAGTAATACGTACCTTACGTCCCCCAGAGGAAAAAAAGAGGGCCTCGCAAGGCCAGAGCGATCAAGAAGAAAAAATGAATTGATAGGTGTAGGCAAATTATGTAAAAAAATCAATATATGAACAATTGTTGTAGAAAACTTCTTCACAACACTTTTTTTATTGAGAATAGTGAGTTTTTCTTTCGAAAATGCAGTAAAATGAGTATATTGTTGTTTGATAGACTACAAAATCATTCTTGCCTGGCGAAACTAAAGTTCATGAGTCGATTGACCTTCTTGGTGGACTCGTCGTAGTCGAAGTCAGTGAACTTTATTGTCTACATACCCACACACTTACGTTATTATTCTTTATTATGTCTAATTCGTCATCAGACCCCTCTTAGTCCTACAACTAAGGTCTTTCAGGTGGCTTGATCTCCATCGCAAGCAATTTTTGCCAGTTTACAGATGAGAAGAAGGAATGCTATTTGATTTGGCTCCAACTCTTGGCTCCCAATCGCTTTTTAGGGTCTCTCTAGAGAAGCGCAGTTATGAATGATTTTGCATTTTCACTTATGTTTTTAGGAAATTTAAGCTTGCCCTCTTTGATATTCTTGTACAGTGTAGGGATATCGTCGGAAAAGTAAGGCGGCTAGCCTATTAAAAATTCATAAAGGACAGCTCCAATACCATAGAGGTCGCTTTCCTTTCCGGCTCCCTTTTGACTCAACATTTCGGGCGATAAGTAAGCTGGACTTCCGCAAAAACTCTTTGTTTTGTCTTAATTAGTTTGCTTACTCAGACCGAAGTCAGCCAACTTGATGTTGCCCTGTCCATCTAGCAAGATATTCTAGGGTTTCAGATCTCTGTAAATAATATTTTTTTAGTGGAGATGTTAGATGGCTAGTACTAGCTGAGCTATATAGAACTTGGCTTAGTCCTAAGGAAAGGTGATTTATCTAGCTAGATGGAAGCTGAGATCGCGTCCCGAGCAGTAATCTAACGCAAGGTAAAGATAATGTGGCGTCTGGAAAGCAAAATGAAGGTTAATAATAAAGGGATGATTAGCCTGTCTTAGAATATTTGCCTAAATAATAGCGTATTTGAGCTGTTTCTGAAGAATCAGGTTCTTTTTCTTAAGGGCTTTAAGAGCATATAATTTGTTGTTGGAAATCAGTTTGGCCAAAAATACTTTGCCGAAAGCTCCAGAGCCTAGAGTGTTAAGAATATTAAAAGATGTGAAGTTGACCTTATTGGTGGTAACTTAGTTGAGCTATCTTGTCAAAATTTCTTTATTTTATTTGTAAGAAAGTCTTTTGTCATCGCTTTCTTCTATCTTCGATTAAATCTTTGATGTATTTTCACTGGTTTTAGTCTACTATGATTTTCTATCAACATTATCAGAGCGAACGATATGTTTTTACTATCTTTGAGTGGTGCTATTGTTTTCCTTGAAAGTTGATTTCTGGCTCTTGATGGAACCTCTGCTATTCCTGTTTCCCAGTGCTTCATTGAATATGTTTTTGGGCACTTTTTTGATTAATTTTTACAGCTAAGGTGGCTTGTCCTCAATGATAAGCTCATTCTTTTTGATCTAGGATATGAACTGAGGGTTCTTTTATAGTTATTGCGCGAATCTGACTGCCTGTTTGATATTAGTGATCCACTCTTGGGCAGTCTCTTTGTACTTGCATGCATATATTTCTTTGTTGGGTTCCTCAATAGTGAAGTAAACCAACTATTTTTTCATGTAAAAGGCCATGTCTTCCTTCTCGATTATCTTGAGACCATTCAGACTGTTGAGGGGAGTGATTTAGAGAGGTTTTTTGGGGAAATCGTTGAAATTTTAGTATCGAATCATTGAGCCTTGAAAGGGATCGATCAGGAGGTATCTTTATTTGAGACTCATAAAGGGACGTTTAGCTTTTAGAATGGAACCGCGGATTATAGTGGTAAGTGAGATGGGAAGATTGCCTTTGACGTACTAGTGATAAGTTTCTTTCTTATCTTAATGCTTTTTAAGCAGTTTAAGACACTATTCGTCAGTACATACTTATAATGGTGTTTTTCCGTGATTATCTTTGATGTTGAGATCAATTTCTTTATCAAGAAGCATAGCCAGAGCTTCTTTATTGCCCTCTTTAGCAGCGAGATGCAAAGGACTGCCTTTGGAGGTGACCAGATTCATGTTGATGGTGGGCTGTGCTAGCAGATGCTCTAAATAGTAAGTTTCTTTGAGATTAATTGCTAGTTGTACTGGCAGCCACCCATCACTAGTGCACTTGTTTATATCGATACCATGCATATCCAGCAGTTAGTCGAATATTTAGTGAGCTTTGCAGAAAATCGAGTAGTGAAGTGCCCCCCATCCTTTCTAGCCCAACTAATTAATTATTCTTGGCTTTGCTTGCTGAAGTTAATTGAGATCTTCCTCCTGGATGTCCTCAGGGTAGTCTTGGAAAATATTGAGAAAGGACTCTTTGTCTTTGCGCTGTATTTCTTTTAGCATTCGTTCACATTATTGATCGAGGTACTTTCTGAGATTGAAGTTATGTTCGTCCTGACTCGACTCTTCCTCTTCTTCGTTATCGCCCTCTTTTTCCTATTCGATCTAGTCCATCTATTTCTGCTGTACACCCAGGATGTTGTTCAGGTAACGCGTATTAATATTTTTGTTTTTGTTCTACTTGTACGACTCCTGCTCTTATAGCAGCTCTATGTTGATCTACATGCCTTCCTTGATTCCGTAGTGCGTGATAGGCCAGCCCTGAACTATACGATAGTTGACTTTGCCCTTGCGTACTCGCACGATGAACTTGCGACTAGTGTGCCCCACTCGTTTCTACAAGTACTACAGCAGTTGGGCAGTGTTTTAGCAGAAATTGACGTCGATTCGTTCTGTTTTGGTCTGGAGAAGTCCGTACTTTATGACTAGGATAAATCGCATTCTTATATTATCGCACCGAACAACAATACATACACTATAACGATTCCTATCATCTTAAGAAACAAATAAGCATTTTATGACTATCGAACAAAACTAAAAAACTTTGGCACATTTAAGATGTTAAGGTAATTTAATTTTCTTTACTAGATTATTTATGTATTGATACAAGTTTTTTATGTATGCTTTGCTATGTATGTTTTTAGTAGAATAAAAATTCATATTTACCATTAACCTTTAGTTCTGCTAATGAACTTGCCTTTCGTTGGTATATTGTTCTTCAGCCATCCGTCAAAAACAGTGCCGTCGTGCCACTTGTACCTCACCACATTGTCTTTCTACTCTAGTCTTCCGTCTATAAAGTGTCCGCTCACCTAGTCTCCATTATCAAAAGTCAAAGTGCCTATATCAGTTTAAATATACCTTTGCCGTTCTTGCGGTCGTTTGCCCAGCCACCCTTGTATATGATTCTAGTGGCCGCCTATACATACGATCCTTCTCCTGTTCTTTTGTTATTAATCATATCTCCGCTGTACTCGTCGCCGTTAGCATACTTCACAAATCCTTTTACGAACTCATTTTGATCAAAAGTTCCCTTGAACTATGTGCCATTGACTAGAGTGAGTTTTCCCTTGCCTTGACGACGGTTGAACACCCATTAGCCGTTATACATTCCACCTGGAAATTGATACATACCCTATCCGTTTTTCTGATCGTTGTTCCAAGATCCGTTATAGAACTAGTTTGGACCATAAGTGTATCTGCCTTGACCGTGTTTGCGACCTTGATTCCAGTTTCCTTAGTAGACTGGTTCCCTTGAAACTATTTAACTAAGAACTCCATACCCATTCTGTTTTCCTTGCAAGAAATCTCCCTCATATCTGAGCTGTTACCCCTTGAATGTGTACACACCTCGGCCTTAGAAGAGTCCATTCACTAGATCACCTTAGTACTTGTCACCATTTTGAAGCAAAATCACTTGATTTCTGAGAGTTTAAGCTCTCGTTTTCTAACTAGTTGATCTTTTGGTGATTTATGGCTGAGTCAAAGCAGGAATAGTTGGAGTGATTGGTCGGGTGAAGCTAGTGATTGTGTTTGTTGTGGAGGTCACTGCTGTGTTGATGGTGGGATTGGGCTGTACGAGAGTAGGAGCGAGACCAGTGCGTGGACTGAGCGCAGTTCTGGACTGTATGGGACTTCCCAGTTACTGTTTTTTGGACATGATTGGTTGCACGTACTACTGCTTGTTCAAGGGAGAACGATTAGCTATGTTCTTTAACGATGCCAGCTTAGGGTTAGGTGACAGCTGCTTGCCGGCTAACATCTTTTTCTGAGTGGAGTCCCTTGGAGAAAGCATTCAATGATAACAGTATTAACAGCTGTAGCTAAAGTTAAATCAAAAATAGTAGTAAGCCAATCAGAAAGAAATACACAAACTTAAATTAATAGCTGATTTTTAATGTTTAATAGACGGATAGACTATGCATATTGGTTTACGATGAATGTTGGTTTATGACTGTCAATAATAATAAAATAAGGATGCAGCGCAAGGATGAGTTCACTCCTTGGTAGGACTAAAACCCACCTTTAAACTACATATAGTCGCCCTACTCAGTGCCTCCACAACCGCTCAGAAAGATCAAATCCTTGCAGCCCAACTAAGATTCCATCTAAGAATAGGCCAAAAAGACACTACTCAACCTGTAGTTCGAAGCCAGACAGAAACAAGTATAAAAACTCAAAAAATACTTATAGCTGAACTCGCCTTAAAAAGGCTAGAGCTCTATGTCTGTTGGTCTCAACGATTTGAGGCTTCCTAAGATCCACAAATAACGAAAATCGCTGTAGAGTGGTATACCCAGATAGCACAGTTTGAAGCAAGTGGTCATTGACGATGTATTTAAGAAGTACGGCAGCCATCGTAGAAAAAAACATATAGATCGAGTCTAGAGGAGTGTGAGTTTCGGCAAAAGCATCAGCAAAGTGTGTCCCTAGTTATAAGTGCAGGGCAAGTACTCGACCATCGATACAAAAAACTAGATGCATTTGAGATAGTTGAGACTGAGGGGGAAAAGACTGGCAAAGAGCTCAGTAGCTGTGAATAGTGCTAAGTTGTAGAGTGGGGACTTCAACTATTTACCCTCACAACCCAATATAACACCACATTACTTGCTGATGGGGCACAACAGAGAAGATATTTTGAAGAAAGTTATGAACCAGTTGCTGCATAAGTTCAAGTGATTGTTTCTAATTAAAGGTAGTTTATATATGGAATACGAGCTATTAATTATAAATAATGGCCCATTCGCAGCCCTTCTGGAGGTTATACTACTGTTAGGTCAACGAGCAAGACTAAATCACAATACACAGCCTATACCTCAAAAACACTTCCTTTCACGGTCATCCTCAAGCCCAGAAAAGTCAATAACAGCATGCCAGCGGACCTGTTGATGTAGAACTCACCATCAAGCAGAATAATTAAATCAATATGAAATTGACTACTAACGCTGGAGACAGATTCTTTGAAGGAGAAAGAAATTAAGGTATGTTATAGGGCTACTGGGGCAGAACGAAGGAAGATATAGGCGAAGGCAACTTTAAAATCAACTTAGTAGAGCCAAAAGTAGGGTGGAACGGATACTACGAACAGTAATAAATATAAAACTATATGACCTTCGAGTAGTTGACTCTTGGACTCGGGCAAGAACTGATAAAAGGAAAAGGAAAAGACGAAATCGGAGGATTTACGATCGAAGGCAAGATCAATCAAAATGATGGCAAAGTCTGCTTTGAAAAGATATATGAAGAGGGCAATAAATGGCTGTTTTGGGGCATATTGAATGGCAAAGCATGCGAGGGAAGTTGGGGCACCTAATAGAATTAAGAAAGAGGAAAGTTCAAACTGTACTGGCTTTAGTGATTTAATCAGCTGTCATTTTTTAAATGCATTTATTTCTTCGAGTATTTTAAACATTCTACTTAAAGATAAAGAGTAAGTTTATTTGTGACTATAGGTGCATATGAGTATTACTAGGATAAGACAAGTATGCAACTCTAATCAAACGATTACCTTATTCCTGCACAGTGGACAACTGTTGCTTCTGGTGACCCATATCCTCACACAATGCAAGTGGAACACGTGATTGCATCTAAGCCTAGTTATGTCTTCTTCTTCGTTGTATTCCTCAAGACATAGCGAACAAACTGCTCCATTTTAACCGTTGTATGCTATTTTGGGCATTTGTGCGTGGAGGGTGTGGTTCAGCTATTTTATTTTTGATTTGAGGTACCTGAAAATAAAAATGATGTTTTATTTCCAAAACATCACGTAAAAACAACGCAAGTAAAACATCAATAACAGTCCATTAGCGAAGTAGTAGGGCAGGTTCAGCGCCTACACTGTGCTTAAACTCAACTAGTACAGACCAGTCATCATGTAAGTCAGCCAGTGAGACTATGAAGCCAGACCGCGTTCCATTTGACTCAAAAAGACCAGAAGAGTGAGGCCCATAATGAAATAGTACAGGTCGCAGAGGATGACTAGCGTGAACATGAAGTATGAGGGTCGCACTAGAGCATCCAATAGCATGCTTCGTTTGAGCAATTAGACCAGAAAGACCAAGATTATGATGGCAGCTGAGGTGACTATAATGGGATAAGAGATAGGCTGGTAGTAAGCAGTAAGAGCTATGCCGTAGACGTTGACAGCTGCAAGGAGTGCAGCTGTGATCCGCATGGTGTGTGTGCGCATAGTAGAATCAATTAAATCTACCATTTCTGACCCTATTTTCAGTTAGTCAATCTAAGAATCATCACTTATTAATATATGTTTTTGTATTGTTTTATTCAGTTTGTTAATGATAAAATAGTCTTTGAGGAATTATATTTTATTATGCTCAAACGAAAAAGATAGTATTCTTTTGGCAGTGAGCCTTAAACCACTGCCATTGACGTACTACTTGATTGTTCCAACTCATACCGAATTAAGCCGATGCCTAGCCGTGCCTCTATCCCTTAGGCTGTCATATCACCTTGGATGGCGTGCACTAAGAACAACCCCGTCTTGCCTCAGAAGAGAGTTTCTGGACTGAAAAGCATGAAAAACTGGAATAAAACGATGGGTCGAGCTCAGCTGATGGCCAAAAGAACAACCGGGTCAAATACGGCGATGGAGAGATACAAGCAGTCAGCGCAAGAAGGCAACTAGAATGTAGAGTATGCATGCAGTAAGGTGGTAAATCTGAGCAGGTAGTTCTAAATAATACATAAACGCAAGCGAGATAGCTACATACGCACTCATTTATTTATGAGACTAAAAACACAGTGAGAAATAGAAAATGAATAGATTCGCATGGAAAAAAGAGTCAAAAAGAATGATTGATTCAAGTTTTATTAAAATATAAGCAAATTATCATTTAGAAATTTCCCTAAGGGCACACTCATTGTGATTTTCTACATCATTTGTGGAAGATTTCTATACATATTCGCCCTATTTGATCTACCATTATACTCCAGGGACCACCAACATGATCCGACGTATGCTCTAAATAAGCTATGCACTGCTCCTTTCAGTATTCCACTCCTACATCAGATGCTCCATTTACTTGAACTTTTTCAAGTAAAGCTATCTCTATTAATTAAACGCTCTTTCTTTGACTTAGTCTTTCCACGGCGAATCTAGCACTCTGAAACTGTTCTATGGCGATTGCTGTAGATGACTTTTGGTGATATTACTGTTTTTGATGGCTGAAAAGGGCAATCTGAGTTCGTTCTAGTCAGGGCAGCGGTCACTGAGCTGGAAAGAAGCAATAGCTGACTTATCGTTAAGATTAACTTCTAGAATGTTTTTGTGTGAGTTGTCTAAGTTGTGTTTGTTTGAATTCGTTAGAGCATTTGAGCTGTTGGCATTGCTCGGGTTGAGCTGACTAGTCTACTTCAGCATCATACTTGAATTGTGCCTAGGATTGTTCTACCTGTCTCTTTTGCCCTATTATCTTCGTTGCACTGGGTTATAGTCTTTAGTCCCATGACTGTCAAATATCTTTTTGAACCATTGTAGCATCTATAAGTTGTCTTGATACTTGCATTTAACAAGCTTTTCCACCTATACATGCTTCAGTATGCCCACCTTAGTGAATGTTTGCTGCAATATTTTGAAGTTGTTGACGAACTAGTAATCGTATTTGACTTTCCAGTTGACTTTTGCCATGGGCACGCGACCTGGGTAGAGGGCATCTGTGAGTTGACAGTAGACTGCCCCAGTGCCGAGTTGTTCTATTTTGGTGAGGTTGGTTTTGAGCAGATCGTTGACCCAGGTGAGGAGTTAGCCGCGGGAGAGTTCGATGGTGTTGTTGGAGTTGACGGTGACTTCGTTGATCATTAACTGTTATGAACTAATTTAAAGAATCACTAAGAAGTACTAAACTATACTGCATAATAACAAATAAAGACTAGCGATAATAAAGAAAAGCTTAAAAAAGACACTATAAATTCAAAAATTTAGCAGAATTTATTGAATTTACTTACTATTTTTTATACTTTTAGCGAAAAATCTACTTTTTGTTGTTTTTTAATCGTTGAAAAGGTACGATTGCTACTCTGATATTGTCTATACTCATCATTCTATTAGCATCTTTTAACTGCCTCCTTTAGCTTGTCCCAGGTACTCCTTGCATATTGGACACGTATTTTAGTCCTTCAGCCACAGCAAAATACAGTCCTAGTGATACGAATGCCCACACTTCAGCTCAATCACATCGTCACTGCCCTCTATATCGTTCTGGCACACAGGACACGCGTCATCCGTCTTGTGTCCCTTGCGATGCTTCAGCGTTTATATCTATTCCTTTCCCAGTCCTTTGGAAACTCTGCCGATTTGATCGCCGAGCTAGATGAGCTGCTGGGTGAGAAAGAGGTACTTAGTAGGTCATATTGTCTGGATTCATGGATTGTTCGGGTGCTGGGTCCAAGAAGACGTTGTGGCTGAGTATGTACTCTTGGATGTATTCGTTCATGTATCCGCTCATGGTGAGAAAGTGTTAAGGACTGTCTTTGTGTTTGTTCATCTACTCCATCCTTGCCTTGTACCTTACTATCACCCTGTATACCTATCTTCCTTCATATATACCTCAGAATCCTTTTCTCCTGTCTTGCATTTGACTATCTTACTTTGCCGTATCTCTGCTGTTGCTATTGCACTTTGCGATCTAAGTTGTGAAGTGTCTATATCAGCGTGGGGTACTTATTGTTTGATGGCTATTTCACGTATTAGTTGTCTTCGTTACTATTCTGGGTTGGTCTGGGGGAGCTACTCGGAACGGCGCTTAGGAAATGATGGCTGCATTACACACTTATATATAAACTTGACTTATTCTCAATCCAGCAAAATATATCAAAATACAAAACATATACTACATTTAGATAGCTTATTTAGTTTAATTTTTAATACTTTTAATGATTCTTTTTGTTACTTTTGATGATACTATGTTGAATCAAGAATAAATGCATGGATCAATAGCCATCTTTTTTCATGACTTCAGCTATTTTGGAGGCAACCTACCCTTGTTTCGAGGACAGAGTGTTCTTCACCATGCCTGGAATGCTGCCCTTCATGTCTGCATCCGAAATGTAGGTCACTCTTGTATTGCTTTCGTCAATCTTCTCAATTATGTAACCTCCGATATACACTTCGCCTCTTACAACTTTGTCCACTGCGGGAAACGGGTAGTTGCATGATGTGGTGCCGATGTATGCCTTGCCCTCGTCTTCCCTAAGTTTGCGAGCCACGTTAACGAAGTCTCTATCGGCTACAGGCCATACTCCTTTGTATCGCATGTAGTTGACCCTGTACTCACCCTCAACGTTGTGCAGAATCTTCATTTCGCTAAGCATAGGGTTGAGTTTGAGCAGGGTTTCCTCTTTGCCTAGGAACTCATAGATCTTTTCGATGTTATAGGGCACTATGGCAGTTCCTTTGGAGGCGATTCTGTTTTCGATTTCCATTTTGAACATATCGCAGGGTTTGTTGCCGTTGGGCTTCCAGCCCTCGTGGACTTCTAGTTCCTTGATGCGCTGAATGACCTTTAGGGAAGTCTGGTTGAGTTGGTCGTCCAAGTTGGCTTACATTGTTGATATAAGATATTATGGCTGTTATAATTCTATCACAGATATCATCCATTATTGTTACTACAGATATCGCTATATCCCTCCGCAGCCACACAATAATGACATCTACATAATCAAAAAACTAATAAATATAGATAGTTGTGGTTCTTACCTTAACTTTAAAAAACAATAAAAA
>Ga0169931_10003298_pt1 | contig 25666 bp, 13 predicted proteins | sample Kivu_15m_20L_FD_129675 | JGI IMG/M metagenome (GOLD analysis project Ga0169931, IMG submission 129675) | Freshwater microbial communities from Lake Kivu, Western Province, Rwanda to study Microbial Dark Matter (Phase II) - Kivu_15m_20L... | ecosystem: Environmental > Aquatic > Freshwater > Lake...
AATTAATCTAGATAAAAATGAGCTGATTGAAGGTAGTTTACTGGTGTTTGTATAATATTGTATTTGTATATTTGAATAATAATGTCGACTCCCTAGCCAAAACAATCTTCATCTTACTAGGACGAGCTCGCTTAGAAATCAATTATCAATCAACTACCCGAATCACCCAATAATCTACCATAAAAAGCATAGCTTTATGAATCCAAAGACTTTCTACTAACTTCGCGAATGCATAACGCCATGTTCGGCAACAACAATCCAAGCGCTAGAAGCGTAGGAATGTTCAAAGCAGAATAGGCGAGAATAGCAGAACTGGATAAATAAGTAAAAATGTTGCGCAGGGATAACAATTAACAAAAAAAGATTATCGAAACTATTTCTTAGGAGCTCAGGTTCAAAAAAAGTAATAATATGATTGAAAATCACAAATTGGTAGTGCAAGAAAGAGATCGATTAATTGTAGAAAACAGATAGTTACGCGAAGAACTTGTATACAAAAGCGATTAGATCAAGGAACTTCAGGTATAGCTAGAGCAGTCTCGGTAAAGAGCTTAACGAAGTCAACAGTAGCTTATCAAAAAGAGGATTTCTGTATCGGGCTAAAACTCAGTTTAGACTAATCGTAGAGATCTTTAGCAAAAATTGACGATTGCATAATTGAAAAATGAAATAAACGAATACTTGGGGTAGATCGATAGACTTAATCAGTAAGTCAATCTTCTAAAGAAGTAAAACGTTATAGATCATCACTACATGAGAAGCGAATAATTCTTAAGAGCCCCTGAAAGAAGCATAAGTCCTAGCAAGATGAGTAGATTCACACAGCTACAACAATCAAGAGCCTAAAGAGATTTACTTGACAATTAAAGATACAACCTAAAACTTCAATAAAAAAGCAGAGAATATGATCAACTCTATATGAAATTTCAAGCCCTGGAAGCTGAATATAACAACGTAGAAGACATTAATAAAGATTTATAGAGAGAAAGACAGTTTTTAGCCTAAAGATTAAGCAGTTTGGAAATACATCAAGATGGAGATGAAGTAGCAGGAGAACTATAGAATAAACTGGTACTTATGAGCACTTAACTTATGAGAATGGGGCATTTAAGTCGCACTAAAACCAAATAGTGCACTTAATTAACTGTAAAGATCAAATAACTGCTCATAAGAAAATAGTAGCTTTAAAAAGATCTGCTGTAAAAAGATAGAGTCATATTAAATTATAAATAAGAGCTAAGACTTAGCGAAATGAGAAGTGAAAGGGCCAGAGAGTCAAGAATGGTTATAGTAGGAGACCACTAATCGATTAGATCAAACAGACCGTCTCGCTAGATCTAAAATATTACAAAGATGTACCATGAGAAAATAGAGGCTTTAAAAGACAGTTAAATACAAAAAGCTATTTTGGAATAGAAATATTTTAGACTTTAAAAAGAACATAAGTAGCTGATGCTGTAACAAAAAGAGATGAACACTTCATATAAATAGTATAAAACTGCTACTACTACCATCAAAAATCTTTAGGCAGACATAAACTACCTTAAAGATAAAAACAACAGTCTTAAAGAAGAAATGGGTCAGATGCAAAGCAAACTACAGACCAATCGAAATTAACTAAGCTACGCCCATGCTCAGCAGTAAGAAACTCATAAAAATAATCTACAGTTGCAAAGTACTATTGCCAAATTACAAGAAAAGGAACGAAATATACAAATTTAAGTATAGCAGAATCAAATAGGTCTTAAACAAGCTCTGCATAGAGCCTAGCAACAAATTATTACCATTAATAGTCAACTACAAAAGACTTAGGAAAAATTAGAAATAGCTGAAAAATAAGTTTAAAGAGGTGGAAAAACGAGGGCAGACCAGTCAAGACTTTAGGAGCTACTTGCCTAGATACAAAGTCTTCAGGCTATATAGTTTAATTTAAAGCTACTACTAAACGAATACTAAGAAAAAATAGCCATGCTAGCCCATTAGAACTAACGAATAACTCTAATAAATCAAAACAAGCAAGGCTAATAACTAAAAAGAATGAATAGCTAAAAATAGCAACAACAGCTTGATAAAAAAGTTCGAGAGTTGAATAGCTAAATATAAAAACTAAATGGCAGATAAAAGAGATACAAAGAGGAAAACTAGTCCTTAAGATAAAAGCTAAGATCATCTATTTTGCAAGAAAGAGAACAAGATTAGTGGGAATTCAAATATAGACAGCTCAAGGACTAAGTTTAAGTTTTTTCAGGTCAAAATATAAATAAAGATCAAGAGATCAGTAGACTTCAGAATCGTAATCAAGTGCTTTCTGATTAAAAGTACACTTTGTAGAAGAAAAATCAATAGCTTATGGTAAGATTAGATAGCTTCAAAGGCTAAAGAGGACAATCATCTTCTGATTTCTAGGCTTACAAGCAGTAAATAAAGAAGCTCTAGTCCTTACTAAGCTCAGAAAGAACCAAAGTAGGGTAGTTGTAACAAAAAGGACAAGAAAGTGATGAGTTATTTATGACTTTTTCAGGATAAATCGAGAGATTAAATAAAGTTTTAGGTCAAATTATGCAAGACAATGTTCGACTTAAAAAGTAGCTAGATTTAGTACAACATAAGCTTACTGTTTGTGAATAAAGTTTATAAAATAGGAAAAATACAAACATGTCTTCAGAGAAAAGTATCGCCTAAGCATAAGTGAAGTACAAATTTTAGGAAAGTCTTCAAAAAATAAAAATGCTCTAAATTTCTATTTAGTCTTTTAAAAGATAAGCTGATTTTTCGAAGACAAATAGTAGGGATCTTTAAGCAAAAAGTAGGAAACTTTAGAACGAAAAACAATATATGTAGCAAAGAATTCAAGATTTATAGTCTCAGCTCAATTCTAGAACATAGAGTTTCAAAACAGCTGAAGATAGCTTCCGCATCATAATTATGTAAATAAAAAGAAGCAATTAAAGACTTTAACAGAGTCTTGCTCAGATTTAAAATCATTATATTCAAAAACTTGAGGGAAAAGAGTAAGAATGTGTCAAACTCCAGGCTTAGAGAAAATCTCTGTAACAAAAAGTATACTAAGGATAGAAAAAGATGTCAGTAATGCAATTTTAGCTAGCATCATAGATTAAAGAAAAAAATATTTACATAAGCAACCTGAGTAGTAACCACAGCAACGCCAAAGGTGAAGTGTAGTAAATAAGAAAAGCAAAAGGCTAGTACTAGATACAGATAGCTTTGCTAACTCAGTAAATAAACAAAGCCAATCGACAGAATTAACAGTTCGAAAAGGAAAACAGTTCATTAAAATAATAATTAAAGAGAAATTAGAATAAGTTCACAGACAGTATGAGGTAAAGTACAGTTTATAACCACAATATAGATATATTATCAACTTAAATTTAAAGACTTAATTCAGTTATTATGGCCAATGGATAAAAAATCAAAGAAGTACAGAAAAAGTCAGCCAGAATAGAAGGTTAAAAAAATATTATTTAAAGAGAAAAAGCAGATGAAAAAGCTAAAAGATAATAGTTATAAAGAAATTTTTTTTCAGAGCAACAAAATTTAGCTTAACGTTTGATAAAAGCTGAACAGTCCAACACTCATCTCAAATAACAAATTCAAGACAAGACAAAGCTTCACGAACAACTATAAATGCGCTTGAAAGCTAAAGAAGAAAAAGATGAGGCTAGCTCAAATGAGTACATGCAGGGCCTGGCTCAAGAAATAAAGCTGCTTCGTTAAGGCAATCAAAATCTTTAAAAAAGATTAAATCATGTCACTAAGGAGTACTAACAAGTAGTCAAGCAACTTGAGCAATAGAGAAAAGTAAAAAGCAGCTAGCAAGAGGAGACCATGCGTATGATGGGAACTTTCGAGGCCAATATCAATCATGTCACCCAGTAAAAGAATTCTATTTCTCGTTAAAAAAATGACCTTAAAGCGGATTTCAACAAAATGCAGTTATAACTGCAATAGGTAAGGTAAGGCTACAAAATTTCATAATAAAAAGTTAGAATTTATTAATAAAAATGCCGACGACTAGAAGATCGAAACAAAGTTATCTAAGAAAGACTAAGAGGTAATTAATAGTTGTCGCGTAACTATACGATTCTTGAATAGAAAAATAGAGCATATGAGCAACAATCTCAGGAACAGACCACTCACTACATTAAGACTGTAGCTGACTAAATGAAACTGCTGCGGTAAGGCAATCAAGGTCTATAAACTAAGCTGAGCACAATTACAAAAGAGTACTAGCAGCTCGTGGCACAGTTATAGCATTACAAAAGACCTAAAAGCAACAGTCAACAGAGCGACTAAAAAATGAGAATAATCGGAAATTATTAAGCAACTATTCAGCACATTAAATAGTAGCTTGCCAATGCGCTAAATGACAAAAACAAGGTAAAAATATAGTACGACAATATAGTGAAAATTTCACAATAGTTTAAGTAAAGAATAAGAATAGCTTAAGAACTGAACAAGTTTATGCAATAAAAATATCAAGCTCTTGAGGAAAGAAACAGACAAACCTAATAGAGATTCAAACAAACAGAGAGAAAAATGCAAATAGGGTAGGAAAAAACTTAAGGGTCGAGGGCAGATCGTCAGGCTATAGAACAAAAAATGTTTTCAGTCTTGTAAGAGGTCTCTAGACTTCAGTTTATTATCAAATCTAAGGACAGTTAAGTGAGTCAGCTTCAAGCTGAAGTATAAAGATTGTCTATTTTTGAGCAGAAAATGTATAATAGTGGCACGATACAAAATAAAAAGGGCATTTTTGTTATAAAATAAGCAAGTTAAGTTGATTAAAGAAGTCGAAGCGCAAGTGGAAACGGACTCGTAGTTTCAAGTCAAGTAGTCACTGTTTCCAATTCAGCTTACGATTAATTAAAACAAAGATACTAATTGCTAGAATCTGTGCATAAAAAATTGGCCTGTGACTCTGAATGTTATCGTAAAAAATCAGTCTAGTATGAATTCAAGTAATTTTTTATCGATTCAGAATGAAAAAGCTAAAAGAATAATTTGACGTAATAAATCGTCTAATTCACTAATACCGTGAAGAAAACTAAAAACTAAAAGAAAATAATCGATTACTTAATGCTCAACTACAACAAAGGAATCAAATGATTTCATCGCGATCTCAGTAAGCGTTTAATTTACACCAAACTTCAACTAGCCCTCAGCATAGCAACGTCAGAACTAATTCGATACTCTAGAAAAGCAATTACTACAGCAGTTCGCAAAGAGTATCAAGTCCTACTAATATACGCAATTGAGATATTGTTTACATGATTAATCATACTTTCGATGCTACTATTAAGCATTTTTTCGTTATTTTTAATTTTTTATCGAAGACTATGTAAAGTACATTAGATACTTGTCTTTTTGGTCATTTATTATAAAAATGTTCTAACCCAAGGGAAACTGCGCTCTCTGTTCTATACAGCTATTTTAGTTTTCATCAAAGTACTACTGCTGCGATCCATATTCTATAGTCTGCATAAACTGCTGCACCCGAAAAGCTTGCCCTCTTTGTAGATCGAAATCCCACTGGAGACGAGTGCTTCCTCTTTAGTGCGTTAGCTGCTCGAAAAAACTTAATCCTTAGTAAGGAGTCAAGTAGGAAATTTGTGGGGCTAGCTATTGCAAGACTTGTCTCGCCAGGAGAGTCTTAACGCAATTTCTTAGCCAAGGGTGTCCCTAACTTCTTTAGCTAAAATGTGGACACTACTTAGACAAGCAAACAGTGTTAAGCAAGCTAGTAGATACTTGCTTGGGTTGTGGTAGAAACGTAGCTCAAAGCAACACTTACGCCATGGCTGATCACATGAAATTATGTTTTACTTGTTTCAAGCTATAGCTCACGGCCTACGAGCACTGCTTGTTAGGTTGTGTAAGCTGTGGAGCATATCTTTTTTCATCAGAAGCGGCCTAAAATACTGAGTTACCCATCTGTAGACAGTGTTCAGTAAACCAGACTACCATTCACAGCATAATAGAAAGAGAAAGCAACGCCAGTCGCAACATCATAAAAAAAACAAGAGAAAAGTCTTAAATAATATAGGTATCTCAAATCAATTATGATTTAAAAAAATAGTAAGAATAGTTCTTTTTTCCAGACTAGCCATCTATTGTGAGTCGTTTCAGTGGTTTTGAATCAAATCAATAAGGATAAGGATCAAAAATAATCAAGCTGATTTCAAAAAACTCTACCGAAACAAGAGTTCAAAATTTTAAACTAAAAATAGTATCAATCGACAAAATAAAAGATATATGTATGTAATGCAGATGTTTTATCGATAAAAAACAGTTGATGCGTGGATAAAATAAAGGTTAAAAAGAATATCTTATTTGCAAAGTATGTTACGCAAACACTCACAAGTTCAATTACAGAGATCCATCTAGGCAAAATCTTGCATTATCAAGGGCTAGAGAGCATGTTTCCCTTCCCAAAAACAAACATAAACAATCTGAATAAAATTCAACCCGGACTAATACGATGAAGAAAAGTTACCTGCCAGTCACCGAAACTAAGCCTTTTAATAGTTATAGCTATTTAGGATAAACGTCACTTTTTAGTTACAAAGATCCTTCTTTGACCCCAGTGAAAAAATCCCAAGAGTTTTCGAAGGAACGGCTATGCGAAATATGTATGTAAAACGTAGTCGGAGTGATACTAGCTGACAAGAGACGAGTTTGTACTGTTTGCGCTAATAAAAGAGTCTGAATATCTTTTTTATTTTTAATTCACTATTATGCTAATAATGTATTGAATCATGCAAATACCTTCTATTTATTAATGTCTTCGATCCAAAGAATATCAGCTGATCTTGATGCTCCCAGCTCCATAAGCGACACCCAAATCATGAGCTACATCTGGGCAGTTGTGTGCAAACTCAGAGCTAGTGGCGAACAAGATTCGATCGACTGCATTCTCTGCGAATAAAAACTGATACATCTATCTCTTTTGCTGAGATAAAAGTAAAAAAAAGATTAGCCATTGATTCTGCCATTCAGCTTAAAGGAAGAGATAAACAGTTTCGTTATGAAAGTCAATCGACTTTCTATGGAAAACATAAAAGATTAGCAATAGGGCGGCAACATCAAGTTCATCTCTAAAGCAGTAGATGCTATCATGCAGCCTGGAATCAATAAATACTTTGCTGAACAAGAACAAGCTTTGAGAAAACTTAAAATTTTAACTTTCAATAATTTTTCGTGTATACTTAAAAAGAATAGGCATTTTATGATGGCTCTCAAAGCTATGAGTTATGCTCTATAACTTGAAGAATAAGAAATAAAAGACTGTAAAGATGAGAACAGATATGATATAATCCCTAGTTATCTTAACAAAGCAGCTATTTTGAGCGAAATGGGTAAACATGATAAAGCCCTGTAGTAAATAAGAAAGGCATGTGTGTTGACAGATAAGATAGAAAAAGATGTTTAAGTTAAAATAAAGTAATGTGGACCGTAAAATCTGAGTCTTTTGACTCGTCTGAATTAAAAAAAGCATTATGGTCTTTATATGAAAATGTTGATCTTTTACAATATGGGAGTTGAAAAATAACATCAAAAGTTTGTTTCAAGTGCTGCTAAGTATTATCAGGAAAGCAAAAGACTTGCCGTGATGATTAACAATCAAATGATGGCCAAAAGGCTATAAGGAATAATCGCCAATCTGAAGTGATTATTTATACTACTATATTTTATAAATTATGATAAAAGTTTAAAAAAATTATCATTAAATCATAGTATGCAAATAAGAGCTTTGTATGATTAAAATGGTTTTTTTCTTAGGCGATTTTATGTATTTCAAAATTAATAATGTTCTTGGAGAACAACAAATCGCGTTCCAAGCGTCGCACAAAATAGTAATATGTGCGCATCTTCATGGAGTTTGACACAGATAACTCCGGCAGTGTATCAAAAAAATAGATGATTAACATGTTCAAAGCCTGCCAAATTGATCTTGATTAATAGTAAGCAGAAGATCTCATGAACGAAATCGATGCAGACGGAGGAGGATAGCTTTAGCAAGACGAATTTATTTAATTCATGAAAAGAGAAGACGAATGTATATAATTTAGTGAATAAGAATGTCGAAGAATGTTCGATTATTTTTTGGAAGCAGACCAAGATACGATAGGTTTTAAGGAACTAAAACAAATGTTTGCATGTTTGGGCGAAAAAATAAGCGATTCTGAAGTTTCAAAGATGATTGTGTTTGCGGACAAAAATAGAGATGGAAAACTAGATTTTCAAGAGTTTTGTAAAGTTATAAGATAAGTCTGACATCGGAATGATCCTATTAATGTTAAATATTTGCTTTCATTTTTGTTTTTAAGAATTCTTTTTTTTCTGATATGCATTTGTGTAGCTTGATGCTAATTAACGTGATTTTCGTCATACTAAGATATATTTATTAAATGTCCAAAAAGGTTTATGTTGTTGGCGTCGGTATGACGAAATTCCTCAAGCCAAGTGACAACAACCCTGACTACCCCGAGATGGCTAAAGTCGCCATCACCCGTGCCCTCGTTGATGCTGGCTGCAACTATGACATACTTCAGGCTGCAATCGTCGGCTACGTTTACGGAGATTCAACTTGTGGACAAAGGTATATCTTAATATATTTAGAGCCGTCTATGAGGTTGGAATGACTGGAATTCCTATTTACAACGTCAACAACAATTGCGCAACTGGCTCATCTGCTCTTCATCTGGCTAAAAACTTGATTGCCGGAGGTGTTTACAGCTGTGTGCTTGCAGCTGGATTCGAAAAGATGGAAAGCGGCTCGCTTGGTCTTAAATTCCCTGACAGATCTAACCCTCTAGAAAAGTTCGTTTCTCGCTCAATGGAGCTCGTTCCCTCTGATACTATGCCCAAAGCCTTCGCCCCTATGCTTTTCGGTAATGCTGGTCTATAGCACGTCAAGCAACACGGAACTAAACCTGAACATTTTGCCAAGATCGCAGCCAAAAATCACAAGCATTCTCTGAACAACCCATACTCTCAAAATCAGAAAGGATTCACTTTGGATCAAGTTCTCAAGAGCCCTCATATCCACGGAGTTCTGACTAAGTTCCAATGCTGCCCAACCAGTGATGGTGCTGGAGCCGCTATTCTCTGCGACTAGCAGACTATGCTTAAGCTTAAACGCGAAAACTAGGCTGTTTAGATTTTGGCTATGGAGCTCACAACTGACAGCCCTAAAATGTTCGACAGTGCTAAGGACGTTGTTGGATTTTCAATGGCTAAAGCCTGCGCCAAGAGAGGTATAAAGTTTTATATTTAGTCTATGAGCTTGCTGGAATCACTCCTGATCAAGTCGGAGTCGTTTAGCTCCACGATTGCTTCAGTGCCAATGAACTTATCACTTACGAGGCCCTTGGACTGTGCCCAGAAGGTAAAGCTGGAGAATTTATTGATCGTGGGGACAATACTTACGGAGGAAAAGTGGTCGTGAATCCTTCAGGAGGACTCACTAGCAAAGGCCATCCTTTAGGTGCAACTGGATTCGCCCAATGTGCCTAGCTATGCTGGCAGCTGAGAGGTCTAGCTGGTAAACGTCAGGTTCCCGGTCTAAAATATGCCCTCCAGCACAACTTGGGTCTAGGAGGAGCCTGTGTAGTGGCAGCATACAAGAAATACAACAACCAAAAAAGTCAAGGAACATCTGATCTCAAGGAAATCGAGGCCAGAGAGAGCAAGCAAATTTCACCCAAGTTGTGATTCTATTACACGGGATCATAAATATTTAAAAAAAAATTAAGTCATTCTATCATTTTTATCTGAGTCTTGAATATATTTTCTACAATCCATTTTCATGCGAATGAATGAACATTACTCTGTCTTTAGAAACCATCTATTGTATTCTTTTGATGTCTCGCTTGTATATCTATACTTTCTATAGATAGGAAGGCCCTAAGTCACAAAAACTTTACTGTTCATCATATGCGTGTCGACCTCCATATCGACCACTACTACCAAAGCCACTATTACTTTATTGATAAATTTCTTCCATATACTAACCTAGTCCTCATCTCTAGGTGCAACTTCATAGGCACAGAAATACATCTGATTGCAAAGTTTCCTAACAGAGCTGCATTTTTTAGCATTATATCGAGTATTTTTTAGTTTATTTTTCTGAATTGCTAAAGATTTTATAGAATTATTTTTGAGTAGTTAGTTTTTTTATTGATCTAGTCTCTGATGAGCTGACCTACTGACACGTATTCGTAGCCGACTTATTCAGGAAAGTGACTGACCAATCTGCATAATTGTATGAATTAACTTGCTGATTTCATAGGTGGGCGGAGTCACTAAAATGATGCACTTACGAGTGGTTATTTCCTAGCCTCTGCTGTTATATAAACCTGAGTCACTATTACCCATTTATTACAACATAAAACTTAACATACAAATCACAAAAAACACAAATAAGGATATTAAGGGCTCAGAGTCAGCCAGTACACTGCTATCGGATAGAATAAAACTTTTCTGTGGTTTTTGGAGGAAGTCTTTGAAAAAAATCAGATGGGCATATCTTGAAGAGGAAGCGTCTTGAAGACTCTAAACTCAAAAGACAGGTTGGTATAGATGTATGTATTAGTTTAAAAGAAAGATGTATATATTCTTTCAAGGAGGGAAGAAGGGTCCCCAAAAGCTCAATAAGTTGATGATGACATAATATAAATCTAAATGAGTGTTCTGGAAGAGATTAAGCAGAAGCTTTAAGGTGTGGATGCATAGGCTATCCAAATTGACCTGAACAATATAAAAATCGTCAGGTTCGACGAGGAAACCAAGGCCTACCTGTAAAAATTCAAAAAGTGTTTGGTGGTCCTGCTCTACGACTGCGACCTCTAGTCCCTCGACAACTTCCCCAACTGGAAGCTCGATGCCATATAGCTCTCCAACAACAGGTAGCTCCTCCTTACTCAGACTTACAGACTCTGCCATAGCTCGCTTAGCAGCTATCTCCTCACTCACTCAGATCATCGCTGTCAACAACCAGATCGAGTCCTTGGATTCTTTGATTCAGCTCAAAGTGCTCAAAAAACTTGAATAGGTTGACTTCACGGATAACCCTGTAAGCGAGAAAAACAACTACAGAGCCATTCTTTTCGACAAGTAAACAAAGACTTATGCAGCATCAAAAGTCTCTAAAAAGTTGATCTAAAGGATGTCAACGGCAATTTGATCTAAGACGATGAGGAAGATGAAGACGAAAGTGATGAATAATTTGGAGACTCTGATTAGGACTAGTAAGGTTAGGGAGATGGTGATGATGGGGACTACTCCGAAGAAGACGATTAGGAAGAAAAACCCAGAGGAAGAAAGAAAGCCAAATGATCATGTTTATACCCGCAATTCATAGAATCGTTTTATACGTTAAAATGATTACATAAATATAATTTTTTAATAAAGTTAGCAATCACACGATAGGTGGAATCACCGGAATTTTGGTCAAATAAACCATCAGAATGACTGAAGTCAGAGTCACAATTGCAGTCATCTGATGCATATTTGCTTTCTATCGAGGCACTAAATTCAACAGAACCAAAATTCCGCTTAAGGCTTGGTAGTTGATCATCAAAACCGCCAAAAAGCCAGCCACAGTTGCTCTTCCTCCAACTTTAGCCTTAAGTAGCCGATAAAGCAAGAAGTAAGAAAGCGACATGGTGACGTATGCCATGTTACGATGATTAAACTGCACCATTGCTCTATTCTAAAAGAAGTTTGTCCATAAAGGTTTATCTTTATCGATGATCCCTGTTGGTATCACTTCGTCATTCATAAGTGGCCAAGTGTTGTATCTAAGTTTAAAAAAAAAATACACTTTTCCGGCGTCGATTCCAGCCACAAAGGCTCCTGTAGCTATATTTAAAATAAGAAATTTTATCATAATGATTCCAATTATTCTAAGATTTTTTAAATGCTTAAGTTTATTCAAGTCTTGAGCATCTACCTAGCTGGGCTTGACCAAAAGTGACAAAGAATGCCAGAGAAGCCCAGAGTACAGCGTTGTTGCCATAAGGAGATGAGTAGCCAATCTGTATGGGCTTACTCTCGGTCTAGTCTGATACTAAGCTTTTTCTTTGAGGCCACTTTTGACCATCCACCATCCGATACAGCCCTGAAGTCCTCCAAGCGCAGCCAACCCGAGACATCTATTTCTCAGCTTGGGCTATAGCCATTTTTTGTATGTAAAAAAACCAAAAGGAATCGTGAACAAATACCCTAGCCACATACCCATTTTGCGATGGAAAAACTCTACCCAGTAAATAGGCTTGAATCCTTACAAATCCATGTTCTTATTGACTGTCTGATATTAGACACATTTCTTATATTTTTAGAACTCAACATTCCATTCCTATTCATTTCGAGGATATGTCTTTGTGTAAGGCGACCAATCAGCCATGCTGAGCCCTGATAGCGTAAGTCTGGTATAGCCACCGAGCACTATCATCCCTAGTACTCCACAAGCTGACAAGAAAAGCCATGAGCCAACTATTTTTTATTTACCCGGTTTCACAAAATGAGCAGTATAGTTGTATGTATTTCGAGCGTTCAATAAAGAAGACCTATAGAAAGGCGAAGGGAAGGATTTTTGAGCAAAATTTCGGAGGAACATGGTTATAAAATAAATTATGATGAGATGTAGAGTTAAATATTTTAACATTTGTGATTAATGAAGATCAACATTTAGTTTAACTTATCGCGATAAAGTAAAAATCGTGATCGTTAGGGTTGTAAACCGGAAAATATTGGTTCGAACACGACTTGTCTTAGCCGCTGTCGTTGCATACTCGGTAAGAAGTCATAGTTGCATCGAAAAATATCTAATAAGGAGAATGATGGTAGTTTAACTAAGGGTAAGGAGGAAGGTGGGGCACCAAATCCTTATGATGCACTACTCTGTAAACTCCACTCAATGATTTTGTTATGTGTTAGGCCAAGGCTTTGTTACCTACTCGAGGTTGGCCATAGTTATGCAAAATTATTTTATTTGAAGGGAAATTATGTTTCATTTCAAGAGCACAAATGACAGATATAGCAGCTCCTAGACTGTGTCCAGTCGTCAAAATCTGCGCATTAGGATGATCTTTGAGAATCGCTGCGACTTTGCTCTTGAATATCTGTGAAAAACTTAGATAGTCTGCATAAAATCCAGCGTGTATTTGGCAGCCTAGGCATCGTGGGTACGGCGCTTGTTCAAAATTTGCATTTTCAATCCAGTTTTGAATATTGCTACTACCTCTAAAAGCAAGCACGATTTGATCTTTTTCCGGATAGTAGCCTACATACCCTGCTGCTTTGGTGACCCCTTGCTCAAGGTAGTAAGTGTTAGTTAATTTGAAGTCCTTGGAGATTTTACAGCTCCATGTGTCAACACACTTGTTGTTACAGAAAGCAGTCGCCGCTAGCCTGACGATTATCTTAGAGTCCTATATCTTGAAAGCTGATAATCTTTACTATCGCATCTGGAAAGCAACAGTCAGATAGCTTAAGAAGATCATCACCAAGATGATTTTTTTCATTTTTTTATGTAGATTAAATATATTTTATTAGCTAGAGTGATATCAAGTACATAAATGTTGCTAATTTACAATATAAGAAACAAGTGACTTTTAAAAATTTAATGACATTTCAAAACTCTTTTTTTATAACTAACATTTTAGAAAAAAAACAATATATAGAATTTTTTTTAATTTACTATGTAAAAATTTAATTTTTAGAGTTTTAAAAATATTAAATAGATTCTATTACCATTATTTATATTATGAGCAACATTTTGATCTTAGCTACTTGCCTCTTTAGGCTCGAATATTATAATTAAATCAAATGATGAACCCAGCAGCTCAACGCAAGCTTGCTCAGATGCACATCAAGAAACAATTCGAACGTAAAGTTACACTTACTAAGTAGCTCAGAAAGCTGAATCAGCTCTGTCTATGTCTGTGGGAATCGAAGATGACAACCTATTCAAATGGAGATTATGCTTCCAGGGACCCGCAGACACACCTTTCGAAGGAGGACTCTATGAGGCTTCGCTTAGCTTCCCCGATGACTTCCCTTATCAGCCTCCTAAAATGGTATTCCTCACTGAAATGTACCACCCTAATAGTACTTATATTGTAAGCTAGTCTATCCAAACGGAGAAGTTTGTATTTCGATTCTTCACCCTCCCGTCGAAGACCCAATGAATCCTCAATAAAAACTTTCATAAAAATGGAACCCAGTTCTGACGATTGAGGGCATTTTAATGAGCGTTGCATCGATGTTAGTAGACCCAAACTTGGAATCTCCGGCCAATGTCGATGCAGCTAAGCTGTTCAGAGACAATAGAAAGCAATTTGACTCAAAATTACGATTTTTAGCAAGAAAAAGCATTGGAGATGTCTGATGAGCATGTGACTTGAATAGTGAATTATCATATAATTTGAATACATAGCATATCATTCATAGTGTTAATAATAGCATGAACAAAAAGTCAGATAAAAAAGCAAAAAATACAACCTTTTACGTAACGCTTTTAATAGCTCGACTTAAGAGACGAGTCAAAAAGAGCAAACATCGCAAGTATGTATTACAATAATGGTACAATACCGAACTGTCTTACCGCTCAGATTTGTAGCTGGCCCTAAATAATATTAAAAAACCTATGCTTCAAAAAGGAATAATCGATCAAGAAGAGTCTTATGTTCTTTTTCCGTAGTTTTAAGGGATGCTGGACCTAAGCAAAATGATGATAGAAACCGTAAAAATAATAACAACTCAAAAAAATCCTAACTTTATAATCCTCGGAGACCAGTTGCTCGCCTTTGTAGCCTTCTATAAAGTATACGGAACTTATTTTGGTAATCGACTTAGAAGTGAGCGTCTTTTGCTTCAGCTAAATGAAACAAACTCTTCAGGAATGAAATAAGTCGATGAATAGCTAAAAGAAAAGGCTAAGTCAATAAACTAAAAAAAAGCTAATGTCACTATCAGTGACTGTTTGCAACAGCCTCAGTATCGAATGTTTAAATACGTTCTTCTCATGAAAGATTATCTAAAAAAACTTCCAAAAACTCATAGAGATTATGAACCTTTTAAGAATGCTTTGAAAAAGTTTTAAGAGATAAATAACTCAAATAACTAACTGATGGCTAATCTTGAAAAACAATAGAAAAAGACAAAACTAGATAGACTTTTCGGAAAGACAATCGATCATAGTAGCTAATATTTAGTAGATATGAACGCTTAAAGTTTATATTTTCCTGTAAAACTTTATATTTTTAATAATTTGGTAATTGTAGCTGCAGTTAAAAATAATCTTGGTATGCCAGAAGAGCAAAGATATTTGAATATGTATCTAAACGAATTTAGCTATATTAAATCAAAACCCGATGCAAAATATTTTAAAAATGTGCTTATGTTATGTGGACAGAATAATGCCTTACATTGTTTTTTGCCTGATCTCGGTTCACGACAGTAAATTATAGTCAAAATGGGTCGTGTTTTCAACGATCTACAGAATAAAGCTATCTCAAGAAGACAGCTTCAAAATGTAGGCTAAAATTCAGGCAAAATATCGTTCGTTATTGATACTAATAAAAAACTAGTTTTTTCTCCATAGTTCAGAATATAGGTGCTCAAAGTGTAAGTAAGACCTATGGGAACTTTTAACAATGATACTGTTTACAATACCAGATTCATGGCTCCTACCTATATCGAAGACTATCGTGCAATCGGACATGAAAACATCGACTTTGGAGGTAAAGGCGGACTGGGAATCTGGCAAATGGTCGAAGTTCATATGAGTCAGCTCACCTAGCTTATTAATTTTTTAAAATAGTAGTATCCTCAGATCCAGTTTCCCTAAATAGATCCTTTGACAAGAGACATAAATGTTTTGGCTCAGTCTAAAAAACAAACAAAAATGTACTAAGCCCGATCTTATTTAATTGAGTAATTTTTCAATTTTCTCTTTAGGCATCCCACGATTATTCTTAACTCACTTTTTCTGGCAAGAAAGTATAAGATAATTTCTACTTTTTGGCAATACTTATGCTAAAAAAATGATTTTATTTCAGGTCGAAAGGAAACTAAAGACAAAAACTATCCTTATGGACCCAACTACTCTTCTTTATGTAAGGAAGTAATGAAAATGACTCCAGCTGAAGCAATAAAATTAAGACTGGAATTCTAACAACGCAAAAGAAACGATCAATCTTTTAACGCCTTCAACTTACTTCGGTTGCAAATAATAAATCAATCGACTGAAAATTTCAAAAAAATTGAAGAAATACTTCTCTGGGAATTTTACGATAGCGCTAGAATCGACTATAGTATGATACCCAGAGAAGAATTGTATAGAATATATCAAGAAGTTAATGTATATGTCTGCGGTCAAATGCGAAAAACAATCATACTAAGCGATTACAGACGAAAAGTTGGATAAATTATAAATGATCTGGCACTTAGTATAGGCGCTTAGAGCTGGCTAGACTATCGCTTGGTGATAAGATACGGAGAAAATTAAAGAATTTTAGACCAAGATTAAGTTCTGTTCAATTTAATGTTAAAATTTCAATTCGAAGTGACTGAAAAAGAAGACAATACACGCTCTACTCGATAATCAACTAGTCAGACTACTATTAATTAATAGTAAGGTTTCTTTTCTTTTTTGAAAAATGCTTTTAGTAGCAAACAAGAAGCACATCTTCTTTTCAAAAAAATCATCTACTTGCCTACTTAATATGAAATCAGATCCATAAAAACTTGTCCAGTTAGAGCATATCTAATCGTTTAATAGCTTTTCGGAAGACTTTTTCAAGATCAAATACCTTTAGTCAGATAGGAGTATGGATAACTGTGTGCTCTGTGGTTGCTGATTCATAAATGGGGAACTCTATAAGGTAATAGCCCGAAGGAATCACTCAGAATGGTCTACGAACAAATAATACACGCAAATCGAAGAGGCGTTTATAGATAGCAATAGTTTTATCAAAAATATATTCAGACATACGAATAAGAGCGTAGCAAACTTAAATCTGCAAAGCTGAGCTCAGCAGAACTGATTAATCTTATCGAAAGAAGCTTTAGAGTCTTTTACAGATCTGTAAAGTCATATACTTATATCATCCCAGCGACAGCTAGAATCGTTCCAGAGTGCAAAATAACTGACGGACTCGGACCTATTTCTGGTGACTGTATTATTGGCATAAATTTCAAATAATTAGTAGTTTTTCGTAATGAAAACAGCCTTTTGCCTTCTGTAAGGGTACCTCTAGCAGATTTTAAAGCGACAGTCACACCCTTTTCTATTTTTGTAGATTGCGGATATTTCGAAAGAAGCTCGATGAACGTGGATTTGAGTTAGTAGGCGAAAAATCAAGATAAATTAAGATTTGATGCTAGAATGCTTTATCACTTCTAGCAGCTTATAAATACCTATCAAAATTTAAACAAAAATGGTCTCATTAAATGATCAAAAAACTTATATTTGATACTTACAATAAGTTTTTTTTTCAATTCAAAAATTTAATAATAAAGTCGATATAGACTTCAATCAATCAAGTTCAGCGACCTCTGGTCCGAGATCCTCAGGCTTATACACAGCCCTTTCCATAGTTCTGTAGAGCTAGCTGTTGTCTCTCTTTAAAAATCCGAGTCCTTAGGCAATGATTCTCTCGTAGAGTTTCTTGGGTAAAGCGGTTTTTGCGTTTACAAGCCAGTCATCCCAATAGCTAGCCTCTTGCTGCTCGTCACAACCTCTTCTCATAGCACTGATACACTGAATGAGCCCTGTCATCGTTTCTTCATTCGAAATCAGCGATTTTCCGCAAATGTACTCGTTCATAGCCTTAAGAGCTTTACTAACCAGATCCATTTTGTTGTTATTGAGCATCTTATTGAAAGAGACTATAGGATTCGAAGGGTCAAAAGAATCGTTATCTTATTCTTCAAACATTTTGTTAGGTTTTAGCTGTTACTCTGAGGATCCCACCAAAGATTGATCTTAAGTGGTCGGCAGCTAGTTCTCCATAAGCTACTTCCATCCGAGTGCTTTTCTCTTCTATGCCTTCTATTTAGCCAATATTTTTTTGGGAAATTTAAACTCTTTTTTGAACTCTTTCATTATTTCCTTAGTTTCGTCGTTGAATTTGTCTTCGGGTGTCAGATATTTCTTTATATTTTCATCGAGCTCAGGCAGGTCTCCTTAATCGTTCAAGGCTCGATAGAAAACTGTTTGGTAAAAATACTGTCTCGTAGGGTTGAAAGTCGTATCAATCTTTACCTGTTCTTACTCTTCTTGATCAGTTTTGCGATACAACTGCATTGTTGATACCATTTTTTTGACTAACTACTTTTGTGGCCCAGTAGCTTCTTTTAGAGAGTTGAATGGATAGTCTCTCACATCTTAGACTGTCGGTAAATCGATTAGATAGATTCCTTATTTATCTTGGTTTCGGAAAGGAATCAGTGTGATCAGTCTTGGATTTACTCCAGTTTTGCTGTTTCGCGGGACATACCTTGCGATTCCATATTTGTTTAGAGCGATCATAGAGTAAATTAGAGCAGTAAAGATCTTTTGAGCGAAAATGTTGTTTTTGTTGGGCACTAAAAGTTCCACTTAGCTCATGAAAGCAGCTCTTTGTATCTTGCTTTTGTCTACAAATCCAAGAAGCCTTAAGTTTTTATCTTCAATAAATTTGGTATCTTTTTCAAGTATTTCTGACATGGGGATGAGGTGTGGTCCATAGTTATATGCATTCATCTGATTTTCTTTTGGAACTTCAGTATTAGTTTAATCTCCCTGAATGATATAGCTGATAATCTGTATAATTTCTTTAGTTTTTTGCACCAAAGGATTGAATCCTACATTGATATCGTATTTATTTAGTGATTTTAAGCGTTATCTTCTTACAATTTTGTATGATTAGACTTCAAATTTTAGGTCAGGGCATAACTAAAAGTCACCTCGGTAGACTGCAACTGGATTGACCTATCTTTTTCTGAATCTTTTATAAAGTTATATTGCAATTTAATCCGGGAAAATCTGAATTTAGTTCTAAGCAGCTTCTTTGAGATCCATAAGTCGCTTAGCATTTAAAAGTTGTTGAGGATGACGCAGTTCGTTTTATACTTAGTTTTCTTAAATGACGTAGCCTTCCATGAAATTTATAGGAATGATATTAACTTTGACCATACTAGACTTCACATCTATTGCGAGCTGTTGAATGCTGTGCTCTGTATATTGTGTTTACCCCATACCATTCGTGAATACGAATATTCTTTTTTTCCAGTTTTTGCCTCGACATCTTTAGTCCAAAACTTGTAGGCTTGATTTTATGGCTCTAAAGATGTCTCCTCCTGCTTTTGGATTTTAAAGTCTTGCGTTACTCATTTAGTTGATTTTTCTAAGAAAATCGAGAGTGATTGGTGAGATAGACTGTAGGAGCAGATAATTTCCGTCTTATCCTGTGTCAGCGTCACCGAAAATTGCGAATCCGATTTAATGACTTGAATTGTTGAACATTTTTTGTTGAAGTGTGATTTTGATGCACTAGAGGGCTAGTTTCAGTCTGGAAGCAGTTTCGTTGTACATTTAGTCCATAGCGTTGCCTGCATCAACGACCATCATGATGGCTTACTTCGACATGCTTTTAGATGTTTTCTTTTTTGAGAACGCGTGTTTCGTATGCGTTAATTATTTTTTTATGCAGCTTCAAGTTGCAAGCTACTTTCTATAATTATTTATCGAATTCTTTAAAATATATATAAAAATAATGTGATTTTCTAAAGATAATTATTTTACTAGTGTTGCTTGATAATTTTATAGAAATCAATTAATACCCGGATTAAAATTTGAAATTTTTCTTTAAATTAGCCGCTTTTTATTCATTCTTACTACGCTGGAATGATAAAAATTTAAAGCTTGTTTAAAACTATTACTTTATTGATAGTCAGCTGTTATGTCTATAAATGTTGCTTAACTTAAAATAAAATTTGGACGAAGGAGACTTAAAATATCTTGCAAATATTTTTTAACAATATACTAATCATCGATATTTTAATCATCAATTTATTTTTTAACTTTTTATTTTTTTCTTTTGATTTTTAAGTGTTAAGCTTTTATTGTTTCTACATTTAATCCTATTTAAAAAAACACATTCTGTTCTTAAATTTTTTTCTCAATTATCTAATTTTAAGAGTGCGAGTAAGCAGCTCCTTTTTATTACCGCTATTTAACAGGATTTTGTTACTTTACTGATGTCAAATTTTAATTTTTAGAATTTTTTTATTATTTTAGAGTTTCTTAATTATTTTAGGATTTTTTTTTCAATAATTTTTTTTGCATTAGCAGCTATTGATTTTGTATGAATTAAGCTTGCAATTTAAGAAAAATAGATCCTTTTGTGATGTTTTCGATTATGTTAGCTATATCTAGATGAATTTCAATAAGATAGAAACGAATATTATATGATGCTGCCTTCCACATAATTTTTTCAAACCAGTTTAAATTATTTTGGTTATTGTTTCGTTATCTTTATTTTATCCATCTTCTTATAGCCTTCTTGTTTTTATAATGATGAGAATTTATTAAGCAATCAATTTTGCAGAGTAAGTAGTATAAAAAGTTAAAATCTTTCCAGAATTAGTTCTATTCTTATGATGCTTTTTCAATTCTTTTATGCTTTTATTCATCTGTCTGATTTATTTTGTCTGGTGAGTTATTTTAGCCAGATCCTTTTTGTTGATCTTGATTGTTTAATTAATCTATTTGTGACTGTTAACTAAAGAAGCTCTACAATAATTTAGGATTTTTCAATATTTTAAAGGAAAGTTTAAGATGGCAGCATCTTTTATTATAGTTTGAGACTATTCGAATTAAAAGCCAAAAAAATATTATATATTGACTCCATGTATCTAAATACTATGGAGCTTTAGTTTCTTAAACCTTTATATACTTGCTCATTTTTGAAGCTCTAATATTAATTCGAAGATAGTTCTAGCTTTTATTTCTAAATTAGTTGTTAGAAGTAAATTTATGATTAAAGTTCATGAAATTTGTTTTTTAATTAGTAAAACCAATAAGATCCAAGTGATAGATATTTTTTTCAGTAGTGGTCTGCATTAGTTAAAAGTTATCTTCTATTTTGAATTCATTATTGATATTGTAGTAAGAACTGCTGTCTACGAAAAGACTTTATTAGTGTTATTTTTAAGCGTCAATTATACTTCCAATGAAGAAGAGCTGCATTTGATAATTTATGATACAGTTTTAGCTCTGATTAGCTGAATTCGATGAAGTACAGTTTGATATCATCACATCATTTGGACTAGCTTCAATGCTTATATAGCTCATAGTTTAATCTGAGTAAGAACCATATAGCAAAATTTATTAGTCCTACTATGCACAGTAAAAATCGTTTTATTTAAAAATAGTACTATTTGGGAATCTTTAAAGCCCTGTATTTATATTTTTCCAATCGAGATTCGAACAATTTTGAAGATTAAGTTCGATAGCTCGTTATCCTTGTCTGTCTCCATTTTAATAAAACAGATGGTATGCTTTAATTTTTGGTCTTTTCTATTAAGGAATACTATTCTTATGTCCTATCATAAAAATGTGTTTTCTTGGGTTAAAAGATATTATATCTGGTGCTGGTGTCTAATAGTTTTAAGCCTTATTTCCTATTTTTATATAAACTCCTGCGATTATAAGCGCCATGAAAATTAATATAAAAAGTGTTGTAAATTTACTACATTTAGTTGAAAAACTAGTTTCTCCGTCGACAGGAAACTAGGTGTCATATGTGCACAGATCAAAAAACTATCCAAAATTTTAAAAACAAGACGGATCTTTGTCCTAACTTATCTAACTTTATAAACTTTACTCTCTTTGATTTTCTTTCTGTGGAATAGGATCATTTTTCGATGGAGATTCTTATTTAAGACTCGCAATAGAACCTTTTTGCTCGCGTTAAAGAGAATCTTAGTCTTTTCTTTTTGTGGGAGTTTTAAAGTTATTTTTAAGATTAACATTACTAATATCGCTCTCGTGCATTTCTTATTTAATTGTTGAAAGCTATATTCAAATAATATAAGACTTTCAATAATAAAAATTATTTAGAAGCTGTATTATTATGCTTTGCTGACTTACATATATTTATGTTCTTAATTCAAAAATAACAAACAGAAAGATTTGATTAACCCACAATTCATAATTTAATTATAGTATGCTATCATCGCTATCAGTCAAGCGATTATTTTCTACTGTTCCAAACTATTATCAGCTCTTTGCCCTTCCGCGTAATTTCACAGCTCAGCAGCTAAAAACAGCTTATCTTTAACTCGTCAAAAGATACCACCCCGATCTCACTCAAGATCCTAACGCATAAGTCATATTCAAACACGTCCAGGACGGCTACGCTATTCTTTCCGACTAACGAAAACGCGCAGAATACCAAAAAGAAGTAGGTGTGTCTCCCAAAGAAGAAACAGACGAATCGATTCTCGAATAAATGCGATAAAAGTTCATAAGAAACTACTCAAGAAAAGACCCTATTAATGACGAATTTAACTTTACTTACAATATGTTCAAAGAGCACTATGAAAAAGTTGAGGTTCCCAAGGCGGCTTACAGAAAGTATGAAGGACAAATGCTTGACAAATAATATTGGGATCTCAAGGACCAAAAACCTTAAAAACCTTTGAAAAATATGGCAATTGGAGCAGGTATTGTGGGAATCGTAGGGATAGCTTACCTCTACGTGCGGTGATAATTACCTATTGATTTTCAATAAAAATGTTATCTATCTAAAAAAAGAACGCAGATAAATGCTCATAAATGTATTAAAGTTTTGCAAAGAAAATTTCTTAAAAAAATCTTAATTTTTAATTTTTATTTTTGAGATTTTTTGCTTTAATCACGACATGTAATTGTATGATAATTCTGATCATCATTTAATGCTCTGAAACCTTAGTCAACTATATTTAGATCATGTTGTTGTACAGAAGTGCATACAGATTCATCACCAAGGTCCCTGGCATCCTCAAGGAGTTCGGAATCAACAACCCCAACATCTACAGAAACCTCACGTTACTTTTCTTTTATTCAGAGCAGCCGAACTCTACGAGTGCGGTCTCGGAGGAACCCCTGCTGATCCTGACACCAAGCCCAGTATGATCTCCAGCAGTGGCGCCTATATTGCCTACTCAGGTAAACGAACAGGGTACGCGATTTCTTGACTCAGAAGATCTCCAACCTCAAAATCTGTCGTGAGAGATGACTTTTCCGAAAAAGACATCGCTTGGGGTTCTGTCAATTCCCCCATGACTGATCAAGGATTCAACATTCTTGAAGGTCTAGCAAGAACTTTCCTTAACACTAGACCCAAACTGTTCGTTGTCGACGGATACTTGGGATGGGATCCAGCCTACAGAAAAAAAGTCAGAGTAGTCTGCACTAGACCCTATCACGCCCTCTTCATGCGCAATATGTTGATCATTCCAACCGTCGAACAGCTTCATAACGACTTTGACAAGTCAGTTGATTACCACATCTTCAATGCCGGTGAGCTCCAGGTCAATAATCATTTACCAGGAGTCGTTAATGAGTGCGCTGTTTCTCTCAACTTTAAGAAAAAAAAAGTCGTTATTCTTGGAACCCAATATGCTGGTGAAATGAAAAAGGGAGCTTTCACTATCATGAACTATCTTATGCCCAAGGCTGGACACTTGCCTCTGCACGCCAGCTGCAACATCGGCAAAAATGGAGACGCTTGCATTTTCTTCGGTCTATCTGGAACAGGAAAAACAACTCTGAGTGCTGTTGGAGATAGAAGACTGATCGGTGATGATGAGCATGTGTGGACTGACACTGGAGTTTTCAACATCGAGGGCGGTTGCTATGCCAAGTGCATCGGTCTGACTGAATAAAAAGAACCTTAGATTTACAGAGCTATCAAATTCGGTGCTCTATGCGAAAATGTCATCTTAGACCCTATTACTAGATAAATTGACTATAACGATGTCAGAATCACTGAAAACACCAGATGCTCATACCCTCTGTAATACATTCCTAATGCTCAAATCCCTGCTATTTGCGGCCATCCCAACAACATCGTTCTGTTGACCTGTGATGCTTTCTCAGTCCTTCCTCCCGTCTCAAAGCTGACCCCAGAGCAAGCCATCTACCACTTCTACTCAGGCTACACTTCCAAAGTTGCTGGAACTTAAATGGGCATCAAGGACCCAGTTCCTACCTTCTCAGCTTGTTTCGGAGAAGCGTTCCTTCCCATGAAACCTAAGGTCTATGCCGATCTGCTTTTGTCGAAGATAAAAAAACATAACACTAACGTTTGGTTGATTAACAGCGGTTGGGTAGGAGGAAAATTCGGTGTCGGAAAGGTAGACTTATACTTATATAGAGAATCAGTCTTAGGGATACCAGATAGATTATCCATTCCATTCACGACGGTAGTTTGGCTCAAGCCGAGTATGAAACTATGCCAATTTTCGGTCTACAGTATCCCAAGCACGTCAAGGGAGTCGATTCTAAGATTTTGAACCCTGCTGCAACTTGGGCTGACCAATAAGACTACACCAGAACCTTGAGAAAAGTTGCCGAGTTGTTCAGTAACAACTTCAAAAAATACAGTGAAGATGCCAGTGAGGACATCAAGAATGCTGCACCTCAGCTTTGATTCTCATATATTGAGATTTATAAATTTGTACACATAAATATCAAAAATTTTCTGACTACGAAGAAGTGACGTATACTATAGCCTGTCTTAACTCAGCTTACAAATCCTTTTGATTTTTCTGCAAGATCTAAAGCTAATTAAACAAACCTGAAATTTTCTTAACTTGTTCTTTTTCTTCTTTAGATTTTTTCAGTCGCTCTTTGCCATCATTTATCATATTTTAAGTGAGTTTGGTTCTTTATAGAATCTGATTGAATAGCAGCTGACACTGTATCATAGTACTATCATAATATCTTTTATCTTTTTCAAGATTATTATTAGTTATTTTTGGCTTTTTTGAACTTAGTATACGTTGTTAAACATTTTCGTCAAAAGCTGGCTCATAATTGATACGCAAAACTGATTATTTATATTGAGTTGATTCTAGTTCGATACTAGCGATCGAATGAGATTTACTTAGCTCTTTTTATACTAGTTTTTTATATTTTTAAAGCTATATTTTTTAGTTTTAAAGACTTATTTTGAAGCGTAGCTAACGATTTTTTGTATCTGTTTTACTCATAAGCAGAGAATCGTTTAATACCGGAGATTTAGATCGATCATTTTTGTCTATTTCTTTACTTATTTGATTGACTAGTTCTCCCAAATCTGCTATTTTTGTTGCTTTAGTCTCTATTAACTTATGTTACTTTTTGACTATTTCTGCTTTGGTTTTCTTATTCTAATTACGGTCATTAAAATTATGCTAATTTCGCAGTTGTTTTGTATTTTTAGTGGCAGCCAAAGGCTAAATATTGAAGTTTTTATTAGTATTTTTTGAAACAGTAAGGGGCGAAATCGCAGCAATAAATCGTGCATGAGTGTGGGGAAACGATTTTTTCTCTGTTTATAAACTTAAAATAGATTGCTCCTCAGAAGGAGTTGTCTAGACAGTACCCATAATCTGAATAAACGAATAC
>Ga0169931_10003299_pt1 | contig 25665 bp, 20 predicted proteins | sample Kivu_15m_20L_FD_129675 | JGI IMG/M metagenome (GOLD analysis project Ga0169931, IMG submission 129675) | Freshwater microbial communities from Lake Kivu, Western Province, Rwanda to study Microbial Dark Matter (Phase II) - Kivu_15m_20L... | ecosystem: Environmental > Aquatic > Freshwater > Lake...
GAAGCTTCCTAGCGTAGCTTGTGGAACGAGAAGTATCGGGAACTCCGTTGTAGGATTGGTCCTCCATCGTGAATGCTAAATTAGGATCAGTTTCCTTAGAGATTTTATCCCCGTATGAAAAATTAATTTCTTTACTTTTATTTTGATCGGATAGAAAGGACGTATATGTGTTATCTAAATTGGATCCATCATTTGATTTGTTTTTCTTGAGATTTATTTTATTGATTAATATTTTATTACTATTAAATTGGGGATTATCTAATTTATTATTATTATACTTTAAAGGAGATTTTGAATGATTAAGTTTTGTAGAGGAGGAATCATAACTAGTCATAATTTTCGTTTTAGAAAGGTTTCTATTAAACGAAGGGGGGCTTAGACTTTTTTGTTTATTAAAATTAACCTGGGTAACCCTAGAATTTGGATTGTTTTTTGTAGGGGATATCTTAAAAGTTTTTAAAGGTTTAGTCACCCCATTTTGAAAATTCTTGTTATCTCTTATATTGTTATAAAATTTACCATCGGTATTTCTATTCTTTATTAGTGTAGCCTTATTTGTGGTATATATCTGCATTTGTTTTGTTGATTTGTTGTTATCTGACTTAGTATTGGATTTCATCGTAGTTTTATTTATTGAAGGATTAGGAAGCTTTTTTGTCTCATTGATCAAATTTTGATTGATATTCAATTTTATTGATGATGAATTCGAATTGGAATCATACATCAAACGACTATCCTCATATTTTATACCCAAATCATTTGAATCGTCCATAATTTCTGTAAGAATTCTTATATTTTCCGAATTCAATGAGCTAGTCGACTTGGATGATAAATGTCTAGTAGTATTTCTTTCATTTTCATTTTTATTTAAGAGCGAATCTACAAAAACTTTTTTACGAAAATTTTTTTCATCATCTTTAACTTCAATAAATTTAGACAAATTTTTGCCGATGTTTATTTTCTTATTATTTGTATTGAATATAGACTGCGACGTCGATGAATAAAAGGAAATATCCTGTACCAAGTTAGGATTAAAAGATGAGGATAAGATTTCTGAGTTTAGAAACTCACTTAAGTTTGAAGGTAGGGTATTAATTATCAGAGATGTCATATTCATCATTCGGTTTTCTTTTATTAAATTTTGAATTTTTGATCTTTTAATTTTGGGGAGTTGGTTATTACTTACTAAATTGTGGCTATTTGTTTCAAATACGTACATTTTAGAAATTTTATCAAATAGTCTCTTGTGGGAATCATTGACAATTTCTCTATTTATAATTTTGGGGTTTTGTGTTATTTCAATTTTGTTTCCCATTTATTTAATAATTAATATTACCCTTCTTGAATATTTAATAATAATTTGAATGGCTGAAACTTGAATAAGATTTTCAAAATCATTCAAACATAGTTATAAATTAATCCATAAATTCTTTGTTAAATATTTTATAAAATATTTTCATCGTCATTTATAACAGATTATTTTTAAATTACTTTAAATTTATTTAATGTAGGATGTTATTCATTAATTTTCAATTTAATTATCACATTTTTTTAATATTCTCCTTTTTTCCAGCGAACAATATCAACAAACAATTCTTGAGGAATGGAGGTTTTATGTTTTTCAAGAATAGTTTTAAGAGCTGTAGATTCGGCTTTGCTTTCATTTTCTTTCTTTGGCTCCTTTACCTCTTCTTTTTCTCCGGTATTCAATTTATCTAAAAGCTTTTTCATCAACTCTCTTTCTCTCTTATCAATAAAAATTTTTTCTTCTGTTCTTTCTTTATCTTTGAAGTCACCAAATCTTGCTGCCCTGAAGTTCACAAATGATAATTTAGTGAGACTTTGGGAATTCAAAGAAAACTTTTTGAATCTAAAGAGTGTATTCATTTAATTAAAATTAATAAATTAAATTTACATTAATATAAATTTATAATATAAACATAAATATTATAGTGCCTCAGTTTACTTAAATTAAATAATTTAATTTCTTATAATAAATTTCTCTATAATTCTATAAAAATGCAATGTTTATCATTTGGAGGTTATGATTCAAAAATATTTACGAAACAGGTAAACCAAGATTTCTTTTGTCCAATATGTTCATGTAATTATTTTTTGAAAAATTGCGCATAGATGTGGTTAAAAAACCAAAGGAATGCACAGTATGCGGGACTTTATGTTGCGAAAATTGTATAAAAATTTGGAGTGAAAAGAATCGTAATCAATTGTTTTAATTTCTTATCTAGCCAACAGTGAATGTCCAATGAGATGCAAAAAATCTTCAGATCTTAAGGAAAGTATTATGAAACCTATAGGAAAAGTCATTAAAAATATCCTTCATTCATTAGAAGTGAAATGCCCTAATAAAGACTGTGAGCTGATTATGAGCTTAGAAAAATATGAAGATCATGAGTATTATTGTCATTTACCAAAATGTCAGAATGTTTTATGTGGAAAAGGCTCAGAAAAATTGATAAGTGTAAATTCATGAATTGTTAATTTTAAATTTTTAGCACAAACAAGACGATGTTGAGTATAAATTTTGTACTGAAATGTGCAAGTTCTCCTTTATATTTCAAAATTTAGTACCTGACTTAAGTCAGAAGGAGATCTGTGAATGGTTTCATAATTTTGTTAAAGATACTTTCAACGAAAATTTGCATAAGGACTGCGAAAAGAGAATAGTTAATTTAAAAAACATGATTAAAGCAGTTAGTGGAAACAATCTTATGCCTATAAATGATTTGGAGTATTCTCCAGGAATCACTTACTTCAAATGGGACCAATTCAAGAAAGGTCAGGGTATTCAAATTTATAACAATTGCGAAAGTCTATTTTTGAATGAGACCTGTTATGCCTTCAGGTCTATTGTTTCTAATCAACCTTTTTCAAGTGGAGTGCATTATTGGGAAATAATTGCAGATAGAAGAACAGAAAACGAGTTGAAATTAGGAATCACTAAAAATATTAATTTCAATTATGACACAGTAATTACAATTAATAATTATTTGCCTAGTCCTTTTCTGATTATAATTTCGGCTGGGCGTTTTATGGAATAGGACAATTAAGACGTTCAAATAATGCTACAGGCGAAGTGTATGGGAAAAAATTCAAAAAAACGGGAGTTCTTGGAGTATTTTTGGATATGAATAGGGTAAGTGAAATTAAATAAGATTAAATTATAGGGAATTTTATCATTTGCTCTTGATGGGGAATATTTTGGAATTGCTTTTCAATCTGATGAATTAAAATCTGGTCCTATTTGGGCAGCTATTTCCTTGTTACATGTTGGAGGATGTACACTTCAAGTAGGTATTCCGGCCCCACCTTATTTTTTCTCAGATTTTTGAATAAATAAACGAAATTTAAATTTATACTTATACATAAATTCCCATACTCATAAACATTAAATAAGAACTCTCGAATTAAATGAATATGAATATAAAATTTCATTAAATTAAACATAAACTTAGATGATAACATAATTAAAGTTTAATTTGTAAAAAGGTTGTCCTTAATATATACACAATATATTTAATTTATCTAAAATTAAATTCAAAATATTAACTACATGATTATCTTATCAAAATTTGAATTTCTTAAATTATTCAGTTGTTAGATGTTTGGCATGGATTGTTAATTAAGTGGCACATGGCTTTAAGTTTTAAGAACATCTCAGCTTCATTTTTTTCATAATTTGAATTAACTTGATCAAGAAATTCTAATGTCTTAAAGAGGGTTTATAAAAAATAATACATACAGATCTTTGATACACGTGATTTATAAAATCCTCTACAGTCATGACGTCTAATTCAGACTGAGTAAAATTGAAACTGTTAATAAATTCGATTAGTTGTTTATTAAATTTTTCAGAATCTGAATATTTTTTTTCAATCTCCATTAATCAGTCTAATAAAATTTAAATTCAAGCAAGAAATTTTATATATATTTTATAAAAACTAAATAAGAATTTCATTAATAACTTGAATGGAGTCAAAAGAAAACGGATTGGTATACTCTCTAAATTTAAAAGAAATGTGGAAGTTAGTATCGAAAGAAGAAAACAACCTATTTGGGGTAGCGGGATACCAAATCCCTAAAATTCATTTCGATTACAAGAAACAAAAATTCGATAAGGAAATGGAGCAACTTCATCAAGCAGTTTGGAAAGGAAAGGAACATTATCCATCTCCGAAATATGCTAAAGATGAGAACGGTAAAGACATATTACCTAAAAGGTCTTTTTTCGTGGATGAAATAATTAAACAAAACAAATCCTACTTTTCTAAAAAGAAATATGATGCTTATTTAGAAAAACTTCAAGCAAAGGGTTTGACTTTAGAAGATATTGAAGATAGCAAACATAGAAAAAAATCCTCAGATAAAAATAACAAAGCTGAAAATTCCTTCTTTTTCAAAATTGAACGAAAAACATTTCTCGATGATATAGTTAGAGATGGGAATAAGAAAAATAATTTATCACCTGAGATGAAGGATTTAATAGCTAAAGTAAAGGAAAAGCAGGATAAATATTCTCCTAAAGAAAAATTTTTAGAAAATAATACCAGAATTTTCAACAAAAATCACAGGTAAATTGTTTTTGAATAAATTTTTTTATAATCTTTATAGCAAGGAAATACAAAGAATTTCACATTTGTCAGATATTGAATATCTTGGAGAAAGCGTACCTTTTTATAACAATTATGAAAAAAAGCCTACGGAAGATGATGACAGCCTTGAGAAAAAGAGCAAAGGAAGGGAAGTGGAATTTTTCCCTAATAAAGATGTTGTTCTGACACGCTCCCCACAATGGACTATTCGTAATGAAAATAAGGTCATTAAATACAAGGACGAAAATATTATTAAAAAAATTGAAGACACTAGAAAGTCTTGGGAAAATAGACGTATTAAATTCATTGATGATGTATCCGTATCTTATTTCAAAGTTAATAATGGGAAGAAAGGCGGCTTTAAATATCACAATGTATATTTTATATTCACAAAATTAGGAAATAACCAAAGATCCTATATATCTTGAGGGAAGGAAAAATAATCCAGAAAGGCATCCAGGTCCTCAGCAATATTGGCAATCTCCAAGTTTAGGCGATAGCATAAAGAAAAGAATATCTAAAGAAGATCAAGATGCTAAGGAGGATGAAAGCCCTAAAAAATTCTATGCGGATAGAGATAAAACTGATAAGTTTATTACTAAACCAATGAAAAAATATGTATTTTAGTCATAATTGAAGAAAAAATTATTTTATGAATATTTATATTTTATTAATTTTAAACTGGATTACGATTGCAATCAAATCCATATTTCAGGTATTATTGATATTATGTTTAAGATAAATTATAGATAAATGTCTTGAATTTAATTTTGTTCACCAATTGGGATAACAAAAATAAAAATACAGCTATATAATTAATATTTATTATTTCAAATTTTAATATTTTTCACATATATTCCAAAAGAGTAGTCTATTACAAATTTATTTTAAATTTCAAAATCCAAGAATCTTAAACGAAAAGACAAATCGTTTTTTAGTTGTGATATATTTATAAAAGACTTGATAAATAATAATAAACAATTAAATTTTATAAAATTTTCAATATATTATATTCTTTCCTAATTTCATCTTCAAATTGTTCTTTAGACATAACTCCTGTATGAAATTGATTTTGATTGTTAGGATTAAATATATTATAATTATGTTCTGAAGAAATTTTATTCTGACTGATTTCCTTATTATCGTTTGTAAAAGAATTACATTCATATTCACTAATATCTACATCATCTATCATAGAATAATTTCCGTACATCGTGTTCTGATTCATATTCATATTATTAATATCCATTTGATTAGAAATAGGTTTGTTAAATAGTAGATTGTTTGATCCAAATATGTTACTTGGATTGAATGTATTTTGATTTACCTTATTTACCGACATAAATACATTTTTAGAGACATTAGACTGATTTATATCAGATACGGTATTTAATGAGCTGGAATAATTCGTTGAAGCTTTTGTGAAAATATCACGGCCACTATTATTAATTTTCTCACTGCCTAAATTTTGTGTTTGAGAGCCTTCTATCATCATAATATTATTCCCGACATTAGTTTGCTGATTTGATTCTTTAGAAAAGAGACTTCTCCCGGATAGTTTAGTTTGTGTTTGATGAGTTGAAATCGAAACATCAATATGGGCGCCTCCAAATATTTGATTAACTGGAGTGGGTTGATTCATTCTGTTCATCTGATTCATATTTTCAATAGGATATGAGGATTTCTGATGATAAAAATTATTCGAATTTTGATAGTGTGTTGACGAATTTCCAGGAAAGATTTTATTGTAATTATGCTGATTGTTCTTATTTCCATTCATAAAAATCGAATTATTGGTATTTGATGAATTTCCTTGCGTCATATTACCTGAAAACAAACCATGTTTTTGATTATTCATAATTTTTAAAATTATTGAATTAAAATTTATTAAAAATTTCTACTTATATTACTTATATATTATTTCTTTATTTTAAAGAAATTAATATTATTCAATTTATTAATTAATATCAATAACTTATTTAATGAGTGACATCGAAAATATCGAAATAAGATTCTGTCTTATAGGAGAACCTCAAGTTGGCAAAAGTTCTATTATATCAAGATTCAAAATTTTAAACTCATCTCAGACAATAAAATGGAATAATCATGCAGAAAAATCTCAAAGCGAAATTAAAATTCCTAATTCCCCTAGTAGACACGAAAACATTTTAAAAGGTAACGAAGCGGATAATAATAAGAGGAAAACTCATAAGGAAGATAGAAATCAAAATTTTTCGAAAATTCTCACAGTTTCCAAATTTCGACTGGAATTTAAATTCTTTCCAATCTCTCCTGCTGTTGTAGATGTCAGAGACAACAGAATGAAAGAGGAAGAAGAAGAAGACGAAGAAATGGAAAAAGATCATAAACTGAATTTCGAAAAAGTCAAATCTGAAATAGAAAAGATAATAAATCAGCCTACTACAATAAAAGGAGCAGAATTGAAAATTATTTTCCTTTATATTTTTGATATATCTAACTTCCCTGAATCTTTTGAAAAAATAAAAATCTATAAAGAAGTGATAGAAGGCAAAAATTTCAATTCATCCCATCACCAAGTATTAATAGCAAACAAAATAGATTCTATTCCAAAAAATTTTGATAGAAAGGAAGTAACCCATTATATAAACGAATCATCTCTGAGGTATTATGAAATTTCGACAAAAATGTTTTTCAGTTTTGAAAAGTTTTTTGAAAAACTCTTTTTTGATGTGTTTACTGATATGTACGATTCGTTTAACACAGAGTACTTCCGTGAGAGGTTTAATAATATCATGATTTTAAAAGAAACTTTTTCAAAAGCTGCAAGAAAATCTCCGAAACCAAATGATTACCCAAGCCCCCAAGATTACTCGAGCAACGTCTATGATGTTAAAGAATTAAAAAATGTATTTAAACAGAAAGAAAATTATAAGAAAAAAATCTTTGTTAATAAAACTGGACCAGTTTTTGATCATAGAAAAGAAAGTTTTAATAACAAGAAAAAAAAATCTGAAGCGAAAATGATGCAAAACGAATTCAACAAAGAAAATCAAGAAAAAGAAGAAAAAGAATTTTTTGAATTGGAAAGAAAGAAAAACAAAATTAAAGAAGATTTTTTTACTGAAAGGCAGGGATATTCCTTTGGAATAAAACCTGGAAGATTAAATATCAAAAATAAAAAAAGGAAAGAATGTAAACAGATGTTCCAAAATGTTGATGTTATGTTCGGAATTAAAAATATCACAAATGAACCGCTTAGGAGAGAAAGAAAAAGATCCATATCGGCAAAAACTTTGAAGTCCTATAAATCTGCATCACCGAGGATTAAATTTAAGAAACCATCTAAATTACCCGCCTTAAATTATGAAAAGAATTTGCCAAATTTGATTGATAAACCACATATATTTAAAACTGAGAACGAAGGATCTAAGAAAATCCCAACTATACTTAAAGAAGATTCAGAAAAAAATATTCAGTATAATACAAATGAATCAAAACCTCAGAAGAAAGTTAGAAAGTTTATTGAAGAACCCAAAGAAATATTAGAACCCAAACCAAAGTTGAAAAGAGCCAAATCTACTAGAAACAAGATTGTCAAAAAAGAACCTTTTATAGTACCCGCATCTAATACTTATGATGTAAGAGGAAAATTTGATCCTAAAAGAGGATTCACATTCGGAGGTAAATTTCAGAGTAGTGATAATTTGGGTAATTCTGGTCCTGGTTTTTTATCAATTCCTTCAGATATTGACATGATGCTGAGTAAACCAAAATTTGCGTAAAATTATTCATTTTAAATTATAATAAAAACTTAGTGCCCAGAAATCATATGCCCCGAGGTTTAAGGACCCCCCTCGCATAATTTTAGGAGAAATAAAAGAAATTGAGGAAAAATTAAAAAATATGGAAGAGAATAGAATAAGGCTTGCATTAGAAAAATTACCAAAATTTGAACAACTAGAAAAGAAAAGATACGAAGCGATGTTAAGAAAAGAAGAAAGAGATAACACTCTAATGATGAAGTATGGTTGGTATGAACAGGAAATACGAGATATTAATTATAATTTAGTTGAAGAAAGTACACCTATGGTAATATAATTATCTCATTACAATTTTTAAATGTTTTAGTATTCTATCAAGGGGAGATATGATAAGGGTTATTTAAATGCAGATAATAATTACGAAATGGCAAAATTATATGGGCTTGACCAGTCTGTCACCCAATTATCAAAAAATATCAACAAAGATTTAACAGATCTACCAAAATATAATGCTGTTAAACCAACACTGCCTTCTTACTCAATATCGGTGGCTCCTAGATTCCAAGAAGTTTATAAATCAAATTTACCCGCTCCAGATTCATACTTTAAAGATAATATCGGAAATGAAATACTTTTAAAACCAGGAAGTAAGTATCAAGCATAGTAAGTCCATAAAAATTACATAAACATTTTTAAATACTTTTTATAGCATGGGAAATTCGAATAGATTTATTGAAAAATCTTTTAATGTTCCTGGACCAGGTAACTACAAAATTCCTGGATTCACAGATGAGGTTCTGAAAAAAGCAGGTAAGAAAAAACAAGATTTACATGGAAATAAATCTGAATCTGATGGAGACCCTACTAAAAACAAGCTTAAATCTGTTAATAAAAATTCTTCTGAAATGAATGTTATGATGGATCTTTTGGAATATGAGGGATCTCGGATTGATAATAGTGAGGCTGATGTAAGTCAGGATGCAGGAAATAAACTTTCATGAAATTTTAACATATGAAAGACGGTTGATCCTGATTTTTAAAAAATTATTTCTAATGAAATTCAAATTAAACAGAATTTCACTCTTAAAATTTTTAATAAAAATAATTAAATACTTTATTTATTGATAAAAAACAGAAAATATTTTTATTTCAATATAAATTGAATAATATTGTTATATTACATGATATATAAATCCAGGCATTTTCTTCAAAAATTTATTCCTAATTATTAATTCGAATTTAAAACAAAAATTTTTATCCGTTTTTATAAACGAAATGTTATTATTATTCAAATTAAAATTTTAACACTATAAGAAATATGGAAAACAGAAATAATCCCAACATTAAAAAAAATGATATTAACAACACTACATCAAAAGGGAGACAAGAAGATGATATGATATACAACGAAATTGACAAGAATTTAAAATTAGTTGATTCTGGACACACATTCTTATCCTTTATCAGCAAAAAAAGTGTCATAATAATAGGATCAATAAAAGATTATCTTAATAAATCCAACTGGCAATTGGATCATCAAAGCATAGTGAACATAGAAGAAACTAATTACGAACCATTTAAATGTACAATCACAAAAATAGAATTTCAAAACCAATTTGTACCAATCCATGTGTCTTGCAACAAATTTTCCATTGCAATTTTATTAAAATACATAGATGCGAAATCTAAACTTCTTGAAACGGTTGATAGAACTTTCGAAAATGTCATCCAGGAAATTTCTGGTGTCTTAAAAAGTAAAAACTTGACGTTCCAAACCTACTTCCTTAACGATTTTGACAATGAAAATTTATACCATGACAATTCATCTAAAAATTTCAGTCTAAATTCTATTTCAGAAAATGAATTCGAAGACAAATTAGAAACCTTAATAAACACAGATAGAAATAAATCTCGTTATGAAGAATTTTATGAAAAAATGGTTAAATTAAAGATTAAAGAAGGAAGTAGGATAAACATGTTAAAATTATTCGAAATTATGGAAGGAAAACCAATCCATGAAACTAAATTAGTCATACTAGGGGATTTTCAAAAAAATTGGTTGGACGAATTGAAACGAAATCTAAGTAAAAATGATTGGAACAAAAAAAAATTGGATTTCAACAACATGACTCTGGATTCTTCCAAAGAACACTTCATAATTCAGAATTGGGTGAAAATATTTAAGGAACAAGCAATGTTTTTCGAATTGCCAAAATTAATTTTACCAATAAAACAAATTGAAATGGGTGAAAACCATGTATTGATTCTAACTAGAGATGGTTCAGTTTATGGATTCGGGGATGGCTCTCAAGGAGCTACGGGAACTGGAGTTCGGGCGTTTCATTGTACGCCTATCAAAGTAAATTTCTTAAAAAGTGATACTATTATTTCAATTATCGTATCCGGAGCAAAACATTCTTTTGCTATGTGTGAGAAAAATTTTGTCTATGCTTGGGGCTGCGGCATGCATGGGCGACTGGGTTTAGGTAATGACAGAGACGTTTTCAAACCTCGTACTCTTGATTTCTTCTCCAATCTGCTCGTAAAACAAATTGATGCTGGTGATACATACTCAGCATGCGTTTCTTTAGATGGAAATTTATACACTTGGGGACATGGGGAGTACGGAAGACTTGGCTTAGATGAAATCACGAATGTTTCTACTCCGACTAAGGTTGAGATTCTTCCATCTACAGTAGTAAGTGTGAAATGCGGATATTATTGTACCACTATTAAAACGATCGACAATTGTGTATATACACTAGGTTGTAAATCTATCTCTTACACTCAGAATAAACATCAAAAGAACTTATCTAATAACACTCCAATAATTAATGAAATTGAAGGAATATTTTTTAGAGAAATAGATTTAAAATATTGTAGAGGAGAATACCCTTTATATGCAATTTCGGGATATCAATATATTGCTATCTTTACTAACGGACCTGATAATCACGAAAATCAACCTTTAGAATCGAGAATATACGATGAGGTCAATTCTAGTTATAGAAAATGTAATCTCTATATATTTGGTAATTTGAATATCAATATTCTTGATAGCTCATATTTTAAGCCTCTTTTATTTCGAAGTGAATCCTTAATTCTTCCACAAGACCTTAATTCTTTAATAAGAGTAAATACCATAAAACCTAAAGATAATATAAAAGAATTTAAAGGATTAAAAAAGATTATATGCTCAAATAACAACACTGCAGTTTTATCAGGAGAAGGGGATCTATTTACATTTGGTTCGTCTCAATATAGTATAGCCTCCGATCTTCCTGAAAATTACACTCTTCCTGTTCAACCTAAAGGAATAAAAATTTTATCTTGCGCTCTAGGATTAAACCATATAATAATGTTATCCTTTAGTAACCAGATCTTCAGTGCAGGAAGAAATAAAGAGGGGCAACTAGGACTCGAATACATTTCTGATCATGTAGGAATATCTTCTGCCCAACAAATAGTAAAACTTAAAGAATATAACATCAAAAAATGTTACGCTTGCGAGAATTACTCTGCAGTTTTGACATACGAGGGGTCTGTTTTTCTATTTGGAGACATTTCACATTCAGAATTTTTTAAATTTCAAAAATTACAATCAGAACCTAAGCAAATGTCTTGGGGAGAAGTTTGCGATATTGCATTAGGACCAGATCACATATTAATGGTCACCAAACATTCTAATTCAAGATCAGTAGAAATTAAAGCAATTGGAAACGGAACCTACGGAAAATTGGGAAATAACTCCAAAGAACACAATAACGAATATAGTCCAGTTCAAGTTGATATAAAAATTCCTGCTAACATTACATTTAAGGATATTCGCCTGGGTTGTTCAAGATACACCTCTGCTTGTCTTATAAAAGACAAAGAAAATAAAAATGAATTGTATGTTTGGGGAGTTTGTTTTAAATTCTTATTTAACAACGATCAAAAGGATCTAAATAAAAACATATCTAAATATCCTATTCAATTACCGTTTGAAAATAGTTTAGTAATTTCTAAACCAACAAAAGAAGATTATTTCAAGGACAATATCAAATCCTTCGCAATAACAGAAAACTTAATTTATATTATAAACGACAAGAAGGAAATGAAATTCTGTGGATCATTCTTCACTATGAGAGACCGAAGAAAAAATAAATCAATCAACGCAAAAATTAAAAACTCTCAAGGATTTTTTAAAAAAGTTAGTGTGGCAGTAGACCATGCAGCAGCCATTTCTTCGAATGACAAATTATATACTTGGGGGTATAATATATGTAATAAACTCGGATTCAAAACAATTTTGCAGCCTATAGAAGTAATGAGCGAAGATAAATTTAACGAAGCAAATGATTTTGAAGACAAGGATAAATATCTGTTAAGTTTCCCTTCAATATTGGCTGATTTCAATAAAATTTTTGAGTTTAATGAGAAAAATAACAATATAATTACTTCTACCCCCAATGAAGAAATCATAAATAAAAAGGCTAATGAGCAATTGCCTGTAGAGGAATCAAAATCTTCGAACAACAATATAACTATTAAAACAAAAGAAACAGTTACTTCTGATATAAATAAAAATATAAATAACAATAACACAACCTTGGAGAAGGAAAAACCCAAAATTGTAAATAAAGATAAAGACAAATTTAAACACAATAATAATGACAACATATTCAGCTCCACTCAGGCCCTAATTGAAAATTTTGAGAATTTAGAAGGAATTTTGATGGAGGATGAGATTTTCTTCAAAAATAAAATTAAAGAAAATTTGAAAGCTTTTGAGTTCCTTGTCGATTACGAAAAAAATTCCACCCATATAAAGAAAAGTTTATATAGCCAATTCAATTTCAAAATAGCAGATCCACCCTTAAACATAAAACTAAAAGTAAATTCGTCTTCAAATTTGCCTTTTCAATATCTGAACTATAAACAAAATTTTAAAGCACTCTTAACAACTCTTCATCTCCATCCCTGCTACATCATAAAAATCTATGAGAATAATTACATATCAGACAAAGAACTGTATAAAATAATAAAGCAACTTTACTTCAACATCAGCGACAATGCCTACTCTCAACTTCTTCTAATCACTATAATAAAAATGGTAATCGTTTGTGATGTCAAGAAAATCCAAAATAAATTGGAATGCAGCAGTGGCAAAACAAAAAATTTCCTTGACAACTTACAAATAATCAAATTCAGCAACGAGGCCTTGGAAATGAATCTTTTTGCGAGACTTTGTAAATTTTATATCAAACAGCAGCTGAAATTTACAAAAAAATTGGAATTCGTTGCTATTTTCTTGATCGGAATTGTATATAATAAAACTGCAGGTAAAGGGGCATCAGTCAATTGGGAGAAATCATTGCTTATACGTTATCATCCCTCTATAAGTCAAAAAAAACGAGATATGAATGATTTATACAGCTATTATCGTAACTCAAGGGTAGATTTGATTTTTGAGATTTTCAAGGTATTTTGTGATCTTTTAAACACAAATGAAGCTGACATTGATAATTATAAAAACAATCCTGTTTTTACTGGATTTAATTTCGAAAAGAAAAACAAATCAGAGTTCAACAATCTTTTCATGAAGCTTGACAAATCTATTCTACTTCTCATTTCTGAGATTTATAAAACCATGTCAGAATTCTTAAATAAAATCACTGACTTCAACAATTCTGACAATGTTGCTGAATGGATTGCCAAAAGTTTTCCTTTTTTATTATTCCACCGCCTAATACAAATCTTGGAAAACCCTATGAAAAATATTTCGATAGATGTGAGTATTCTAATTGACAAATTTTCTTTCAAAAGTTTCATGGACAAAAGTCTCTCTAATTTTTATTCGTTGAGCTTCTTCTTAAAAAATTTCTGTGTGATGATGAGCAATTTATCAGAAATAGGAAATGACGAAATTTTAAAATTGATCGTTCTAAAATTTAAAGAATATAACTCTTCATTTTACTCAGCTCTAAAAAACATTATGATAAAGGATATAGTGAATCCTCCAAAAAATAAGGAGGCAAATAAAGATTTTGATTTACTTGTTCTTTCTGAATTTTTCAAGCATTCCTTGAATGACAGACATCATGTAATAAATTTCTCTTTACACAAACTAAAAATGTTGCAGAATGTCATAGTAGAAAATATAGAAAATATAAGAATACTAAATAAGGGATTTGATCTGATGGACATGATTTTCTTTAATAAGAAATCAGAATTTTATATAGGAGAAGATAAAGGACTTAAAACTTTAAACATCGACCCTGAAGAGGACAGGATTATCCAAGTGAAATTGAAAACTAGATCACTAGCGCTACAGAAATTAGACTCCCTCATGAAATGCCAACATTGTAACATCATTCTCTTACACGATTTTATCTTATCTAATGAGTCTCCGTTTTATAGGGAATTTCCTTTCCTTAACCGTGCTTCAAAGGAAGGAAGTTTCTTGAAAATTCTCAAAACATGCGATCCAATACATATGAAGAATGAAGATATTTGTAGCTTCTTCGAAGAACAGATTGGGAAATCGGATAAAATAGAATTCAAGGATAGCTTGTACTTCCTTTTCACTTTACTAGCTGATGATCAGAAGAAATTTTACATTTGTGAAGAAGACATTCAGGTAAAAGATGCTTTGATCGGGAAAATGTTTAAAATGCATAAGGGTACTTTGAACCTCATCTTCAAGGAATATTGCAAATTTATCAAAGCTAATTTTGATTTAATGAAGAGTCATCAAGAATACTGTGAAAGATTGAAAAAAACACTTAAAGAAATCAAAAGTTTGGCACCAGACGATGTAAATTCTGACATAAGTGCTATTATAAACCCTAATGTTGTATTCCGTAAACATCTTTTTGAAAAAATCAACAAAAATTTTGAAAAAGGATTTGGTAACCCTGACCTTCTAAAATATTCTAATTCGTTTAATAGTAAAGCAAAACTTCTGCAGTTGAATAGTCATATTAAAAACATGCCAAAGAGCAATAATTTGTACTTGAAGCTTTCCCAAGAAAATAAAAAGAATTTGATACCGATTAGAGAATTTCCTTTAAAAAAGCTGATTGATAATAGAGTGATCTACAAAGTGCTGTCGAATTCAGATGCAAATAAAAAGTAATTATTTTATTTTATACAATATAGTTCTAAGAATTACAAGATCTTAATTCAAAAAACTGAAGTCAATGATTATCTACTGACCCTTGTAAAAAGGGAGATAGACAATAAGCCTTTCTTCGCTTGTAGACGAAACAGTTCAAATGAAAACTTAAAAGTCTATTCAATGACGATAACTAATGATATGATTAATGAAATCACAAATAATTATTTAGCTGAGTCTGAAACAGCCAATACTGCAAAGATAGGAGAATTCATAGAAGTAGATGCAAAGGAATTTATTAAAATTCTGAAGAATATGACGAATATAGCCTTAAGTGGAGAATAAACTATCCTTAAAAAAATAATTTATATAATCAGAAATTTAAAGAAATTTTTTTATTAGAAAATTAAAAATCTTCATTCGTAATTCGCACAGTAAATTTAAAACCTCTCCCCTGTTTTTTGCAAATTTTTGGTTTTTAATTTTTCAAGAGTGATAGCAACTTCTTAGAAAACAAATTTGCAAAAACAATCTTTTAATTTGAGTGGTGGATGGTAGAATTTGTATTTAAAGTTATAAATCAAGTTAGGATAAATTTTGTTCTTTATTATTAAAATTTCACTTAATAAATAAATAATTATATTAATATAAAATTACAGATTTAATCTAAATAAAAATGTCAGACAATCACTTATTATCAAGAAATAATAATCTTAATGAAAATGACAAACATGATCGAAATAAATTAACCCAATTTAATAATAAATTTAACAATAAGAAATTTATTCCATTTGATTCCATACCTATCACTCATACAGAAAAAATGAATTTTCACAAATTACTTGATAACTATCTTACAAAAGCGAATTATGAAACTCTTTTTATTATGAAATTGAGTGACAATTCAAACAGGAAAAAAATCAAATCTGCAAGTCATAATATAAATAAATTGAAAGAAGGATTAAAAAGAAAAATTTTAAAAACACACAAAGAGATAGGACAACGATCAGTTAATAAAAAAAGAAGAAATTCGATTTCAATTTATCATGATGTCAAAAAACAAATTTCGAAAGCCGTAAAGAAGAAAAATGTGTTTTCATATCACGAGTTTCTGAAATTTAAAAACGAAAAAGATGGAAGAGAATTCAAAGAACTGCAGGAACTGAAGCAAAAAAAGGCAAACGAAATTAAAGAAAATACAGAGAAATTGAACAAACTTGACAAAGTTAAAGAATTGGGGTTCTTAAGAGACCCGTTTAATAAATGTGCTTCTTTAGATAACTCAAAGGGATTTTTAAATTTTTTTAAGGAGAGGCATAATGAAAAATTGAAGACAAACAGTTCCTTAAAATCAAGCGATAAGAATCCTTTTGGGTCTAAAGGTATTAAATATTCGAATACAAATAATTTTATTAATAAATTACCATTTAATACCTTTAATTCTATTAATAATTACTCTAACAAAAACAATTATGTGATAGAAAATTCTCACCTAGTCATAGAGAATAATATAAAGATATCGAATCCTACAAATCTTAATAAAAAAACTCAATCAACAGAAGAGGATTACACAGATCATTTGAAAAATGAAATGATGAAAACTCATTCAGATCAGGAAAATTTCCTTATTTCAACAGACATACTCAAAACCCAAGAAAGTAAAAATCATAAAAATTCAAATTTTCAATCTATTAATAAGAAATTTTTTATAACAAATACCATGCCGAATCAAAACGGTAATAAAAATAAAGATAGTGAAAATATTAGAAGATTCTTTAATACAAATACATTAAATAACACAAACAATATTTTAGTAAATAAAAAGCTAAAAATTAAAGATAGTAATATAGACTCTAATTCTAATAAAAATGATTTAGATCGAATCTTAAACGAAGAGAATCAAACTACTCTATTGTCAACTCAATCTCAATTTCACTCTACACAAAAATCCTTCAAAAAACACTTTATTAAGCTAAAATTAGGTGCTACAGAAACTTTGAAAATAAAAAAAGATGGTCCTAATGATGAAAATGATTTGATAAAAATTCTTGAAACTACGAATATTTTTGATAAATACAAAAAGTTTTTTACAAAATCTTCAATCGATGTCGAAAAAATTTTGGATTTCCACAAAAAAAGCTCAAAAAATTTAATTTTTTATAAATGTAATGAATTTCTTAAAGAAAATAGAAAAATTAAAGATCAAATAGAAAATTACGAGGTAGACGCTAAAGTAAAAGAACATTTGAAAAATATAAAAGATATCCTATTAAAGAGAGAAAGGAAAAATCTAAAAATTGTCAACAAACATGTTGAGTTTTCAGGAATTCGAATAAACTCTAATGGGATGATCAGTTATGTAGATAATAAAATTGCAAATTTAATAAAGTATACTGATAGTTGTATCAATATGAGCGACAACTTGGTCAAAAAAGTGGGAATTAATTCAATTGAAAAGAGTTATAAAAAATATGCTGTAGACGCAGATCTTTTTTTCGAATATGAAAGAAATATAATGACGGATTTTACAAATACTGAAACAAGGATGAATAAAATAAGAAAAGGTTTATATAAAATAAAGCATAGATTTTTAGAAAAAAGTTCTTAGGGGAGGTTAGGTACATCATCTTAGTAATTGTTGAAGTACCTCTAATACTATGACATTAGATTAAATTTCTAAAAACTATAAATGAATTTGATAAATTTTAATTTCGCTCAAATTGAATTTGATTTTTTTGTATTGATCGAATCAATTTAGCTTATTTATTATAACTTATTTGCTTTTATATGAAATTAAAATTTATAATAAATAAAATAAAATTCTATTCTATAAATGACCGAAAGAAAAAACGAAAGTTCGGATAATTCTAACTCAAGCAAATTATTAAACGATTCTGTTAAATCACAAAAGGAAGATTTTTTCAAAATTAATCAAAATTTTGTTGAAACAGGAATACAAAATTCTTTTAAGACTTTAAATTCAAATATTTACAATGTTATAAACTCTTCTTTTAGCAATATTAATAACGATTATGAAAAGAAACTAGAACTCAACAGAGAAATCCATGAAAAAGCCATTGTCTCTTTTAATTCGGATTTACAAAATCTCAAAGAAACTCTTCAAAAGAAAAAAACAAAGCTGAAGGAAAATTATAGGGAAATATTAGAAAAATTATATACAGTAAGAAGATTCCATCTCGTTTCAAAAATTTTTAATCGTTTCCTATCAAATTATCAAAACAAAAAATTGAAAAAGAGTAAGAATCAATTCGTGGAAAAAATTTGTGAAAATAGAAAGAAAAGAAATATCTTCAGTTCTTGGAGAAATATCACAAAAATTATGTTTAAATCGAGAACCAAATTAAAATATTCTAAGTTATATGATGAGAAGAGAAAAGAAATAGAAACTTTTCATATGGGAGAAATCAATAAATATCTTGACATTTTAAAAAATATAGAGGATGACATCAAAAAAGAGATTGAAGAAAGAAAAACCTTAAATAAATTATATGACATTCACATGACTGAGGGAGCAGAAAAATTTATTAAAGAGACGAAAAACATTATCGATTTTAATTCCTCGAGTAATTCATTAATTAAGTAAATTAAATTTTAGATGTTTCAACTCCTAATGAAAGATCTTTCAGAATAAAGGAAAAAGAAAAAGAAGGAAATTGAATTTTTCTAATATATTATCAAATAACATTTCATTACAAAAAATATGTTTAATTTATATTTTAAAGCAAATAATCAATATTTAATTTAGGAAAATTTAAATTTAATATTATCACAATAAATAAATTGGAGTTTTTATGACTGTTTATCCTTATATTTAATTTAGTTTAATATTTTCAATATTCAAATTTTTTACTTTCTAACTAATTTTCAATTATCCGATGGCTATAAAATTATTTATATATCCTGAGGGATCCTTCATTGTCTTCTCAGAATTGCTTATGACCCACTGCCCATCTACAATGTATTTATAAAAATGAGTTCCCTTTTTAACTTTAAGAGTGATGCTCCACTTGCTATATAAAGGGTCATATGTCAATGGATGACGAACTTGCCATTTATCAAAGGACCCACACACTTGAACTGACGAGGGCTTACGATTATTTTCAGATACATAACTGAAGGTGATAGGAATTCTAGCTTCGCCATCTATAACTGATTTCACTGAATTTTTGCTGGAATGAACATTATGGTGGTCAGTGTCGCTGTCTAGGAACTATTTAAATAGATTTAATTTTTAAGTTACCTTTTCTTTTAAGAATACATAATCACTAATAGAAAAATTGTGGAAACTTTTCCAAATTTCGGCAGCATCTAAGGGAAGATTCAAGCTTTCGAAGTTATCAGCTTCTTGAATGTTATAGAAAGTCTAGAAAATAATTTTAATATTATTATGAATTTTAAAATACTTTGCCTCTAAGACGATAAAATTCTTTGCACCATGCATTAGCTACTTCTTGAAGATCTATAGCAGAATTGAATGCATTTATTCTACAAGTTTCATATTTTTCTTCGTTTTTAAATAAGGCAATAGCTCGTTCGACCGCACCTGTAAAATCATTTATGCTATGATTTTCAAAAATAATTCCATTTCCCTTGTTAGAGTGCCAGTCATATTCAAATACAGTATCCTTCAATCCTCCTGTTTTGAATGCTAATACAGGAGTTCCAGCAATAAAGAACTCATGCTGAACAATACCTCCTGGTTCGAACAAACTTGGCATTAAACCGAAATCTGAAGCGATATTTACCAAGGGCCCATCAGTGAAGAATTCGCTAGGATTAGCCCAGAAGTTGTGTGGATATTTAGATTTTAAATCTTTGATCTTGTCAACACATGAAATGCAGTAGGGATCCTTCTCATTACCCATTCCTCCTACTAATATGTTAATTTTTCCACCTGATCTTTGAATCATTGATTCAGCTGCCTCTAAAATTAATATTACACCTTTTTGTTGAGTAATTCTACCAACAAAAGAAAATAGAGGTATAGAATGATCTACATCATTAAATTTGAAATATTTCTTCTGTATTTGTTTCTTTGCTTCCAAATGATCCATGCCTATTTTATCTTTAAGAATTTTTAATCTTTGTGTTCTAATAATACCATTAGGGAAAGCAAAAGGTCTTTTATGATTATTCAATATCGGAGCCAGAGGAGAAGTTTGCATAAGATCTTTTTTATATGACGGAGAGACAGTTCCCCATTGATCACTACACAACAAGGCACAACGACTAGGATTTATGACCTTACTTTTCCAGTAAGGATCTACTAGAATATTAGAAGGAAGTTTATGAATATGATCTAAAGTTCCTTCACTAGGTGATGTGTACAATCTACCTTCATAAGTTGGTTCTAGATTATGAACTATATGGAAGAATGTAGTACCCCTAAAAGTCTCTCCGAAATGGCCATATTTAGAGTATGCCGGAGTTAAACCAGTAAACCAGTCATTAGTTATTACCAATGCTGGTATAGTAGTCAAGAAGCATAGTAATTCCAAAGCTGCCTTAGACATCAAGCAAATCTGCTTTAAAACATAAGTGTTATTACCTTCCGCATATGCTTGTGGGAAGACTTCGTAATTGTGAAGGAAATAAATTTTAACCTTATTACATTTTCCATAATGTACACCAAATATGTATTTTTGATCTAAAGTCACCTCGATATTTCCAATATAATTAAACCCAACAGGATCTCTACTTAAATATCCTGTTTCGCCTTTTCTATTTCTTTCATAATATGGAGTTATTACTATGACATCTTCTCCCATTCCAGCCAGCTGTTGAGTAAGTTCATCTACCATCACCCCTAATCCTCCTACAGTCGACCATCTACCTATTTCTGGGGTCACAAAAACAATAGGCCCTAATCTATTAGAAGTAATCACATTTTCGACATGTGATAAGAGCGTTTTGTAATTGATATCTAAATTTTTTAAAGCATAGCAGTATTTGAAGAAGGTGGAACATAATTCATCATGTATTTTAAAGAATTGTACTTTGTTAAAGAATTGGAACATTGATATCTTATATTTCGTTAATTTCTCACTTGTAGTGTAGTACCAATTAGCAAATTCTTCTAAAGGAAGATGTTTTTCTAAAATGTATTTAAGCTGAATTGTGGTTTGATAATTATCTATGTATTTATTATCCCCTGAATTTAGGTCAGTGATCATTCTGCTAAATGATTTTTCCATGGTTCTTTTGTAATTGTCTTTAGTGTATGGGATAAATTGAAATCCGAAGCATATTGAAGAATAAGGCTAAATATTAATCAAAAACAATCTTACATTTAAAGTTCTTGCATGACCTTCGCTAATCACTTCTCTTAAAAAGTAGAAGTCTCCCTTTTCTTCAGTAATCCAATCTTCAATGTAGCAAATTGAATTGAAGTTTATTTCATATTCAAATAAGGGGAAAAGAGGTTTCAAATCCAATTTAAAAGAACACGATGTTGAATGAAAATTGATAGCAATTATACTGGTTTCTTCAGGTGTATGTCTTGCAAATGATAATACATGATAGTGGGAGTCGTTATTAGAATCGTATACATTGAGATATACCAAATTGCCGTGTCTCAATGATTCATGCATTGATCTCATTTTCCTTCTATGATCATAATGGAATCTTATCTTAGTTAAATCAAATCCGAATTCAGGTCCGATTTCTTTTATTATTGTTTCTTGCTTGGCTTTCAAATTTTTTATTTCTTTTATAGAAACACCAGAAATAGACATCAAAGATTTTATCTTAGGGGGGATCTTTTTCTGTTGAGATTTCAATTGATTGGAAGATCTGCTATAGTTTATCATTGTATTGTAAGAATTACCATTAATATTAGAGTTACTATTTGTAGATTGGAAAGTGTTATGAGAGTCACTTGATTCAGAAACCTCGTCAGATTCTTCTAAATTCATGAATGACTTTGATTTATAATTGCTAGGAAGTTTATTGGCCTTAGGGAAATCTTTCGATTCATATACATTTGTAATTTGAACTCTATATGCCTCTCCGTTAATTTCATCCATAAAAGTCATAGGCACATCTGGCAAACTAAATAAAAGATCAACTGCTGACCAATTTCCACGACCGTACAAAAGTGCCGGGTATGGCCAAACTTGCCCGCAAGAAGATTGGATTACTAGAGATCCCTCTGGAAGTAGTTGGTAATTTTCTGTTAACCATTCTTTGAAAATGGAAACAGGACTTGGTTTGCACAATTCTATGTAGCCATTTCTATGAATGCGTCTTCCAAAAACTGCACTTAAAGCACGAGGCAAGGTATACATTCTAGGTACTACTCCAGATTTTGCAAGAACGATATGTCTATTATGGAATTTTTGACTACTCCAACATTCTCCAACAAAAATAAAATTTGGTAACTCTCTCCAAACAGATTTAGTTAATTTAATTAAAATTGGGTTAGGATATTGATCAATAAGATCACTTCCCCAAAATCCGGAATCTTCGTCTCTAACGACGATCTCTCCATTTAAAATTTCTAATGGAGAATAAGCAGGTTGTCCATCGGAATCAATTCTAAACATCTCATCATGATCTATTTGTAAAATCTGTGGCCAACTTTGGCAGTTATCTAAATGCATTCCGTCTACTTTATATTTTTTTGTGAAATTCAGAACATCTTGGACTAACAGATCCCAAGACTCTACTTTTCTATAGTTCAAAATTGCACTATCTTCGAATGAGACAGAATGTCCATCACTTCCATAACATATTGTAATCTTGCCTTTTTCATCTAGAGTGTTGAGCAAAATGTTTCTAAATTTTCTGTGGTATCTGCTAGAACTAATTCTTGTAAGGGAATCAACCAAAATTTTCATAGAAAATTTGTTAGCTTTGTTGATTAAGGAGATAAAATAGTTGTCACCTCCCAATAATTTCGAGACAGTGTCTCTAGATGTTACTGCCATGGGTGATGCATCTGTGTCAACCATATCTATTACTTCTCCGGTTGACTCATCATATACAATTTGATTATCTCTTTCAAGTGATCCCATTATGTAGAGACAATTAATATATCTTTGATTTAATTCTTGTAATTTAGATTCCATGTCCGAGAATGTTCCTCTTTTTATTATTTTACCTTTCTCTTTGTCTATATCGGCATTGACTAAGTCACAAAACACTTCATGAATTGAAAGATTTCTTATGGACTTGTCTATCACAATATATCTCCCTTTAGCTTCTACGAATTCATTTTCTAATTTGATATCTGCGATGCATTTGATTGTGGAAAATCTACCATCTTTGAATTTTACGACATTCCAATCATAATAGCCACTCTTGCTGAAAGTACCTAAATTAAAAATAACTTTATATAAATTTGGATTTGAAGTTTCTACTACATCTGTTATTTCGTGCCATCTTATTTGATATGTTTTAGAAGAGGCACAATTAGATGGGGTATTTGTAAGACAGACAATACTCTTCTCTGATCCTAGATAATCTTTTTTACGAATTAAGATTTGAACCGTGTGTGAATCTCCAGTGTTTTTGTATTTAATTGGAAGTTGTGACTTTTCCTGCCAGTTTGTTTCATCATACAACATATTAAGCATCACAACTGCTTCATTACGTACATCCTTCTCAACATGCCCAAGTAACTGAATAAAAAGTCTTTCTAAATTTTTAATCGAGTTTTGATCGGCGATATTCTGAAAAGCAACCAGATATTTCTTTAATTCTTTTATAGCTTGGGGAATTTTATTTTTGTTGTTGATGAATATGTCTACATGATCCATGTACTTTTCGTTAGTGTATTTAGAGATTTCTCCATAAGAAATGAACTTCAACAAATCATTCTCCATGGTGTTAGAGACCACAGTTAAAGCCTCTATTCTTTTGTTCAAATCATCTCTATAATCCAGTTCTAAACTTTTTATTTCTTTCTTGATGATATTTGAATTAAGAAATTGTTTGAGTATGTGAGATTTAGCATATATATCTAACCTTCCATCAGTACAGGAGCCATACAAAATCTAAGTTTTATTAAATAATTTAATTACTATTTTAGAATTTAGACTGAGAAAATTTTCTTCATTCGAATTGACCATGTTTATACCATCAGAAATTCTAATTCTTATGTTAGATTGTACTCCTTCTAAATTAGATTTGTTTGTAAAAATATTTTTGAGGTTTTTTAGATTTATATCAGTAAAACTTAAAATCATTGATGACTTTGTCCATTTGTCACAGAAAATGTGATATCCTCTTTCTAATAGATACTCGATTATCTCCTTGATTGATGAACGTTTTTCTAATGAAGATGTATTGATCTCAATATTATCCAACAAGTTGTGGAAAGGAATGCATTGGATGTGAAAGTAAATATACATCCTGACTTGCTCATCACTCCATTCTAAAGAATTAGAATGATCTTCTGGATCAATAGAAATTTTTTTTAATCCTGATGTCAGATATTTGTTGATGTCTCCATCTTCCTTTGAAAAATTCTTAAGATACGCAATCAATTGTTTGTTTATTTTAAAAATAAAGGGAAGATTGTCTAATGTCTCTTTTATAGAATTTAACTTGTTAAAATTCTTTGTATTTTCCATTTCGTCTACTATCATTAAATGAAATAATAATTCAAAAATATAAATGAAAAATAAGTATATAAGATTTTTTTAATAATATTATCGTATTAAATAAAAATATATTTTAATCTTATATAACCAAATTAATAATAAAATCTTTTATAAGAAATGCTATTTGATTTCGTATTTCCTCTTGGAAATAATATTTCAAACTAATTTTAGAAAAGTTTTCTACTCAAACTCTCTCAAATTTTTATAAATTAAATAAAAATTTCTTCGAATTGGGAGTTAAAATTTTAATTAATAAAAAATAATATAACTGTAATTAATTTTTATTCTTTCTTTATCTAATTATGTAAATTGGAAAATTAATCACAATAATTGTAATATATTAGCCAAGTATGTATTAAATCGATAAATTTAGTAATTTAACATTTTCAAACATTTAATTAAAATAAATTATTCTTTCTTTACTACAAGATATAGACGATCAACTTATTAAAATTTATTTGAAATTAAAAATAAAATATAAACCCAAACTCCATCTTGATATAAATAATAAAATTAGTAATCGGAATTTTATTATTCGGTATTGAGGAAAGGGTAAAGGAAATACGTCTAATTCTCAATGCACGAAC
>Ga0169931_10003301_pt1 | contig 25662 bp, 31 predicted proteins | sample Kivu_15m_20L_FD_129675 | JGI IMG/M metagenome (GOLD analysis project Ga0169931, IMG submission 129675) | Freshwater microbial communities from Lake Kivu, Western Province, Rwanda to study Microbial Dark Matter (Phase II) - Kivu_15m_20L... | ecosystem: Environmental > Aquatic > Freshwater > Lake...
AGCATAGAACTATCAGTTTCCTCTATCATTTCCTTCACCTCCTCCTCTCTAACCGAAATACTTTTTGTAAATATTTTAACAGTAGTAGAAAAGTCCAATACACAAAAAGATTATGGTGCATAGGCCGAGCATGCTCATGCCGCCGATGATTCCTCCAGTCACTATGCCCAGAGCTCCTTGGAAAATATAGTTGAGACCGCCTTACGAGACCTAGCAGACATTGGCGATGCACTTGTAGAGGGCACCTACTCCAGTGGCTCCCAGAATAGCATAGCCCATAACTGCGATTATTTCCACCATTCACTCTCTTTTTAAATCGCTATTAAGTCTTTTATAACCATACAAACAAACCAAATAAGACAGTCTGAAAACTTGAGATTGTAGCTTATATCATTAAATCTTTTAAAAATCAATAAAATTTTGTTGTATTGTAGGCTAGACTGTAAGTTTATTGGGAGTTGCTTTGATTGTAACAGTTTTACGCCTTATAGTAATATATTTATCGATGAAGTTGCAGTCCCACCACAATATTTTCACTCTCAACGCACAGCAGCATCGCAACCACCATGTTTCCCTACTCAAAAGATAAACCCAAAACTCCCATAACCTTTCCAACCGCTGCATTTCGGTCAATAAAACTGCCCCTCGGAAGGCAGAAAATTTGCAAATGCACTCCGAAAAGGTCATGGACGCACCCAAACAGCTCACTGTAACTAAGTATACACTCAGTATTACCTAGGCAAGGGCAACAATGAAGGACTAGTCAGGAGAATCATGGATTGCAGGAATACCTGGGTGTAGACTGACAACAGCACTTCGGCCTTCCTGAATATGCGCTGGCAGCAAGACCAGAAAGGCATGCGCTACGAAAGACTCATCGAAACCGGTCTGTATCGAGGACTCTTCAATCAGTTCTAATTTCAGGAAGTACTTTGCAATAAGGAACTGCTGTTTCGCAACATGAGTCACTACTGCGAAGTATTTCCCTACCTATAAAGAAAAACAATGTGGACATTTGGAAAATAGTGCCGCCTACCTACCTTCTTAACATACGCGATGACTGCAATCTACAGTTCTGCAAACAGTTCCTAGACACCTACGAAAAACACGCACCAGCCAAGATCAAAGAAAGGCTCACTACCAGTTAGGAAACCCAGGCTAAAACTAAAATAAAAAGACTTTTCTGCAACTCAAACGTATTTGCTTGCTAAGTTAGATGAAAAAAATACTAGCTAAGCCGCCTCCGATCAAATAGCATTTTCTAGAAGAGTAAGGCGAGTACTTGTGGATAGTCAAGCCTACTTTTCTCAACAGGGGCAGGGGCATTCAGGTCTTCTCTAAACTGCAAACCCTATTCAAGTTTCTCAGCGATAATCTCAACGGCTACGTGTAAAAATCACTGAGCAGCAAGGAGCAAGAGGAGAGTCCCAGCAAGGTAGACTACATTAAGAAAAACAGCGAACAGATACAGCTTTCTGCCTTAATGCGGGACCCTGCGAATCGGGAGATCAGGTAAAAGAGGGAAGAGTCCAGCTTCGATGGAAATCAGTATATTCGGGTCATACCTAAGGCTCCATCTGTCATCAAGACTGATCGTTTTTTGGTTCAAAAGTACATAGAGAAGCCCATGCTGATTAAAAACCACAAGTTTGACATTCGTATATGGGTGCTTGTGACGCATAACTTGAAGTGCTACGTTTTCAGAGAGGGCTACGTAAGGCTCAGTTCTCTAGAATATGCCTGCACTGACTCATAGAACAACCAGTTCATGCATCTGACCAACAACGCAGTGCAGAAGTACTCCAGCGAGTACGGAACCATAGCTGATGGCAACCAGCTTTCCTTCCAAGACTTAGCCAAGTATATGACTTAGAATGGTTTGAATTTCTAGTAGACTAGGTAGAAAATGTACAGTCATATGCGCGTCAGTCTAAAGTCTACAGTCAAACTGCTCAATCCATAAAATCGTAAGTTTTGCTTTCAAATATACGGGTACGATTTTATGATAGATCGCAGTGGCCACCCTTGGCTGCTGTAGGTCAACAACAACCCCTGCATATAGTAGTCGAGCAAGTTGCTGGGCAGTTTGATTCCGCGCATGCTTGACGACGCCTTTAGGATAGCAGTAGATCCTCTGTTTTATGGAAGTGTGAGTGGAGGTTGCTTCAAGGTGGAGGGCTACACGAACACTAGTAGCATGTGGCTCAACTTAAACATTGACTCCTCTTGATCCTTCTATTTTTATACAACTTATGAATGCAAACGCGTTTTATTCATATAAATAAAATCTTTCTGATTATTTTCTGGTCAGTTAATAATTATTGCATGCAAGGTGAACAGGCGACTGCCATCTTCGCAGGAGGCTGCTTCTGGTGCATCGAAGCCCAGTTTCAGCGAGTTAAGGGAGTATCCAGCGTTGTGTCTGGCTACACCGGAGGACACGTTCTCAACCCTACCTACAAGCAGGTCAAGTAGGGCAACACCGGGCATTACTAAGTAGTCAAACTCACATACGATCCAACAATAGTCAGCTTTCAAAGTACACAGTCAATCACTCAGCCCTTCTGGACATCTTTTTCATCATCCACGACTCTACTCAGTAAGACGGTCAGGGCGAAGACATTGGCACCCAGTACCAGTCTGCTGTTTTTTATCAAAATTAATAGCAAAAACAGTTGACCTAAAAAAAGATTCAGAGTTTGACTGGGGAGGGAGTGAAGGCAGCTACGAAAGTGATAGCTTTGTAGGTATTTTATGTGGCAGAAGACTACCATCAGAATTACTGGAACACTCTGGGTCCTTCGAACCCTTACTGCGCGATAATTCCTGGAAAAATAGCCAAACTGCGCAAGTACTTTAAGGAAATAACTGTCGACAACTGATTTATTGTATCGAAATATCTATCAATCAGTATTCACTCATTTTTTGTTGTTTGATCTTTGTTTTCTTAGCCTAGTACTTGGGTTACTCCGAACTTTCTGCGTAGATACTTGCTATGCATGACTTGGGTAATCAGTAACTGGTATACGCTCAAACTCAGCCAGTAGAGCGTGACTGAGGCTGGGAAAAACCCACTGAAGAAGAGAGAAGTAAACGGAAGATACTTGAACATCGAAATATAGGGTGCTATAGGGGGCATCGAGTGGCTGAGCTGAGCCATGTTGGGAGAGTAAGCAATCGATATTGAGGAAGCCACTGCAGCCATCACAGGTACCACGAAGTAGGGGTCAAAGACAGTGAGGTCACTGAACCACAGAAAACCCTAGGTGGTCATCTGCGGATACAATCCAGGCATTTTGCTCATATACTCTAGCGAAAAGAACCAGCTGATGAGAAAAGGTAGTTGAAGCAAGTTGGTCAAGGGCACTATCGGGTTGATTCCCACTTTCTTCATAGCTAAACGATGCTCATACACGGCTTGTTCCTTCAGGGCTCTGTTACCAGTCATTTGCGCTATTTTCATTTTTTATTGGAAAATTTAAGTGGCTTTTCTGATTTAGTGCTGTCTTAGACCCTGCATTTGTCCTTTTATGGTAGGATATCTAATTGGTTTGATTATTACAGAAAGAGAGTCTTAATGGCAAGAGTCACCAGGACGATTGAGGTGGCTATTCCTATTTTGTAGTCGACTGAAAGAGTGATCAAGAGTTCACGTGTCCACTCGCTGAAGCCTTGATAAAGACTGGGAGGACTAATTTAGTATAGTTTTTGGCTAAGGGTCAGATAGCTGTGCTATCGGCTTTAGAAAAAACCTATGATTCCCGAGCTGTCAATGTCAGATGCAGGCAGCTTCCAGTTACTTATCTTGTAGTGAAGTTTTATGGGCTTTTTGGGCAATATTTTTCGGTAGAGTCTTAGCATTATTAATCATAGCTAATAGTACATAAAAAATAGTGAAATGGGATTAACAAATTTAAAAACAGTTTTTAAGAATTTAGGATACGTTGATCATGGATGTTTTCCGCAGAAGGGGCAGTTGGCGAAACAGTTAAGGTATGGCCCCCAGGCGTCGTTTCTTCCCCATTTGCTGCAGTTTCGACACTGCTTGCCATTCGACCCGTTGACGGGAAGTCCAGTCAGAATGCACACTTAGCTGCGGTTGTGGCAGTGTGGACACTATATAGCCGAGTCGTGGATCTTGCCGCCGCATTTCTAGCAGCTTCTCAAGGGTAGAGTGCTGTCAAATTTGTGGTTCATGCTTACCTCTAGCAGCCAGTCCTTGATTTTTTCTTTTTCACCCTCGCTTATCATGTTTTTCATGGGCATGTTCACGTTGTAAGGAGAAGGGATGTCAGAAAGTGAAAATTAATCGTCTTCGGGAATATTGTTGTTATCTGGATCGTCGATGATCTCGTTTATGTCCAAGTATCGGTTCAGCAACACTGAGGCCAAGCCATAAATACTCTGAATAACAAATTAACTACGTTCTTTTGGCATGCCATTCCTGCTTCGTAGAAAACCTTATCAAGTCGGATGAACTCGCAGTAACGCAGAAGAGAAACGGTGAGTCGTTGATGAAGCAGCTGGCAGGCTGGTTTTCCCTCGTAGATGAACTTGAGGTTGACCAAATGGGCAATAGTAAGATACTTAGAGTACTAAATGAGGGTCGGGTTGCCTGCATCGGTCGTTCCCACAAGCAAGTTATAGAATTCGTATAGAGCTTTTCTGAGTGGTTCTATTTCTTTCTGCTCGCACTCCACAAATATCTAGAGAGTAAGCATTTTGTAAGTGGGATAGTTTTTGGGAATCAGAGGCATGCCATACTGAGCGTAAGCTTGAGCTGCAGCTGCGAAGTTACCAGCTTCTACAGTCAATTTTATATATGAATTCATGTATTTATTGAGCAGATCTGGACCTCTTTGGGCTGCCTTATCCAGACAGTTGGTCCAGTCGTTTTGTTCCTTGAATATCTAGCACGCAGTCTCATAGTCTCCCATCTATAAAGCTTTCCAAGGATCTCTTTGAGTTATGTTCGTCTATCTCTGCTTGCGATCAATATATCCCTTAAGTTTCTAGAATAAGTCAGGATTTTTAATGTTTTGAAGACTCTGTCTGGCTGCTTCGTAGTTTCCTCCATCGCAATATGTGGCCACTGCCTATTCAAAGAGGTTCATCTGTTCAAGTAGTTCTCCAGCTGAATCGAATGAATTGATCTCGCATAGTCTAGCACAAACTATTTTGGCTACCTTCATGGCCTTATCTTTTTAGTAAGTAACTGCTAGCTGAACTGCTCTTCTCCATATTTGTTCTAAAAGTTGATCGTCTTGGAAGTCAGCCTTGGTGATCTGCAGATAGCTTTCAATAGCCTTCGAGTAGTTACGTGAATCGTCGTAGGTTTTAGCCTGTTGCAGTTTTTGTTCGGGAGACTGGTTTCCTTGAGCTGGCTCTCTTCTCATTATTTCCTCAACAAGGTGAGGTGCCTTTTGTCTGGCAACTCTTAGAGCTTATTGCACGTTACCTATCTCCAGATACATCTTTATGGCTAATTATGGCTTACGGGCAGCGATAAATGCAGCCTCAGCCTTACCGTACTCTCTCTTATTGCCTTCAATAAAGCTCTTTGCTTGATTGATGAGAATGCCTTCCTTGGCTGGAGGCTAATACTGGGAAGCAACGACTAAAGCCGAGTGGAAGTCACCAACATTCTCATACATGCTAATTGCCTATTGGGCCTTACCAGCCTTAACGAACTCACCCTCAGCCTCTTTATATCGTTTTTCATCTTAGAGCTTAAAGGCATACTTGAGGTGGACATCTCTAATTTTGTGTTTGGCGTGCAGGTTGGCCATCTTGAAGGCTTCATCGAACTCTACCTTGTCCGAAAGATACTCAACAACTGCGTCGACTAGGTTCATCTTCAACATCATTTTCATGCCCTGCTCAGGACCTAGTGATTCAGCCCATTTCTTGGCCAGCTCACAGGTAAACTCGTCCTTTCCGTAGAGTTTGGAGCATCTGACTGCTTCTTCCCACATGCCCTGAGTCCTGTACATTTCAACAGCTGCCCTCCATGCTCCAGCTGATATGTAGTGCTGTTCTGCTGTTTTGTAGTTGGCATCTTTGTGCAATTTTTGAGCCACGGACAGATGGGTTTCCTTGAGTAGGTTGCTTCGGTACTTGGCCACTAAACGGATCATGTTATCGTATTGAGCGCATTTCTTGTACATGGCGATGGCCAGATCGTGCTAGTCGACTATCAGATACATCTTTTCAGCCTCCTTCCACTTCTATTCTTCCTCGAACTTTTTAGCTTGCTTCACGTACAAATTGTTAATCTCGCTTTCTGGCAGATTTTCCTTTGCTAGTCTCAAGGCTTGTTCCCATTTGCCTGCCTGAGCGTACATTTCGAAGGCATCAACCGGCAGGGCTGCTTTCAAATAGTATTTCTCAGCAAAATCATACTGTCTGAGGGAAGAGAAGTGCTTGGCAATTTGTCTGTAGTAAGGCCTGGCGACTTAGGGAGTTTGATGGGCTAACAATTGAATAGCTTTGTTCCACTATCTTGCTAGAATAGAAGCCTCAATAGCCTTTTGTATTTTTTCAGCCTAGATGTAATGGTTGATGGCGGCTTGAGTTTGCTTGATCGACATAAGATAGTTGCCCCATCTTTCTTAAAGACTTGGCACCAGTCGAGGTTCTACCTCTCTAGCTAGATCTACTGCCTTTTTATATGCGTTGCCTTTTACATAGCAGTCCAAAGCCTTCTGTAGTAGGTCCATTTCTTCATATAGTTCACCTGCTTTTTCATGCATACTGGCAGCAGCTAGACTCGCTGCGATCTTTTCTAGCAGGTCTTGAGGGAAAGAGACGTTGCTGTTGTAGACGACGTTAGCTGCTTTGGCAGGTATTCCTCCCTTGAGATATAGAGATATTGCGCTGTTATAATCTCCGTCTTCCTATTTTATTTCTCCAGCCTTTTCCTCTTGTCCGGTTTCTAGCAACCAGTTGTAGTAGTTCTTCTTGAGTTCTTCCACGTCGGGATGTCTTCCTTTTTCGGCACACTTGATAGTCTCGTCCCACTTGTGCAGCTACTGATACATTTCCATAGCTTCTTCAATTTAGTTGTTTTCCAATAAGAGCGACTCTGCTCTGTGGAACTGTTTGTCGAGGACCGCAAGTTTGGCTTGAACTTTATAGTGAGTGATGCCGTCTTTCTGTCCTCGTTATTTCTAGTAGTCTTCCATCAGCTTAATCACTTTTCTCAGGTAGGTCGACTTAGCAATATCTCCAATAGCTCCGTAGCAGTGCTCAGCTACATACACATTCTGAGCTTATAGTGCCATCTTGGCCAAGGATTTCCAGTTGGCCTCAGTCTATGAATTCAGTTCAGAAGAGTCAAGAATCTGAGCTGCTCTTTCCAGGTCTTTAGCCTACAAAGCGAATCCGAAATCAATAAGGGCTTCATTGAGTGTGTAAGAGGAGACTGCGTTGCCACTGCTATCTGAAACTAGTACTTAAGTTTTTCCATTTTTCCTTTCAATATTCTCAACATCGCCCTTGATAGTGTAAATTGTGACTTTTTCGGGGTGATCGATGTTGTACCATACGTTAAGATTTTGTCTGTTTTGAGCCACAACGACCTAGCTTTTGGGAACCCATCTGGCAAAGGTGCAATATGGCAGTAGGGTGCTTTTGGTAAGAGTGGCAATGTTGTAGATGTAGAGCTGCTTTCTTTTGTCTTTGAAAAGAAGTTTGTTTGAGTTGGCGTTAAGCTATAGATAGTCGATCTTTGAATCATGATTAATCTGACTGAGAATCGTCGAGGTGTTCAGGTCGAAGAGAGAAATGGTCTGCAAGTCAAGCAGATAAGCTATGATTTTGACTCCTCGGTCGTTGATGCGGGCAGAAATAAGATTCGGCTTCATATATTCTGTTCTACAGGTGCCAAGAGGCTAGTTTCTGCCGTACTCGACTAGGGTGAGTTCTCCTGCATTGGAAATCATGCATAGATTAGGGCTTGAAAAATCAAACTTTTAGTTGCCAGCACCTCTCCAGTAGATTTAGCTGCATCTGTTGGTCTCCATGTCAGTGATGATGAGGGTTTCAAAGGTGTTACCGACTGCATACCTATCCTGATAGAAGTTGACCTTGGTGATCTAAAGTCCGCTAGTAGATTTCAATACACTCTACATGTTTCCTCCTTAAATTTGAATAAGCACTTGACTGGGAGACACGTAGTTGAGCAGGAACTTACCTTTTCGGGTTTTTTTGACACTGGCATCGTAGACGTCAACTGAGCCACACAAGTTACCAGTTACGAGCTTACTTCCGTCATTTTTCCAGCAAATTGAGGTCACTGTGTAGTAATTTTAAATTTGTTTGCAGGTGATTTACTCCCACTGTCCTCTCTTGGTGTTGAGACTATAGACGTAGAACCTGTTAAAGTTGCCCAAGGCGACACTGTTGCCTGATGGGTCAAAGGCGGCCACTGTGAAATCTTTGACTTTTTCTTAGTGATTGTAGTCGAATCGTTGCAGGATGTTTCCGAAACTGTCGTAAAAAGTCACTTTTTTATCATTTCCTCCAGCAATAATGTTCTCTCCGTAGCCCAAAGCGTAAGGAACAGAGTGGTGAGTGAAGAGCTTTTTGAAGGATTGATTGCTCATAGAGTAGGCATAGACGCTTCCGTCGAGATGGCCTGAGATGGTGGTTTATCCGTCACGAGATGAGGCCAAGGAAACACAGTAGGTTTACCCGGCGTAGAGGACGCTTGATTTGTTTGACTTGAGCACTCCCATTCTCACTTTACCATCAGACAATCCGAACAGCACCTCGTTGTTGTGGTCCTTGGGCCAGGTCATGGCAGTCACTGAGGCAGAGACTGGGAACTTGTTGCAAATGGCCTTCTTTTCACCCCACTCCATTCCGATCTTGTAGACGAACACGATGTTGTCACTTTGTGCAACCGCTATCTTAAGCGAGTCTGGAGAAAATTCCAACCCTCGAATAAGGTAGGATTTCTGACCTTTGTCTGAAGGCTTGGTGGGGAATTTGTCCTTTCGCTGTCCGTTTTCATCGAAAAGATAGACCGACTATATGAGCGTAGAGATACTCTGTCTGCAGCTGCGACTGCGACCTTTTTGCCTGAGGCGGACCATGCGATGGCGGAGACCTTCTTCATGCTGTCCTAAAAGGGCATGATGTTGCCAGCGTATCTGAGCTTCATAATTTAAAAATATCATGAATCACTAAACTCATTTGAATTTAAGCCATTAAATATATATCAATACAATACTGCCTAATGCAAAATGCAGGCTTTGATTCGTTGATTGTAGATTTATTGACTGTTGATGATGTTAATAAAAATTAATAAAATTAATGTATCAGTTGCCCGTGCTCATTCGCAACAAGAAACGTTAGCAACGCTTTACTAGTCCTCTTTCTGGAACTATGTTTGACAATATGAAATTTCAATTAAATTGCAATATTCAGCCCGAATAGTAAATTTCTCCCTCCCTCATTTCCTTGTAAAAAAGCGCAACTTCCCCCTTAACTTTGCTTCCTTTTGCCAAAAACAAGCTCCAGTCGAGCACATTCAGCATATAAGAACACCTGGGTTCAAGCAAAATATCTGATCTCAGCAAAAGACTGTCATAGCCAAAAAGGATAAGAAGCAAAAATGTGAGTTGGCTAGACAAAACCTAGGCTAATGTCTTTAGTATTAAAAAAACAAAGCTTTTGTAGGCTTTCAGCTTAGATAAGCAGAACAAAGTAGTTTCATAAAAAAAACCTTCTTTTGCGTTTCCTAGCATATAAATATTAGTGCTCGATCTCTTCAATAGCAGCAGTGACCGGGACAAATGCGTGAATATAAACCTCAAAAAGTATTTTACTGCCTTTTTCAGCCAAAAACTAGGAGGACTTCTATTCTAATAACTCATCAGAACTGCCTAAAAACACATTCCCATGGCTTTATATAGCAATGTAGCAACATAAGAGCAGACTGAGACTGTAGGCCTCACTACGAAACGGTCTCTGCTGTTGAGAATAAATGAGCTTTAAAAAATCAACAACAACGAGTAGCTAAGCAAAGTAATAAATGAGTACTGTCTGCCTGATCCTGAAACCAGAAACGTCTTTTTGCGAGACCTGTTGGACTTGCTATCAGTTGAGCTGTTTTAAGTCTACAATTGTCCTCGCAACTGTTAATACGTTCTGTTAACTCAAGATGGAAAAGTTATCAGTGACATAGCTTAGACTCCCTTCAGCACGACCCACCTGCTAATTTCTTAGAAGAGCAAGTATGAGTAAAATTATGCGCGCTACCAGTCGATTCTGCGGGACAAAAACAAAACAAAGAACAGGCATTACTTCAGATAGACTTTGAAGTAGTCGTTTCGAAAGTAAGTTACCAAAGGACTTTTCGAGGAGCTGTAAGCTAATCATTCGTTTAGCCAAGACTTCAATCAACGAAAGGACAACTTGAAAAAAGCAGAAAGCATTATATAATTTAAAAAGAATGCGTACAAATCAAAACTAACTATGAAGGATGCACTGAGGAGAAGAGTGAGCAGTTCACGGTAGTCTCTCACTAAAGATTCAAGCATTTTGAGTAGTTAAAAAATAAAGACTCAGAAAAGCTGTTACTTGAAAGAATTTAAGGACATTAGAATCCAAAACTAGTTCGACAACCATACCATCAAACACGACTAAACTACTCAAGGCCAAATACAACTGCAATGTCTCGTCAAGTACAGTGTCTTCCTGAAAAACAAAACAGAAGAGCAACTCAATAAGATCATACAGGCGCTCAAATGGGTATAAGACGATTCCTCATTGAAAATGGCATAAATTTTTATTAGTTTCTAGCAGTACTTACACTTTAGGCAGGTCATAAGCTGCAGTGGAAATAGCACACATATCATCTAGTTTTTCTAAAGATATTTTGGCTATGATTAGTACGGATAGCTAGAAAAATCAACCCTCGAATAAATATTGCTGATTGTGATCGGAGGGTAGGTCAAGACTGCCTAGATCATTCTCAGGACAGTGTGGACGTGGCTGTAACACTCAGGGGCAGTTTTCAACGGAATTCTTAGGCGATAAGACATGCGAGCTGTTTATGGTCGCAACAAAATAGTGTACTTATTCCTGAGTTCTCTAATTTTTGGCACCAACTAAACGACCGTGCTGGACCTAGCTAGCTAAATGCTTCACTGATCTGTTCATAACTATTCATCAAATACATTTATCAAATGCAAGAAGTGAAAAGGTTGATGGCTATTATAGTAATAGTTGACGGTGGTGTTCTTTGTTGTTTAAACTTTTGGCGGCCATATTTTAGTTTCTGTGACTATTCGTTCTGTCGTGTTGATTGCCATTAATATTTGTTGCAACTGGATGGACTAGCTGCGCCTCCATTCCGATTCGGAAATACTGTAGGAAAGCAAAATTCAGAGTTACAGAGCGTAGTTCAAAGACGAGGCGCTGGACGAATTGCCCAGAACGGAAAAGGCTTCTCCACACGATAAGGTTCATCCGGACATGTTCTCTCCTGCTGGACAGGGGCGGAGGACCCAAAGGGGTGTTGAGGGCTTCAACATGAACAGGGGTCACTGGCTGCACGAGGAAAACCTAAGATACCACTGGTTCTTGGAAATTCATTATCAACATTTCATCAATCGCCAAATGCGACGCATGGACAAAATCTTCAAAAGCATGGAGCACTTCGTGGGCACCAGGCAGGCAGAACAGTGCAGGAGTCACCACCAGAAAATGGAAAAAAAGTACTTCACCTTCCCAGCCATCGTCGCCAATCTCAGGAAAAAACACTACGGAAGCCTCGACTAGAATCCCATGATTGAGGCCATGAAGGCCAGCTAGGTCGATTTCGGACAAGGAATTGCCACTGCGGAACAGCTCGAGCACGAATCTAAGACCTTCAAGGCTCCTTCTATTCATCATAGAAAAAAAGGTCATCATTATCGGAAGCGAGTACAGATAGAATAGCCTCGATTCGGCAACAAACAGACTTAGCAAGGTCTACAGGCTGAAGTTCACGAAGGCAATGATCAGCACGAAGGTGAATAGGGCGGATAAAATGGCCACAATGCACATAGGCTATTAGAGTAATCAAACTTGCACATGGGGTAGCTTATGCTGTACCACTAGAAGTAAGACATAAGTTGTCTGTTCAACAACCACAACGACCACCACGAGCCCTCCTAATGATCAAGAATAGATATATTATCAATAGAATCCTTTTTCTTTTATTGCTTACACAGCTCATCATACAATTTTATCACCCTCTGGCTTATAACTAATAAAATGAACAAACGCGAAGTCTGGATCACCGACAACAGCGTAAACAAACCATTAAAAAGAACTTCAAGTACCAGAAGATCAAGACGGCCTTCATCGAAGCCATGCTCCAGCAGACCAAAGACCAGAAAATCAATTACTATGACTTTCTTCTAGTGGCAAAACAACTCAATTTCAGGTTTGAAGAGTCAGGTCACTTGATGGCTCTCAAAAACTATTTCTCTAAAAACAAGAATGTCATCCTGATTAAAAAGATAGCCGATCTGCTCTGTGTTTCCCAGTAGAGCGTGCACATGCAGGAGTAAAAAATGTAAGTCTGTTTGCAAGTAGAATCGTAAAGTTCATAGTGCCTGATACTGAGTTCGCCCCCATCAAGGAATAGACCCACGAAGACGAATAATGTATTTATGCGCTTAGCTAGTCTACTCTGAAGAAGACGTGGGCAGCGACATCTTCGAAAAAATAGGAAGCGAGCTTACCCACGAGTAAGAAAAAGAAATCCAGGAAAAGATGGCCATCATTTTGTCGATTAAGGTCGAAGAAATGCAGAAAAAGATCAAGTCCATAACAAACTAGAAAGATCATCGCAATTTGATTGAAATAATAAAGCAAAGTGGGTACGAAGAGCTGAATTTTGACGAGTTCAAGCACATCGTAGTTGAGTTGCTGGCAGACATGAGGGAAAAGATAAAGATGAGCGAGGACGACATAAAGACTATTTTTTACGTGCTAGATTCAAACAAGCTGGGCAAGGTCAGGACCGAAAATGTGTAAAAACTGAGAATAATAAACGATGTTACTCAGTAGCTGAGGTAGTTCTACAAGTCACGGATCAACAAAGACATGGTGCGGGTACACTTTTTCACATACAGAACACCCTTTTTAAGCTGGGAAAAGTAAAAAATAACACCATACAAATATATCAAGTCAAAAACGCTTCAGTCCTTTAGTTCGAAAACATGTAGCAGGCGATTCTCGAGGACACCCATCCTCGACAGATCCAACGCTTGAAACCTGCAAAAGCTCCTCACTTTGGACCACACAAGGGAGCAGCACTTGCGGCTAAACAGAAGCAGTCAGCTCGAACTAACCAGAACTTCGAGCATAGGGCCAGTTAGCCAGGCATAAAGATCGAGAGATAGCGCATTTAGAAGATACTGCGAGTAAGTAAGGAGGAAAAAAGAAAAGACAAGAAGGGAGACACGGTTGCAAGCAAGCTCAGAAGCCTATTCATCCACAAGGTCATCCTGCCTCGTTAGCGTATGTTGTAGGAAGAGAAAGAACGATACTTACGGCAAAGAGCCCCAGACGCTGAGCTCTTTGTGAAGGCTCATCGTTGACTGTAATATTTTCATGCTTGTATGATAGATATAATTTACTATAGTCGGCATGGCTGCCCAGAATATCAACCAGTCAGTGATGTCCTCAGTGCTCGAGTAGGAACTCAAACATTCACAGACCCTCAAGGAGAGCGTGCTTAGTCATTTCGACCAGTCTAAGTTCAGCATCATGAACAAGGCATCCGACACCCAAATATTTGTCTTTTAGTTTTTGGGCGTCTTTCTCTTCACCTACGGCTACAGCTGCTCCATTTCAGTCGCAGAAACTGATGCTCAAGCAGCTGGGTGTTTGTTTCTGGCAATAGTGTTTTCAGGCACTATATGTGGAGCCAATATCAACCCGACCATCACTCTTTCTAACTGCTTAAAAAAGCAAAACCAGTATCGAATCAACAAGTTCATATGGTTTTTTTTGGGACAGTTGCTGGGAGCTGTGGCTGGAGTCTTCTGGAGCGCATTTTTAGGACATAAACAGTTCGACACGCCCTCTATAAAAACTTTCAGTGACGCCTTCAGCATCATAAGCAACGAAGCTATCGCAATATACATATTTGTGCTGTTTATGCTTCTACTATCAAATCCAAACACTACCTTTATCGACAGTGAGCTATCCGGCTATGCCTGTATTGCTGTTTTCTATCAAATCGCAAGGTCATACGCTCCTTTCGCAGGTCTAGTGATCAATCCAGCAGTTACTCTGGCCTCAGCCATCCGCTACGCTTTCGACGGAAACTTGAATCCTCTTAGGGATTGTTGGGCCTGGCTGTTGGGAGACTTGCTGGGCTGTTTGTTGGGTCTTTTCTTTTACGACTCGATCTATTAGCCAATAGTGAAGCAGCTGAGATAGATAAGACGAAAGTCATAGGTATTCTAGAGTCTTACGGAGGAGTAATGTTCGACCAAAAAGAACCTGCTTGAAAATTGATATATCTTATATGCGTAAACTATTTAAGGAATATCACTTTAGTAAAGAAGTAAAAAATATGTTTTAATCTACTTTTTGCAAACTAGATTAAGCTATTCTGACTATCTAAGCTATTCTAATACGATTTCCTTAAATATTTAATAATAGCTTCATCAAGTATTAAAGTTTTATAGGGTCAAATCGTTATAATGATTTTTTAATAAAATGAACCAAATGAGTCATGGCTCAATATTGGGCAGCATTGGCTACAGATACCCTTCTAATGATCATTTTTCCTCAGTAGATTTTCCTTATATTGATATTGTTTATAGCATTATTTTATCTTTAGAAAATGTCATGACTTTTTATGACTTCATCATTTATTCAAAACCATCCCTATAACTCCTACCTGCCATGAACACCATCTCCCTCACCACCATCATACACATTCTCTCCCTAGCCACCCCACACGTGCCTCCACCCTCCCTTTCCACTCTCCAAAGACCTTTTCAGTCCACAACAATCAGAAAAAATATCCTCAAAAAATAAAAAAATTGTTCAATGACTCTCCAAACGAAGAATAGTTTTCCTCTTAAGATAAAATGTCGATCTAAAGAGAATAAGGGTAAAAGCGTATTTGGAGCATTGATGAAGAAATGAGATTAAGTTAGCTTTTCAGATAGCAGGGCGCCCGATGGAGAGCGATCGGTTCCTACTACCCCAACCAGTAAACTATAGCTTATTCAGTTCTTTCTGGGAAGTAAAACGACATTTCTGGAGTTTGCTGTCACGGGCACTCAATCACTATCAAATCGCATAATTTGATAAAAAATATATTAGGCACATGCTCAGACAAATATACAAAAATAAAGAGGCAAAGGCCGACTAGTTTGCCCTCCACTTCCAAGGTAAGCATGCCCTTATTAAGAAAAGATTAGCTAACTGCTCACTGCTTACCTTGAGGTGACCAAAATCGATTCCAGTTAGAAAGTAAAGAACAAAGTCAAAAACTTAAGGAAGGTCATTTCTAGCTTCAAAAAGACTCACAACAGAAAGAACAGCTGCAGGTCCACAGGCACTTAGAACTTATAGGATCAGCCTAAAAGAAAAGACTCAGGCTATTAGTCTGACTTTTCTTCCGCTTTTGGTTCAGAAAAACAGAAAAATGTTCGCAGATTTTAACTGATGAAGGTCGAGCATAAGTTTATGGACGAAGAAGAGGTGAATGAGCCTGTGAGTGGGCCAAGTAAGCCTCTAGTTGAGATCGCAAACAACTGTGAGGCGATCAAAAATATGCTGAGTCAGGTGGGACTGCTCCTTTACCAATAAGAGAGCGATGCCAATAAAGATGTTGCTCTGAGTGAGAGTAACGAGATTGACATGGGTGACTACTCGTACGGAATGGTGAGTCCTTTCGAGTTGCAGCTGGACTTTAACCAGAATATCGATTAATGATATTCATTTCTATCTTAAATATTATCATTTCATAAGTCCTCGTATTATCACTTGATATACTCATATTATCACTTCTTTTAGCCTCTCCAGGCCACAAACTGCTAGTAGACCTACATGAAACTGCTTAGAATAGTCATAAGCTACTATGCAGAGTGGCACCTTAGCAGAAAAAGCAAATAGTACTCGCTTTATTGACTCCGCCATTTCAGTATCTTTACCAGCCTTAGGTAAGCTGCCTCTTTTTTCTTCTGTGAGTCCTTCCTTACTAGCGAAATGTAATCGAGGAAGTGGAATTTAGATAGTAGCTTATGGAAGTCCCTTAGATCCTCATAGATCCGAAATGGGTGCTTGCTCAAGTGAAGCATGTAGTGGTGGGCCACAAAGTAGTGTCCGCTGCTTTGTCTTGAAGAAAAACCTCCACTTTTGATGGCGGCCTGATTAAAATAAAGCCATTTCTGCTTATCATTCTTTAATAAGAGTAGCCATCTCTAAAGATCTAATGGAAACAAACAACTAAACAGACTAGAAGATGAGAAATTTTTCGTTTAAATTTTGATTCCTGGCGATTTGAAAACTTCCAATACTGATTTTAAGTGCAGAGACAGCTATTAGGAGGGTACGAACTTGCACAGAGGGTTGATTTATATCTGCACGCATCGACCCTGTAGTTTCAGATCCATTTCATTGAGTCTTTTGAACAAGTGTGAACGATGACTGTTTATTATTGATTTGCCCAGCGCAGGCTTGTCCAAATAGCATTTCAGAGTCACCAGGTTCATTTTGCCTAGAGCCGACCTGGACTTGTTTTGTATGTTGGGGGGTTTGAGGAGTTGTTTGCCGATGATTCTAGCTGACCGACTGGGTACACTGTCAGGAGCGGACTTGCCTTGCGGAAGAGTACTTACGACCAAAACTGCTGGCGATCGAGGCAGAAGTGAGGCAGATTGAAATAGCTGCCCACAGCCAGCGTGCGCACGTACTTTGAAGTAGGGTAAGTTCTTGCCCACAAAACAGGCATTATTATTATACATGCAAATATATCTATTCCAACAAAAATGATCGAAAAGATACAACAAAAGATGAGATTAAAAGTAGCTATCTAGATATTAAGGAGATAAAGTATTTAAAAACTATTGCATCAGGCGTTGAGTATGAGATGAATGAAGTCTGGCAAGTTGTTTACGTCCCTGAGTCCTTTTTCGATGTCGTGGTAGAAAAGCAGACACTTAATGTCGCAGTTCCACACTGAATCCTACTCTGTATCAAACTCTAAGATGTTTAGCTCCTTCAGCTTGAAAATGGCTTTTTCCATCAGATTTTTAGAGTAGTTGAACGCACTGCCTACTCCCTAGGAATCCATCAACCTTTGCTTGAATTCTAAATAGATCTCGTATATCGTCTTAAAGCGGTAGGGAGTTCTTTCGCTCTTAATCATGTAGTAGATCAGCGCCATCACCACAAACTACGGCAAATTGCAGTCTATTTAAGCAAAAAAATACTTTTCATAAGGTTCTGGGGAATCAGCGGAAAAATGTAGTCGAACTGCCTCTTCAACCTCTAGGAAAGCTCAATCTTGAGATCAGGGTCTCTGAACTCAAGCAGTTCACTGGCATCTGAGTAGGTGCTGAAAAGTAGTTTCATGGCGTTGAGGTAGTAGACCACGTCTCGGTGTGCGGCCTACTGCTTGGCAGAGATGATATCAGAAAGAAGCTTGAGCGATAGCACTTGGTACACTTTAGTGAAGACCTCGAATGCGAACGTATATCTGCCGTTGTTTCGTTGCTACTAGTCCCTTAGAGCAGCTATTCTCTTAAGAAGGATGTCTACGATGGCCTTAGTGGAAGGTCGTGGTACAGATAGAATGCTGGCCTCTAGTCTGCTTCTGGCTCTTTTGTCAAACTTGTCCACAAAATTTAAAAGGTGAGTGGTGAATACAATGCCCACTAGTTCTTTGATGTCAGTTGCAATCCACTATAGTAGGTTGTACAGAATAAGCTGTTTTTTGTTCTCCACCAGTCTCTCTGCGTTTCTTATCAGAATCACTACAGGTATCTGTCGTGAAACAATAGCCTGGTCGAGCTCGTTGAACTTAATGCTCTAGCCGGCGATGGCTCTGTGTGTCAGTTGAGGATAGTCTATCTTTTCGCTGAGTTCTCCCACTAGTTTTTTTATAAACTGCATTTCTGTTTTGTAGATGGAGCAGTCCACATGCACGATCACTGCCTTGGGCTCCAAGTAGAACGCCCAGTAGACCAGTGAGGCCTTGCCGCTGAGGGATGGTCCGCGCAAGATGTAGGTTTCTCCGATGAGTCTGCCTGCTATTTTTTGTAGATTTTAATGTTATGGGGGGAGAAGCCACTCCTTCTTCTTCCTGTTTTACTCGAAAGCACACATCAAACTCACGATGGGTCTATTCTTTTCCTCGATCTGATCTTGGTTTTTGTGTTGTTTTTGTTGGTTGTGGCTTTTGAGGCGCATTTTGTTTAACAGTATAATAGATTGCCTCTATTGATAGAACTGTATGAGTATGCATAAATATAGTGAGACTATGAGTACGCATGTAATAGTATTTGTTTATTGTAATACGTATATAACTGTATCATTATGAGCATATTAGTATGTGTATAAGGTCGTATAAGTATGTTTAAGTATGGTCGTATAAGTAAGTATGTGTATGGTATGCTTGATTTTGCAACAAAAAGGCTTATATTATTCTATTTTTAGAATTATTATTAGAACATGCACACTCGAATCCGCAAGTTCGGCAAGAACGACAACGACGAGTAAGCCATACAAAAACAACTCACCAGCGATTTCGAAGTCCACGAGTTTCTCAAAAGCAAACAGGAAAGGTAAAGACTAGTCTATCTAGCACCAACATCAGCTAGTACGCCAGACTACTCAACAGTCTCATCGTCAAAAGATGCCACAAACAACAACAAGTAGGCAGAATGCAGGTCACCCACTCGCTCTCACCCTAAAAAAGCAGCTAAATCGACGATGGCTAAGGACGCATCTCCGAAGAGTTGTAGTAGCGGACAAGTCAATAGGTCGAGGTTGGCAGGAACCTGCAGCGTTAGATAGTGGAGATTAAAAAATCACTAGTAAATAGGCTTACATGTAGACTTTCATGAAGGGTGACATCGATCATCTGGTGGGCAGAGACGAGTCAACTAAGCTGCTAGCTAGCAAGATTGTGAAGGTGAAGATCGTGGCCGAAGATCAGCTCAAACGAGTGGGTCTCGCCTTGACCAAAGACAGATAGGAAATCAAGATTCGAAACTAGATGCAAAAAAAGTTCAGCAAGAAACTAAAGAATGTGTCCAGCTACGAAAGTGGTAGTCTGGCTCGCATGAAAAAACAGTATGCTCAAAATGTGCTAAGAAAGCAAGTATTTTTTGTTTTACTTAGGATATTTTTTAGAGACTAATTAACACATAGAAAATGAGCCAAAACTTCAGTTAAATCGGATCTCTGAAGGCAGCTGAGAAACAAAAGACCGCCTAAAACTAGTAGGCTCTGCTTTTTCTAAGAAAATTAGCTCGGGCTGCTAACGAATTCAGAAGCTAGCCGCATTCGCTTGATCTTTTTAAACTCTTCAAAACTTTTTTCGAGCAGTGCTCTTAATTTGAGAACGAAAAATAAGGGCTGATAGCGCACTGTGTTGAGGATATTCTGGGAAAATATTACTATTTGAAAGAAAGGATTAAGTAGTAGACTGGGGACTACAATCAGCTGGTTCAGCTAAGATAATAGCTCAAGAACAAGTGGGAAAAAATGCTGTAGTAATAAAATTAGTGGCTGTAGCGACTAAACTCTGAGCAAATATAAAAATATCTCATAAACAAGGAAGCTCGTCTGAGCTATAGTGTACTAATAAAAAGTTTTAAAGAACAGCTGAAAAAGATATTTACGGTTCTATCTTACCTGTAGAAAGGTTAAATCCAGCAAAAGTAGCCTAGCCTACTTACCAGAATACTAGGGGGCAGGTAGAGCTAAAGGCACAACTACATCACTTGTCTCCACAAAATGCACTCTCTACTCGCCTGTCCTTTCTCATCCTCTCAACAAGAAGAACTTATATCATGCCCGCACACTTAATATGAGCGCTTCTACTAGGATTTGTTGAGTGATGTCAAAAAATGGTTGTAAAAAGTCAAAATCAGATACAACGAACAGAGGATTTAATCGATCTTCAGCCCCAAGAATATTAAACTAAGGAATTCCTGTATAGGAACTGTTTCCAGGGTTTCGCATGTCAAAAAAGACAGCTAAAGCGTTTCCAACGACATACTCAAGGAAAACTAGCACGCTGAAGAGCAGTAGTATGTGGACGGAGACAACGGAGTCACTGTGGGCAGAAACTGTTACTCTTCGGCACACTTTTAGTCCAAAAAGTCAGTAGTAAAGGCAAAACGTATCAACTTTTTATAAACCATCGATAAGGACTACTACAAAATGCTCAAGTCGACGATCAAGATGGAGAAGGAAAACACCAGAAAAAACTATCAGTTCCAAAGAAATTTCAAAAGAACCAAATACGTGTCGAGGGACAACATTCTTGAATAGAAAAGGTTTGAGGCTTCCTTTTCAGTGCTGGTCACCAAGCCCACGCAGACAGGAAGAACTGAGGAAAGACTCAAAACTGCAAACGGCTTCTTAAGCACGCAGACAGGCAACCAGCAGAGCTTCTACATCGAAAAAGAGAAAGGATTGTCGGGGCAGATCACGCCCAAGACGGGATGGTTGAGAAAAAGAGGAGAGGTAAAGGACTACAAGTCGAGGTTCGCAGATAAGCTGCAGTTGGCCCTCACTTACGCCTGATTATTGATAGATTATTTGACTAAAACATACTACAAGATATATAATGACAGCTATACTATTTATTTCTAATATTTATTATAATTTTCTTAATCTATGTTTTTGGGTGATATTTTGATATGTGATCAGAGATCTTCGATGTTGATGTCTGCAAACAGCATGCGGGAACTTGTCCTGGAAGAAATTATTCTCGGCTAGTTGGAGTCTTTAATTGAGTTATTTTCAAATTTATCTTCTTTTTAGGGTTTTTCAGGTGGCTTATCGTCCACATAGTGCACCACATCCACTAGTCGCTTCTATATGCCTCCCACTGCCTACTATTCCTCCACGTTATACGATGCATCAGAAATGGACTCTTGGATTATTTAGTCTTTCTAGTACTGTTTGTCCATTTCGATCTTGAGGTTGTCGTCCTAAGGGTGGATCTGGTTGGCCAGTCTCGTTTACTCGATGATGTCTTTGACGAACTTGAACTCATAAAGGAACAGGAAGAACTGCCAGATGAGCCATATCACTATGAGGATGAGAGCACAGATGGCTATACCCATCATGGCGTCTCCATACATGAGTTTTTGTTCAGTAGTAGGCCCTATTTAATTGAAGTATAGCAGAATAGTTAGCTATAGACCGATGTAGCAGAGCTAAATCAGAACATTGATCCAGTTAGTCAAGAGGGACTTGGTAGGCTGGTAGAACAGGTAGTAAGCCAGGACTGTGAAGTTAATGCTTATCATGCCTACGAGCTGCATCTCTATAGTTCCGATGGTCAAAAATACGCAGAAAAACACTTTCCTTATGTAACGTAAAGGCATCTAGAAAGGAATGGCACTGTCGGCTCCAAGCACGAAAGCGTACTTTTTGGGAATATGCTACATGTCATTTCTATACTTAAGGGCCAAGAAAATGCCCCATACGACCAGCAGCAAGCACATTATCCAGCAAAGTACAGACAAAGCAATATTCAGGTAGCCCCAACTATCACTCACTCTCAGGTCTCTTAATTGCCAAAAGCCGAAGAAAGTGAAAGGAATGAAGCAAAACCACAGGCATTCGTTAACTGCTCCAAAGCGAATGCGTTGCTGGTAGACTCCTCGCATGAATCTGCGGAATCGAGGCCACCTATTCACTGTTTTGTTCTGCAGTAGAGCCACTAATATTGCCCAGACTGCATAGCAGCCAATAACGATGAAATAGTGCCCGCTGCTGATGAGAAAAGTGGCGTCTTTGACTGCGAGTTCGAAGTGGGGGAGCGACTTGTCTGAGATGAAACCAGCTGGTATGAGTGTTTGAAAGGGATTTGGCAGGAACTGAAAGTTGGTGGGCTGCAGGTTGATGAGGAAATTGCTGAAGTTGTAGGGCATTTATCTGCTCACAAAGTAGTGGAAGTAAATCATCTGGAACACTTACACTGCGAATATCAAGGAATAGGCTCCTTTAAGCAGCAGAATCACCATGATTGACAGACAGATCCAGCTCAGAGCGTTGGATATGTTGGAAGTTGCCTTAGTTTGAGCAAGCACTTAGGGAGCGATGTAGTCGAAAGTCGGCAGAGAAGCAGTGGCGGTCGTAGAGCCCAAGGTGCCTCCCTGTGGGTCGATCACCAGCGCAGGATTGGTGAAGGTTAGCGAGAGCTGCAGCTAGTTAAGAGAAACAGTGGCAAGGATGTTGATCTAGTAGGAGGTGGTGTTAAGTCTTGAGGCAGTCCATGTGTAATCTCGCGTGCTTAGTCCAGGTATGTCTATCCTTACAATGTCTTTTATTTTGCTGACGTCGATGTTAACCTCCCTGTTGAATCTGAGAATTCCGAATAGCTTTCCATTTTTGTTGTATGTTGTAAGTACGTATGTGAGTGGCTCTACGTAGCAGCGAGAAGCATTAAGCGAACATGACTTACAGGTGAGATCAGTGTCTGCATAGAAATTAGCAGGACACTCCTTGACGCAGTTGAACTAATGCAGGTATGCGCCTACGCATTTAGTGCAGTTGGCAGCAGTGAGCGAGCAGAGAGCACAGATAGTCGAGCAGGCTCCACAAGTGATGTTGTCGGACATGAGGTAGGTACCATCGATACAACTGGCCAGACAAGTAGCTCCGTAGTAGTAAATAAGGGTAGCAGAACACTGCTTTATACATAAATTGTTAGAAAACATAAAACCGGGGAAGCAAGAGAAACAGAAATTAGGACCAGTACAGTTGTTGCAGCCATCTACGCACAACTCGCATCTGCGGGTAATAGCTGACGCATAGTAGGTGATTGGGCAGGACGTGATGCAATGAAGTGTAATGTTGTAGCCGAAACTGCCTCCAGACCCAGTTATGGGACAAATCTATACACATGACTTGCTCACTGGGTCAGCGTAAGTGACTGTTTTCGTTACGTAGTTCCACGGACAAGCAGAAAGACAGTTAACACCAGTGCCGTTAATGCAGCCGTTTACACACGATCCATTAAAAAGGTAGTAGTCGGGAATGCAGGTCTGGCAGCCTAGCAAGGATACACATGTAAGACACACATCCGGACATTCTTCGCACCTGTGAGAAGTCAGATTCTTGTACTGACCTGGGAAACATGTTTTTTGACAAGTTCCATACGTAGATTTGGCAACATTGGGCTGCCCGAAGTAAGGGTACAAACACTAAAGGTAGCACTTCTGGGTAGGTCCGAAGGAGTAGTAGAGCACTGGTTATCTCGGACAGGTGCCCACACATTCTCTTTTGGAATCGTCTCCGTAGAAAGAATTAGGGCAATTGATGACGCAAACCCAGGTGCCATTATCGCCATAGAGGGGCGGATTGGGCGGACAAGTGGCTACGCACCTCCACGTTGAGTTGTCCGCATATGAGCCAGGGGGACATTTGGACACACAGGTCATTGAAATGTTTTAGGCAAAGGTGTCTTGGGGGCAGTAGCTGACACAGAATGTAGTGCTATTGTCAGCAAAAGTGCCCCAGGTGCTACAGTTAGACACACACTGTCTTGTGTTATTCTCTCCATAGGTGTTGTTGGGACACCTGAACACACATGTCTGCGTCTAGTTTTAAGCGTAAGTCCAGGGATTAGTGGGACACTGAGTCACACATGTTTTGGTTGAATCGTCAGCATAAGTCCTTTGATTAGTATATGTTGTGCCATTGATTGTAGTGTTATGGTCAGGACAGCGTGCTACGCATCGCAAACTGACTGTGTCGGCGTAGGTCATCAGGCTACGCGGACAATACTGCACGCATCTTCCAGTGTAGTTGTCTGCGAACTGGAAGGGAGTCGTTAAGTTGCAGTTGGTCTTGCACTCACGAGTAGTGTTATCAGCCCAAGTGTCTCTAGGGCAACTGTTTACGCAGCTGTAGTTAAAGCCCGGAGTAATCGGACAGGGACCCACACATGTTTGAGTTTAGTTGTCAGCAAAAAGGTCAGGCAAAGTAGGACAAATGTCCACGCACATATGAGTCGAGTTGTCAGCATACTGCCGTCTTGCACGACTGCAATTTGCTACACACTAGTTTGTCAGATTGTCAGCGTATTATAGCTGAGGACAGCCCAAAACGCACAATCTTGAGCTGTTCTGACTGTAGTAAGGGTCTTGGCAGAAGGAGACGCAGACTCGGTCAGTTTAGTAACCAAAAGTGTCGACTATGACATTAGAGGCGTTAGTTATTCTTCCGGGACATCTTGATACGCAAGAGTGGCTTTGATTGTCAGCAAAAAAGCCGCCTGGACACTTGACTAGACACTCTCCTGTAGTATTAGACGAGTAGTAGAACAGAGATAGGTTGCAGATGGGCTGACACATGCGAGTCGAGTTGTCAGAAAATATCCTAGGATTGGTTGTACTGGGACATATGGGCACGCATAAGCCGGTACCAGTGGAGATATCAGCGTAATACTAGGGAATAGCAGGACAAGTCCACACACATGTCAGCGTTGAATTGTCAGCATATGTAAGCACATTTAGAGTAGTATTATAAGTGCAGTTAAACTAGCATCTTCTTGTGTAATTGTCAGCATAAGTGAACTCCGAAACAGGACATGTTTTGACACAACGACGAGTCATATTATCGGCAAAGGTAGATTCGTTGAATGGACACTTCTCTACGCACATTCTGCTTGCGTTTTAGGCATATAGATCAGGATTCGAAGGACATACATAGTCGCAAGTGTTATTCGCAGGGTTTCCATAGAGATTAGGCGTGGCAGAACAAACAGCCACACAGACTCTGACATTGGCATCAGCGTAAGACCCATTAGGGCAGTTAGTCATGCACATTCTGGTGTTGTTTTAAGCAAACTATCCTCTGGGACATACCTAAGCGCATCGACGAGTGGAGTTTACTCCGTAAGTGTGATTAGAAGCTGGACATTTCTACACGCAGGACTTAGTGAGATCGTCAGCGTAGAAGCCCTGAGGACACAACTGAACGCACAGCCGAGTTGTGTTGCGCATGTCAGCAAAGTAATTGTACGGACATACAAACACGCAAACTCTGAGCATAGGATCAGCGAAGGTGCCATTAGTGCAGTTCTAGGAAGTTACGCAGAGTCGAGTGGTGTTATCGGCATAGAAACCCAAAGGACAGCTTTAAAGGCATCTTCTTAGATGACCGAAGTAAGATGGTATAGTGGGACATGTTGCAACACATTGATGAGTAGAGTTGTCAGCAAAAGAGCCATGCGGACACCTGGCTACACAGTATTGTGAGCTATTATCAGCGTATGAGGACTGAGTGGGCGGGCAGTGACTCACGCATAGCTTCGTATAGTTGTCAGCGAAGTAACCGCCAGAACAATTTTTGGGGTACTAGCAGTGACGACTCACTGGAGCTCCATAGGTGAAGCCAGGGCATCGAGCCACACAAGTCTGAGTAACATTATCTGCGTAGTACTAG
>Ga0169931_10003302_pt1 | contig 25647 bp, 20 predicted proteins | sample Kivu_15m_20L_FD_129675 | JGI IMG/M metagenome (GOLD analysis project Ga0169931, IMG submission 129675) | Freshwater microbial communities from Lake Kivu, Western Province, Rwanda to study Microbial Dark Matter (Phase II) - Kivu_15m_20L... | ecosystem: Environmental > Aquatic > Freshwater > Lake...
AAAAATAATCAAATCTTAGTCGCAATCCCCTATCAACTCTTTTTCAAAGTCCTCCTTGTCCTCGTACTCGAACTGACAAATGCTGCATTTCTATTGAGTTGGATCCTACCCTCGCAGCCAGAACTAAAATGTTGGAAAATACTAGTATGGAATAGATCCTTGCATTTTGACTTCTCTTTTCTTTTACTTTTCGACAAACAGCGCGAAAAGACTATTGATTTTGGTATAAAGCTTGTTATCTGGGCCCACCTAGTAGTTGCCGTGCATTTTGATTTTGTAGACTCCCCCCTCGAACGATATATTGTAGTCACTAGCTACTTATTTAATAGCTGGTAGCTCGCTGACCTTAGTCTCCTGCTTGGGCTATCTATTTTGTTCTTGCTACTAAGGAGTTTGATCACTTTGCTCATCCTTTTTTATTTTTTTGGATTTAGCTTTACCAGTACTGACTTTGACTGCGTTTTTCCTCTTGGCCATCAATTATAATGAATTCTGAACCTAGTGCGGCATAATATATATAAGTAGAGCAATATAAATCTTTTACTACTAATAAAAACTGAAAATATTAAAAATCAATAGCAAGATAGTATTTGAATCATTTTTTCTTAAGCAGATGCTATTTTCTCACAGAATCAAAAAACCTATGCTCAAGGGCTTGTTCAACTGTTATTCTTTGAGCAACATCTAGCTACAGCATTCTAAATAGTAGGTTGTGCCCTGCTTAATCAAAACCCTGCAAAACTGTCACCACCTTCAGATCAATCATGGCTACGTCCTTAGGTAGCTTTACAACGTAGCCCAGCTTATAGGCCTGCTCTAGAACTGCTTCACTCCCGAAAAAAATGCCCAACTCGAGCAGATAGTAGATAAAAAATTCATTTTTGACGCCATTAATTTTTTTATTGTTTTTAATGTGATTGAAAACATTATATTTTTTGAGGACAAATTGTAGAAAAATGACTCCTACTGGCCATATGTCTGACTAGTAATTTTGATGGCTGTGGTGCATGATGGACTATATCGGCATGTAAGACTCTGTTCCTATCTTGTGTTTGCCAATTATCTTCAGACACTCTCGCAGACGTTGGTACATCATGATTTTTTAGTCAATCAAACGCACGTCCTACTTTCTAGAAGCCATTCCTTCCCGCTGCTTGCGTAGCACTGTTTCATGAAAAGGGTCTATTTCTGCGAGTCCGAAGTCAATTATTACTCCTGTTTTTTTGCTTCTACTGTAAAGAAAATTGTTTGGTTTGATGTCTCGGTGAAAAATTCCTACTTCCTTAAGACTTTTAAGGCCCAATAGTAGCTAGAAAAGATAATGTCGAACATCATCTGCCTTGAATTCCTCTAAAAGTTTCTAAATTACAACAGTATTACGATAAAAGGGTCGTGATCGAAGTACTGAGTGATGATATGGGTGCGATTTTAGTAGTCGAAAAGGTTCACTAAGCGAGGCAGACAACGTTTGTCTTTGCAGATGCGCAGGAAAGCCACTTACGAGTAAATAAGCTCTTTGGCCACAGTTTAGAAATTTATTTTGATAGCGTAAGTGTCAGGAATGGTGGGATCAATGTCAATCGCCTTGTAGACCACTCCGTAGCCACCTCTACCGATTTCTGATACTATTTGCATTTTGCACTATTCGAGAGTGTAGTTGAAGTTGATTTTGATGTTGTAGTATCGCGGATCTTACTTGTTTACTTTAGCTTTGTATTCTTCTTCCTCGTTCGAAGTGTAATTCTACTTTGGACTCAAAGAACTCATATTCGTGCGTATTTTGTTGCTCATCATCTAAGATCGAGTCAGTTCATACTTTATACTACCCCTAAGTAAGTGATGATAAGAATTCACATTTTTATATGATATTGTTGGTTTCCTACAATCGAACTGCCACTTTTTTGTATATTTGCTATCTTTTTTATTTTTAGTGCACGATATGCTTATTAGATAATTTTGTTTATAATTCTTATTAAGTTAACGGTATGCAGCCTTTTCAAGTATTCGCCAGACTAAGGCCTCTCAGCTCCAAAGAAGAAATGATGGGAGGCGAAAAAACACTTTCAGTGGTGGGTCCAGGGTGTCTGGGAGTAGGCTAAAGAGGCAGAGAAGCATTTTTTCAGTTAGATGAAGTCTACTAATAGCATGCAGAAAATCATCAAATTTTTGAAGAGGTCGTCCAGCCGCTACTGGACAGTTTTCTTGAAGGAATTAACTCTACAGTGCTCGCTTACGGCATTACAGGGGCAGGCAAGTCATTCACTATGTTTGGAGACGGCTATAACTTAGGTCTCATATCTTTGGCCCTTCAGTACTTGTGTTCCCAGAACGAAAACATCAAGCTCGGTCTGAGCTACATGGAAATATATAACTAGCAAGTTTTTGATTTGCTGCAGTAAAAATCCTAGAGTTTGGCTATCCAGGATGACCCTTTGCTTGGAGTAGTGGTTTCTGACCTTAAAGAAGCTGTAATAATGTCTCCAGAGACGGCTCTGGATCTAATCGCTTAAGGTAATCATAGGAGGGTGGTGGCTGAGACTAAGGCCAATTAGTTTTCCTCTCGCTCTCATGCAATCGTGCAAATCACTATGGAAAGAGAAAATGGCTAGCAGATCGTGACCTCTAAGTTGTCCTTAGTTGATCTAGCTGGCTCCTAAAGGCAAAATGTTTACAATGATATCAAAGGAATTCGCAACTTTGAAGGATCTAACATAAATCGTTCTTTGCTGACTCTTGGCAACTGCATTACTCTTCTGAGCTAGAAAAAGAAAGGCTTTGTGCCATATCGTGACTCTAAGCTTACCAGACTGCTCAAAGACTCTCTAGGAGGCAATACAAGGACCGTGATGATAGCATGTGTATCTCCTAGTTGGACGGCTCAGTAAGAAACCATAAACACTTTGAAATATGCCTGTAGAGCAAGAAAAATATAAAAAACAGTGATTCAAAACGTAAAATAGCCACGTTCAAACTAAGAAATGAAAAGATAAATTGTGCGACTAAGGAAAGAACTCTAAGATGTGCGCAGGGGTTGCATACCTATCGACAAAGAGTAAATGCAGCAGCTTCTTCAGCAACTTATTAGAGCCACAGAAGAGCTGACTGAACTGAAGATGGGCGGATCTCAGTTGCTTGACCACAAAATGAAATAAGTCGACCTCATTCAACAGCAGAGAAACATCGTCAATCAAATAGTGGCAAAATGCAAAGTGGACTATCAACCAGCGAACTAAAAAGTTTAAAGAGTTAAAATGGCCAGATGCAATACTGTGAATTTTGATGAAAACAGAAAAAAAGTAAATACTCTAGTGCACTAATCGCCTCGAGTAAGCGGACTGTTTATTGATAGAAGTAATCGGCCTTCATTTCTTTTGTAAAAAATCAACCAAAATTCACAGTTTATGGATAAAAGCACTCAGCCTTCTTTGCAGATGAATATGTTATAAGACTACCGAAGCAAGTATAGGTAGGTCAGGACCAGTCTTCAGAACATTTTCATGGACTACTATCATAACTATTAAAATGCTCAGAATAGATAAACAGCTGCATTTCAGATCACCTAACTGCTTCCTTCAGTCTAAAGCTATCTCAGTTCATAGGAGTCCGCCTTAGTCGCTAAGGTATAGAGGAGAGAACCTTTGACTTGGACAGAAGTAGGCCACTACAATAATAAATGGACTTATGAGTCATATGTAAATAAACAAAATGAAAGTCAAAGAAGCCAGGCAGTGCCCAGAAATCGCTTTTTATCTTCTCTAGAGTAAGTGCGACGAATGACACAGATGGTAAGCAACCAAATGATTTTCGAAGAACCCCTATAAACGTCTTACTACGAATAAGTAACTGTCGAGTAATGATACATGCCTTTACTATAATATTATAAAACTCTGTTACTTAAGTCGACTTTTAAATATCTTTAAAAATTCAGTATTTTTTAAAATAAAGGAAAAAATAGCTTTATTTGCTTCAACTGTTGGTACTGGTTTGTAAGTGCAGATGGTATTTTTATTACAGATTCTATTATTTGTTTTTCATTTTTAATGCCCAAGTAAATCGTGCTATAGATGAAGGAAAACTACCCTTTCGGGTAGTTGAGCTAAAACACAAGCGAGTAAAACAGAATTTTAGTCCAAAAGACCCTCCACTTTTCGACCCCTGAGCAGCTTGATACCATAAAGCAAATGATTCACTTTATTAAGGCAATCCGTCACCCCTCACTTGTCAACCTGATTCAGACCCTAGAAAGCGAAGAAGAAGTCCATTTACTCTACGAATACGTGCCCTTTAGGCTTTAAAAGTGGTTGTTGTCGGTGGACGAAGACATCATTAACAAAATATAAGCTGAGCTCACTGAACTCGCCGATTTCCTGATCAGATCCAACGTCAAGTTTTCCTTCAATTTCAACTGTGTGGGCATTAGCTCATAAATGTAACTCAAGTATTTCCTTAACTAATTTTCGGTGGATGTCGAGGATGAGTAAGAACGAAGAAAGTGTGCCACCTAAGAGATTCAGATGCTTCTAAAGGAGCTCAAGTAGCTGATGGGGAAAAATGAATAAGAACCTATCGAAATACGTTTCGGGTCGTTGTCAACTAACTCCTCGACATCGCCACTCGAGGAAGAGACCAGTCCGCTCAACAAAACTATTTCTAGCATTTAGAAATAATTGGACAACTCGCAAATAGCTGCAAAAGTGCAAAATTCCATGCAGAAAAGCCTTTAACTGCTGAATCGTCTTAAAAATTACGGAAAAAAATGATTTAACTCCATATTTTAGCAGCTTATATACAAAATACATAGAAATGTCAAAAAATCTGGTTAAATGCATGTATTGATACATATGTTACGAAATCACTTATCTTTTTTGAGGGTTTTTCCGAACTGTCCGTTGAGTTCATGCAGTTCCATTTTAACCCAGATCATTTCGGTGTCGCTTTTGTTGCGCAGTTGTCCCACGTAGTTGACGTAGCTGGCGAAGGAAAGTGTGCCCTTGGATATCATGAAACGCAGATAGAGAAGTCGGTGGAAGAAACTGTTTTTGAAGAAGTTACGAATCTTGTTGATCAGGTCCCAGTCATATTCACCAAAATGGGTCAGCACTGAATGGTAGCGCTACTAGAGCACGTTCAAGTGGGTTTGAGACTGACTGGTGCGGCAGAACAAGGCCTAAAGAAAAATAGAATAGTGCTTTTAGGAGGTAATCAGCTTAAGAATCTACTAAGCGTCAGTCTTGGCTTTAAGCGCATTTTCGAACTACTAGAAAATTTACATCTATTCCGTGTTTGAGTACTGCTACTGATTAGTCACAGGCTTAGTAGGTTCATAGGCCTGTAGCAAAGGCGGAAATACAAATTTGTCATTAAGAAGTGAAATTTTTTAAAGAACTAGTTTTAGAAGGGCTGCTCGTTTGACAAAAGACGCCTAGCCCTATACAAAACTAATCCACTAAAACTACTGCTTGACATTGGCGAGCACACTACTGCATATTTTGGCGTAGTTTATCATCACTGACAGCTCAAACGACTCAGCTGATGCGAATATACCAGAAAATGCCTACTGAGCATGCTTGAGTGCCTGAGGTAAGGCTTGCTGGTTGCAAAGAGAGGCTAGAAGAACTGCTTAAAGCAGTCCTTTCTTGGAACGAAGTCCTCTGAGGGTGATATATGTGATTATGTGTCTTAGCGAGTGTTCACTTTTTAGAGTTCTGATCCAGTTGAGCAGCTTAGACTTCAGTAGCTAAGAATTCATCTAAAAGCACTCTACAATTAACTAAAAAACTGACTGGTTAACTGTGCCTTCTTCTTTACAGTACTTAACGTAGTCCTACTCGCCAGTTATATCCAGTTTGTATATCTCTACTTTCGATAGTGTTTTGTTTTTAATTTCTTTGAAATCTAGATGAAGCTTCATTTTCGATTGAAACTGCGTTAATCCGTTAAAATCTCTTTAAATGTTGCTCATAACAGACCTGTTTTTGAGATTATTGGCTTGGAACTAGACGTAAAGGTGTTCACAGAGAGGGTCATTGTCTGCTAATTTATGGATTCGTTCGAATAGCTTGCGGAAATCATGATAGACTTTTTCATTTAGGGAAGCCGAACACAAGGGAAGTGCTCGCAGGATAACACTCAGTAGTGACTATTTGAGGGTCAACTATGACTCTCTTTCGAGGGAGTTGAGAATGTCTTCAAGAATGTTTACTAGAGTTAATGAGTTGAACAGGGAAATGTTCATACACTCAGCAAGAAAATTTAGGCTGTTGATGGCTTGAGGAAAACTGCCCTAACTGAGGTCATTCTGCAACGCAACCATAGTTCCTTCAAAAACTTTGTTGGTTATCTATGGACTAACTCGCGAAATGTCAGCAGCAAGAGCCGCGTAAAAATGTGTTTTAAGAGGAACACCTCTGATTACTTTTATCAAGATGTCTCCGAGATACTACATAAGAAATAAGTTACACTGCGGTAGGTAGGATTGGGTTCAGCCAGGTATTCGCCTACGATGACCTCGGTTAGTTTACGGTAGTCCCTGTTGTCAAACTCAGCGCCTTCTTCGCCGACCATCACAAGCAGTTTCTGAGTGCGGGTCTACATGCAACTAACTATTATAGTCATATTGCCATAGTTCAAATAGAAACATCACAATCTCATAAAAATCAACAACAAGTTGCTAAAAATATAGAAAACAACTTAATGTTAGATCAAAACTGAATCAGTAGTAGATTTAAGCTATGATAGTAGATGGCAATCATTTTAAACGGAAGCCAGAGTTGTCCTTCATCATTTTCTAAAACTACTAGTACTCGATCTAACCGTTGCCTGAGTCGTCTACCGAACGAATTAGTTACTCCATGTCTATAGGAAGTTCGAACTCCCCTTGGATGATGCGCACTAGCACCTGTCCGTCTATGTGCCCAGTTTTATCAGAAGGACCTCCTACTGCAGTGTAGGCATTAAGAGTTGCTTAGTCCTAGGCTGACTCCTCAGCCTGACGTTTTTGTCTGTAGACTTCCATAAGTTGCTAGAAAGTGATGACTCCTCGATTGTGGGCGTCTAGATCTGAGATGAGTTTGCATAGCTAAAATTCTTCCAAATAAAGATCGAGCCTCCTGAGGGCAGTTTAGAGATCGTATACGCTAATTTATCTGCTGCCCTAATCGTCAAGGTCTTCTACTGCTTGTTTGCACATGGCGATGTCGTCTTCAGAGAGGATGTAGTCCATTCTTCTTTAAAATAGCTTATTATATAGTCTTAGTTAGCCTAAATAGTAGATGTCCTAAAAATATCAGAAATCAAGTGTAGATCTATTAATTAAATCGATTAAAAAGATCCCTTAACAGTAGTTTAGACATGTATAGTTATAAATTTTATCACAAATTGATTGTATGTATCATATATAAAGACTGTCTTGCTGTTTTCTGCTAATTATTTATTTAAGCTTTATTATTTCTTGTCTCAGTCTGTTGTTTTACTTGGCTTCAGCCATGTACCGCTCGCAAGAACGCACCAATTTTTCATTTTCATTTACTAGAAAGTTGTTATGTTACTTGAGTACTCGTACCTGTTAATCTGTGAAACTGTCCATCTTGTGGCTTATTGTTTGACTTCGGTTCATCACGTCGTTGTTTTGCTTGGCTATCTACAGCTACAAACTAAGCTCCTTTACTCTTCGCTACAGTTTGGCGCACTTTGACTACAGAGCTTGCTTTGCTAGTCCTATTCTCTGCAGCTACACTTACAACTGCTACTTATGAGCTCTTTAGTTCATAAGTTCGTTGGCAGTGCTGCCCTCCATGCTACCTCCCTTGCGATTGGGAACTGGAGACTAAAATTTAATCATCTGGGAGGGAGACTCTGCAGTATGATAGGGCTTGCCCTGAGGAGATGCAAACACGATATTAGAAGCAGCATTATCTTTGCGAATAGTGGCCTGATAGGGCAGAGTGGCACCTGTCTTAGGCAAGATCTATGTTTTGCTGAGCTGGTGTTAAAGCTGTTTGATCACAGAGCTAGACCTCTCCAGTCTGATGGTCAGCTAGTGGTTCTAAGAAATAAGTGACTCCATTTTGTGATCTCTTACGCCCACAAACGAATTATGCTCACTTTACAAGTCATCGAGCATTCGAACTAGAGACTTGCCTTTGTTATCTTCTTTCTCTTTCTTAAAAGGACTGCCCAACTGTCGACTCACTGATGAGTGCGCAAATGAACTCTAAAGTCTCGATTTTTAAAGTTCATGCTACAACTCCCTGACCTTTGAAGCAAGCTGCTGATTTTCCCTATCCATGTCTGGTCTTATTGTTCGATTCAGCCCGTTATTGATGTCGGCCTGCAGACGATTCTTTTAATATACTACGGTTTCGTACATTTGATCGAATCGAGTTAGATCTCTGCGGAGAGTCTATACCTCCATAACTGCGTTAAACTCATCGTCTTTTTCAAAATTTATACTTTACATCTTTTTGATAACTGCCATATTGCGCAGCTATCGCTTCGTCAGGAAAGCCTTAAGTGTGAATAAAAAGCAGTCTCTGTCTGATTTGTTAATGAATTTCAGCTATATTTCTTTGGTTTTGCCAGCATCGATGCCGAACAGATGCATCTGGAATGCCCTGAGCTCCTACTCGTACTTGGGACTGAAGGAAACCATAAGTCTGGTTTTGTCCTTGAGATGAGGCAGAAAGTGTGGCTCTAGAATCGAATAGTCGAACAAAAAACTCATATCTCTGAATCGATGCGAAAGTTTCAGCTGTGCTTCGAACAAATGCAGCATTCCCTCGACTTCCTGATTGTTTTTGACGAAACCCACTGGTATATTTAGAGACCTTGCAGACAAACAATTTAGAACCTACATAAGAATATTACTACTGCTGTTTTGAGCGAAGGATCTATCAGTACAGGTGGAAACGTAACGATTGCCTTGCCCGGATACTAGGGATCAGTACTCTGTATTAAAGATGACTAACGTAGATGTGGGTCTGGATCTAGCTGCCAATCTGCGAAGGGTCGCACACAAACGAACAACCCTTGTAGTGAGTTACCTACTTGGCCAGACCGTTTTTGATACTGAACCAAATGTAGTTGCAGGGCAAAGCAGCAATGTGATTTTTATCAGAAAAGGCAGTGACGGTTACAGTACTGGCTGAGTCGAGAGACTAAGTGCTGAGCTGAACGTGGAAGCTGTAGGCGCCTTCGATTTTGACTTTGGGTTTGGACCTGATCCAATCCATATTGCTATCTATTATTACACCAACATTCGATGCATTAAGCTCAATAAAATCAATTAAATTTGTATCTTTGGTATTAAAAAAATGAAAAAACTATTAACAAAAAAAGATTCTTCTTGAAATTTTAGACTGTCTAACGCTTACTTTAAAGGTCTAAGTTGGTGGTAAATATTAATTCAAGATAATGATGTAAATTTTCATTTGCCCTGCTGGTATTTTCTAGTGATTTATTTGCGTTGACTGTGTATAAACAAGTAGCTGGAGTGTATTTCTTTGAAGTGGTCTCCCAGTAAGAATACTGGTCTTAGTCCTGGCACAATGTGTCTTGCCTGCATGCCTCGCCCCGCCAAAATGCGGTTAGATCCTTCTTCCCTCACTAGTAAAACCACCATCGCCAGGTCCAGACAGCATATTTTGAACTGGCACTAGAGGTCAAACTTGCTGTTGTAGCTCACATCAACAGCCGGAGATCTCTGGGGAGGATTAAATTCTTATTCTTTACGATTGCCTCTGAATAGAACTTAGATATAGTAGCGAGAAGGCGAAGGGATAGGGTTAAGCACGCAGTTCTGTCCAGATACCACTACTAGCTGAAGATTGAACATAGGCACGTCGAAATTTTTGGCATAAAGAGTCTTGGGATTGCGCAGATGCATCCAGGTAGGCTTGAGCAGGTAACCGCCTTTGTGACCTCCGTTTTCTAAAAAAAGAGATTGAATTATATAGTTTTAAATGTCTGGAGAAGCGTAGCTGATGCCTATGAACTGTACTCCCATTCTTAAAGCAGCAGAACAACTGTTGTTAACCTCGTTGCCCTTCTCCAACACAGGTCCACTCTTTAGCAGAACTTTCCTGGTGTAATTTGAAATATTTTAGTCTTCTACCTATTAAAATCTTCTAATTCTGTCATCCTCGAGTCCACAGTAGTTCCAGCAACACTGTCCCTTGCGCTCGAAGTCCACCCTGGTGCCCAGCAAACTCACCAGTCTTACGAAACTGAATGATTACTATGGAAACTCCTTTCCCTGCATTCTCAAGGTCTTCACATTAGACATGATAAGGATCTTACCAGAAAGCTACTGTGGAGAAGGCAGACACTCTATTTGATCAAAATTATTCGGCAATGCATAGAGATGTTCGTCAAACACTGCCACTATATTTCTGGCTAGCTAGTCTAAACCCTATTTGCCCAGCTTGCCTAAAATCACCTAAATCAACTACATTATACCTACAGTATAAGGGGAAATTTGTTTTCCTCGAATGCTTTTCCGGCGATGATTTTGAGCACATCTTCGGCGCTGGCTGAAGTGTTACCCAACAGCACGACTGGTTTTCCATCTTTGTCGGCACTCACATCCACTCTCAGACAGCGACAGCCCCTCTTGAGGCTCATTTCGTATACGTTGATATTGTTGCCAGCATCGTGCTTGTTAGTGGCAGTAGCATCTGTAAAAATGAAATAGTCTGAAAGTGGATTAGTCATGTTGTGAGTGAGTGCTTTGGCTGACTCGTTGAAAGCTGAGTTGCGTTTGCTCGCAAGTAAGCTGCCAAAGTTGTTGAAACTAATCATATCGTGTTACTACTACAGCTCTTTGCCCTCGTTGTCATATACAGGGAAGGCCCTGATCAGTTCAAGAGTCTACTCTTAGCTCACATCTTCGTATAGCATTTTTTGATAGAACTCCTGAAGTTGAAGTGCCGACATTATGGGTTTTTCGTTGTTTCTCACAATGTCCACGATCAAGTGCTTGTTTGATTTTGGCTTTAGTTTAAAGTTAGGGCACGAAGCAGTAAAATATTTTGACAAATCGTCTTTTATCGTATAGTAGCTGATTTACAAAACAATTACCGCAAAAGATATTGAAAGCCCAGTTGATTGAGCTCGTTGCTGTTCATGCCTTGAGGACGCCTCAGTTTCTACCTCTAGTATAAGCACTTGTCAATCTCTTGTATGTCCTTGAGAATTTCCTCCTTGGGTCTATAGATGCGCATTTTGTTGAGAATGTTGCAAAGTTACTCGATATCAAGCAGTCCTCCACCATCTTTGTCTGCTTCCAAGAAAGTGAGCATTGACTCGGCCTTGAAGGGATTAAACTCAGTGAGTCTTTAAAAGTACATTTTAGCTTAGCGAATGAACAGTTTCAGGCCTATTTTGACGTGTTGCTGTTCTGAGAGTGTGTGGAAGGCGAAGGTGAAGTTTTCCATGGCTTGCGTGTAAAGCACTATGTAGTGGGCTTTCTATACAGTAAGCTACATATGTTTCGCTGTTTGAGTTGTGTTTAGATGGTGTACTAGTTGTCAGTGATGTTTTCAATATGGTGTAGTTTCAGTAGATAGCTAACTTTCTTGCATACGATTATGTGCAAAATATTGATGTACTACTCGTGAATCGAAAGTATGCAATCGTATATTTGACCAGTAGGCTGATGGTAAATGAAGCATCCCACTCCGTATGTCAGGGCTGATATTGCTCGATTGAACACTCCTTACTGCATTATAAACGATATTTAGTCAAAAAATTATTAATTTAGGCATATATTGAAAATATAAGATAAAAGACAATCATAATGATCAATCAGGCGCCTTATTAGTTAAAGTACAGCTATTCTACTAATCTTTAAGGTTGTCCTAAATAATTTGGATAGAGATGTAGCATAAATGTCTATCGATTAATCTATCTAACATCGTTCACGAGTAACATGCCTTGCAAATAGTTTTAAAGAGCTTTCAATTAATAGTCTTTCTTGCCTTGATAGTAGGGCAAAATAGGAATGCCGTTGTCGATTTGAGGAGAGTAAGAGTAAGCAGCGTTGTCTACTAGCAAAATTTGACTTAGATCACGATCAATCACTCGCAAATCTTTGACATACATGCCCTAGGGAGTCTGATGACAGTGCTAGCGAAACAGTCGATGATGCACCCACTAGCCTTATGGGTCCAAGTAGTCCAGCACCACATTAGCATAGCACGAGTGGCTTGCCGTAAAAACAATAATTTAGAAGTTCTAAGACAAGTTTTTAAGTATTTCGATTGCATAGGGACGAATATTGATGCCTGCCTCTATCACTTAGCCAGTTGAAAAAGTCACTGGCAGTCTAACATCGTTGGGAGCATTCAGAGTATCGTTGCAATGAATCAAAGTCTAATCCAAATCGAAAACTATCGTCTTACTGTCTATATGCATATCATGTTACTTTCGTAGCCCTTTCGTCTAGGTAGGCTTATTCTTCTTTACTTCATCTATTAGTCAGTGGCGAATTTCGTATTTTCTAGGACTCTGAAGATGTGTAGCGAAGTCAGCAGGTGCTCTCGGGCTAACGTCTTCTATTTCCTGTAACTTTTTATGATTTCCGACACGTAGTAGACGTGATGAGCTGGCTAGTATGGATCCATCTAAAGGTTTCTAAGCTAGGTTTGTTCTGGCACCTTAGTTACTAACTGCCTCAGGTCTATCTTGAGAACCTGATTATTTTAATTATTTTTGCAATCCTGCTAGCGTTGCTGCTTCTTGAGTTTTCGGGCTTACTGCAGCCTTGTTCTTTATTCTCTCTTGCGCTGTACATGCTGTTTCATATCCTCTATTTTAGATTCAATATCATCTAGTTTCGAGTGCAATTCGATATATCCCTAACTTTGCTACAAAGGCACAGGTCCCTACATGAGCTCCAGACTCATTTTTTATGGCAGATAGTAAGATTTCATACTCATTTTTCTGTCTTAGTACTGTTAAATGGGACTTTCAGCTGCTATTTACTGTATTTTTCTGCGATTAATTTTAGGCGATGTTTCAGAGCGCTGGCTATTTCCCTCGGTAAGATTAAATTTGGTCATATCAGGTGAATTGTGCTTGCGACGGGATTATACATTTACAACAGGCTATAACTTTATGTCCTTACTGGCTTTGTTTGTTATTTGCATTTTGCTAATGATGCGGTTATAGCGTTATTCTTGACTGCTTGGTCCATCATTCTGAGTAGGTATATTGCGCATTTAAATCAATAAAACATATAAATAAAGAAGTCATTTACTTTAAGTTATTTTATTTATGAGGAATCATTAGCATGCCCATCCATAGGCCTTGCTTCTTTGTTTACACCATCTTGCATATTTAGCTTTAAAATTCTATTCATTTTGAGTATTCGGCTCATATATCTTTGTTTTTTACCCTTGAAACCCTGGGAAAAGCTAGCCGTTGCTCACTAGTACGCCCTTGGCCACTCCCCAGCAAGTGTCTCTTTCTCTCACTGCCACCAACTTGCCTACCAAATCGCTCTGGACCTGCATCAGCTTAGTGTTCACAGTGAGACCTCCGTCCACATATAGTGTTTTAACATTAGCAAAGGCAGCGCTCTTCAGGTTATCTTGAACTCGAAACAGCAGAGATTCAAGCAGAGCTCCCATGATCTGCCGAGGAGTAGTAGCCAGACTCAGCCCCAAAATTCCTCCTGTGGCTCCACTACGCCAAAAAGGAGCATAGATGTCTCCAAAAGATGGGAAAAAGTATACATCTTACTTTGAAACATCCTGCCAGTCGTCGAGTTACTAGTAGGAGTTGAAAAATCCAAGCCTTTTCGCCCAGTTTATAGTACCTCCTCCACATTCTATAGAACACTCATAACCGTATTGAATTTGGCCCTTGTGACGATACAGAATAGTAGTTATTAGCGTCTGATCAATGACCGGCTAAGACCCTAGGGGTGCTATTAAAAAGCAGCCTGTTCCATATGTCATTTTAGCTTAGCCTAAGGCTAACTAGTGAGCGTAGGCTGAGGACTGCTGATCTCCCATTATACTACAGATAGGTACGCCTTTGAGAGGTCCTTAGGTGATCAGACCTATGTTTTCGAAGGAGTCAACTATTCGAGGCAGATGATTTCTGGTGAGTCCAGCTAAAGTCAGCAGTTCTTCGTCCCATTCTGCACTGAGATTGCAGAGAAAAGTGCGGCTAGCATTAGAAGCATCGGTGACGTACTGCCCTGTAAGATTAAAGATGACCCAGCTATCCATGGTCCCAAATCTTATTCTATCTTATTGAATTGCAGCGTTTATCTCAGGGTGATTTTACCTGAGCCATAATATTTTGAAAAGAGTGAAGTAAGTTGACACTGGTAGCCCTGTTTTGGCCTTTTTTTAACCATGTTGCTGCTTAAATTTGTCACAGATATGTTTGCATCTGTTGTCGCACCATACGATCGCGTTGTAGTAGGGCTTTCCATTTTGATTCCAACCAACCACTGTTTACCTTTGGTTGGTCACTCCCACTCCTTTTATTTGCTCAGCTTTTATGCCTGTTCTTGTGAGGACAGCTTTAATACATTTGGTCAAGTTTTATATGATTTATGTGGGATTATGCTCGAGCCAGCCCTACTGACTGCATATTTGTTCGTGAAGAATGATTTCTTGATCCACTAAGCGTCCGTTGGGGTGATAGAGGGTGAACTTAGTTGATGTTGTGGATTGATCTATAGATGCAAGATAGTTCATTTGTTATGATAAAGTATTAGATATTATGTATCTGCCTGAGCAGGATAGCTCACATGCCAATATATATGATTCAAATGTAGGCATAATCAAAAGACGATAAACGCACACAGAGTCAGAAATCCAGGGTAAGAGTGGCCATCAGAGTCAGGCCCCTCATCGAAAGAGAAAAGGGAGATCGCACCTGTATCGATTGTCGCTCCGATCAATAGCTCATAATCGGCGGATAGCGCAGCTACAAGTTTGACAATGTATTTGACGCCAGTTCTCCCCAACCGACCGTCTACGAGCAGTGTGTTCGTGACCTGGTGCTCAGCTGTTTCTAAGGCTACAACGCAGCCATACTCGCATATGGACAGACTGGAAGTATTGCATATAACAATTAGGCGGAAAGACCTTCACGATGGGCACGGCTACAAGTGATTTCAGTGACCTCAGTTCAGTGGGAATCATCCCTAGAGTAGTTAGTTAGATCTTCGAACAAAGTAAGGAAAAGAAAGGACTTTAAATCAAAGCGTCTTTCATATAAATCTATAACGAACAGATCATCGATTTACTAGCAGACTCCCACCTCAGAGACATCAAGTACCCATACACTAATCAAGAAACAGAGACAACTCCATCTCGATACGCTAAGAAAAAGATGGCTCAGTCACACTCTCTGGCGCAGTCTAAGAAATAGTCACTGAGGCTCAGCAAATGTTCAATCTGCTCTAAAACGGAGGCAGAAATCGCACCACTGCCAGCACCCTAATGAACACTGCCAGCTCTAGGTCTCACGCCATCTTCACTATTTTCATCAGACAAAGTCTGGGCGACGATGGAGAAATGAGCGCCAAATTTTTCTTCGTCGACTTAGCTGGGTCTGAAAGAGTCAAAAAAACTGGAGCAACAGGAGACGTTCTCAAGTAAGGAATAAACATAAACTTGGGCCTGCTCGAGCTCGGTAACGTAATTTCTGCTCTTTCGACCATTGATAAGCACAAGTAGCAGTTCATCAGCTTTCGTAATTCTAAACTGACTCGTATCTTGCAGGACTGTCTTGGTGGCAACTCGAATACGTACATGATCGCATGTATTAGTCCAGCTGAATCGAACTACGAAGAAAGTTTGAACACCCTTAAGTATGCTAGTAAGGCCATGAACATCAAAAACAGTCCTGTGGTCAACAGAGACTAAAAAACTATGCTAAAGGAGAAGATAGCTCAGCTTTAGCAATAAAACAAAAAATTAAGACGAATGCTTGCTTAGCAAGGAATTGCTTTACCTGAGGTCGAAAATACGTCAGGTGAGGAGCGCAGACTGAGAGACTAGAATAAAAATTTATCGAGAAAATATGCATAGCTCAACGATTAGCTGCATTCTCAGAAGCATCGGGTAAACTCTATGGAAATCAAAATGTTCGAAATGAGAAAGGAAAAAGACATGTTGCAGTTGACTATTGAAGAGTTGCTCAAAGACAACCCTGAGCTAAAAGACAAGGCTTAGTTACAGGCGATCATGCAAGAGAGAGGAAAAGATACGATTTCATTAGTAGAGAAGTACATTCAGGAGGTGGACGTACTTGAGGGCAAGCTCAAGGACAAAAGCAACATGTGCTTTCAACTGCAACAGGAATACAATAATTTGCTCAATGACTGTCGCAGAGACGAATAAATTCTTATCAAAAAGAACAAATTGCTGCACCAAACTGTTCGTTAAAATGCGAAACTGAGGCAGAGTATTGCTCAGATGGGCAAAAGTAATACGCTCTTAGAAGAACCCTCTGCAGACATGATTACCCTTTAGGAATAAATGCAGGTGTAGGCAGAGCTCGAGTAACAATAGTAAAGCTTTTGTCGTATGCAAGAGGAAGTGAAGAAAGAAATGGCCTAAGTCGATAAGCATATTGTGGAACGAGAAAGGTACTTAGAGTAGGTGACTCGCAAACAGATAACTTTGTAGTCTTAGCTGATTGGATAGATGAAAAACTAGTATCATGCCAAGATAGCCCAGCTGTAAAAGTAAAGACTTATGTTGCTGAAGCAGAAAGACTAAGGCAACAACAATTCTGAAAAAAGTAAATTTGTTACGAAAATCGACCAGCTATAGAACTAGCTAAAAGACTATCGCAAGCGGGCCAAGTAACAGAAAAACATCGAAAAACTTGTTGATAATCAAAACAGCAAGATAAAAGATCTTGGATAAGAACTCAAACGGTTCAAGATGCAAAAAGGATAACTCAACAAACGAATGAAACAGGAAAGATAAAACTACTAGAAACTGAAGGCCAAAAGAATTAAAGATGCCATGGTGGCAAAAAAAGACAGCTTTAAGAAGTAGGGAGTCATCAGAAGACTGACGATGGACAACTTTAGGAAGGGCGAAGTCAACAAACGAAAAGACGAAGAAGTTCGCAGAATCAAAAGAGTCAATTAAGCCCTCAAAACCCTAGTAAGACCTTCTAGGAGAAGCATAAACCCGCAAGACCCACTCCAGACTAATCCGCAATAGCTGAAAGTAATCGAAAAAGATCAATAATAATTTTTGGCTAAGTCAATCAAACAAATTTTGCTAGAAATAGATAGATAACAGTCACTATCTAAGTATCAAAAAAAACTGTCAGAAACTTAACATGAGCTGTAATTGCTGCTCAAAGACGATTCTGTTCAGGAATTGAGACTTTAGAGACTTAGACTTAAACAATAAGAGTAAGAAATGACAACTTTATAGATAAGCTAAATGCAATAATTGTAGCTCAATGTCGCATAAATCAAGTAACGAATATCTTTGTGCGAGGATAGCCTTAGTTACTGCAAAGGCAAGCACAGCTCTTTACTTTAATAAGGAGCACATAGTTTTGATGTCGAAGCCTCAGTCATTTTCAACAAAACCTATGAAAACATGGACGTATGGAGAAGCTTCATGCGCTGCCTATTCGAAACCCTTAAAAATTTATTGTTTGAAAACTACACGATTGTGACTTAGAAAGAGCAACGATAACAAGAAATATAGACACTAAAGTAGCAAGTAAACACTCTGAAGGAACAGCTGATGACTCTAACTGCGTAGTACCAAAGAGAACTGACCAAAATGAGGTAAGAAATGATAATGAATCGTTTATTAGGAAACGAAGAGCAGGATCAGTCTACTCTGCGTCGTTCAGATGACAAAGGCGACAAACGATAGCTCGATAAAAAAGTTCAAGATTTGTCGAAAACTAACAGAGCCATGGCCTCTGACCTCTAGAAACTGAGAAGAAAATGCTAAGTCGTTCAGTAAAAATATCAAAATTTAAAGAATGTAGTGAGCAAGGATAAAAATATCGGAACTCAGTAGCTGCCTCCTTTTTCAAAGCCTTAGCGTAGACCCTAGAAGATCAATAAACAGGCAGTTATATAGTAGCTTGACGGAATGCTTGATAATATCGATAAGCTTAAAAAGGTTAAGAGTTTTTCTACTTTTGCGGCTCCCTAGAAAGAGGAAAAACCTTAAGTTGAGAGCTAGTTCGGAGGAAATCGATGGGAGTGTGTTGCCAAAATGTAGGCTCATGGCAGCGGAGTACTTGCGCTGGCAGTTCACTAAGGCTATCTGATTTCAACTGCGTCAAAAAGCATCAAAGTATGGGATTTAGAAACCCGAAAACTTATTTCTGAACTCAGCGGTCCCAGTCTTCTAGGCAGTGTCAAATTTGTTTCGATAGACCCTTAACGTCGTCTCTTTTACACTGCTTGCTAAAAAATGGTCACAATATGGGATTTAACTACTCTGAATGTCCAGGGAACTCTTAAAAGTCATAAGGACGAAGTCAGAGTCATCCACGGGCACGAAGACTATCTATTCACTGCTGGCAAGGGCTCAGCTCAGGGAGGAAGTTTGCTGATCTGGGATCTACGTAAACTTAACATGAATCACGCTCTTTAGTAGAAATAAAAAAATCAAGACATTTTCACTATGGTAGTGTAATCTTTATGTAGACTTCTTATGGAGATATGCTCTATTACGGCACCAGAAACCACAGCGTCAGGAGAATGAAAATCAAAGGATTTGACATTCTATCACCCTTCGAACCACCTCACCTCGACTCAGTCACTGGACTCACCACAGTCAAAGGCGACCTCATCAGCGGTTCCAAAGACAAACACTTAAGACTATGGGATCTCAATCATCCCGTAAATAATGCCAAACATACTTTCCACGTTTTCAACGACTACGTCAGCACCATCCACAGTAGATTCAATCTCATCTAGGTCCAGGGCAAAACTGTCCTTTCTTTTACGCAGGCTCAAAGGACGGACAAGTAAAGGCTTGTTTCAGTCGCAACGATAAAATATAAGTTTTAGCAGGTTTCCTCACTCACACTCAGGTGGTGAACTGCATGGGATCAATGGCCGATAACAATCATGGACTAGTGACTGGTTCGCAGGATAAAACGATAAAACTGTGGCAGCCCAGTAAATAGACATCCGAAAACATTGCTAACCTTTACAATTTTTGATATTTGACCGTTTATTGCTATCCTTTTTGATATATAATGTACGAAACACAAAAGATTTTGTTAAATTTTGATTAAAAAAGCATTTGTATTTATCAAAAGGCATCGAATGATTGCTGATCAGAGTTTATTCTTAAATAGATAATAAATAGCTTATTACTACGGAATAAGTATAAATACTTTTATTACTAGTGTAACTATGGAGTGCTCCACTCACAACATGCTCAACAACATTTTCGACCTCAACCTGAAAGTCTTCATATGCTAGAAGTGTGCCCTCTTTAGCCCTTAGCATCGCTGCCATGAGTTTATAGATTCATAGATTTTACCAGCCTATGTTTCAAAGACCTACCTTCCTCTTCTGAGACGCTTCTAAACACTTAAACTATAATAAAAATATGAAGGAATACAGTGGCAGCCTATGAGTGATCTAGCAGCTAGGCAAACGATTATCGCAATTTAGGCGATTAACAAAAAATATGATGAGATTGTGTTGAAGATTGAAAAGTAAAGAAGTTAGCAGCTAAGATTGCTGAATCTCAACATTCAAACACATTTGAACGATACTGTCAGTAGTTTAGGAAGACTGATAGCCGTCTAGTATCGGTCTATACAGAATAAACTTTGTTAAATCAATCGATATTTCGAACAAGAAGAATTCGCTTGTTTGCTTTAAAAACTTTAGGGATACAATATTGAATCTAAGTTGCAGACTATCTAAAAAGAGCTATAATTCGCTTTATTTTAACTTCAAAATAAGTTTTAGTGTGACTAGCCCTAAATGAGTGTTCCTTTACTGAACAAAAAGTCTTCTTATGGCGAGGAACTACTCATAAATGGCCTAGAAGTAACATTCCAGCCTTTGAGTATGAAAACTTAGAGAACGAGCTTAAAATCAAACTGTAAGACCTAAGTTAGCATCACAAATAGCTCAAAAGACACTAAAATTATTATATAGACTGTTAATACAGACAAATCTTATCTCAAAATCACTCAGAAAAACACGTTATCGTCTGTTCATGTCAAGAACGAAATTAAAACGGTGGATATTTCCTAGCTTAATCTGACCAATAGGTAGGCTCTTCAGGCAGTTTTGCAGTGCACTCGAGGCAACTTTGTGAGCAGAATTGATCTTAGTCGTAATCGAGTAGGTTCAGCATTGATCGCACAACTCAAAAGATAGAAGCTGAGCAAATATTTAAAAAGTATTGTCTTAAAAGGAGCAAATATTGATGTTAAATAGTTAAAAAAAGAAGGCCTATAAGTAACGAACAGCAATACTATTCAAATAGGGAAAATTACTATCTAACTTTGATTTTTATTGTATCTAGATTAACTTATAGTTTCTTACATAAAAATAACTCTATATTATACAGATTCCAAAAAAGTTGGATTTTTGTGATTTTATAGTTTATTCGACTGTTATTATTGAGTTGCCTATGCTGGACGTATAGACATAGATTAAGAAAGCAACTCACGAGGGGAAATAATTCTTGTGTAGCGTAGTGTAAAAGTAAAACTAAAGTGGAACCAAATTCAATCGAAGACTTCTATTTGTTCTCAACAACTCACAACTGGGCTACATCAGTCAACCTCGCAGCCATAATTCTTAAATAGATCTGCAAAATCCCAAAACAACATTTCTTATATCGCAAATCAAGAAACTGTATCTGACTGAAAACATTCTTAAAGTGGTTTTTCGCCTGAGTGAATCTCCAACTAATTAGTAGTAAAAGAAATAAAATTAATGGATTTTCAGAATGAAATCTAACGAACTGGCTTCCAAGTGGCACTCTCTCCTTTCAAGTCTCAAAGACGAAGCAAACGGTAAAAGAAAAAGTCTTTTGTTTGGCGCAACTTCTTCCAAAAAAGGTCCTTTTTCAAAAGTAAGCTCAACTAGTAAACCCAGCCCTGCCAATAAGATTAGTCCTCCAAAATAAATAATTTTGCTTCCTCGTAGACAGCTGAAACTGGACAAGATTGAGCAGATAGTGATTTAGCCTTGTAAAAAGTAGACGATAAGCAAGGAAGTTGCAGTCGCAGCCAGTCTCAATATTGTTCGTAAGGATTAGCCCAAGCAGACTAAATAAATAGGCACAATAATGAGCCACATGCTTGATAAGAAGATTATAAAACCTAACTTAAGTGTTAACTAGCAGTTCAGATTCAACCTATAGCTAAAAGATGTTTAGCAGAACAATATAAATAAAAACATTAGGGCTCCTCTCAACAACACAAAGTATCTATAAAACAAATCTTTTAAGGCCTAAAGCTAAAAATTCAAATTCTAAGACGATATGCCTTTTTCTCAAGCTAAGGATCAACCACAATAATCGCTAGCCCTTCCTTAATCATTTCCTCTTTAATTTTCTAAAGTTTCCATCTCCTCCAAGAATCGTTTTTATTAACAGCCATCCTCAAAAGCAGTCAAACTTAGCGACTATGTCAAAAAACAAGAATAGAACAAATCGAGCTACTACTAGAGAACTCAAAAGTTAGTTAAAAAGTAAACGGAATCAAAACAGCTTTAGAATGGAGAGTAAAAATAAAAACAGTAAATGAAAGAACTTAAAACAAAAAGCAGTTTTAACAGGTAATATAAGTTATTGTCTTCGATAAATACTATTGATAAAAGCAAGATACATAAGCCAGTGCTAAACTATCATAAATATACATCAAGCACACCTTTATCTGCTCTTAAAAATGAATAGTATAAGCAAAATCATTTTTAGCTGCAATCCTCAAGAAAGCCCTAGATCAATCTAAGTTTCATTCATATTGAATAGCCCTCTAACTCGAATATATCTAGGTCGTAATCGAGTTTGTGCTCGTGGACTTACAAGTACCTCAAACACAAATAAAACATGTTTCAATAGTTTAAGCAGTTTGCTTAACAACAAGCATTTGCTTTCCTTAAAAATATATCCCACTCTAAAAATAATATAAAATATAATCAAGAGCTAGCTAAAAGGGGTATTTACTGCTACAAAGTCGGCGATGTGTAAATCAGAGTGGCAACTACTCTTTAAAGATAAAGTTTTGTTTAAAATTCAGATGAAGATGCTACACACATACTTTTGAGGAATCAATTCAAAAATTACTAAGCTCTTTATGGTTATTTGTCACCTAATAGTAGACTAAAAGTGCCTTTGGTATCACTGTGCTAAATAAAAGGATTCACGTTTCTATTCAAGCTTATTCCGAAAACAACGTAAAGACAAGTAAGCTTAAGGGAACTTTAATAATAGCTATCTGCTCTTCGTGATGTGTCGCATATTGATTATGATTTCAACGAAATAAATGGATAGTTGATAGTGTAACTGGATGGCTAATATTACTCTAAACTATAAGAATAGTCAGATTAAGCAAATTTCGATTGCTTTTTCATTCAAGAAATAAACAGTTATCTGCTGCCAGACATGAACTAGTCCTCACTCTCATATAAACACTGCCTAAGAAAAGAACTCATCTAAAAATATGCACTTCTGCTTCAAGAAAAGTAAACTCAAAAAATCCCAATAATGAAACTGGCCATGCAAGGGAGCTCGCAGCTTGAGTAGCTTTCCAGCAAAGTTTACCAGTAAATATAGCTTATCGCTGGACAAATGAACAGCATGGAGCTGTACTTTTTCAATTCCTAAGAAATAGCTGACTGTTTGCATTTGAAAGGAGTAAACACAAGATATTTGGGCAAGCTCTACTAAAAGATTTCCCTTCCCTTTCAAAAAAATATAATAATGAGTGAAATGATTGCTAGAACATGCAGTTACTTTTTTAAAAAATAGCTTCAAAAGTAAGTATTTCGGGCATCTTCGCTATCAAGTCTTACTTAAATAGCTATTCTGTTTCTAAATCATTTGTTGGGATATAAAGATCAGAACAAAGACATCTGGCAAATAATATCGCAGCAAAATAAAAGGTACTTTGGAGTTCCTATCAATATAGAACAGATCTGCAAAGGTTTTTTACTGATTTCTTTAGTTCAAAACTGCAATTTATAAGTGTAGTGGACAAAACTCAATCCTGACATAATATTTAAAACAAACAAATTGTTAAACAAAGAAACGCTGTTAAGTTTAAAAGCAGCCAACAAAACCTACCAGAGAATATTCAATAGTAAGCTTTAAATAATGAATAAATTATTAAATGAATAGTAAAACGAATACGGTTTCTAATAAATAATAACCGGCTTTTAGCTTGAATATCAGCCACTTCCAATCGAATTGTAGACGCATCACGATAGAATTAGAAAGTATTTGACTCATTTCATCCATCCCTAGTAAAAAAACTATTAACATCTTTAGCTTTACTCATAGGTTGGACTGTAGGTTCCACAAATATCACATTTTTAGATGCAAGTCGTAGCCATGCGATGGTACTTGAAAGAAAATTAACTATAAAAATGCCAAAATGTTGTCAATAAACTTATAGTGTAGATTAGTAAATTCTACGGCGAATACCATCCTTTTTTTAAATAAATTTATGAGCTTTGCAGTAGATTCCACTTAGCTAGCGAGGCCTATGAAGACGCAATATCTTTCGCAAAGAGCGCTTTACTAAATCCATTACACCTGGCAGGGACTCATAGTGTTCAAACTGCCTAAAGCTATCTTTTCTTAGCTCAGTGCTATGTTAAGGCAAGCAGGCATCAATAGGCGTCCTCCTACCTGAGTAAGGCAAAAACGATTTATTAGAGCAGCAGTAAGAAGGAAAGCAGTGGCTACGCGATGACCCATCTTTGTCTGGCTATAATTGAACTTTAAAATCAAAATACCTAGAAATGTATACATAGCACTTTTGTGGCTTTGGAATTTTACGAACAATTAGGTATAAATTAGTTCGAAAATGAACTAGTAGAGTGCTATTAAGTTGCACAAAAATGCTATTAGTTGATGCAAAATACTCAGTCAATCAGAAGGCTATCTGAAAGATGTGCTTTTCAGCTCAAACACATTAAAGATCATTTTAATTTATAGAAGATGCTAAGAATGATCTTGAGATCGAAGCTATCTTCGATCGATACACGCATAGCCGAGTGTTTCCTATAAATAATCAGCGAGCTTTCACTATTTCACAAAGAAGAGCACTATGCTCAAAGTGTGCAGTTGCTTAGATAAAGGATCGCCTAAGATTCTCTGCTAGTCTGCCTGCAAAACTATCTAGTCAAAATATAAGACATCAAATCTTTTATTGAAGAAGGTAATTTGCTATAAAACTGGGCAAGTTTTTCAGATTTTTATTAAAGAAAGACCGTAAAAGATTTTATATGTTTAAGTTAGTAGCTTTTGGCTTTCTTAGGGGAAGATTTTTTAAGAGAAGTTCTTTAATAAGCTGTGTGATTCTAAATTGTATATATGTTCTCAGAAATTCTATTAAAAAGTACTTGTTTATTTAATACTAATCATAAGAATGGAGCATAGTTTGCCTAATAAATTATATTGTTTAGTGAAATGGGTGATACGCTCAGCAACTCTTGCTGTGCTCACAACGACGATCACAGAGTAGCCAGATAACTGATGCTACCCAATACTAGTGCTTACGATCTACTCCTTCAAGGTACTACTTGTCATCACTTAGATTTTGCCAAGGAAAATCCCAATATCAAGCAAGTTCTAGCGCACAAATGGAGCTACACGAGCAACATCGACAAAAACATCATCACCAGAACAGGCGAAGACACCATAGTCGGATCCTTTGAGCCTAACAAATCCTCAGAAGTCATCATTCTATACAGTGATGGGTTTTTATACGAGGGCACCATCTTGAACAGTCAGAGATAAGGATGCGGCAGACTCATTTCTAGAGACGGTGATTGCTACTAAGGAAAGTGGCATAATAACGAACCGGAGGGCGAGGGAGTGTTTTAAGGAGCTTAGCCCAAACGCAAGTATAGCGGCATATGGGCTAATGGATACCTTCAGGGCAAAGGCAAAGCTACTTATGAAGATGGCAGTCACTATGTAGGCTAGTTTTACAATAATATGAGGCATGGAAAAGGCAAAATAGTGTATCCTGATGGAGTTACTTATGAAGGGGCTTTCAAAAATGATGCTATAGAGGGCTTTGGCACTCTTATCGGAATCAGTCACAAGTACGAAGGCAGCTGGAGAGACGGTAAGATGGACGGAGCTGGTAAAAGTTCTTGGTACAATGAAGCAGATGAGCTTCTTGATACATACGACGGGTAGTATGAGGGCGGATTTAAGCATGGAAAGGGCGAGTATCGTTGGAGCAACACAAGAGTATACAAGGGAGAGTGGTAGCAGGGTCAAATCAAGCAAAAAGACAAACATTGATATTAAATGATAATGTAAGTTATCAAATATTAGTTATATATTTATGTCCATCACCAAGATATTATTGCTAGTGCTCGCTTGTCTAGTATTCCTAACTTTCCAAGAAGCGCCTAAGTGCAAATGCAAGCAGGGTGAGTTCGAATACTACGTTAATTGCAGATGTTTCCCT
>Ga0169931_10003303_pt1 | contig 25645 bp, 40 predicted proteins | sample Kivu_15m_20L_FD_129675 | JGI IMG/M metagenome (GOLD analysis project Ga0169931, IMG submission 129675) | Freshwater microbial communities from Lake Kivu, Western Province, Rwanda to study Microbial Dark Matter (Phase II) - Kivu_15m_20L... | ecosystem: Environmental > Aquatic > Freshwater > Lake...
ACGCTTGTTACCGGATTCTCAATGGCAATCAAGTGGCTAGTAAAGCATTACCTCAATGAACTTAAGCCCAATGGGGGTACCAGTATGAAAGATTCAATCGATAGATTGGAACGTCAAGTTGAAAAAATTATGGATATCCTTATGGAGAGAAAATGATTCCACTGGCACGTGTTGCTCAACCGGCTGCCGTTGCAGTCCTGCGTCAAGCGACAGCCTTGAGACCGAAGAGGAACAAGGCATCGGATGGGCTGCTCCCATCTAAGGCGCACGTCAAGCAGAACCCAAACCCTGACCACAACTCAGGCTTTGCGGTAGACCTGACCCACGACCCGGCCTGTGGCATTGACTGCCACGAAATCTTTGACCGGCTGAAGGAAGATGGACGGGTTAAGTACCTCATCTTCAGTGGCAAGATATGGTCACCGGATAAGGGTGAGCGTAAGTACGAAGGAAGCAACGGACATTACAAGCACCTGCACATCAGTATCAAAGATACCTTTGGTGCTGACACTAGCCCTTGGTTTGCGTGGCTTGGCAAACCCAAGAAAGTAAACAACCTCAAAGCCAAGGTCAAAAAGAAGCCAAAGAAAGAGGCAACGAATGACTAAAGAAAAAGCACTACAGGTACTGCACTCGTACCTACGAGCAGCACTGGCTGCAGCACTGGCTATGTACTTAGCCGGAGAGACCGACCCTAAGAAGTTGGCTTACGCTGCGCTCGCCGCTGTAGCGGCGCCTGCAATGAAAGCATTTGATAAGAGTGCAAAAGAGTTTGGATTAGGTTCCAAGCCAGTAGCCAAGAAGAAAGTGGCTAAGAAGAAGTAGGTTCCTGCGAGGCAATGGGCGTCCCTGTAATGGGGGCGCCCTCTTTTTTTATTTCTACAAGTTCGTATCCTGCTTCTGCAAGTCTACCGGTAATGTAATGCGCCATCTTCAATGGTGGGTCTGGCAACTCGTAGTGATACAGTTTCCATAAAACAGACGCAAGTATGCTTAAACCCATCGGGTACCTCCCGTAACGTGGACCGCTCCTGCGGTCCCCCGTAACTCGCTAACGCTCGTATTATACACACATTCCGGTTCGACACGCCGAGTTCTGGAAAATTCTTGCTAGTGTCCTTCTCTGGATGTACCATTACACCCGGGAGGATAAATGAACATAATTGCGGAACTGATTACGGCCCTTCGTGATAAGGATGCCAGTCGGTCACGCTCGTTACAACCAGAGATAGGACCTAGTGAACTGGGTTCTTGTGCGAGGAAGGTCTGGTACCGGTTGAACTCTCAACCCGTGACCAATGCCGATGACCTCAAACTCAGTGCCATTATGGGTACTGCTATCCACGCCGCTATCGAAGAAGCACTCCGGCTCCGGGACCCAGACGGGACCACCTTTGAACTGGAGACCGAGGTAGCCTACAACGGTATGAAAGCCCACGTCGATTGTTACATCCCAGAGATGGCAACCATTGTGGACTGGAAGACTGTCAAGCAACGCACGCTCTCCTACTTCCCGTCCAGGCAGCAGGTATGGCAGGTCCAGACCTACGGATATCTGATGTCTAAGGGTGCCGGTAGACCGGTCGAAAACGTGGCCCTGGTAGCCATTAGCCGGGACGGAGACGAGCGGGATGTCATTATGCACATCGAGCCTTACGACGAGTCTGTGGCCCTTGATGCCCTGCTCTGGCTAGAGAATATTCGTGCCAGTGCTGAACCACCAGCACCAGAGAAAGATGCTGTTTCCTACTGCTCAAACTTCTGCAAGTACTATGACGCCTCCGGCGAGGTTGGATGCGTTGGTATAAAAAAAGAGAACGCACCTACGGTGTTGATTAAAGAACTCTCCGTAGCCAGTGCCTCTAGCAAATATCTACAAATCGACAATGAAATTAAAGCCCTGACAGCAGAGAAGGAAGCGATACGCTCTGCGCTGGAGGGGTACTCCGGCGTCACTGAGGAAGGGGTCCAGATACTCTGGACATCGGTTGCAGGAAGGCGTACAGTGGATAACGCAGAGGTTGAGAAACTTCTTGGGTTTATCCCATACAAAGTAGGAAAAGAATCTATGCGACTTGAAGTCAAGTCCATCAACGAACTGGGGGGAAATGATGTCAGCGAATGAATCTACCAAGATTCAGATTAACTTTAAGTGGGAGAAGGATGGTGATATGGTCAACATCTACGCAACCGATGAGGCAGATGCCGCAGCGCAGTTGCAAGGATTGCAGAACATTATCCCTATCATTGCTCACACATCACAGATGTTCCGAGGTATCGGACTTGTTTCTGCACCAGTAGGACCAGCACCGACGGCATCGGTGACACCGATTGCTAAGCCAGCAGCACCAGCGACGGCAACGGGTACTGGACCAACCTGCGCTCACGGTGTGATGAATTGGCGTGAGTGGAACGATAGAGATAATCCCGGCGTGCGAAAGGCAGGGTATTTGTGTGCAGCGCCAAGAGAGTTTACCGGTAAGAAATGTAAGGCGGTCGGTGTCAAGACAGTTGCGTAGGTCCACCTATGTTGGAGCCTTGGAACTTCGATGACCCTAACTGCGCTGGTTTAGATACGGAAATCTTCTATCCTGATTTGTATGAAGCCTTCCAGTATTCTGCTTACGCAGTCAAAACCTTAAAGAATCTCTGCGGTACTTGTAAGCACCAGGTCGATTGTCTAGAGTGGGCTTTGCACCACGAAGGCTTTGGCATCTGGGCTGGCTACTCAGACAGAGAGCGACGAAAGATGAGACAAGAGCGAGGAATTGCCTTGCGACTACCGGAGTATCACCTTGATTGATTTGCAGAGAGCGTGGAGTGGCACACAGGCTAAGGCCGTTCCCTTGCCTGATGTGTGGAAAGGGCTTGCCGCCAACCAGATGAAGTTCCGCAGGGGACAAGTCAATATGGTGGCAGCCCAACCCAATGCGGGTAAGTCGATGTTTGCTTTTATCTATGCGATAAAGGCCAATGTCCCCACGCTTTTCTTCTCTGCTGATACTGATACTGCTACCGCCACTATCCGTGCTGCTGCTCACTTGACGCAGCATCCACAGATACTGGTAGAGCAGAACCTAGAGTTGACCTCTGAGTACTACCGTTATCAGTTGTCTCAGATACGTCACATCCGATGGGTCTTTGACCCATCACCTACACTGGATGACATAGAGTTAGAAGTGAAAGCATACGTCGAACTCTATGGGATTCCCCCCGAGATGATTGTTGTTGATAACTTATCGAACGTCGTTGCTGAGCAAGAGAATGAATGGTCTGGTCTACGTGCGATTATGACTGAGTTTCATCACCTTGCCCGTACCACTGAGGCGTGCGTACTTGTTCTGCACCATACGTCAGAACAGAGCGAGTTCGGTAAGCAGAACGAGGCGCCTCCGCGTCGTTCTATTCACGGCAAGATATCTCAACTTCCCAGTATGATATTGACTCTGGGGTTCACGCCTTCAGAGTCAATACTCAGAGTGGCGGCGGTCAAGAACCGCTTTGGTCCACACTCAGCAGATGGTTCACTCTATACGGAATTGTATGTGAACTACTCTACTTGTCAGATAGGTGACCAAGATGCACAAGGTCGAGCCTATAGGAATGATGCAATACGAGGAGTTGTATAATGGATTTAGAACTATACTTCACAGCACTAGCAGTGCTAGTAACTATCGGAGTGTTTAAGTTTATTCGTGAGTCTGTTTGGTGGTACCGGATTGAGAAGAAAACTCACCGCGTACTCGAAGATATTGACAACGACTAATGTTGATAACTCTTAGCCAGGAGGAAGTGCGAGTTTGTACTTCACTAGCCGTTGAGAGATGGCTGACAAAGTATGGCTCACAAGACCAACCCAACTACGCAAAGGGGAAAGCGGAGGGACGGTTGGAACACGAACTGCTGGCTAATATCAGGGCTAACGTTTCAGAGTGGGCGGTGGCTAAAGCCTACGACCTACCCTGGAACGTGCCTTGGTACCCCAACGAACTGCATACCAATCGCAAGCACATCGCTGATGTCGGTAAGTATGAGGTGCGTACCATCCGTACCGCTGATGCTATACCTTTCTGGAAGAAAGATTTGGGCAGACGTATCTACGGGACAAAGGTTCTTGATACCGAGTATTACTCTCAAGTACAGATTTATGGTTGGTTCGAGGCAGGAGAAAACCTTAGTGAATCCTACTTCGATGCCTCTATAGGAGGATGGCGTATGCCATTGGATAAGTTAAGTAATGAGTAACAAAAACGGACGTAAGGGTGCCGCCTTTGAGACGGGTGTGATGAAGTGGTTACGCGATAGGGGGATTGTCGCGGAGCGCCTCACGAAAGCAGGAGCCAAGGATGAGGGTGACCTGGTGGTTATCGTCGCAGGTCAGACTTATATTCTGGAGTTGAAGAACAGACAGAAGATAGACCTGCCTGCCTTCTGGGATGAGGTAATGACCGAGGCTCAGAACTATGCCAAGGCAAGAGGGTTAGAACATATACCTCCCGGCTTTGTTGTAGTCAAGAGACGCAACCACGGTATTGAGAAGTCGTGGGTAGTGCAAGACTTACAATCGTGGTTGGAGGAACGGAAGTGAGACACGGAAATCAAAGCATAGTTCCATCATTTCTTCTTGAAGCGATGGGTGATGATTGGAAGCGGTGGCTTGCAGCCACAGCCTTCAGTGGATTATCCGCGAATCCTGAATGGGATGGACAATCCGTATCCTTTAGGTTCAGACCAATAATAGAAGATGGCAAAGAAGTAGCCATTGAAGTTGAATCCTATTTTGACGTTGAGGAACGCAAATGACCCACGAAGAATTGTTGGCAATAATCAAAGAAAAAGATTTATCTTATAGTCATCCCGATAGCGTGTTCACGATGAATGATAGGGCGAACAAAGCCCTTCGTGCGGTGGTGGAATTGCATAAGCCGTTCAATGCAGATACAGATAAACCAAGTTGTTCTCGGTGTATGGATGCCACAACGGAAAATGGGAAATATGAAATGATGATGTCTCCCTATCCTTGTGAAACTATTAGAACTATAGAAAAGGAGTTAATGTGAGACAGGGTGTGGCAAAGAGGGTAAGTCAATACACACCGCCGGGTGATTACGGTTTTGAGTCAGGCTATAAAGCAGGATGGGATGCAGCAATTCAATGGATGAAAGGACAACAAATGCCAGTACCACAGGGTGAAATCACCACGACAGAGACAATGAGCAACCTCAATCCAAAGGAGGTGGCTGATGCTGAACAAGTACAAAGTGACGGGCACGGAGAGAGTGGCGTACCGGACGGAGATGCTCCTAGCAAACTCTAAGGACGAAGCAGTACAGAAGTTTCTTACTGCACTCAAGAGCGGGGATAAGGCAACTTATACCTTCTTTACATCCGGAATTGAAGTCGAAGTAGAAGAGTTAAACGAAGAGGAATAATGTCCGAAGGTTATCGAAGGGTTAGACCCATCGGGTCTCGCTCTGTCGAGGACCTGCCCATCGCACCCGTAGTAGCACACTATGGGGGGGAGGTACGCGAGGGTAAGAACGTCTCGGTTCGATGCTTTCTACATCCAGACAAGCGCAGAAGTGCAGTGATAGATACGGTTAAGCAGGTGTACTACTGCCATACCTGCGCTCAGGGTGGCAACGCTATTAACTTGGTGATGATTAAAGAGGGGGTGGATAAAAAGGATGCTTACAAAATCGCAGTTGGAATCACTAGCCAAGGTAGCCAAGGAGTATCACGAGGCGCTCAGCGCCGAGGCAATAAGTTACCTCGTCGCACGTGGGATATCTAAAGAGGCAGCGCAATACGCACAGTTGGGTCAGATAACTGGTAGTTATGCGCCACATAGTTCGTATGCTGGCTGGCTTTCCATTCCATACATCGTCGTAGGTGAGGGAGTAGTAGGGTTCAAGTTCCGTAGACTTGGTGAGGGTAATCCCAAGTATGGTGCGCCAGCAAATCAGAAGTCGCACCTATATAACGTCAGAGATTTAGAAGAAGAGTCCGATGTCTTGGTAATATGTGAGGGAGAGTTCGATACCTTGATAGTCTCACAGATACTCAAGGTTCCTGCTGTTGGTTGTCCTGGTGTAGCCAGTTGGAAACAACACTTTGCCAAAATGACTATTGGTTATGAGCGCGTGTTGATTGTCGGAGACAATGACAATAAGGCAGATGGTTCCAACCCTGGACAGGACTTCGCTCGGCGTGTCGCACAAGAGGTACCAAACAGTCAGATAGTACAATTACCACCAGGAATGGATATAACGGACAGTTATCTCACCGAGGGACCGGAGAAATTACGTGAAAGACTTGGCCTTTAGTGGACAGGGAAACAATGGAGAGCGTGATTTATACCTTGACTGGGTTAGGGTTTCGTGTGATACAAGTAGATGTAGAGCGTGGGACACTGTGGATACAGATACCTCCCGTACGCCATTAGCCGACCACCCGGCTGTTCTGGCCTACCGCAAAGGGATTGAGACAGATGACCTCACCTCCTTCATAGAATCTTTTGCCTCCCTACGGGCCAACCGCGTGCGTGGTGTCGGCGCTTCGCAGTACGCACGCGAATCTGGTCAGCGCTTTGAGCAGTACTCCATTGAGGATACCGTTCGAGAATTGGTGGAGGAACTGGCAGATGCCAGTAACTACATAGACTTTCTTGCTATCCGAATACTCCACCTCATCTCCAATACAAAGGAGACGGGTATAGATTGTGACTAAGAATCTCCCCGAGGGCATAGACGAGTTGGTGAAAGAGCGAGCGAATGTGATACTGAAAAGGTATCACAAGTGGGTGGAAAGGGAAGACTTAGTACAAGAGGGTATGGCCTGGTGCGTAGCACGCACACAGCAGGTCGAGGATGCTTTTAATGAGCCAGATGATGAGCAACGTAAGCACAACCTCAAGCGAATAGGGTGGCAGATACTCCGGGCGTGCGAGCGTTATGCTCGCAGGGAGAAAGCACACCGCTCCGGTTATCTCAGTGGCGATGAATACTTCTACGAGACCAGTACGGTAGCACAGATGATGCCACACATCTTGAGTAATATCTTTGATGGTGTACTGCTCGAACAGGCACAGCAGTTAGTCGATGATGGTATGCCTCGCCGCTCCAGTGCGCCGAGTGAGGGGCGCAACCTCCTTGCTATGTTGGTGGATATCAAGCGTGGCTATGAAATCCTGGAGCACCAGGACCGCAAGGAAGAAACCAACCACTGTGATTATATCAAGGCTAGATACTACAACAAACTGAAACTCGAGCAGATAGCAGAGATGTTTGGGTGCTCAGTCTCTACCGCCGATAGGCGCTGTGAGAACGCACTCAAGGCCCTTCAGCGGGTTATTGGAGGGGATAACCCTTGGAGTTAAGTACATTGACCGAGGCGGGATTGTTTGAGTACCTCAAGGCCAACCATTACTTTGACTTCTTGAAATCTGAAGGCACATACGATACCTTTGATTGTGTATCAGAGAGTAAGAGGATGTATGCCGAACTCAAATGCCGTCGCACGCACTATCCAGATTTGCTCATTGAAAAAATCAAATGGGATAACCTCGTACTTAACGCTCACAATAGAGATATGGATGCGTGGTACATCAACTCAACACCGAATGGTATTTACGGTTTCCATCTGGAAGAGTTCATCGAACCAGTGTGGGAGGAGCGGGCTATGCCCGCTACTACGGAGTTTGGAAACCGCTCAAAAATAGGGAAAATTGTGGGCTTTTTGCCACTGTCTTTTGCGAAGGTGCTCTATGCCCCCGTATCCTTTTCGGTGTGAGTTCTGCGCTAACTACCTAGAGGTAGAGCGTGGGATGGATGAAGATGTAACCAACCCTGCGTGTAATTATTGTGGCGTACAGATGACGCGAGTATGGTCCGCTCCCTCCGTACACTTTAGAGGTACAGGATTTTACAAGACAGATAATTAAAAGATAAAGCCCCGCTCGCAGAGAGGCGGGGCTTTACTTATGTAGCGGAGCGGAAAGGGTAAGAATACGCTCGACGCTACAACTCTAGTGTATCACATCAGTACCAGGGATTGCCCCTTGCCTTCTTCCTCTTCCAAAAATCTAACGCTTTACAGGGAGAGGAATAACGGTGGCTAATGTATCGTAATCCTTTGAGGATTTGGAGTGCTGGCTCGGTCTCGGTCTCTTTGAGGAGTTGTGCGATACCCAAGGCACTACTTTTAGGGTTGTCTGCCTTACTATCAAACCTGCTCTCAGAGGTCCAAAGAGTTCGCAAGCATACCCATTGTTCACCCGTCCAGCCATAGCCAGCACGCGCATACGCCTTCGCCATCTTCCTATTCGCATCCTTCTGCTCCTTCGTATCCTTCGTTGCTTTCATTACTGGTGTGGGCTTGGGCTTGGGAGGAATGAACCTCGCCCTCTCCCACTCGTGTCCGTGAGGAAGTATTAGTACGGCTAGTGCCAGCGTGAGGACACACGCCAGCACTAGCCTACGTTTATGGGTCATTTATTTATCTTCTCTTCAATCACCATTACCAGCCACGCTACTACGATTACTACGAGCGTGCCTATGATTATCTCCCTCACCCTCTCCCCCTTCCCAGGACTATCGCCTGGCGTACTAGATTGGTTACCTCGACCCGTTCGGTGGGCGGTTCGCCCTCGGCAAACCACCCCCGCACGAATAGTTGTGTGTCCGGTTGAGCCATCATATATTTCAGAGCGCTCTCTTCCACGTTCGTAAAGATTACAGATTTACCAGGAGATTTAATTTCGTATTGGAGATTCATTCTCCTCCTCTATCTCCGCCCTCTGCTTATGGATACCTAACTCCATATACTTCACCATAGACATTAACTCATTGACGATATCTTGCCCGCTTCCTCCGTGCGAGCCGAGCATACGCTCGGCGTTACGCTTATGGAGTAGGCTCCGCTCGAAGAGATAGGTTGCCGTAGGGTCGCTCATCACTCCTCCCTCATTCTATCGTAGGCAGAGTCCGGGTCGCTCCCGCACTCACAATAGCGCTCTAGGTTCCCACAATTCTCGCACTCGTCCAACATATCCAGAGAATAGGGGTCTTCTAGTATCGGCCCACTCATTACGCACTCACCTTTTCTTCGTAAGAATCATCACACGCTCGACACGAGCGAGAATCGTCCATACACCAGGGGCAGATAAACTCTTTACACTCGCTCATTCGCCCGCCTCCTCTTTGATAGTGTAGATATCAGAATCGTCCTCCTCCTCTAGTGGAATGTTATTTTCAGTAAAGAACGCATTTACATCTTCAATACTCAACTCAATACCATCATCGTCCCAGTGGTACGCAAAGAAAGAACTAACGGCATTCCGTAGGTCAGAGTATAGTTTGAAGTATTCATTTCTTTGTTCTGCCGTATCTCTTTGTATTCGTCTCTCAACTTCGAGAAGGTGCTGGTAGTCTTCTTTGGTCAAGGTAAGTGTATTTGTACTCACTCGCCCTCCTCCTCCTCTTCCGGTAGGTCAATCTTCTTGAGCGCCTTCTCTACCGCCTTCCGCCAGTCTTTCGCGTACCCTTCCGCTACTGGTAGCCGGTTCGGGTCAGGGTCGGTGAGGTCGAAGAGTTCAATCTGCCAACCCAGTTCTTCCTCCTTGATAGTCAGCACTAGCGCGTGTTCTCTCATTATGCACTCACCTCTCTTGGACAATCGGCATACGGGAACTCTTCCTGCTCCTCGCACCCGCACCAGTTGAATATCCTCACTTGCTCCGCGTGGGTAAGTCTTGCCATATCTTCCCACGAATAACTTAGTTGTGATAGGTCGTTCATCACTTGCTCCCCTTTCTCACTCGTTCTAGTCCTCGCTTATGGAACTCCTCCGCCAGGTCGGCAAGGTGTAATACTCCTATGATAGAGAGCGCGGTTAGCGCTCCCCATAGCATCAACTCGTAGTCCATTACGCGCTCACCTTCTCAACAATTACATCATCATAACCTTTAACTTCTCGCCAGAACTCAGCGATTCTTTCAGCATCTATCTTGTGCGTGTAGTGTTGCCAGTTTATCTCGCTACCGCCCACCCATACTGTCCACATCTTTTACCCTTTCCCGTATTAGGTCATTCGCCTAATGTCCGGCTACCTCTCAGGGTACTTTGCCCCTGAGAGATAGTCAAGCATTAGCGGAAGGTTATCCGCGTGGCGTTCACCCACGCCTGGCCCTCTCCCCCCTCGGGGGTGACCAGGTAGCGGGGTTCGCCATAACTAGACTTGCCGTCGAGTATTCGTACCGGTACCCGAAAGGCCTCACTTCGTAAATATCCGACTTGTCCGATTCGTTCCGCTAGTTCTGATAATTTCACGCGCTTACCTTCTCCTTCTTTAGTTTAGCGAGTAGTTTCTGAATGGCTTCCTCTCGCCCGCTTCCCCACGTTCCTACGCGGTCATACATTAAGGCACTCTCAATGAGCGCCCACTCTTCCCTTGATAGTTTCACGCGCTCACCTCTTCGCGGTCTAGTTCGCACCCGTGACAGGAGCAAGGAGCGAAAGAGGCGAGAGCCTCCTCCCACCCCTTGCGGGCTTGTTTGAGGGTGTCGAATTGCTTGGAATCGCGCCCTATTCTTCCGTAGGGGCAGAGCATTACTACCTCATAGTAACGCGTAGCGCCCTCGTATCCGTGTTTTGAGGATACGATAACCGAAAGGCTATCTATCTCCCCCGCCACTCTCACGCCTCGAAAGGCGGAGATTCTCGAATTGAAGAACCTCATCGCGTCTTTGGTGAAGTAATAGGTTCCCTGCTCTTTGCTTGGAATCTGTTGCTCGTGCCATATTTCCGCCGGTCTTGTTGGATAGTTCCGGCACCCGTTACACTCACACGCGAAACGGGTTTGGTTATTCTTTGCTCTCATTCTTTACCCTTTCTCTATTAGGACTAGGTGTCCTCTACCCCTCTCAGAGATTACCACCCCTGAGAAGGATAGGCAACCGCTAGACCTCGCAATCGTGTCCATATGCGTATGCCTCGCGGGTCATACTCACGCCACACTCTACGCACTTAATTAGCCACAGGCTATTAGTGTAATCATAGTCATCTTTTATTTTCATTTTTCTACCCTTTCTGAGTTGCTACCCTAGCCACTCACCACCCCCGCCGGGTTGCCCCGGCGAGGATAGAAAGCCTCTAGCGGTTTTTCTTCCCGTTCCGCTTGATTATCTCCCGCTGGAGAAACCCGATAGCGTTCGCCAGTTCCTGAGCCTCTTCGAGGTTAGAGTAATCGTAACACCCTAACCAATCTATCGCGAAACCGAGGCTATAGGTACTAGCCCTCTTGGGCTTGACTTTGCCAGCGTTTAGCGCCCATTCTACATTTCCGTACTCTTCGATTTCTTCCATTACTACCCTTTCCCTATCTGACGGCCTCGTCAGTATCCGCGTTACGGATAGACGCCCCTTGCGGGGCGTTTCGGCCTTATGCGCCTATTGCCCGCTTGATAGTGCGGACGTCTGCTTTATCTACCTGGACGGAGATATCTTCCTTCGTTACGAAGAACCCACGAGAGGCGAGAGCCTCCTGAATTGTGGCGTGGATAGCGTAGAAACCTTCCGGTAGTACGTCGTCCATTTTGATTATTACTGTGGTGTTGATTCCCTTGCTCATCTTTTACCCTTTCGTAGTCTGACCTCATCAGCGCCGGAGATACCGGCGGACACCCCTCGCGGGGTGTTTCGGCCTAGTTGATTCCTACCGATTCGTAGATTTTTTTACGATTTTTAGCGGACTCATATTCGGCAACGATTGAATCTAATTGCTCGCGGGTGAGTTCAATTCGTAGGTTATCGTTGAAATAAACCCAATTTATATTGCTAGATACGAGAATGACGCGGGAGGCGTTCGGCTCGTCGCTTATTGTTATGTGCATTAGTTACCCTTTCGTAGTTGGTTATTAAGTTATAGGAGGAGACTACACCCGATAGGGGATAGGTGTATCGGTCAAAATGGTCAGATATTTTCGTGTCGATTTATCGACAATTTCAGGGCGCTATTCGTACAGATGTTCGAGGGGATAAGTTACCGGAAGAGGGAGGCGAGTAACTTACTGACGGGTAACCTACTAGCCAGTAACTTATTGAATAGCCGGAGGGTTAGCCCGCCCCTTCCCGCCCAATAACCTACGCTACCGTAACTTACGCTACCGTAACTTAGGCGCTCGCCCGCCCCCCCCCTCCCCCTCGCGCCTTAGGCAGGGAAACCGACCCGGGGTTGCTAAATGTGCGGGACGGGGGGGCGCAACCCCCCAACAAAAAATCTCCACTAAAGTCAAATGCCTATATGTCCGTATTTGTCCTAGTATATTATGTGAGTTACACCACATTGACAAACTTTTTTTCCCAAAAACAGAAAATAGGGTATTTTTCCCGCCTTATATATAGTAGGGGGATAAAATCCCCGGAGCACTCTGCGTAGGGGATTTTCCCGCTACCGTTGGCTCCTCCGGTACAACCTCCGGAGCCACTAGGCGGAGGGGGTTGCCACCCCCCACACATCTCCTCCCTCCGGATAAATGGGGGTGAGGTCTGTCTTTTTTCAAAGACCACTTCACTTCCTCTCTGGATAAAAAATGTTGACAGGCAAATGTCGACAAATCTATATATAGACTTTGGAGCCTAATGGCTGAGAATACAGCCGAGATAGCAAAACGGGTCATTCTCTCCTGCGTAGCAGAAGGAATGACGATTGAGCAAGCCTGCAAGTCTGCAGGCAAGTCCATTAAGTCCTACGAGTACTACCGTCGCACCGACAAGGTATTCGCAGACAAGATTGACCGCACCCGGCTCGGATTACGCGAGAAGACTTTTGCCTCCACTGATGTCACCGAGATTGACTTCTTTGAGTTCCGGCAGCGGTTCCTGCACAGCAGGACCTTTGACCACCAGAAGAATCTGGTCGATGTCATAGAAGGCCGTGAACCGGGCTGGTTACACCCCAATATGAAATATGAGCCAGGCCAGGCCAACCGTATTCTGCTAAACATTCCACCCAACCACGCCAAGTCGATGACGATAACGGTGGATTATGTGACATACAAGTTATCTCAAGACCCCAATTTCCGGGTACTGATTGTCTCGCAGACACAGCGCCTGGCGGGAGACTTCCTCTACGCGATTAAGCAGCGTCTGACTCACCCAAACTATGAAGACTTGCAGAACGCTTACGCGGCAGGGGTTGGCTTTAATAGCAAGACCGCATCGTGGCAGGCCACTCGCGTCACTTTTGGTGATGAACTCCGGGATTCTTCGGAGAAAGACCCCAATCTTGAGGCCGTCGGTATCGGTGGTCAGATTTACGGTAAGCGTGCGGATATGATTATCATTGATGACGCCGTAACTCTGGCTAATGCCAATGACTTCGAGCGGCAAATCAAGTGGCTCAACCAGGATGTGCGCTCCCGTCTCAATCCTACCGGCAAGTTAATTATTATCGGTACCCGGGTAGCCCCAGTAGATTTATATAAAGAACTACGCAACAGCGACCGATACCCTGGCGGTATCGTCCCTTGGACGTATTTGGCTATGCCAGCACTTCTAGAGACGGCAGACCGTCCCGAAGGGTGGACCACACTCTGGCCCTGGTCAGACCAAGCCTTTGATGGACAGCCAGAAGAAGAGAAGAACGAAGAGGGCTTGTACCCTCGCTGGTCGGGTAAGTACTTATACAACGAACGCCAGCAGATGGATACCTCGACCTGGGCTTTGGTCTATCAACAGCAAGATGTTTCTGACGATGCCATCTTTGACCCGGTATGTGTACGGGGCTCTATTGACGGTATGCGTAAAGCCGGTCGATTAACTCCCGGCCATCCGCAACATCCAGCCAATCTCAATGGTTTCATTACTGTCTGTGGCCTAGACCCGGCAATGGTCGGTGATACTGCTGTGGTCTGTTATGCCATCGATACTGCAACTCATAAGCGCTTCATTGTCGATGCTCATAAGGTCACCCGCCCCACACCAGCAATGATTCGCCAACTGATATTCGACTGGACCAGTCTCTATCAGCCAAGTGAGTGGGTAGTGGAGAAAAATGCCTTTCAAGCCTTCCTCACTCAAGATGAAGGTATTCGACACCATCTGGCTAATCGCGGTGTCATTCTACGAGAACACCACACCGGCGCCAACAAGTGGGACTCAGGCTTCGGCGTTGCGAGTATGTCGACACTGTTTGGAACAAAACAGCAAGACAACAAGCACCACCGAGATAACTTAATACATCTGCCTTCTGACCAAACAGAGAACATCAAGTCTCTGATTGAGCAACTGATTACCTGGTCTCCCACCACTAAAGGTAAGACCGATATGGTGATGGCTCTTTGGTTCTGTGAGATTCGCGCACGCGAGATTCTCAACCGAGGTCAGTACCAAGCCCACCATCTAAAGAATCCATTCCTTACCCGCCACGAGCGGAGCAAGCGAATGGTCGTCAACATTGACCAGTTGCTTGAGGAACAACAACGGGTCTTTATCTAAGGAGAGAATATGCCAGAAGTAAACGGTAAGAAGTTTCCATACACCGCAGCGGGAATGAAAGCCGCCAAGAAGGCCGCTAAGAAATCCGGCAAGAAAATGGCTATGAAAAAAATGGGCAAAAAGAAGTAAGGAATCAAATTGTTAACAGTCAAAGAGATAGCGGCTAAGGTATCGCGTCTACAGACGCGCTATGCCGCACGTGACCAACGGATGCGCGATGTGCTCTCCGTGCGTCAGGGTGATATTGGCAAGGTATATCCAACGATGTTCTCTGAGGATTACCCCAAGCCATTAGTCGCTAACTTTATTGACGTTGCTGCCCGGGACTTGGCTGAGGCTATGGCGCCACTGCCAACCTTCAACTGCTCAGCAACCAATATGGTATCTGACGCAGCACGCAAGGCTGCTGATACCCGCACCCGTATTGCTAACTACTATGCCACCTCATCTGACTTACAAATCCAGATGTACACCGGCGCAGACTGGTTCAATACTTACGGTATGTTGCCAGCAATCGTAGAAATTGATTACGAGACCAACAGCCCACGTGTACGCTTGCTCAATCCTTTTGGTTCTTACCCAGAGATTGACCGCTTTGGTCGTTGTATCTCAATGACTCAAGTGATTACTACTGATGCAGAATCTCTTGCCTCACAGTATCCAGAGTTCTATGACATCATCGTTGGTAAAACTCAGTACACATCTGGCTCACCATATATCGATATGGTCCGTTACCACGACAAGTACCAAGATGTTCTCTTCTTGCCTAATCGCAACAACCTCGTTCTCTCCAAGACCGAAAACCCTATCGGTCAATGTATGGCACGTGTGGCTACCCGCTACTCGATTGACAACGAAGCACGCGGTCAGTTTGATGATGTGTTGGCAGTACAACTTGCCCGTGCTCGTTTTGCTATCTTGCAGATTCAGGCAGCAGAGAAGTCCATCCAGGCACCGATTGCTATTCCACAAGATGTACAAGAGTTGGCTCTCGGTCCAGATTCCATCTTGCGTTCTGCTAACCCACAGGCTATCCGCCGTGTACCACTAGAACTTCCGAACAACGTCTTCGCTGAGTCCAGCGTTCTTGAGCGTGAACTCCGCGTAGGTGCTCGTTACCCAGAGGTTCGCTCCGGTAACATCGACGCATCTGTGGTTACTGGACGAGGAGTCCAGGCCCTTCAGGCAGGATTTGATACGCAGATTAAATCTGCTCAAGCACAGTTTGCACGCCTCTTCACCGAACTTCTTGGCATCTGCTTTGAGGCAGATGAGAAGATATTTGGGGCAATGCAAAAGACTATTCGTGGCGTCGATGACGGCACACCGTACATCCTCAAGTATGTACCTTCACGCGACATCAAGGGCGATTACGCAATCGATGTTCGCTACGGCATTATGTCTGGTATGGACCCCAACCGTGCAGTCATTGCGCTACTACAAATGCGTAGCGACAAGATGATTTCCCGCGACTATGCTCGTCGGGAACTTCCTATCGACATCAACGTTACCCAAGAGGAGCAACGCATTGACATCGAGGAAATGCGCGATTCACTACGAGTCGCAGTGGCACAATATGCCCAAGCAATCCCTTCACTGGCGGCGCAAGGTCAAGACCCATCTGAGGTTATCAATCGTATCGCATCTGTGATTCAAGGCCGCCAGAAGGGTCAACAATTAGAGACTATCGTGGAGAAGGCATTTGCTCCTGCTCCACAACCAGCACAGCCAATGGCTCCAGAAGTTTCAGCAGCGGGTGCGGCCCCCACAACTGCCTCGCAGGTTCCTCCCGCTCAAGAAGGTGCGGCCCCCGCTGCTGAACAACGTCCCGATATAGCACAGTTACTAGCCGCCATAGGCGGAGCAGCGTAGGAGGTGTAAAGATGAATAAAGGTGGACGCGCAAAGGCAATGGTTTCTCCAGTTGTCGAAGGACCAAAGAACGCCCCGATGCCAAAAGGCGGAGAGGTCAGGTTTGGTTATACACCGGCAGGCCGTAAAGGCAAGAAGGCTTAAATGAATCTTGAACTAGAGCGTACTGGGAGGTATGTATGAGTCACCCAGTACGCCCTGTTCACGTAGCACTAACAGTAGTAATCTTTTTCTATAACTCAATAATGTCCCTTGCAGTTTTCTTCAAGGAGATTGCTTATCTTTTGACATCACACGCAAATTACCAATACGACTTGAATATGCGTATTGAAGAACTACACGAAGATTTAGAAAAACTCCAGGAGGAATAATGACAGCCGAGCCAATGAATCCTCGCGCTGGTGTTTCTGGTCCCGGAAAGTTCTCTAAGCGAACAGACTCCTTGCCATCTAAGGCATATGGAGAAGGCGTAGAGACACAAGCCATCTCATCTGGCGCAGCCAAGGCAAAGACCCGAGGTATTGCAGACAATGTAGGTGGACGCCCAAAGCAACTTTCGGATATTGTGCCATTTAGCGCACCAACTCAACGACCAGATGAACCCATCACAGCAGGTATTGATATGGGTCCTGGACCTGGCTCAAGCATTATGGGAGCACAAGGTACTCCAGTAAAACTTTCTGACACCATTGCTAAGATGATTCCATACGACCCTACCGGTGATACAGCAGCACTTTATGAGCAACTTGCTGCAAGGGGCCTATAGTGGTTTCACGTCTTCAGGCAGCAGCAATGGCAGCCGGGTTATCAGACGATGACAAGGTAGCGGTTGCAGCGGTAGATAAAGCATTTCAAACCCACAGGAAGTTGCGCGACCTTCCTGCCGAGGTTGCTCAGGCTGAGTTTGCAAAACTTCCTGCCAATCAACAGCAGTCTCTTATTGCTATGTTCGGAGAAGAAGACGAGGCTATTGAACCTAAGAAAAGTTTTATTGGTACTGCTAAACATTACGCAGTTCAAAGTGTCCTTTTCCCGTTCAAGGTAGTAGGCGAACTTTCGGACTTAACGACGCGGGGTTATAGAACCTATCAACTGACAAAAGAAAAACCAATACTTCAAAAGTTTGATATTGTCGACACCTGGAAAGAGGCGGGCGACACTGGTGAAAAGGTCTTCAATCAAGAGCGTATAAAGAACGCCAGAAAAGAATACGGCGATGAGGCTATCGGAATAGCAATACAAGTAGATGCCGGAACATCGCTGGCTAAATTGGTCCAAGACGGAATCCTTACGCCAGAACAACAAAAAATTGCTGCACGCATTGGCAATGATGCCGAAGAAGCCAAAAAGTTTCAGAATACTATTGATGCCGTAAAAGCAGCCAAGTATTCACCTGGACGTCAGGTAGCCAACGCTATTCTTCCCGGACAATTAGAAGGTTCTGGTCTATTCTATCGTCCAATCTCTGGCACGGTAGATGCAGCCTGGCGCGTATTTGCAGACCCCACTCTTGCTTTGGGAAAGGCTGCTAAAGCCATTAAAGCAATGCGCTACTCCATCGATATTATGGTGGGTGGCGGTAATAAGATGAAGTGGTGGCAAGTAGGACCACTAAATCCACGTGGTGTAGATGAGGTCTTTGCTGAACCTAAAGTACAAAACTTTTGGAATGTTTACGGAAAAGAATTAGATAACCTCCGTGTGGCACAAAGGGCTGGAAATACCAAAGCAGCAGTTGCTGCTCGGGACCGCTTAAGAACGATTGCTCCAGAGTTTGGGCCATCTGTTATCGACGAGTTCAACAAAATTTCTGTTCCTATCAAAGATGCAGACACTGCTAAGGCTTACTTCTCTAATGCTGCACAAGTGGTAGAGGTCCTCAAAGGCCAACCAGGACGTATCCGCCCGCTAGTTCCACGCCTAGACGCTTCTCGCAAAGCAAGAATTGCCACCCTAACTACGGCCAACAAAGTATTCAACATTGATAAAGTCGGCTCCAAACTGGTCCAAGCATTATATTTTGGCACAGTTACTAACGATGGAATCGTAGAAAAACTTACCCAAGAAGCCGGACAGAAACAAATTGTTAAAGCGCTTGGAGAAGCGAAAGCAAAAGGTATTGCCAAATACTCTACCGCTCAAATCCAATCCCGTATGGATAGATTCAAGCAAAGATTTTCATATGTTCCATTTTTTCCAGAAGATGAATTTGATGTATTAGCAAAAGACTCCTCCGAAAAGATATATCGTTTGGCGCGTCTTACTATGCCACAGTATTATGCAAAAACGATTCGCGAGGCTTTTGATGCCGCAGGTGAAGGAACTCGTAAAGAAATTTTCTACGGTCTCTGGAAGACTATGGCAGATTTTAGAGGTTTGTCTTTATCCACTAAGGGAAAAGATGTAATTGACCTTGTTACCCATAAAGGTAGTAGAAACTATGCCTCTAATAGTATTAGAACCCTGCCTAATGGACAAAAGGAAATCTTCAATCCATCGGCAGTTGGACCAGACGGAGAGTCTATGGCTCTTATCCCGTCTCAACTCACCTCTATCGTAAGCGCTCCAAGTATCAAAGACCTCGACCGATACGCTGCACGTGATGGTCTAATCAAAAAATCTGCAAATATAGCCAATACTGAATGGGCTGAAAGAATCACCTCATATTGGGTTTTTGGAACTCTTGCTGGCCCGCGTTACTATCTTCGTAACGGCATCGAAGACCTGATGGTCCACCTTGCCATTGGCAGCAGCCCCTGGGGACTTACCAAGGGTCGATTAAATTCAACCAAACTTCGCACCGTAGCCAAATATGATACAACCGGTGGTCGTATATCACGTGTGGCAGCAGACCCACTGGGTGTAATCAATCGTGTCGTTCGCAAAAGTGATAGAGCCTATTATGCTCAAAAAATAAAAGACGCTGGCTCTAACGTAACCAAGGTGCGAGAAGTTCTCGCTGAGGCTGTAACGTCATCTAAACTTGGTGCGATAGGTATAAAGTTTACTGGTAAGGATGCAGAAATTCTTGCCGAGCAAATTCGCTATGGCGATTTAGATAACGCTTTAGCAGACGTGGTGCAAGCCGGAAAGAACGCTTTTACCGGAACAGATTTTGCTTCACGCTCTATGAGAGACCAGAAGCGATATGGCAGAGTATCAGCCCTAAAGATTGATATACCCAAAAATATGCGACGTGTTCGCGGTCGTGGATATACCAATGTTGGACCATTACAAGATACCGCATCCACATACGCCTGGATGATGCAGATTAACTTCTGGGCTAATGATGAATTGGGAAGTTTGGCAGTAGCAAATCTCAAGGAAAAAAATGTTGCTATAAAGAAAATCAAAGAATGGTTGATAGAAAACCCAGACCAAAAGAGTAGATTTCGTCTCTATACTCCAGGCTATGGCGAGACTATTGATACCCACGCAGAGCGTGTATATCAAGGAGCCAAGTCTTTATTCGTCAAGCGTGATGGTGATACCATCAACGAAGACCTGCTTAGTAAAGTGCGAGCAAAGGACCCACTTACTGGAGAGTATAAAGTCGAGGGTTCTATTGGCATTGATGATTTACCAAAGTTGCCGGATGATGCTCCCGAGTCAATCACCGGTCCAGTACTCATTCCGGTTTCTGATTCTAATAACTATGCCGTCTCCTTTATGACAAAAGGATATGACTGGATGGGCGAGGCTAATGCCCGATTCTCCAGAGAACCAATGGTCTTCCAAGAGATAGTTACCGTTCGCAAGCAAATGCGCGAAAGCGGATTTGAGGATGCTTTCATCAAAGCCTACACCAAAGGCGTAAAGCCAGGCGACACCAAGACTTTAGACAAAGTAACAATCAATGCCAAGAAGAAATTAGCCGAGATTGCAGAAGAGCGTGCCAAAACCAGGGTTCTAACGTTCGTAGATAACCCGTTAGTACAGACACAACTTGCTTTCAACGTTCGCAACTTTGCTCGATTCTATCGCGCAACGGAAGACTTTTCTCGTCGTATTGCCCGTACAGTTCGCTACAACCCAGAGTCAATAGCACGCGCAGCCCTGACTTATGATGGTATATCACACTCTGGTTGGATTCAGAGAGATGATAATAACGAAGCGTATTTTATATACCCTGGTAGCGTGTATATGTACAAGGCTATGCAGGCAGCAATGATTCCCTTTGGTATTGAGCCAGCGTTCAAGGCACCGATGCCTGTAGAGTTTGGCGCTAAACTAAATATGATTACGCCATCACTCAATCCGGATGGAATCTTTCCAACATTTGCAGGACCAATATCTGCTATGGGTGTAACCGTCATTGAGAATATGCTTAATGTGATTTTTGATAAACCAGCCTGGGCCGATAGTATAGTAGAAACAACTCTTGGCAAATATGCCGTAGACCAACCTACTATTTCCAGATTGCTTCCGGCACACGTCAATAAGGTATATTCGCTACTTGATAAAGATGAGCGCAATTCTCAATACGCTTCAGCCTTCCGTAAGGGGGTCACCTACCTAGAGGCTGCTGGCCACGGTATCAAAGAAAAACGTGATGCCAATGGCATTATCATTCCTCCCACACCGAAAGAGTTAGTAGATTACCAACAAAAGTTGAAGGCTAGTACATTGACAGTGCTCGCTCTGCGTGCTTTTTCCAGCCTTATAGTTCCCGCTTCACCACAAATTCTTCTCAAGACAGAGATGTCTGAGTGGGTGCGAGATAATGGTAGCCAAAACTTCAAACAGGTTTTCAATGAAATGCTTGCAGATAACGATGGAGACATCGACAAGACTACTGCTCGCTGGATTGAACTATTCCCTGACAAGTTGCCTTACACTATCACAGAATCTGACCGTTCTACTGTAGCGATTATCCGTTACGCGGAAAACTCTGGAGCGTTTGTAGAGCAAAACAAAGACTTGTTCAAAAAGTATCCAGAAGGGGCTGCGTTCCTTATCCCAAACAGTGGAGACTTCTCCTGGGATTCATACCGCTTGATGAAGGGTATGGGACTGCGTACTAATAAGCGTGTTGATGACTTTCTCAAAGAAGTCCAGTCTGCCAACGCCCTTCGTGTTTATTACGACAACCGAGAGAAGTTCTATGCCGACTTAGATAATGCCTTTGACCCATACAGCAAGAAGATACTTCGAGAGAAATGGGCTGGTTGGTCAGGGTATTGGAAGAAGACTCATCCTCTTATCCAGGAAGAATTGGCAGAAGGCGGTCTGAGAGAGATAAAACGAACCAAGGCTCTTGATGACCTAGTTCGTCTGCTCAACGATGATAGTATAAGCGTGCAGCCAAAAGCCAGAGCGGCACTTGGAAAAATGGTTGACTTATACAATAAATATAAGACTGAATCCTCGCAGTTAGATTTGCTTGGAAGTATCGGTACTGCGCTAAGCGATGAACTAAAGTTGTCGACATTAGCGCAAATGAAAGAAGTAGCAAAAACTAACTCAAATGCTAAGTCAGCATTTGATGTCTTGTTCTCAAGATTGCTTGACTAGGAGAAGAAGTGTCAACATCAACACCTGAGATGACCAATCAACAGGTCAACGACTATATGACTGGTGACCCCACTCAGAACACCACTGCTTCTGCTACAGCAAACATTGATACTTCTACCCTGCTTAGCAACTTCTACAAGAAGAGTCCAGCAGAACTCAAGGCGTTATCTACCGCATTGAAGAACGCTGGATACTCTGTATCTATCACTTCATCTCCAACCGCAAGGTTGAGAGACCAGTACGCTAAGTCCTATTTCGATTTTATTATTTACAAAAAATCGGTTCCCGATTCGCCAGTCAGTACACCTGAAGAGTTCCTCAGCACCTTTAGAAAACAACCTGGCGCTGGTGGTCCTAGAGTATCTGAATCTTTTGGTATCACCACTCCTGATACCGCCGCTGCAAAAATTACAGAGTATTACCAAAAGATGCTCTTCCGGGACCCAACCAAGAAAGAAATAACCAAACTTACCAATGCTCTTAATACGGCAGAGAAAAACTTGCCAACCACCACAGTTACTCGAAAAGTTGGCGGAAAGACTCAAACCTTTACAACACCTGGAGTTAGTAGTAATCAGTTCCTAATTGACTCTATTGCCAAGACAAAGGAATACAAGAAGAATCTTGGTGTAGCACCAGACCTACTCAAAAGAAGTCTTGAGAAGGAAGAGTACTACAATCTTATCAAAGGCAAAACTATGGAACAGGTCTCTGAGATTAACAAGACCAATCCATACGGTCGGGCTTTTAGCGAAGTATTCAAGATTGTTAGTGACTACGCAACCAAGGTTGGCACGATTGACGATGCCACTAAAGCACAACTAGCCCGGGAAATCTATGACACTGCCAATGAAAGTAACCAGGGTTACATCCAACAAAAAGTCAACGAAAAGATTCAGGTAACTCCAGGAGCGCAAGCAACCGGACAGACAGGTAAGAGTCTGGCCGAATTGCGTAATGTCGCCACCGCCAACGGTATAGACCTTGACAAGACTTTTGGTCTAGTTCTTACCGACTGGGCGCAGAAGTTAGACCAAGGCGAGGACATCAATACCTACAAACAGACAATTCGAGATGTAGCAAAAAGAGGTCTACCACAAAATATCGGGGCTCTTATGGATAAAGGTGTGGACCTAGAAACAATTTACTCTCCGTACAAAAGGGCTATGGCAAATACTTTGGAAATCAACGAAGACACCATTACCTTAGATGACCCAACCCTTCGCTCTGCCATTACTGCAGAGGGAGAAAAGACTTTGTATGACTATCAAAGAGGTCTTCGCAAAGACCCACGTTGGCAATACACCAACAATGCCCGAGATGAAGTATCGACAATAGTGGGCACGGTTCTCCGTGACTTTGGATTCCAGGGGTAACTATGGCACTAGAAGATATAGCAGCAGAGGTTAAGGCGGCGAAGGCTGCCGCATCTGCCAAAAAGGCGGCGCCTAGTCCCAAGGTGCAACCACCTGCTCCTGCAAAAAAGGCTCTGGCTCCCGAGCCATCAGACCAGTTGAAGAGATTAGAAAGGGCTGCAGTACAAGCAAAAAAGGTTGCTGCAGATATCAAAACTCTTGGCAAAGAATCAGTGCAAGTATCTGAAGATGCTCTTGCCGCCGCACTTGCAGCAGGAAAAACTATTGACAGAATAATGTTTCCTAGTGGGAAAGCAGCACCATCCGGTGAGACTATAGGCAATGTTCCTCTGCCGGATTTCAAGCCTGGACAAACTTTTACCCCACCAGAGGTAGGCGGTCCAGCACCGACTGTTACCACAACACCCACTGTTACTACCACGCCAAAACCAATGGACGAAAAGACCGCAGAACGACGTTCTGCATTTGCTCTACTTCGTCAAGAATTTGACCGTTACGGTTTAGGTGACCTAGTTGGTGATATACAAACCCTTGCCGAAGAGGGCATTAGTGCTCCTGAATTTACTTTGCGTTTGCGCCAAACCGAACCATATAGACAACGATTTGCGGCAAATCAACAGCGCATCAACAGCGGATTACGCGCCCTGTCTGAAGCGGAGTACATTGGCCTAGAGGACCAGTACCAGAATGTTATGCGTCGTTATGGACTACCCGCATCCTTTTATGCAAAAGGTGAGCGTGGTATCCAGCCAGAGTTTCAAAAGTTTATTGCCGGAGATGTTAGTCCGGCAGAACTTGAAGACCGGGTTCAGTTGGCTGCAACCCGAGTACAGAACGCTGCTCCAGAGGTTCTTTCCACGCTAGAAAGATTTTATCCCGGAATCAATAAAAGCAATCTCCTTGCTTACACGCTTGACCCACAACGTGCATTACCTGAGATTCAACGCCAGATACAGGCCGCAGAGATTGGCGGAACAGCCGGTACTGCAGGGTTCTCGATTGGTCAGATGAGAGCGGAAGAACTTGCTCGGCGTGGTATTACACAACAGCAGGCGCAACAGGGATATCAAGCCGCAGCGGAGATTCTCCCACGCGCCACACAATTAGCAGATATCTATGGTCAGGAGAAATACGACCAGACTGCAGCAGAACAAGAAATCTTTGGATTAGAAGGAGCAGCCTCTGCTCGACGCAAGCGTCAAAAACTTGCGGGTATGGAGCAGGCACAGTTTGGAGCACGAACTGGTATGGCTGGAAGCGCACTAGAGCGAGGACGCTCAGGCGCATATTAGACCTGCCTCGGACCGACCGGCCCCGAGGAGTGTAAGAAGACCGGCAGATAGAGCCATACCGTTTCCCCGAACGACTATGAGGCTATCGACTACTACGAGAAAATGGGAGAGGACTAACTATGTCCAATCAATGGGATGACGATGACGATGACGATTACACCGCTCCAGAGGCGAATAACGACCTCGTTAAGCAATTACGCAAAGCCAACAAGCAGAAGGAAAAAGAACTAGCCGAACTTAAGGCTAACTTTGAAAATCTGAACAAGGCACAAAGAGAGCGTGCTATCAAAGACGTCTTAACATCTCGCGGGATTAACGGCAAGATTGCCGCATTTATCCCAGGCGATATCGACGCATCAGAAGATGCAGTATCGCGGTGGCTTGACGATTATGCCGATGTATTCGGAATCGAACAGCCACAACAAGCGACTCCAAATGTGGACCCCAACCAAGCAAAGCAATATCAGAAGATGACGCAGACCGTAGAGCAAGGGCTTAGCCCGGATGCTGGCGATGACATTATGCGCCGTCTGATGAACGCTAATAGCAAGGAAGAATTGGATGCCGTCATTCGGGAGTCTGGACTCTAACCCGACTAAGAAAGGCAAACGCTAATGGCAATTCCAGGCGGGTCGATTACCTCGACCTCATCCATCAGCGCACTCGTACAAACAGCATACGACCAGTATGTCCGGATGGCGCTTCGCTCCATCCCTGTTATGCGTGCTCTCGCTGACGTGAAGCCAGTACAACAAGCAATGCCAGGTTCATCGGTAGTCTTCTCAATCTACTCTGATTTGGCACAAGCCACATCGACTTTGAGCGAGTCTACAGATGTTTCGAGCATCGCTCTTGGTAACCCATCACAGGTTACTGTTACCCTCAATGAGTACGGTTCAGCGGTCACCACGACCAAGAAGTTGAACCTCACCTCATTCAACGATGTTGATTCAGCACTTGCTGACATCATCGCTTACAACGCAGCAGACAGCATCGACAATGTTGTCGGACAGGTCCTCTCTGCAGGAACCAACGTCATCTACGCAACCGGTGGAGCCACCGACCCATCGTCCTCAGCAACTGTTGAGCCAACCGAT
>Ga0169931_10003304_pt1 | contig 25640 bp, 25 predicted proteins | sample Kivu_15m_20L_FD_129675 | JGI IMG/M metagenome (GOLD analysis project Ga0169931, IMG submission 129675) | Freshwater microbial communities from Lake Kivu, Western Province, Rwanda to study Microbial Dark Matter (Phase II) - Kivu_15m_20L... | ecosystem: Environmental > Aquatic > Freshwater > Lake...
CCTCGCTCTCCCACACGCAGCGGCCCTCGTAGCCCCCGAAGCCCGGATCCCAGGTGTAGCGGTTCTCGTAGGCCGCCCGGAAGGCGGCGGTGCAGTCGCTGCCGGGAACGATCGGCGTGGTGATGGTGCTGCTGCTCACAGGCTCAGAGCTGGTAGATCCACCCTAGGTGTGGTGGATGTCCTGGAGGGCCACCACCTCCAGTTCCGGCTCGCGGCGCAGGGAGGCGATCGCCTCCACCGCCGCCCGGGCGCCGGCCAGGGTGGTGACCGTGGGCACGGCGTAGTCCAGGGCGGCGCGGCGCAGGTAGCGGTCGTCGTGGGCGGCCTGGCGGCCGATGGGTGTGTTGATCAGCAGCTGAATCCGGCCGGAGCGGATCGCATCCTCGATGTTGGGGCGGCCCTCGTGCACCTTGAGCACCGGTTCGACCGCAAGTCCCGCCTCCACGAGGCACCGGGCCGTGCCCGCCGTGGCGGTGAGGTTGAAACCCTCCTCCACCAGCCGCCGGGCCACCGGCACCAGGGAGGGCTTGTCGCGGTCGTGGGTGGAGAGAAACACGGTGCCGCCGGTGGGCAGCGCCTCCCCGGCGGCCAGCTCGGCCTTGGCATAGGCGAGGCCGAAACCGCGGGCGATGCCCATCACCTCGCCGGTGGAGCGCATCTCGGGGCCGAGCAGGGTGTCGGCGCCCGGGAAACGCTTGAACGGCAGCACCGCCTCCTTCACCGTCTGCAGCGGTGGCCGGGGCTCCTCCGTGAGGCCGAGCTCCGCCAGGGTGCTGCCGGCCATCAGCTGGCTGGCGATCTTCGCCAGGGGCACCCCGGTGGCCTTGGCCACGAACGGCACCGTGCGGGAGGCGCGGGGATTGGCCTCGATGATGAACACCCTCTCCACTCCGGCGCCATCGCGCTGGACCGCGAACTGCAGGTTGATCAGCCCGCAGACCTCCAGAGCCAGGGCCAGCTCGCGGCTCCACTGGCGGATCGTGGCCAGGGCCTCCGCGCCGAGCGAGACGGCCGGCAGGGCGCAGGCGGAATCCCCTGAGTGAATGCCGGCCGGCTCGATGTGTTCCATCAGGCCGCCGATCAGCACCGCTCCGCTGCGGTCGGCGAGGGCATCGACATCCACCTCGATCGCATTCTCGAGGTACTGATCGATCAGCACCGGATGATCGGGCTCCACCTGCACCGCCTCCACCATGTAGCGGTTCAGTTCCTCCTCGGCGTAGACCACCTCCATCGCCCGGCCGCCGAGCACGTAGCTGGGCCGCACCACCACGGGGTATCCCACCGCCGAGGCCACGGCGCGCGCTTCCGCCTCGGTGCGGGCCAGGCCGTTGCGGGGCTGGCGGATCTCCAGGCGCCGCAGGATCGCCTCAAACTGCTCGCGGTCCTCGGCACGGTCGATCGATTCGGGCGACGTGCCCCAGAGGCGGGTGCCGGTGGCCTGCCCGGCGGGGGTGGCCAGCCAGTGCAGCAGCGGAATCGCCAGCTTCAGCGGCGTCTGACCGCCGAACTGCACGATCAACCCCTCGGGGCGTTCGGCCTCGATCACATTGAGCACATCCTCGAGGGTAAGGGGTTCGAAATAGAGGCGGTCGGAGGTGTCGTAATCGGTGGAGACGGTTTCGGGGTTGCTGTTCACCATCACCGTGGCGAAGCCGCCGGCACGCAGGGCGAAGGAGGCATGGCAGCAGCAGTAGTCGAATTCGATGCCCTGGCCGATGCGGTTGGGACCGCCGCCGAGAATCATCACCTTGCGCCGCGCCTCCGGCTGCACCTCGCTGGCGGCAGGCAGGGCCTCCAGCCCGCCATCGGCCCCGATCCGCTGCAGCGGCCGTTCGTAGGTGGCGTAGTGATACGGGGTGCGCGAGGCGAATTCAGCGGCGCAGGTATCCACCGTCTTGAACACGGCGTTGATGCCGAGAGCCTGGCGCCGAACCCGCACCTCCAGCTCGCTGCTGCCGGTGGCCCAGCCGATCTGCCGATCGGAATAACCGAGCTGCTTGAGCTCCAGCAGCGCCTCTGCCTCAAGATCGGCCAGCGCACGGCCCCGCAGCAGGGCCTGCTCCGCCGAGATCAGCCCCCGCAGCTTGGCCAGGAACCAGGGATCGATCGCACTGAGGCGGTGCAGATCGGCGACGTCGTAGCCGTTGAGCATCGCGGTGCGCAGCGCCAGGATCCGATCCGGCGAGGGGGTGCGCACCTGCCGTTCGAGCTCGGCCCTCTCCTCCGAGCCGGTGGCGATGCTGTCGGGCCGGTCGCAGCCCCAGCCGGCCAGGCCCGTTTCCAGGGAGCGCAGCGCCTTCTGAAACGACTCCTCGAAGCAGCGGCCGATCGCCATCGCCTCACCCACCGACTTCATCGAGGTGGTGAGCACCGGAGAGCTGCCCCTGAACTTCTCAAAGGCGAAGCGAGGAATCTTGGTAACCACATAATCAATGCTCGGCTCGAAGCAGGCAGGGGTGGCGCCGGTGATGTCGTTGACGATCTCATCGAGGCTGTAGCCCACCGCCAGGCGGGCGGCGATCTTGGCGATCGGGAAGCCGGTGGCCTTGGAGGCCAGCGCCGACGAGCGGGAGACGCGGGGATTCATCTCGATCACCACCACATCGCCATTGGCTGGATTGATGGCAAACTGAATGTTGCTGCCGCCGGTATCCACGCCGATCTCGCGGATGATGGCGATCGATTGATCGCGCAGCCGCTGATATTCGCGGTCTGTGAGTGTCTGCGCCGGGGCCACCGTGATCGAATCGCCGGTGTGAACCCCCATCGGATCGAGGTTCTCGATGCTGCACACGATCACCACGTTGTCGGCGGTATCGCGCATCACCTCCAGCTCGTATTCCTTCCAGCCGAGCAGCGACTGCTCGATCAGGATCTGGCTCACCGGGCTGGCCTCCAGCCCGCTCTTGCAGAAGGCGCGGAAGTCCTCGGGGTTGTAGGCGATGCCGCCGCCGCTGCCGCCGAGGGTGAAGGCCGGCCGGATGATGCGCGGGTAACCGCCGATCTCCTCCCCCACGCTCTCGGCCTCCTCGAGGCTGTTGGCGATGCCGGAGGGGCAGACCGCCACCCCGATGCGGGCCATCGCCTGCTTGAAGAGCAGGCGGTCCTCCGCCTTGCGGATCGCCTCGAGATTCGCGCCGATGAGCTCCACCCCGAAGCGCTCCAGGGTGCCGTTCTCCGCCAGTGCCACCGCCAGATTGAGGGCGGTCTGCCCCCCCATGGTGGGGAGCAGGGCATCGGGGCGCTCCCGCTCGATCACGCGCGCCACCACCTCCGGAGTGAGCGGCTCGATGTAGGTGCGATCGGCCAGATCGGGATCGGTCATGATCGAGGCCGGATTGCTGTTCACCAGCACCACCTCGTAGCCCTCGGCCCGCAGGGCCTTGCAGGCCTGGGTTCCGGAATAGTCGAATTCGCAGGCCTGGCCGATCACGATCGGCCCCGAACCCAGCAGCAGGATGCGCCGGAGATCCGTGCGGCGGGGCATGGGCGGATGACTGGCCAAACCTGCCCAGCCTCTCACGGGTCCGGCCGGTTCCGGAGGCATCGTGCACGCTGGAGGCCGAAGGAGGGCTGCCCAGCCGCGGCAGGGCGGCGATCACCACCGCGGTGCAGCGGAAGCACCGGCTCTGATCGCTAACCTGAACGACATCCAGACCCCGCCGCATCGATGAGCGAACTCCAGCGCCTGAAGGGGCTGCTTCCCCCTGAGATGCAGAGCTGGGTGTTCGTGGAAGCCTCCGCCTCCGTCGATCCCCCGCTGATCACGATCGAGGAGATCGGGCGCGACGAGATCGAGATCCAGGTGGACCTCGAGACGTGGGATGCCCTCGCCCTCGACCACCGCAACCTCCTCTTCTGGCATGAGGTGGGTCGCATCCAGAACGATGCGGTGCCGCGCGACGGCTGGGAGATGGCGGCCCTGGCGATCGGCCTCGGCGGCGCCATCGGCGAGCTCTGGGTGCAGGACGGGCTGCTGCTGCTGATGGCGATGGGCCTTTCGGGCTTCGCGGGCTACCGCCTCTATCTCAAGAACAACTCCGAGAAACGCCTGCAGGATGCGATCCAGGCGGATGAGCGGGCGATCGATCTGGCCTGCCGCTTCGGCTACAGCCTGCCCAATGCCTACAAGAGCCTCGGCGGTGCCCTCAAGGAGCTGGTGGAGCAGACGCGCAAGAAGAAGAAGCGCTCCTTCTATGAAGACCGCCTTGAGGCCCTGCGCAAGAGTGCCGGCAAGGCCCGGGCCGAGATGGCCCAGCAGCAGGGTTCGCGCGAGTCCGTGACCAGCGAGAACGTGTATGGCTGAGGCTCAGCACCCGCCCGCCGTCGCCACCCGCCCCGCGGCGGCCCCTCACGATCCCGACAGCGAATCCCTCGCCCGCCTGGCTGCTGAGGCCTGCGACGACCGCAAGGCAGTGGACATCCGGCTGATCCGGGTGGAGGAGATCTCCTCCCTGGCCGACTGGTTCGTGATCGCCAGCGGCCTCAGCGATGTGCAGGTGCGGGCGATCGCCCGCTCGGTGGAAGACAGCCTGGAGGAGAAGGCAGGCCGCCTGCCGCTGCGCCGCGAGGGCATCAGCGAGGGCCCCTGGGTGGTGCTCGACTACGGCGAGCTGATCGTGCATCTGCTCACCCCGCAGGAACGCGCCTACTACGACCTCGAGGCCTTCTGGGGCCATGGCGGCCAGGAGCGCTACGTGAGCCCGCTGCAGGCTGGCGGTCAGGCCGCCGCTGGAGGCTGAGAAGGCGCGATGGATGCCGCTCCCCCTGGTCTGCCGGTGCAGGATTCCGCCTGCCCGGTGCCGCCTGAACAGCGACCGCTGGAGGAATACCGGCAGCTGCAGCGTTCCTGGTTCTTCGCCTGGCCCGATGCCGGCGCCCAGGCCCTCGGCCGGGCCCTTGCCCTGAGCTGGCTGCTGGCCTTCCCTCTCTGCACGCTCGTGGCCGGCGGCAGCTACAGCCTCCGCCAGGATCCGCCGCGGCTGGTGCTGGCCGGTGCCACGGCGGCGCTGCTGCTGCCTCTGCTGCTGCTGGCGCGCCAAGGCCTCGGCTGGAGCTACGTGTGCCGGAGGCTGCGCGCCGAGCGGGTGGAATACGAGGAATCCGGCTGGTACGACGGCCAGGTGTGGGAGAAACCGATCGCCTGGCGCCAGCAGGATCTGCTGGTGGCCAGGCTGCAGGTGGAACCGGTGCTGCAGCGCCTGCGGCGGGGGGCCACCCTGGCGGCCCTGCTGCTGCTCGCCGGCGCCGGGCTCTGTCAGGCTCTCTGAATCGCGCCTTCCCGAAGCCCGGCGCCACCGCCATGACTCTCCCCTCCAGCCTCTCCGGAGCCCTGCGCACCGGTGTGCCCCCGCTGGAGGTGCAGCTGCTGCGCAACGGCATCCCGGAATCCAGCCATCGGGTGCATGCGGTGGTCTGCGATCGCCGTGGCCGGGTGCTGATGCGTGCCGGTGATCCGCAGCAGCTCAGCTTCATCCGTTCGGCGCTCAAGCCCTTCCAGGCCACCACCTTCGTGGGCAGCGGTGCCGCCGGGCGCAACGGCTGCGGCGATCGCGGCCTGGCGATCGCCTGCGCCTCCCATGCCGGCACCCCCGCACACGCCCGCGAAGCCTTCCGGCTCCTCTGGGGAGCCGAACTCGAGGCCACCCGGCTGCAGTGTCCGGTGCCGGCGGGCGCCGTGAGCCCGCTGGAGCACAACTGCTCCGGCAAGCATGCCGCCTTTCTCGCCACCTGCCGCCAGATGCACTGGCCGCTGGAGAGCTACCTCCAGCCCGACCATCCCCTGCAGCAGGAGGTGGTGAAGCGCGTCAGCGAACTGCTGGGCCTCCCCGCAGCCGAGCTGGTGCTGGCCCGCGACGATTGCGGCGCCCCCACCCTGCAGCTGCAGCTGGCCCAGATGGCGCTGCTGTTCGCCCATCTCGGCGCGGGCGAACACCCCGATCTGGAGCGTCTCGGCCGGGCGATGCTGGCCCACCCCGAGCTGGTGGCCGGCGAGGGCCGCTTTGATACCGAACTGATGCGTCTCGGGCACGGGCAGGTGATCAGCAAGGGCGGCGCCGAGGGCATCCAGTGCATCAGCCGTGTGGGGGAAGGGCTGGGAGTGGCGGTGAAGGTGGAGGACGGCGCCTCACGGGCCAAGCAGGCGGTGGCCCTGCACGTGCTCGCGCAGCTCGGCTGGCTCACCCCTTCCTCCCTGGAGGACCTGAGCCGTCTGTTTCTGCAGCCCGGCGAGCAGCTGCGGCTTGCGGTGGCAGGGGATCTGCGCTTCGACTGAATCCGGCCGCACCCGGGTGGCGGCCGACCCCTGGCCTGATAAGATTCAGAAGTCGGCAGAGACCGACACGCCGGTCCCACCCGGACACCGCCGCGGGGTAGAGCAGTCTGGTAGCTCGTCGGGCTCATAACCCGAAGGTCGCGAGTTCAAATCTCGCCCCCGCCACCATTTCCAGATCCACCGCAGAGCCTCCGTGATCCGGGGGCTTTGCTGCTGGCAGCGTCTTCAGGGGTGTGTGCATCCGCCCCTCACCCAGCCGGCCGCTGGGTAGGCGGTCGGGCCTGCCCTTGCGCACGGCTCAAGGAGGCTGCCGGAACGGCGCGGGGAGGCTGCCGGCACAGCGCGAGGATGCGCAAACTTCTGCTGTCTGCGATGGCTGCGCCCCCCCCCGGCACGCCGCTCCCCCTTCTGCGCTCCATCCGGCCCGTTCAGGTCTCCCGGCGGATCACGGCGGTTCCCCGGCCCCCGGTCTGCCACGCCGGCGACCTCCGTGGCCAAGCGGGGGGGCGATGAGCGCCAGCCCGACCTGCGACGCGATTGTGGTGGGCTCCGGCGCCACCGGTGGGGTGGCGGCGATGGTGCTGGCGGAGGCGGGGCTGCGGGTGCTGGTGCTCGAGGCTGGCCCCGCACTCACCCCCGCCCAGGCCCGCGGCAGCGAACCGCGCAACAGCCTGCGACGGCTGGCCCGGCTCAGCGCCGGCCGGCAGCGGCGGCAGGCGCAGCATCCGGGCTGGTGGAAGCACAATCCAGACCTGTTCGTCGATGAGAGCGACCATCCCTGGAGCACACCCGACGACAGCCCCTTCCTCTGGACCCGCGGCCGCCAGGTGGGCGGCCGCAGCCTCACCTGGGGAGGCATCACCCTGCGGCTCTCCGAGGCTGACTTCCGGGCCGCCGAACGCGATGGACACGGCCCCCCCTGGCCGATCGGCAGTGCGGACCTCGCCCCCTACTACGAACGGCTCGAACGGCTGCTCGGCGTTCACGGCCATGCCGACGGCCTGCCGCAGCTTCCCGACGGCGCCTTTCTCCCCCCCCTGCCCTTCACCCCCGCCGAGGAGCATCTCGGCAGGGCGATCCGCCGCCACCTGGGCCTGCCGCTGATTCATTCGCGCGGTTTCCGGTTGCACAGACCCAGCGCCGAAGCCCCCTGGTCGCGGGCGAGTTCGCCGGGCAGCACCCTTGCCCGGGCCCTGGCCACGGGGCGGGTGGAGCTGCGCAGCGAGGCGGTGGTGAGCCATCTGGCGATCGCCGCCGCCGGCGACCGGGCCGAGGGGGTGGTGGCGGTGGGCCGCACAGGAGCGCGCGAGCTGCTGCGGGCCCCGCTGGTGGTGCTCTGCGCCTCCACGATCGAAACGCTGCGGATCCTGCTCCACTCCTGTGAAGACCATGGCGACGGCAGCCTGAGGGAGCCATCCGGAAGCCTCGGGCGAGGCCTGATGGATCACATCTCCAGCAGCCGCTTCTTCTCCCTTCCCGGCGTGCCGGAGCCCTCGTCTGCCGCCGAGCTCTCGGGAGCCGGCAGCTGCTTCATTCCCTGCACCGTGAATCTGGCGGCTGAGGAGGGGCTCGGCTTTCGCCGCGGCTACGGCATCTGGACCGCGATCCAGCGCTTCGATCCGCCCCGGCTTCTGCGCCGGCGGCCCGGTGAGGCGGTGGGCTTCCTGATCGGCCATGGAGAGGTGCTCAGCGATCCCGAGAACCGGGTGACGCTCGCGAGCGCTCTGCTGGACCGGCACGGGCTGCCGGTGCCCCACATACGCTGCCGCTGGGGAGCCAACGAGCAGGCGATGGTGGCCCACATGCAGGACCGGATGGCGGCGGTGGTGGCCGCGGCGGGGGGAACGATCCGGCCGATCGAGGAGCTCTTCCGGCTGCCGCTGGTGGAGCCGTGGATCCGCTCCGGCGTGGCGGTGGCGGCTGGGGCGGCACCGCCGGGCTATTACATCCACGAGCTGGGCGGGGCCCGCCTGTCGCGCTCCCCCGAGCAGGGTGTGCTGGATCCCTGGAACCGCTGCTGGGGGGCTCCCAATGTGCTGGTGAGCGATGGTGCCTGCTGGCCCACCTCCGCCTGGCAGAGCCCCACCCTCACCTCCATGGCCCTCACCTGGAGGGCCTGTGCGGCGGCGGCGGAACGGATGCGACGCGGCGGTGGATGACCCGGCCAGGCTGGCGCCTGCTCGCCTGGCTGTCAGCGCCTCCGCATCGAAGCGCTGCATCGGTGTCGATCACCACAATCGTGGCCAGGGCCTCCCCACAGAATCAGCTGGCGACCTTTCACAGGGTCGGGCAAGGGAGAAAACATCCAGGCGGAGGTTGGCACCTCCGCTTTTTTTTTGCGTCGGCTTCGCCATCCGCCTGGCTGCCCTGCCGATTCTGAGCGGCCATTGGCTGCAGGCCCGGTGCCCGCTCAGCCCCTGCGCTGAAACAGACCGTCGAGATAGTGCTGCGTCACCGTGCTGTCGTCGCAGCCGTTCTGAAACAGGAAGCCTGCCAGGGCGGAGGTGATCACGCTGTACTGATCCCAGTGCGGATGGCTGTGGATGAAGTGGCGCATGCCGTCGAACAGCACTTCGGGCACCTCCGCCTCCAGGCTCACCCGTGCCGCCTGGGCGCCGCGGGATTCGGCAGCATCGTGGGAAGGGGTGGGCTGCAGCATCGTGTCTCCCGGCTCGCGCCTTGCTTGGGCCAGTAGGCCACAGGAACCGCTGCAGCGTCAAAGCCGCTGGGTCAGCTCAGAATCAACCTGCAATCCGCTGAGACAGGCCCGCTGGAGACACCCTCCGCACACAGCAGCAGGTGGAAGCGCGCCATTGAACCCTGCCAGCGGTTTTGTCAAGCACAGGGAGGTGCTTGTTGTTGTTTTCCCCAGCACGCACGTTCCGGGGCCGGTTGAACGCCTGATCTGTGGAAAAACCCCCTGAATTCCGGGGAAAACACCACCGAGATGGGGAAATCCCGCGTTGATCAGCACTGCTGATCAAGCCCGGTCTGACGAGACACCGCTTGCGACGAGACGCCTGAGGTGCCCCATCCGCACCGGATGTCTTCCACTTTGCCCCGCAGACGCCAGTCTCGAGCGCAGCGGTCAGCCGGGGTCCCGGGGCTCCGCGCCGTTGCCACGCAGGGTGCGCGGCCCCAGGGGATGATCGGCGTGGGGGTACGGAGGGTGGTGGTGGTGCGCGCCGTGCCCATGGCTGTGGCTGTGCTCCTGGCTGGACCCATGCTCGTGCTCCTGGCTGTCCAGGTGGCTGTGCAGGTGGTGGTGCGCTTCAGTCGAGGCCGGCGCCGGAGCGGGTGGCAGCGGCACGCCGTCGGGCTGGCAGGCCCCGGTGCACTCCCGCTCGCAGAGGGTGCAGCTTTCCACCAGACCCTCCACATGGTGATGGTGGCTCTGCTGCGGGCTGCCCACCTCGGTTTCGAAGCCGAGCACCTGGGCCCGGTACTTGCAGAGCGAACAGTTCATCGCGGTGTCGCCGCGCAGCACATCCAGCACCCGCTCCTCAAAGGTGGCGAGCACCTCGGGATGATCACCGAGATAGCCGGCATGGAGCAGCTCGATGCCGCCGTGCTCCTCGGCCACACGCCGGCTGTGCTGCACGATCCGGCTCACCAGCACCCCGGAGAAGAGAAAGTAGGGGAAGACCACGATCCGGCGGTGGCCGAGCTTCAGCACCTGCCGCAGCCCGGGTTCCACCAGCGGGAAGGTGACGCCCGAGTACAGCGTTTCCCCCCAGCCGAAGCCGAAGCCCTCCACGAGCAGCCGGGTCACCTTGGCCACGTTGCTGTTCGCATCCGGATCGGAGGAGCCGCGGCCCACCACCACCAGCAGGGTGTCGTGGCGAGCGACGGGCGGGCGGCCAGCGATCCGGGCGGCCGCATCGGCGGCATCGAGACACGCCTGCACCCGGGCCCCGGCCGCCTGGATCATGCTGCGATCCACCCCGAGTTCGCGGCCGTAATCGATGCGAAGACCGGTCTCGGCGGCGTAGGTGTTGAGCACCGAAGGGATGTCGTTCTTGACATGCCCGGCGGCGAACAGCATCGCCGGGATGGCCAGCACATGCCGCACTCCGCGCTCGCGCAGGGCCTCAAGTCCCTCGCGCAGGATCGGCCGGGCGAATTCCAGATAGCCGGATTCCACCGGTACCGGGGCAAGCCGCCGGCGCAGCTGCTGCACCAGCTGCGCGAATTCCTCCACCGCCAGCCGGTTGCGGCTGCCATGGCCGCAGACCAGCACGCCGATCGGCCCGTGGGGACCCTCCAGGGCCAGCCCGCCCGCCGCCTCCGGGGCCTCGGCGCCGCTGGCCGCAGCGGCAGCGGCGATCGCTGGGGCGCTCTGGGTGGCGAGGGGTGCGGCGAGGGGTGCGGCGGCCGGGATCGGGGCTGCGCCGGATGGGGCGGTCATGGGCTGCTGCGCCAGTCATGACCCTATTCCGCCGCCCAGGGTGCCGCCGGGCGCCAGGATGGCGCGGAGCGAGCGACCTGTCGCCATGAGCCTGCGCCTGCCTCCCTACCAGCCCCTGCCGCCCCCTTCGGGAAAGAAGGAGTTTCTGGAGGTGGCCGTGGCCTCGCTGCATCCCACCCAGATGTGCGTGGGACTGGCCGAGGTGCGCAGCCGCCAGGTCGACTTCTCCCAGGAATCCGGCGACGAGCGGCGGCGCTATCTCGGCGGCAAGCCGGTGCCGCTGGTGCGCAATCCCGAGGGAAGGCTGTGGATGGTCGATCGTCACCACCGCCTGCGGGCGCTGGTGGAGATCGATCCGCAGGCCACCGCCTACGGCTATGTGGTGCTCGATTCCCGTGCCGGCGACCGTGCCGCCGTGCTGCAGGAGTTGCAGGAGCGCGGCTGGCTCTACCTTTACGACGGTCGCGGTCAGGGCCCCCTGCCGGCCACCGATCTGCCCTCCAGGCTCACCGAGCTCCAGGACGACCCCTACCGCAGCCTCGTCTGGAAACTGAAGAAGGAGGGGCTGATCGAAGCGGCACCGCTGATCCCCTTCCATGAATTCCGCTGGGGAGCCTGGCTGCGCACCAGATCTCTGCCCCCCTTCTCCTCCTCGCAGCTGGAACCGGCCCTGCCCGCCGCCCGGGCCCTGGTGCGCTCCTCAGCCGCTGCCGCTCTGGCTGGCTGGAAGGGCCGAGGCTGAAGGCGTAGGCAAGCCGAGCCGGCCGGTGCTGTCAGTCGCGGTTGCGGGGCGGCCGGCCGTCGCCCTGGAGCAGCTGATGCTCCCAGGCATCCAGCTGCAGCTTCAGGCCCAGGCCCGCCACCGCCAGCAGCAGTGCTGCGGAGATCACGCCGGCACCATGGGGCAGCAGGATCAGCAGCAGCAGGCCCAGCCAGGGCAGCAGCGCCACGGGCGTGCGCCAGCGCCGGATCGAGGCCAGGGCGCCACGGCAGGCCCGGCAGTGCACGGTGTGGCTGTGGTAGCGATCCATCAGCGCCGGTCGATCGAGCCGGGCCGGCAGCGGCTGACCGGCGAAGGGCTCGCCGGCGTGGCGGTTGATCCAGTCGTGCAGGGCCTTCACGTAGCGGTCGGCGGGGGTGGCCAGGAAGAAGGCGCGACCGGCCTCGGCGCTCCCTCCCCGGCGCTCGAGCTGGCGCTCCTGGCCATGCAGGAACACCTGGTCGTCTTCCAGCACCGTGTGATTGCCGATGTGCTGCAGCCAGAGCGGCCGCAGCCGCAGCAGCAGGCGCGGCAGCCTGGCCTCGAAGCGGAAGGGGAAGCGGGCGATCAGCCGGCAGGAGCCACGACCGATCGGCACTGCGTACACCACCGTGAGGATGCGGGCGAAGCCGCGCGCGGTGAGGTCGTGCCAGAGCAGCCCCGGCGCCAGGAAACGCGTGTGCTGGCTGCCGAGCTTGCCGCGGCGCGGACCCTCCTGCCAGAGCAGCGTGAAGCCGGCGGGACCGAAGCCCGTGCGCTCGGCCTCCACCGGGGCGGCATTCTCCCGGCGGCCCACCGTGCGGTGATGGGTGAAGGGCACGTGGCTCACATCGAGAACGTTCTCCAGCAGGGTGAGGGCATCCATCGGCAGATCGCGGAAGGTGTCCTGCACCACCCATCCCTCGGGGTCCTCAGCGAGTGCCGGCACCAGCGGCAGCGGCACCCTCCCGGCCGTGGCCGGATCCCCGGCGAACACGAACAGCAGCCCCTGCCCCTCTGCGGTGGCATGGCGGTGGCAGCTGGAGCGGCGCGGCGTGGGGGTGGCGCCCGGCGGGGCCTGCGGGATCACGGTGCAGCGGCCGCTGCCGTTGAAGCTCCAGCCGTGATAAGGGCACTCGAGCTCACCGGCTGCATTCAGCCGCCCCTCCGAGAGCGGCACGAGCCGGTGCGGACAGACATCGGTGAAGGCCTGCCAGCAGCCGCCGGCCCGATCCCACCAGAGCACGAGGTCCTCGCCCAGCAGGGTGAAGGGGGTCGGGCGGGAGCGGTCGAGATCGCGCAGGAAGGCCACGGGGTACCAGCTGTCGCGCCAGGCCGGCGGCACGGAGGCTGCCGACCCGGATGCTGGCAACGCGGGTGCCGGTCGTTCAGTGGCCGGCGGCACGCTGGCCGGCGGCGGGATCGGAGTGATGCTCATCGCGCGATTCTGGCGAGCGTTGCCGCGCGGGTGGCTCTAAACAGGGGGAAGGCCCGGGAAAGACCATGCCGTACCGCCATCTGCTGGTGTCGAGCGACGGCTCCGACCGATCGCAGCGCGCCGTGCAGGAGGCGGCCCGCCTGGCCGCGGTTCTGGCGGCGCGGCTGACGGTGCTGCATGTGCAGCGCTCCCCGGTGATGCCGATCCCCGGCATGGGCGAGCGCCTGGATCCCTCCGCCCTGGAGCGGCTCACCCTGGCGGCCCGGGAGGAATCAGAGCGGATCCTGGCCTGCGCTCAGGCCCTCTCCGCCGCAGCCGGCATCGAGGCGCAGCCCGAACGGCTGGAGGGCGAATCACCGCACCGCGCGATCGTGGAGGCCTGCGGCCGCCTCGGCTGCGATCTGATCGTGATGGCATCCCATGGCCGCCGAGGCCTGCGGGGAATGCTGCTGGGCAGCGAAACGCAGCGCGTGCTGGTGCAGGCGGATGTTCCGGTGCTGGTGGTGCGCTGAACCGGGGGGATCCCCGCACCCTGGCCAAGCCGGATGGGTGAGTGAAGATGGCAGCGACCTGACGCGATCTGCGCCATGAGCCGCGAACGCGACCCCTTCCGGATCCCCCGTGCCGGTGTTGAGGCCGCGCCTCTGGCCGGGCTGGCGAGTGTGGATCTGAGGGTGCCCGGCAGCACCGCTGGCAGTGCGTTCGTGGCCGAATCCACCCTCGGAGCGGTGGCGGTCTATGCCCTCTACCAGGCCCTGCTCAGCGCTCTGCGCGCCGAGGCGATGGTGCGCCGCGGCGAACTCAGCCGTCAGCAGCAGGCCCAGCTGGTGTTCAGCACCGTGTGGAGCTCGGTGCAGCAGGGCGCTGCCGTGGGTCTGGTGCTCGGGGTGCTGCTGCTGGTCTTCCCCTGGCTGAGCCTGCCGCTCACGGTGCTGGGCGCCGTGGGAGCCGGCAAGGCCTCCCTGGACCTGTTCCATGCCTTCTGGGACGGACTGACCCCCAGCCAGCAGGCCGATCTCCACGAAGCGGCCCATCGCGCCGGCGTGAATCTGGGCCGCCTGGTGCGGGGGAGCCGCGAGGCCCTTCTGGGATCCTGAGCGCTCCGGGCGCAGCGCATCGCTCGGGCTTCGCCCAGCCCACGGGATCCAGGGGCCCGGCCGCTGCCCCGAGGCAGCGCCACCGGCCCGGACCCGGGACTTCAGCCCGCTGGCTGGAAGAAACCGAGGGAGCCGAGCCAGGCCAGGATCAGGGCGATCGGCACAAACACCGCCGCCAGGATCTGGAGCTTCACCACCCGGCCACCGGTGGGCTCTGCGCGACGACCGCCCGCCATCCGCTCAACTCGCCAGGGGAGGCCTCACCGTAGCGACAGGCGGCTCCCCGGCAGGCCCTGAGGTCGACGCCGGCGGCGGCGGCGCTGGCGCAGCAGCGGCCTGCGCATCCCTCGCCAGGCAGGTTGCCGGCAGGGATCCATCCTCGGCGCCGATCCCCTGCTCCAGGGCCCGGGCCTGCCGCAGATCACCGATCCCGATCGCGAATCCCAGTCTCCGGGCCGCCAGCACCAGTTCGCGGCCTGAACGGCAATGGCGCAGCGCGCGGCGCAGGGTCGCGTCGTCTTCGAGGGTCTCCACCAGCCGCTGCAGTTCGCTCCAGCTCATGGATCCATCCCCCCTCAGCCTGCGGAGCCGTAGGCCACCTGACAGGCGGCATTGAGCAGTTCCGCCTGGGCCGCATTGGCGGGGATGGCGCCATTGAGGGTGCCGAGAACGCAGTCGGCGCTGAGGCTGTAGGGCACGCCATCGGCCTCCGCCACGAAGGTCACCCCCTGGCTGCCGCTGGGCTGCACCGTGCCGAAGAGCAGCTGGTAGCCGCTGTTGGGCACAAGGATGACGGTGCTGCCGCTGTTCACGGCGGCATTCACAGCCCCATTGATGATCGCGGCGCTGGCCAGGCTGCTCACCCCCCAGAGCGCGGCACTGCCGGCCCACCAGCCCCAGGAGGGGGAGGCCCAGCCGCCATACCAGCCGGTGGTCCAGGGACGGGCATAGCCCCAGCCGGGCCGGGCCCAGCCGGGGCTCAGGTTGATGCTGTTGAGGTCGACGTTGCGATTCCAGCTGGTGTTGATGCTGGTCGTGCGCGACGCATCGCCGGCGAAGCCCCGGTCAACGAACGAGCCCGTGCCGCGATCACCGCTCCAGCCAGCCCCGCCACGATCGGCGCCGCCGGCGGTGAAGCCGCCGCGGCCGAATCCGCCGTTGAGGCCGGGATCAGGCGCCCGCTCGCCGATGCCGCTGGCCCAGCCGCCGGTGGGCCGGGTGGCGCCCCGGCCGAAACCGCCATCGCCGTAGCCGCCCTGAAACCCGGAACGGCCGGCACCGAAACCGCCGCCGCCCCGGCCGAAGCCACCGCCACCGCCGAAGCCGCCGCCCCGCGCCAGGACGGCTGGAGCCGGCGCCGGGTGCGTGTGTACTGGGGGCAGCGAGGCAAGGGCAAGGGGCTGCTGGGGCAGCACCAGCAGCACAAGGGCGGCCTGCAGGCCGCGGCGCGAGAGGGGGGTGGCAAGGCTCATCGCAGGTCGGCCCGGCAACCGGCATCGAAGCAGCTGGCATCCACGCGCCCGTCGGCCCCGAAATGCACCCGCACCAGATCGCGACCCTGCAGCTGCAGATCCGGACGGTCCTCGCGGATGCTGTTGAGGTAGTTGGGATTCACCACGCACAGCTCCCGCCCGTTGAAGCAGATGGTGTTGGTGGAGAAGAGCGCCGCAGCGCTGCGCAGCCCCTGCCAGCGACCGCTGGCGGGATCGAGCCGGGCCATCGTCACCGGCCGTTCGGTGATGCGGATCACGATCGTCTCGCTGCCGATGCGATGCCGGTAGAGGGTGTTGAGCCCTTCATCGATGGCTTCCACGCGGCAGGGCTGCGCCGGGCCGCCGGCCAGCGTGCAGCGGGTGCTCAGGCTGTAGAGCGTGCGGGCGGAAGCAGCGGTGCCGGTGGAGGGCTGGGCGGCGGCCGCCAGCGGCGGCAGGGCCAGCAGCAGCAGGCCGGCGAAAAGCGCGGGTCGCGCGGGCAGGGGAGGCATGGAACTCAGTCGGGGGACAGTGGCATCACCCAGGCGCGTTCTAGCCATGCTGCCGGGATGGGACCAATGGCAACAGGCCGACGGCGGATTGCGGGGGAGGATCGCTGCGGCGTCCACGGCACCGCCCATGCTCTTCCGCATCCAGCACAGCCTCCGCTACCGCTATGAGCGGCCGGTGTTCCTCGAGCCGCACACCCTGCGGCTCACGCCGCGGCAGGAGGCGGGCCAGCGGCTGATCCAGCACAGGCTGGAGGTGGCTCCGGAAGCCTGCGGCCGCAGCGACAGCCTCGATGCCGACGGCAACAGCACCACAGTGCTCTGGTTCGACGACCTGCGCCGCGATCTCGAGCTGACATTGACGATGGAGGTGGAAACGCTCCGCCGCAATCCCTTCGACTGGATCATCACCGACCCTGCCGTGGCCCGGCTGCCGCTGCGCTACCCACCGGACACCGCCCTGTCCCTGGGGCCGTTCCTGCGCCGCCAGCCGCAGGCGGAAGTCGAGGCGGGTAACAAGGCGGGTACTGAGGTGGAGGATCCCGGCGGCAGCGTGGCGAGCTGGGCGGCCGAACAGGCGGAGGCGGTGGGGCACAACACCCCCGACTTCCTGCTGGCCCTGGCGGATGCCATCCACCACGGCTTCCATCATGTGGGCCGGCCGGAGGGGGAGCCGCTGCCGCCGGCCGAAACCCTCCGCGGACGCAGCGGGGCCTGCCGCGACACGGCGATGCTCTATGTGGAGGCCTGCCGCAGCCAGGGGCTGGCGGCGCGGTTCGTGAGCGGCTACTCGATGCACCATCCGCCGGAGGTGAGCGAGCAGGAGCTGCACGCCTGGGCGGAGGTCTATCTGCCGGGAGGTGGCTGGCGGGCCTACGACCCCAGCCTCGGCCTGGCGGTGGCCGATGGCCATGTGGTGCTCGCCACCGCACCCGACCACCGGCAGGCGGCGCCGGTGAGCGGCAGCTATCGCGGCACCGGCGTGGCCTCCAGCCTCGACTACCGGGTGCTGCTGAGCGCTGAGGAAGCTTGAGGCCGCTCCCGCAGGGATGCGCCATGGCGCGGCGATCCCGATTCAGGCCGGCGGCTTCCGGGCTCGAGCATCGGGGTGACCCGTCGCCGCAGCTTCTGGAAGGCCTGCCGCTCCACCCGCTGCACCTTCTCCTTGGTGAGCCCCAGACACTCCGCCGTACGCGCCAGGGAGAGGGGATCCTCCCGGCGGAAGCGCAGCTGCAGCACCTGCTGCTCGAGTGGATCGAGCTGACTCAGCTCCCCGTGCAGCCAGCCGTAATCCTCCTGGTAGGGAAGCGCCGAGGGCATCGGGATCAGATCGCCCAGGCTCGCATCGCTGTCGTCTCCGCCCATGGGCTGATCGAGCGAGATCGCGTGGGCTTCGTGGGTGACCCGCAGCACGAAGGCCAGACGCTTCTCGGTCTCGCCGAGCCGGGCGGCGAGTTCGGCAAGGCGCAGGCTGCGGGCTTCGGATGCCTGCAGGAAACGGGCCTTCATCGCCAGCCCGGTGACCTGGGAGGGCAGGCGGATGGCGCCGGACTGCTCCTGGAGATGCCGATTCACCGCCTGCCGGATCCACCAGTAGGCATAGGTGGAAAAGCGATAGCCACGGCTGGGGGAATAGCGCTCCACGGCCCGGATCAGGCCGAGCGTGCCGGCCTGGATCACATCGAGAGGATCGAGCTGCAGGTGGCGGATCCGGGTCTGATAGTGGCGTGTCACCGAAACCACCAGGCGCAGATTGGCTGTCACCATCCGATCCATCGCCCTGCGGCCTCGGCGCACCAGAGACGATGATGGCGACTGGGTGGTGAGCCATTCCTGCACGACAGATCCAAGATGAAGTTCCTCCGCTGGCGTGAGCAGAGGAACCCGGCCAATGCTGTGCAGATAATCACCGAAAGCATCCGACATCGCAGTGGGCGGGATCGACAGGTGGTGATCTTCCACGAACCCTTCCGCTGAGAACGAACCCGGCACGCTTGTGCAGCGCATCCGCGCCGTGCTGCCGCGCAGCCTGAGGTGGTTTGCACACCGCCAGCGGTGCTGCCGCCAGGCCCCAGCGCAGCGCTGCCGCCTCGCCCTGTGACAGCTGGTGGCACCTGGAAAGCGTCACCCTCTGCCGCGATCGATGCCGCTCTCCGCTTCTGATCTCCCCTCCGCTCCAATGCCTCCCGCCAGCACCGAGGAACGCCTCGTGGCCGACCTGATCGCCCTGATGGAGCAGGGCGTCTCACCGTGGCGCCGCCCCTGGCGTGAGGAGGGCGGCCGGCATGTGAATCTCGCCAGCGGCCATGCCTACCGTGGCGTCAATCCAGCGCTGCTGACGCTGGGCATGCAGCTGCGGGGCTCGGACCTTCCCTTCTGGTGCGGCTGGGGCGAGGCGCGCCGTCTCGGGGTCGCTCCCCGGCGCGGCAGCCGTGGCGTGACGATCCTGCGGCCGCAGCCCCTCGGCGGCGGCGATCATCCCTCCCACAGCCACACCGCCGGAGACGGTGAGCCGCTGCCGGAAGCGGGCGGAGGGCGGCGCAGCGCTGCGGCGGCCGAGCACGACGAGGCAGCCACGCCCGGGCAGCGCCCCGGGGCGACGCGAGGTGCGATGCGCTGGCGCCCTGTGGTGGTGTTCAACGCCGCCGATCTCGTCGGCGACCGGGAGGGAAGCAAGGCGCTGAGCGATCGCATCCGGCGCTGTCTGGCCACCGCCCGGCTGGCTTCCCCGCCGCGCGGCGAACGGCTGCGCCAGGCGGAGGCGACGCTGGCGGCCTGGACGGTGCCGCTGCTGGAGGGCGGTTCCCAGGCCTGCTACGTGCCCGGGACCGACCGCATCCATCTGCCGGCGGCGGCACGGTTTGAGGATCCCGCCGCACGCCTGGCCACCTGGGCCCACGAAGCGATCCACTCCACGGGCCACAGCAGCCGTCTGGGGCGGGACCTGGGCGCAGCCTTCGGCTCCGCCCCCTACGCCAGGGAGGAACTGCTGGCCGAGCTCGGCGCCGTGCTGCTGGGGGAGCGTCTGGCGATCGGCAGTGATGCCGCCAACCATGCCGCGTACCTGGAGCACTGGTGCAGCCTGCTGCGCAGCTCGCCGCGTCTGCTGCTGAAGCTGCTGACCGAGGCGCGGCGGGCTGCCGACCTGATCGCGCCCGAGCCGCCACCGCCGGCACCTGCCGCGGTGGCGGCCTCGTCTGGCTGCGATCCCGGGGCCTAGGTAGGCCCGCCGGAACCCCACCGCTCAGCCTCAGGCCTGCCCAGGGGGCAGCGAGGATTCGTTGCCGCCGAGCAGACCGCAGGTGGCCATCAGCCTCGCCTCCACCTCCCGCAGCTGCTGGCGCTCGGGGATCTCGCTGTTCAGCCGCCCCACCCGCAGGGCCAGGCTCATCAGGAAGCGGGCCGTGTCCTGCTCCTGCAGGCCGTAGAGCCTGCAGGTCTCCTGGAGGGCCTGCGTCATGCAGTCGAGGGTGGGATCCACCGGACGATGAAACTCCTCGGGAATGGCGCCGTTCGCCAGGCGGTAGGCCGCAGCGATCAGAGCGTGTTCAATCTGGCCCATGGACAACGGGCTGGTCCTTGCTTTTTCCGCACCGTATGCAGCAGCTGTCGCGGCGTCAGCCCCGCCCAAGAAACAGTGCAGCAAGCCACACCGAACCGAGGCTCAGCAGGCAGCCGGCCCCGCAGGAGCTGAAGGGCCGATGCCGCAGCACCACGCACAATGGGAGACCTGCGCTGCGGCCCAGCCGATGAACGAACGCCATGAGCGGCTGTTCCAGGAGCTGATCCAGGGCTTCGAGCGCAATCTCTCGCGGGTGCTGGCGGCCGTGCTGGTGCTGGTGCTCGTGGCCAGCGCCGTGCAGCTGATCCTGCTCACGGCCCAGATCCTGCTCCAGCCGGGGCAGGACTGGCTGGGCGGCCAGCTGATCTTTCTGCTCGACCGCCTGCTGCTGCTGCTGATCGGCCTGGAGGTGCTGCAGAACCTCACCGCCTACCTGCGCGATCAACGCTTCCAGACCGAGCTGGTGCTGCTCACGGCGCTCACGGCGGTGGCGCGGAAGGTGATCGTGATGCCTCCGGGTGAACACAAGGATCCCCTCAGCCTGCTGGCCCTGGGCGTGCTGATCCTCTGCCTCGCCGGCGCCTACCAGATGCTCCAGGCGCGCCGAGACAGCAGCGGCTGAGGGCCAGGCGGTTGCAGCCGCCCGGTGAGGGCGGCAGGTGGCAGGTCGTTCGCCTCAGTTCTGGAACACCGTGATCGCGGCCAGTTCGGAGTAGGTGGTCTCGGCGGCGGAGTCCACTGCAAAGGCGGTCCAGGTGGCGAAGGGCTCGGGCTGCGATCGGTGCACCGGCCATTCGATCCGCCGGCCGCGGCAGGTGAGCCCCACACAGGTGAGCGCCAGGTCATCGGCCATCAGCGACCAGAGCACCCGCAGATCCGAGCGCTGGAAGACCACCGGCTCCTCCTGCACGGGCCGCTCGGGCAGGAAACCGGGCAGGGTCTCGACACGCCGCTGGTTTTCCCAGGCCAGAAAGCTGCCGTCGTCGGTGGGGTAGAACCAGCAGGTTTCGTTGTCGGCCTCACGCAGGGCGAAGCGATCCAGGCAACGCACCGAATCGATCGCCAGGCTGTGGATCGGATGGCGGTCGGCGTCGTTGCGGGCCGGCATCGCCGCAGCCCGGGCACCGGAGACCGCATAGACACCGAGCCAGTGGCTGCGGGCTTCGAGGTGGGGCACCACGGCATCGCAGATCAGGCGGCGCCGCTCCGGCGGCTGCCCCGGCTCCGCGGAGACCACCGCGGCAGAGGCAGAGGCCGCGGCCGAGAGGGCGAAGGGATCGAGGCCCTGCACATCCGCACAGCCTTCGGAAACCAGATCATCGAGGCTGCCCTGCCAGTGGGCGGGCGAGCGGAACATGCGCAGGGCCATGGCACTGCCGATGCCCAGCCGCTGGGCCTGCTCCAGCTCCTCCACGCTGCCCGGATCCTGAGGAAGGGCCGCCTCGGGCGCCACCACGAACAGGAGAGCTTCGGCCGTGGAGCGAGGGTCCGCGGAGGCGGGATCCTGCTGCGGAAAAAGCTCTGGCCGGGACTGGAGGGGCATGACGTGCTCGGAACCCCAGAACCGCCAGGATCTGAAGAAATCTTAAAGGGTCTGAAAAGGCTGGCGCGACCCTGGTGCCGTCAGCCGGCCTCGCCAGCATGCGGAAACACCCTGCTGCTGCCCTGGTCTCGATGCTCAGCCCCTCCCGCGGCCCTGAACGGCTGATCCGCTTCGGCCAGTGGCTGATCGCCCTGCTCTTCGCCTACTTCCTGATCCAGGTGGGGGCCAGTCTGATCGCCGATCTGCCCCTGCTGGCAGCTCCACCCAGGCTGGAGCACTACCTCGACCAGCCCCGTCTCGGGCGCCTGCAGGGGGAGCTGAGCCCCCTGAACAGCGAGCGCGAGCGGCTGCAGGGCGAGCTTCTGGCGCTCCAGCGGCGTGAGCAGGAGGCCCGCGAGGCCTACGACACCGACAAGACCAGCTTTGAGAACTGGCGTTCGGCACGCTCCGCCACCGAGCAGTCGGCCCAGAACCCCGAGGTGATCCGGCGGGTGCGCCAGCTCGATGGGCAGCTGGAGCAGCAGCGCCGGCTCGGGGGCGAGCGTCGCGGCCTGGAGAGCGAGCTGCGAACGCTCGAGCAGCGGATCGCCAGCCCGCAGCAGCAGCTCGATCAGCTGCAGGCGGAAGCCCAGCGCCGCTGGCAGACAGCGAAACAGACCAGCGAACTGCGGGCGTTCGCCATCCGGCTGCTGTTCGTGGGGCCGCTGCTGGCCCTGGCGCTCTGGCAGTTCCGGCGCTTCCGCGGCAGCGAGCAGTGGCCCTTCGTGTGGGGCTTTCTGCTGTTCGGCCTGGTGGCCTTCTTCGTGGAACTGGTGCCCTACCTGCCCAGCTTCGGCGCCTACCTCCGCTACGGCGTGGGGGCGCTGCTCACCTTCCTGGGCGGTCGCACCCTGATCCGCTGGCTCAACGCCTACCTGCAGCGCAAGCAGCAGGAGCAGACGGCACCGCAGGAGGAGCGGCAGCGCAGCATCCGCTACGAGCAGGCCCTGCAGGCCCTCTCCCGCAACCAGTGCCCGAGCTGTGAGCGCTCCCTCAGCCGCGACAGTGTGGCGCTGCCGGATTTCTGCATGCACTGCGGCCTGCACATCCAGCGCAACTGCAGCAGCTGCGGCCACCATCAGCTGGTGTTCTTCCCTTACTGCTCCGCCTGCGGAGCGCCCAGCCCGCCTCGCCAGGAGCCACCAGGCCAGGATCCACCAGGGCTGCAGCCCGCAGCCTGAGCGCTCGCACTCCGCCGCTCCAACACCCGACACCGGGCCGCATGCCAGCAGCGTTGCCGCAACGGCCCCGCCGACCCATGCTCCCGACAACGCCGGCCCCGCCCATGGCCCTCGACCCCCTGCTGATCGCCCGCCCCACCCCCGGCACGGTTGCGGGCGCCGATGGGCTGCTGCGGCCCGCCCTGGCCAACCGCCACGGGCTGATCGCCGGCGCCACCGGCACCGGCAAGACCGTGACCCTGCAACGGCTGGTGGAGCAGATGAGCCGCATCGGCGTGCCGGTGCTGCTGGCGGATGGCAAGGGCGATCTCTCCGGTCTGGCGGCGGCCGGCCTGGAGAAGGAGGCGTTCCGGGAGCGACGGGAGCTGCTCGGTCTGCCGCCCGCGCTGCCGGCGGCGGTGCCGGTGGAGTTCTGGGATGTGTTCGGCGCCCAGGGACACCCGCTGCGCGCCACGATCACGGAGCTGGGGCCACTGCTGCTGGCCCGCCTGCTCAACCTCAACGACACCCAGGCCGGCGTGCTCACGATCGCCTTCCGCCTGGCCGATGAGCAGGGCTTGCTGCTGCTTGATCTCAAGGATCTGCAGGAACTCCTGCGCCACCTCGCCGACAACGCCCGCAGCTATCAGATCCGCTACGGCAACATCTCGGCCGCCAGCATCGGCGCCATCCAGCGGGGGCTGCTGGCCCTGGAGCAGCAGGGAGCCGATGGGTTCTTCGGAGAACCCTCGCTCAACGTGCTCGATCTGCTGCAGACCGATGCCCAGGGGCACGGGGTGGTGAATCTGCTGGCCGCCGATCAGCTGGTGCTGGCCCCGAAGCTCTACGCCACCGTGATGCTCTGGCTGCTCTCGCAGCTGTATGAGCAGCTGCCCGAACTGGGCGATGTGGAAAAGCCGGTGCTGCTGGTGGTGGTGGATGAGGCGCACCTGCTGTTTGCTGGCGCGCCGGCGGTGCTGCTCGAGACGGTGGAGCAGGTGGTGCGGCTGATCCGCTCGAAGGGCGTGGGGCTCTACTTCTGCACCCAGAACCCGATGGATCTGCCGGTGAAGGTGCTCGGGCAGCTCAGCAACCGGGTGCAGCATGCCCTGCGCGCCTTCACCCCCCAGGAGCAGAAGGCGGTGAAGGCGGCGGCCACCACCTTCCGCCCCAATCCACCGCTGGATGTGGCGGCCGCGATCGGCGAACTGGCCGTGGGTGAGGCGCTGGTGTCGTTTCTGGAGGCCAACGGGGCACCGATGCCGGTGGAGCGGGCCCTGGTGGTGCCGCCCGAGAGCCTGGTGGGGCCGTTGCCGGAGGCGGAGCGCCAGCGGCTGCGGCTCGCCTCACCCCTGAACGCCCACTACCGCGATCTGCACGACAGGGAATCGGCCTACGAGCTGCTGCTGCAGCGGGCCGAGCAAGCCGCCGCCGATGCCGAGGCTGCCCGACAGGCCGCCGAGCAGGCGAAGCGTGCCGAAGCCGAGGCGAAGGCGGAGGCGAACGAGCAGGAGCGGCAGGAGCGGGCGCTGCAGCGGGCGCGCGAGCGTGAGGAGGCCCGGGCCGCAGCCACCGCGGCCCGGGAGAAGGAGCGGCTGCTGCTCAATCTGGCCGGCGAGGCCGGCAACCTGCTCGGCGGCCGCACCGGCCGCAGCCTCGCCCGCGGCCTGATGGGCGGCCTGATCGGGCGGCGCTCCTGACGCTGCCTTCCGCTGGAGGCGCAACGCCGGGATTCCGCGAACCCGGCTCGACAGCTCCGCCGCCGCTGGCAGGATGCCCTGGCATGAGGAGGAGGACCGTGGCCGGCACCCCCACTCCCGATGCCGCCTTGCTGCAGGCGGTGGCGGAATCCTTTGATCTGCCGGGGGCGGTGGCGGCGATCGAGCCCCTCGGCAACGGCAACGTGAACGGCACCTGGCGGGTGCGGCTGCGCGAAGCCGGTGAGAGCAGCTATGTGCTGCAGCGGCTCAACACGGCGGTGTTCCGCCAGCCGCGGCTGGTGATGGCCAACATCGCTGCAGTGGCAGGCCATGTGGAGCGGCGCCTGGCCGCTGGCAATCCCGATCCGGAGGGGCGCCCCTGGCGGATGCCGGCGGTGGTGAGCGGCGAGGGCGGCGATCCCTGGCTGGAGCGGGAAAATGGCTTCTGGCGCATGCTCACCTACCTGGAGGGCACGCGCAGCGTCGACACGATCGAAAGTCCTGCCCAGGCCCGCGAGGTGGGCGCCGCGCTGGGGCTGTTTCATGCCCTGATCCACGACCTGCCCGCCGCGGAGCTGGCCGACACGCTGGAAGGCTTCCACGTGACACCGCGCTACCTGGAGCAGTTTCAGCGCGTGCTGGCCAGCAGCGGGCGCGAGCGCTGCGGGCGCTGCCGGGCGGCGATCGCCTTCGTGGCCGAGCGGGAGCAACGGGCCGGCGTGCTGGAGGAGGCGCTGGCCGCGGGGCGGTTGCAGCTCCGCCCGATCCACGGCGATCCGAAGATCAACAACCTGCTGCTCTGCCGCGAGAGCGGGCGGGCGGTGGCGTTGATCGATCTCGACACCGTGAAGCCCGGCCTGGTGCATTACGACATCGGCGACTGCCTGCGCTCGGCCTGCAATCCCGCCGGCGAGGAAAGCCTCGACATCGACAGCGTGGTCTTCGACCTGGCACTCGCCGAGCGGGTGCTTGATGGCTATCTCACGGCGGCACGCGGTTTCCTCAGCGAGGCCGATCTCGAGGCCATCCCGGCGGCGATCGCGCTGCTGCCCTTCGAACTGGGCCTGCGCTTCCTCACCGACCACCTGACCGGCGATCGCTATTTCCGGGTCGAGCGCCCGGGGCACAACCTCGATCGCGCCCTGGTGCAGTTTCAGCTGGCCCGCAGCGTCGAAGCGCAGCAGAAGGAGATCGAGGCGCTGCTGGAGCGGCTGACATGACATCCCCTGCCGCCAGGAGCCATGCGGCACCGTTGTCCTTCCTGCTGCGTTCCTTCGCGCCGGGGCCCGCCTCCCTGGCCCTGGAAGGAACCGTTGAGCGCAGCAGCCTGGGCCCCGGCGACGATCGGCTCACGATCCGCTATCAGCTGCACGACCCCGAGGGCCTCGTGCAGCTGGCTCCCCCCGCCGCCACCCCCCGCCGCCGCGACGCGCTCTGGCAGACCACCTGCTTCGAATGCTTCCTGGCGGCGCCGGGCGCCGAGGCCTACTGGGAGGTCAACCTCTCCCCCAGTGGCGACTGGAACGTGTACCACCTGAGCGGCTACCGCGAGGGCCTGGCAGCGGAGCCGCTGATCAGCTCCCTCCCCTTCACCCTCGAACGCCACGGCAGCGGCCTGCAACTGCAGCTGAGCCTCGCGCTGGCGCCGCTGCTCGCCTGCGGCCAGCCCCTGGATCTGGGGATCACCGCCGTGCTC
>Ga0169931_10003305_pt1 | contig 25637 bp, 15 predicted proteins | sample Kivu_15m_20L_FD_129675 | JGI IMG/M metagenome (GOLD analysis project Ga0169931, IMG submission 129675) | Freshwater microbial communities from Lake Kivu, Western Province, Rwanda to study Microbial Dark Matter (Phase II) - Kivu_15m_20L... | ecosystem: Environmental > Aquatic > Freshwater > Lake...
GTTCACTGGGTAACTGTGAGCGAGCGCCTCTCCACCTCCTCAAATTTACTCTTTTGTCTCTGAGATGACTTGGGTATTTAACCATTCATCTAAGTCTGACATACTGGTAAAGTCTAAGAGAGCCTCACTCCTCCAATACGTAAAAAACAAGTCACACTTCTTCAATATTCAACGCCCGGCGCAAAACATTAAGGTATTGTTGAGAGATAATTTTAGGTGTAAAGTGAGATTGGAGATACTCTCTAGCCGCCTTACCCATCTGTTGCCCTAGTTCTTGATTACGTCGCAGCAGGCGGATAAATTCAGCCAATCCATGGCCATCACCATGATCAAATGCGGCACCGCAATGGGCTTGGGCAATTACTTGTCTTAAGCTAGAGTAGGGAGAACAAACCACTACCAAGGGCCTACCAGCTGCTAATGCTGAATACAACTTGCTCGGTACAACCAAGCTTTCACTAGATGGGCTAATACTTACTAAAGACAAATCGCTAGCTGTGAGAGAATAGGGCAAGTCTTTTTTATCTTGATATGGTAAAAATGTAAAGTTATTTAGCCCCAAGAGATTAACTTGGGCAATTAATTCTTCCCGCCTAGCTCCTCCACCAATACATACAAATTGCACAGGCTCATCTTGCAGTTCTATGGCAGCTTCTAAGAAAGTATGTATGTCATGACATCGTCCCATGTTGCCTGAGTAAAGCACTGTGAATTTATTCACTAAATTGTATTTCCAAGCAAACCAGTTTTCTTGTTTAGGAATGGGTACAATAAATTCTGGGTTAGCCCAGCTATGAATTACAGAAACTTTATGAGCCACTTGAGGACAGTGGGCTAAAACGCGCTGTTTCATCTCAGGACTGAGAACTATAATGCCTTTAGCATTGAGCCAAACTCGGCGATTCACTGCCTGCCAAAGTTTTGCTATCCAGTGATTTTTAGATATTATACCCAGAGATATGACCACATCCGGGTATAAATCATATATTATGCACACATAGGGTAATTTAAAGAGAAGATTAATTAAATAAGCCACAGTAGGCAAAAAGGGCGGGGCTGTAGTTACCAATAGTATATTAATACGCCTTAATGCTCTCACTAGATATATTATAGTACGTAAAGTATATAAAACACCATTAATTAGCTTACCGCGAATTCGCCCAGGGAAAAGTTGAGCGCTACGGGATCTTTGGATTTTAATTTGGTCAACATATTCTAAATAGGGAGCCTTGCTTGAGTTAAACGCATATCCAGGCTGACTGGTAAAGACCTCAATATTAACCCCTTGCTGCTGTAACTGTTTAACAAGTTCCTCAATCAATTGCCCCGTAGCGGCATAGTCGGGAGGAAAAAATTGTGTAACTACACATAACTTAATTGATTGGTCAACACTTAGGGTCTCCTCATGCTGATCTATAGAAACTAATGGTGATATTACCTTTTTATTAGTCCACTTGTTGAATTTCATCGATTATTCTATTGTTGAGGTTAAAAATATTGTTAGTAAAACAACTTAAGTATTCAGGTGGTTAATGTATTATAATGCTAAATGAGATTCCCCCGTTACTACCTGATGATTGTAATTTGCTTGACCAAGTTTAGGTTATGAATTTGATGTACTCCTTTAACTTTACTTTTATTTTTCTTTTGCTCCGGAAACCTTTTTATAGCAACAGACTGTGTAATTTTCCTGAAGACTTATATATGCTAATCTAGGCTACCATGTTTTAATCCAAATCAGTGGTGTTTATCAAAAATTTAAAATAGCATCATAAACATAGCATCATAACCTAAGAGAATGTGATACAATTTCAAACCAAATTCTTACTGATCATAAAAATTACCTTTCGACTAAAAAAAATTAAGTGAGAGAGTTGTAAAATCAGGGTTTTCCTTGATATGTTGGTGGAAAGCTTTTTCTAGAACATAAGATTTATTACTGGTAAAATGTCTGAATTAATACTTAAGTAAATTTGTCAATCACATCTTGAACTATGATTTTCGAGATGATATTTTGGGAGGTAACGAAAAATTACCCACTTGCTCAACTAAGGTATAACTACATAGATAGGTTTATTTGGGTTTGAAAAATTAGAACTCTAAACTGTTGCTGATGCACAGTTTGTCATTTAAGATAAAAACTTGCTTGGCTCAAACAGCCTTAACCCATCGGAGAGTTTCTATTGTTTGTGCCTACTTTGGCAGTTTTTACCATAAGTATTGTTTTTGTGTGATGGATTTTCCTGAAAAACTGGTCAATACAGCCTCGTATACTATATTATGGTTTAGTCTAGCAAGCAATTTTGTTTTTAGACTTTCTACCCTTTGTACTAGTATGGAAAAACAGTAACATAAATAACATTTTACAATTTGAGTCATATTTCGATATTTCGTTTGGTACTGCAAAAGGTACGTTATACCTCGTCAAAACAAGAGAAATACCGAGAAAATGTTAAAAAAACACTTTTACTTGCTCTTCTCATCATCCGAGAATAGAATTGGCTATCGATTACTTAACGTTCCTCAAGCAGAAAAAATTTACAGGTTTATTCTGAGTAAATACTAGTAGATTAGTGTAAAGCTAATATGAAAAATATGAAAAGTGTGAAAAACGAAGTATCAAAGACCTCAAAAAATGAATATAGTAGCAACTCTATCACTCCGTTCTTTCCACATCAAAGCATTCTAGGAAATGAGGGTTTAGGTGAGGAATGGAACTTCAAACAAGTTCTGGATCTGTTACGGCGCAGATCACTGGTTATTTTAGGAGTGTCCACAACTGTGATGGTAGGTGTGGTTATTCAATTGACATCAAATCCCAAACCACCACAATATGAAAGTAGTTTTCAGATGCTGATCGAACCTGTCAGTCACTCTAATCAAGTAATTGATCTTGTTCAAGAAATTAACCCTTCATTTCAAAAATCTAGCTTAGATTATGAAAGTCAAATTTTAGTTCTCAAAAGTCCTGAACTGATCAACAAAAGTATTAACAAGTTGCAACCTACTTATCCAAACATTAACTATCAATATCTAATGCAGCGTTTCAAAATTGATCGTTTAGGTACGACCAAGATTCTAGAAATCCGCTATCGTAGTCAAGATCCACTGGAATCAAAAGCAGTATTACAGCAAATTGCTAAGGACTATTTAGAATACAGCAAAGAAAAACGGCAAACTAACCTAGGTCAAGGATTGCAATATATTAATAGAGAAATACCATCTCTGCAAAATCGAGTAGACCAAATTCAGAAAGAATTGCAAATTTTTCAGCAGAGGTACAATTTTATTAGTCCAGAGTCCCTTGCTGGTCAACTTAATACACAAACTGCTAATTTAATTCAACAACAGCAAGAACTTGAACTAAAACTAGCCCAAGCTCGCGAGGATTTTGCTTTCTTGCAAAGTGAACCAGGGACTAAAGCAGTGCTGGATAGTTATCCTGTATATCAGGAATTAAACACGGAATTGCGGCAATTAAATATGGAAATTGCCACTACATCAGCAGTTTTCCAAGAGGAAAACCCCAGGCTAATCACATTAAAAGAAAAGCGAGACAGCCTTATACCAATAATAAAGGAAGAATCAGAGCGGTATATACAAACCAAGCGAGCAGAAGCGGCTTCTGCACTGCGAACTTTAGAAATTAACAAGCAAGAACTGCAAAAAAATCAACAAATTGTGGAACAACAATACCAGCAATTACCAAACCTCATCCGACAATATACCGAAATACAAAGCCGGTTAGAAATTGCCGCTGAAAGTCTCAGCCGCTTTTTATCTAACCGCGAAAACTTGCAAATTCAAAATTCTCAAACCCAAATAGGTTGGCAATTGATTCAAGCACCCAATGAGCCAACGGTTCCCGTGGTTTCCTCAAGTATCATTCGGGAGATGATTCTTGGATTAACTGCGAGTATCTTATTGAGTATTGGTGCTGCTTTACTAATGGAAAAGTTAGATTATACCTATCACAATGCCTTGAGCCTCAAAGAAAGGGTAAAAGTTCCTTTATTGGGTAATATTCCTTTGAAGAAGGAAATTTCACGACAGCTAAATCAAACTATTGCGGGGGGAAATACTGAAGAGAAATCAGGCTATTACAACTATTCTACCAACTTTATCGAAGCGGTACGGGTACTATATACAAATATTCAATTGTTAAATTCTGATGCGGAAATTGAGTCTATTACTGTTACCTCTGCTATGCAAGGTGATGGCAAATCTACAGTTGCTTTTCATCTAGCTCAAATAGCCGCAGCTATGGGTAAACAAGTATTACTTGTAGATGCTGATATGCGCCGCCCTTCGATTCATAGTTTATCAAATCTAGATAATAAGTTTGGACTAAGTAGTTTAATTACTTCTAATTTGCCTGTGGAACAAGTAGTAAAACAACTACCTTCTATCCACGGGTTGTCTATAATTCCTAGTGGACCTGTCCCGCCAGATTGCGCGAAGTTGCTATCATCTGAAAAAATGAAGCGACTGATGAGAGATTTTCATCAAACCTTTGACTTGGTTATTTATGATGTTCCTCCTGTGGTTGGACTCGCTGATGCTAGTTTGATAGGTTCGGAAACAGATGGTGTTTTGATGATAGCCAGGATAGATAAAACAGACCGTTCTGTGCTTGAGGGCGCATTAGCTGACTTGAGATTATCTCCTATGAATATTTTGGGTGTGGTTGCTAATGGGGAAAAACGCAGTGCCAACAATTATTACAATTACTATCAATCAGCTTATTGACACTCTCCTAGGCTAAAGCCGGGGGATTCCAGCGTCACTGACGTTCCTTCGGATGACCCCTTTTTCTTCTTATAAGCATGGCAGAACATTAGAGGTGTGAGTGGAAGCGAATTAGTTGAAGAATGGGGAAGGGGATTAAAATCGCCAAGGGCTAACCCCCATGTCTGAAGTCAGTAGCTCTGCTCGCCGTTGATATTTCGGTCACTTGACTATTACTGTCTTGCTTCCCTTGTGACTATCCCTTTTGGGTAAAATAACTGGAGAAATCAGCACTAAAAAGTTAAAAATCAAAGTTAAAAATCATGGTACTAGCTCGGATTGGGATTATTGGTGGTAGCGGTCTATACAAAATGGCAGACTTAAAGGATGTGGAGGAGTTAGAAATCCAAACTCCTTTTGGTTCGCCATCTGATGCGTTGATTTTGGGAACAATGTCAGGAACAAAGGTAGCATTTTTAGCTCGTCATGGTCGTCATCATACTTTATTGCCTTCTGAATTGCCGTTTCGTGCTAATATCTATGCTATGAAGCAGGTGGGTGTAGAGTATTTGATTTCTGCCAGTGCTGTGGGTTCTCTAAAGGCTGAAGTTAAACCACTGGATATGGTTATACCAGATCAGTTTATTGACAGAACTAAAAATCGGGTTTCTACGTTTTTTGGGGAGGGAATTGTGGCTCACATTGGGTTTGCTGAACCCATTTGCGCCAATTTAGCTGGGGTATTGGCAGATGCGATCGCTTGTTTAAATTTACCAGATGTGGGTCTGCATTGTGGTGGAACTTATGTATGTATGGAAGGACCGGCATTTTCCACTAAGGCGGAATCCGGTCTTTACCGCAGTTGGGATGCAACAGTGATCGGTATGACTAACTTACCAGAGGCTAAGTTAGCCAGAGAGGCGGAAATTGCCTATGCGACTTTAGCGCTGGTGACAGATTATGACTGCTGGCATCCAGACCATGATAGTGTGACGGTGGAAATGGTGATGAGTAACTTACAGCGCAATGCAGTTAATGCTCAAAAGGTCATTCAAGAAACTGTGCGACGTTTGAGTGAAAATCCTCCGGTGAGTCATGCTCATTCGGCGTTGAAGTATGCTATTTTAACTCAGTTAGATCAAGCACCTGCAGCCACTAAGGAAAAGTTGGGGTTATTGTTGCAGAAGTATAGCCATGGTCATTAGTCATTGGTGCTGGACTGTAGCTATGCAGTGCAGACCGGCTGCTAAGAATCCCATAGTCAGGTAAAATATGCAAACCCCCGATGTTTTTAGCAGTCGGGGGGGGTAGACAATTTACGCTACTCGAAAATCAAAGTTCAAACTAGCCCAATTTTTGACATCTAGTATATAAGGGTCAGTGGATGTACTGTTGTTTTCCCATTTGAATGCACTGGCGTTATGCAAATCTTGTAACAATGCTTGGGTAATTTCTAGAGGTTGAAATAATGCTCCAAATAGTCCTTGGTCGGTGATGGGATACTTAGATTTTTCTAAGTATGCTAATGTTTCGCTAAATGGTGCATTACTGAGAATGATTTGGTGTTCGCATTCATAGGCTGGACCTGGTATCATCCATTCAGAAGCAGTAACACTTTTTGGTAATAACAGAGTTTCGCCAGGGGGAATAACTACTTGTTTGAATAGAGATTTGGAGTTAAAAAAGGCGGATTCCTGGGGTGATTGCCAGGGGTAAAAGGCGATGGGGCTGATATTATTGTTTAATCCTACCAGCATTATATAAATGGGCCGATCGCTGTAATTCTCCAATTTGTACTGCATGCGACTACCAATGGGCACAATAGGATCACTTAGGGCTGTGACTGGTGATTTGTTCTGTGGTTTGGCTGTACTAAAACTTCGGGTTGTTTGACGTTGCATGACTAGGCGAGGGGATAATTTGTTAATGATCTCCAGGCTAGCTGTAACTGGTAAGTAGGAAGAACCTTCATTTTCTGTGAGTCGCCATAATTTTGCTGCTAGCAGGGTTGGTAATTGCGGTACTAATCTTTGTACTGCCAATTTCACTGCTTCTCCTGGTTCCCCGGATGTGTTGGGAATCAGTTTACCGCCGGGGGTAAATAGACCATAGCAACTGGGAGTTTCCAGGAGTTTACCAAATACACAATCTGCTGGTTGTTCTCCGGCGATGACGGTGGAAACCCGGTTAATACCAGCAAAAGCACTGGTGGCATCTACTCGCTCAATTCTTTCTAATCCGGTATCTAAGGCTACTATTAAATTAACACTCCGGGGCAATACTCGCACTGCTTCTTGGCATAGTTGCCCTGGTTGTGGGGGAGTGTCTGCTTTAACTAGGGAGATTTGGGCTTTTGCGGTTAAGCCGGTGCGCGATCGCAATATTAACTCTTCTCCTGTTGATAAAGTGAATCGGGAATTAACTCCATAGTTTTCTAACACTTGTGCTGGTAGTCCTGGTAAAAATAGTTGGGCTGTTTTACCATCGTCTTCAATGATTTTAATTACCCCCTCGGCCCCAACTGTAGGGATGGAAAGAAATAAATCCTCGACGGTTAACCCTTTTTCTTCACTTAATAATCCCGGCTGCTGATTGCTTCCTAGCTGATGTATGTGGCTGCCCACGTGAGCCAGGCTAAATTGAATTGTGGTTGGTGGTGTAGTTTCCCATAAGTATTGAGTCAAGGCGTAAGTAAATAACCCGGCACTAAAATTAGAGAATAGTATTTCCCTTGCCACCTGCTGAGGATCTGATGTGGCGGATAACACCACTCCATTATTGAGGTTAGAGTTTTGACTTTTTAGTTGTTGCAGAAATTCTAGTTCTTCTATTGCTAGTTGGGTTTGTGCTGGCTCTGGACGGACGCGAGTTCGCCATCCTGGGGGTTGGGCTTTGAGAGGAGCATAATAACTCGTATCCAATACAGCTGTTACCTGATCTGTGGGCAGCGATCGCAATAATAGCCGTATTGTTTCTTCTAATATATAGTTGACTATTTCATCTTTTTGTGTATTGAGAGGATCAACAGATGGAACCAAAGCATTTTGCACTGTGTCAATAAATCTGCCGGATTTCACCCGCGTACCATAGCCACTAAAGTGGAATATAGCCACATCGTTGGCTTTAACTTGCTTACCAAGGTGTTCTCCAAAAGCCGCCTCAATAGATTTCCTGGTGGCTTGTTCGTCAGTTAAAGTCAGGATATCTGAGGTTTGGAAGCCAAACCGATGAATTAACAGTTCTTTTTGCAGTTCTACATCAGTCAGACAACCAGCCAAGGAGAGACTTTTTTGGTATTGATTAATGCCAATCAACAATGCTATTTTACGCGCACTAGGTTGTGCTAAAGCTTGGAAGTAGCGATCGCTTAAAGTCAACCACTCAGCTTCTGTCACACCCAATACTGTAAGTATTGAACCAATCCGTTGTAAAAAAGTCCGACGCTTCATAATTAACCATGAGTCCTCAGCCCGTCTGCTTATAGCTTATAGGGCTGAGGTCTTTAATGTAATAAATTTAGATTTCTGTTAGCAAATTAACTAGTGTTTTAAGCGGTTGCTTGGGCTTGCATTACCCGGGCTAACTCCGCCGCCACTTCAGGACGGGAAAACTCTGGTGGTGGTAGTTCACCGCGACGCAGCATTTCTCTGACTTTAGTTCCTGACAGGTGTACCCGTTCTTCTGGTTTGCTGGGGCTAGTTTTAGTTGTAGCCATTTGTTTGGTACGTGTGCAGTAAAAAGCGTGTTCAAACTTCATTGGGACAATACCTAATTCACCAGGCTCAAACTCGTCAAAAATGTATTGAGCATCATAAGTGCCGTAGTAGTCACCCACACCAGCATGATCCCGTCCCACAATAAAGTGAGTGCAACCATAGTTTTTTCTGACTAAGGCATGGAATATAGCCTCCCTAGGTCCAGCATAACGCATAGCTGCGGGATTGATTGCCAAAATCACCCGGTCTTGGGGATAGTAATGTAACAATAAAATTTCATAGCAGCGCATCCGCACATCGGCGGGGATGTCATCTTCTTTTGTTGCTCCTACTAACGGGTGTAAAAATAGACCATCAACAGTTTCTAAAGCACACTTTTGGATATATTCATGGGCGCGGTGGATGGGGTTACGAGTTTGAAAACCAACGATAGTTTTCCAACCCTTGTCCTGAAACATTTGTCTTGAAGCTGCTGGGTCGATTTGGTAGCTGGGGAAGTGGGGATGGGGATGGCGTTGTAATAGCCAGATGTCACCTGCCAGATTCACAGAACCTTGATTATAGACTACTTGTACACCTGGATGTTTAGGATCATCAGTGCGGTAAACATTAATAGCCTCCTGGGTTTTATCGTAGTGATACTTTTCGGTGAGTTGCAAAACTCCGATAAACTCACCCTGGGAGTCATCTAGACGAATGAGTCCGCCTTCCTGGAGTGGGGAAGCGATTTCTTCTGTTACTGACAGTGTAATTGGTATTGACCAGGGTAGTCCGTTGGCTAACCGCATTTCTACCACTACGCGGGTGTAGTCTTCCTGGTTCATAAAACCCGTGAGGGGGCTAAAACCGCCGATGGCGATCATTTCTAAATCAGAAACCGCCCGTGCATCAAGTTGCACTCGTGGTAAAAAGTCTGCTTTTGAGAGAAATTCTCTTTTTTGTTCTGGTGTAGCGATACGGTTAACCAATTGTCCACCATGGGGTGCAATGGCATCTGGATGTTGACTCAACTTAATCCCCTCTTAATTTAACTGCTATTATTTCAAACTATGTACTAACTTATCAAAATCATGGTACACAAGTGACAAATAGTTGAAGAACTAGGGGGAATATGCAGGCTTTGGGGGAGTTGAAAAAAGCGATTTATGGCGAATTTTTCCCAAATTAGGTACATGGGTAGGGAGCAGGATGCTGGCAATACAAGACTCACTTGTTTAAGAAATGCTATGCTTAAGTAAATTGTTCAATAATTCCGCCTCCTAAAACTTTTTCTCCTTCGTACCACACTGCGGCTTGTCCGGGGGTTATGCTGAATTGGGGTTGAGCAAATACTAAGCGCACACGGGAATTTTCTAAGGGAATTACTGTTACAGGTGTAGGCTGGGAACGATAACGAATTTGCACTTCTGCTTGAATGGGTGTAGACGGTTCGGCAATGGACACCCAGTTTACTTGATTTACCGTACATTCAGGTAAAGTTGCTGTGGTGCGATCGCCTACTACCACTTTATTATTTACTGCATCTAATGCAATCACATACAGGGGTTCTGGTGCTGCAATTCCCAACCCTTTGCGCTGTCCAATGGTGTAGTGATGTACGCCATCATGGTGTCCCAGTACTTTTCCGGATGTATCCACAATTTCCCCTGGTTTAGGGGCTAGATATTTATCTAGAAATGCTCGCATAGAACCGTTAGTTTCCACCAAGCATAAATCTTGGCTTTCTGGCTTATCAGCAGTGGTGAGGTGGTATTCTGCGGCTATGCGGCGAGTTTCGGCTTTTTGTAGTTTTCCCAAAGGAAATATTGTGGCGGCTAGTAACTCTTGAGACAAATCATATAGAAAGTAAGATTGGTCTTTGTTCCGGTCAACTGCTCTTAATAACTGGTAACGTCCTGTTACTTGGTCATAGTTAATTTGAGCATAGTGACCGGTGGCAATGCGATGGCATTGTAATTTTTCCCTGGCATATTGTACCATTGGACCAAACTTAACTGTTTTATTGCATTGAGAACAGGGTAGAGGGGTAATGCCGGCGCTATAACCACTCACCAAATAATCCACAATATTGGTTTGAAATAGTTCACGAATATCAACAATTTCATGGGGAACGCCCAGTTGTTCACAGATATTAGCCGCGTCGATCATACCTTCAGAGCAACATTGACCCTTACCTTTCATCAGCCAAAGGGTCAAACCAATTACTTCATAGCCCTGATGATGTAGAATAGCTGCGGCGGTGGAACTGTCAACGCCTCCAGAAAGACCAACGACGACTTTTTTGTTATACATGAATTTTTAGAGTCCTGTTTCTTGACGGTGCGGTGCTAAGGGCAATACCACACCAAAGTTTTGGGACTCTTCAATTTTAGCACATACAAAGGAACAGTTTAAGCTATATTTACCCTACACAGCTTTACATAAGAATATGACTACTACGCACATTCACATATTCAGGAAATTTACTGTTTTTCCCATTATGCCTTGGTTTTTGGTGAGTTGTTTCCTGTTGATTCCCGGAAGTAGCCCGGCACAAATACCAGGGGGAGACTTCCAATTATACCAGCCACTACAGTTTAATCAAAATAGCCAAAATCTAAACCGCCAAAATTTCCAGCGTTATCTAGTGTATGTTGACAGTAGTGATTCCCAAGTCTTACAACGAGTGCGCTTGATTGAGCCTGATGCTTATATTCGTCAGTACCAAGGACGTTATATTATTCAGTCAGGAATTTTTGGTCAAATGATCAACGCCACTAATCGGGTGAGGGAATTACAATCATACGGTATCAGTAATGCACGCATTGTCAACTTTACCGATAACCGGGAAATATCTACTGGTTTTGTGACTCCCAGACAAGAGCCACTGACTGGGTTTCCTCCAAAAAGACAAGAGTCTGGCTATTATGCTATCATTCCTGTTAAATCTCAAGATTTACGTTTAATTGCCAATAATATTAGGGTGGGTATTGGATACAATAACCTAGTGCTGGAAAGGCAAAAACCACGGGGGACACACGTCGCCGTCGGTCCTTTTACAAGTCGGTCAGAAGCAGAGCAATGGAATAAGTATCTGCGAGAATTAGGATATGGTAACGCCAGGGTTTACTACGGCCAGTGATGAAAACTCTTACGCATTTCTAAGTTATACGGTTCTATTTGAGGACTCAGGACTAATGCAAAATGGGCAAAAACAAGTTTCACAGGTCATAGTCACTGCTGAACAAATGGGGGATATTGAAGGGCGGATCTTTGCTGCGGGAATGCCTGTAGCCGCTTTAATGGAAAAAGTAGCAGGACTAATTACCCTTCGTGTTGTCCAATGGGGGGGATCTTGTGTGGGAATTTTAGTCGGTCCTGGTCATAATGGCGGTGATGCTTTAGTGGTAGCCCGTGAGTTATACTTGCGGGGTTATGCGGTGTGGTTATATTGTCCTGTTTCTCAGATGAAGGAGTTAACCGCCCAGCATTTACGGTATGCTCAGAGTTTAGGTATTCCCTGTTATCAACAAGTGGGAGAATTACCAGATTGTGATTTTTTGATTGATGGCTTGTTTGGCTTTGGTTTACAAAGACCCATTATTGGTGATATGGCCTCGGCAATTAATCAGTTGAATCAATGGTATAAACCGATTTTGAGTATTGATCTCCCTTCTGGTATACATAGTGATACAGGTGAGGTTTTGGGAACTGCTATACGGGCGACTCAGACTTTTTGTCTGGGTTTATGGAAGTTGGCTTTTTTTCAAGACCAAGCTTTAGAATATATCGGTAAGGCGGAGTTAATTGATTTTCATATTCCTTGGGCTGATGTACAAGCTGTTTTGGGTAATTTACCCCCAATTAAGGTTATTACCTCAACCACGGCACTCTCGACTTTACCTCTACCCCGTCCACTTGTCACTCACAAATATAAACAAGGTCATTTGCTGTTAATTTGTGGTTCACGTCGCTATGGGGGGGGAGCAATTTTAACTGCTTTGGGAGCCAGGGCTAGTGGTGTGGGAATGCTGTCAATTGCTGTGCCAGAATCTTTAAAACCTCTTTTACTTTCCCATGTACCAGAAGCATTAATTATTGGCTGTCCAGAAACGGAAACCGGGGCGATCGCTCATCTGCAATTACCCACTAATACTGATTTGAGTTCTTTTAGCGCCATCGCCTGCGGTCCTGGTTTAACTGTGGATGCTACCCCCATTGTTTCTCAGGTAATTTCTAGCGATCGCCCTTTAGTTCTCGATGCTGATGGCTTGAATATATTAGCACTAATGGGGACAATCCCCACACTACAACAACGTCAAGCTCCGACGGTTCTTACTCCCCACACAGGAGAGTTTAAACGCCTGTTTCCTGATGTTCCTGACCCTAACCAAGACCGGGTAAAAGCAGTCAAAGCTGCTGCGGCCTATACTGGGGCAATAGTATTGTTAAAAGGGGCAAGAACTGCGATCGCTAATTCCCAAGGTAGCATTTGGATTAATCCCGAAAGCACCCCAGCTTTAGCCCGTGGTGGTAGTGGCGATGTTTTAACTGGGTTAATCGGGGGATTATTGGCACAAGATACTAACAAGGAAATTCCTGTACAAGATATTGTGGCTACCGGGGCTTGGTGGCATTCCCAAGGGGGTATTTTAGCCGCTCAAGAACGTACAGAACTAGGTGTAGATGCTTTGAGTTTGACCCAATATCTCACCCCGGTTCTTTCCAAGTGGGTGACCTGAGATTCGAACTCAGAACCAGCGGATTAAGAGTCCGATGCTCTACCGTTGAGCTAGTCACCCCTAATTAATCATTTCCAATTATAACATATTAATAGTGGATGTGCAAGGGGTAAACCATCAGCCAATGGGATGATTTCCCCTATTGACGGCGTGAATTTGCTCACTACCGGATTGTGGTCTACCTCGTTTATAACTGGCTTGTTCTGGTTGACCCCACCCAAGTTGTAATATAATTTCCAAAAAATTAGCATTTTCACACTTCCATAAACTTGCCCATTCTGTGATTTGAGCAATTCTCTCTACATCAGGCTGGTGTATTTCTTGGTGTTCCTTACCGTTATTCAAACTCAAGTATAAATCCATCCCCCCGGTCACTTCATCCCAAAATGCCAAGATGGAATTTTTGCTGGCTTTGATGATTTCTAGGTCGCTACTAAGGGAAATTAATTCACTATCTACTTCTGGATATCGCAAGGTCTTACCTCTGACCGTCATTTCGCGCCAGACAACCCCGGATACTTGATGTTGGTTTTGATAATCGTGAATGGCGGCTTTAAAATCTTGATAGGCTGTGAACTTTTGCAGCCCATCAGTTTTGATAAACTGGTCAATTACAGGATTACCAGAAACAGTTACTTCTAATTTTAGGCGTTTTCCCCGGAGGCAAGCTTGGCGCTCATCTGCTAAGATTTCGATTAGCTCTTGGGTAGTATAAACCTTTGACATTAGAATACGGTCTATCGTTCATTAGTCATTCATTTTTAAAGTATGGCTGTTCACAACTCGGAGTGCAGTATCAGACAAAACCAAAAATCAAGGTAGACTCATTAAATCAAAGGTGGTCTACCTTCAGATTTACTCAGCCAAATGTCAGTTATTGGGCTAACTCACTACTAAACTCGTTGAAAGAACGTCGCCGCAGTTGTACTGATGCAGAGCGTGGCAACAAATCAAACACCTTCCGAAATTGATCATCTATTTCTTCGTAAGGGACTTGACCGGTTTTATTCAAAACCACTTGACCTGATTGATCTAAAACTACCACTTGGGGAACAGCCCCGGAATAATAGTATCCTGGTTCTGTGGGTTCATACGTTGGTTTTAGGGCAATGGTATCTACATCTATGGGGATAATTTCTGCTGATCGACCATAAAATTCTTGTACTCGGGAAATGGAAATGGCGTATTGTTTGCAATCGCTACTATCATTTACATAAAACGCCAAAAATACTGGTTTATGTTCTTGTAAGGATTGGGCTAAAGTCTGTCTGGGGGGAACTAGGGAACCATTACCGGCATAAATTACGAAAATATTACCATCATAAACATCATCATTAATACCAGCAAATGCAGGCTGTATATTCACTATGAGTAGACAAGCAAGCACTAACAGGTATTTACACAGGATTGATTGCCAATCAGTATTTTTTTTATGTAAAAAAGGAAACTGTATACTTTTCATCAAAAAAACCTTGCAGTGCGGAATTGAGATAATCAGGCTGAATATATAATTATTTATATAATTATTTCAGGTTATATACTTTAGCTTTATATTCTAGCTTAAAAAGTAAAAGCCTCTCATCTACACGATAGGGGGGTGATGAGATGGGTATGAGTAACTTGACGACGGTGTAGGGGAGAAATAAAGTGGGAAATAAAGTTAAACTGCGAGTATTTTTAGATAGGCTGCGGCTGGGTTTTGCGGTGTCAGTGGCTAAAGGTGTGACGTTTATAGTTAGGTCTTTGGGTCTGGGTGCTGCTAGTGTGTTACCAGGCTCAATTGCTCGACGTATCCAACCCCGACTGTTAGAATTATTGAGTCAGCAGGTGAAAAACGGGGTAATTCTCATTGCTGGTACTAATGGCAAAACTACTACAGCGCTGCTGTTATGTACAATTTTACAACGCCAAGGTTACCGCATCGCCCATAACTCCACTGGGGCAAATCTGGAAAATGGCTTGATGACAGCTTTGATGGAAAATGCCAACCTGGTGGGAAGGCTGAATGTTGACTATGCTATTCTGGAAGTAGATGAGAATATTGTACCCAGGGTTTTAAAACCTATATTGCCCAGAATTATTCTTTGTTTAAATTTATTTCGCGACCAGTTGGACAGATACGGGGAAGTGGATAGTATTAGTCAGCGCTGGACAAGGGTTATTTCTACTCTCCCCCTGGAAACTGTGGTAATTCCCAATGCTGATGACCCGACTTTATCTTATCTTGGTCAGCAGTTACCCCAAAAGGTGTTGTTCTTTGGGATGAGTGAACCTGAGCAATATTTAGAGGCTATTCCTCACGCTGTTGATTCTATTTACTGTCCTCGTTGTGGTCATTCTCTGGATTATCAAGGTGTATATTTGTCTCACTTGGGAGATTTTACCTGTCCCCAGTGTGGTTTTGGTAAAAGTCAGCCTACACTAGACAGTCGGGAATGGCCGCAAATTCTGGTGGGTTTGTATAATAAGTACAATACTTTGGCCGCAGTTACTGCGGCGCTGGAGTTGGGGGTTGATGTGGGTACAATTCAAGCAACAATTAATAATTTTCAAGCTGCTTTTGGTCGGGCGGAAGATTTAGTAATTGATCATAAACGAGTACGGATTTTATTGTCTAAAAATCCGGTGGGGACAAATGAAACTATCCGGGTGGTGACTGAAAGTGATGATACAACTACACTGTTAGTTTTAAACGATCGCACCCCTGATGGTACTGATGTATCCTGGATTTGGGACGTGGATACAGAAAAGTTAGTCCAACGGGGGGGGACTGTGGTAGTCAGTGGCGATCGCGTCTATGACATGGCTTTACGTCTGCGGTATAGTGAGGATGGGGCAGATAGTCAACTGAAGTTAATTGTAGAGGAAGATTTGCGTCAGGCGATCGCGATCGCTTTAAAGCATACCCCAGATGATGAAACTCTCCACATTCTGCCTACCTATTCAGCCATGTTAGAGGTGCGAGAAATTTTGACTGGTCGGAAAATTTTGTAATATGTAATATTGATAGTAAAATTCGGTAATATTACTAAATCAGGAAAAAAGCACCATTTCCCCACCATGGACAATCAATTATTTAATACTAACATTAAAAGTTCCCACGTATTATTAACCCCCCATGAGTTAAAGTTAAAACTACCTCTCAGTAAATTAGCTGAACATACTGTCAGGCAATATAGGCAAGAAATAAAAAATATCCTGGACTTTCAAGACCGCAGAAAGTTCATTGTAGTTGGACCATGTTCAATTCATGACCCACAAGTAGCATTAGAATATGCGGAGAAGTTAAAAATTCTCTCAGAACGAGTCAAGGATAAATTACTACTGATTATGAGGGTGTATTTTGAAAAACCCAGAACTACAGTAGGATGGAAGGGGTTGATTAATGACCCAGATATGGATGACTCCTTTCATGTAGAAAAGGGTTTATTAACAGCCCGTGGTCTGTTGTTAAAATTAGCCGAATTGGGTTTACCAGCTGGTACAGAAGCACTAGACCCCATCATACCTCAATATATTAGTGAATTGATTACATGGTCTGCCATTGGAGCGCGCACCACAGAATCACAAACTCATCGGGAAATGTCCAGTGGTCTTTCTATGCCTGTTGGTTTTAAAAACGGCACAGATGGTAATATTCAAGTAGCCTTAAACGCTTTACAATCTGCTAAAAGCCCTCATAGTTTCCTAGGCATTAATCATAAAGGGCAAGTGAGCGTGTTTGAAACCAAGGGCAACCCCTACGGTCATGTTATATTAAGGGGTGGTAGTCAGCCTAACTATGACGCAGCACAAGTGCGAGTAGTGGAAGAAAAATTAAAACAGGCTAATTTACCCTTGAGAATTGTGATTGATTGCAGCCACGGCAACACCAATAAAGATTATAAACTACAACCCATGGTGTTAGAAAATGTCATGCAGCAAATAGTTGATGGCAACACATCAATACTTGGTATGATGCTAGAGTCTAACTTGTATGAAGGTAATCAACCAATCATTGGCAAGCGGGAAGAGTTAAAGTATGGTGTTTCTGTAACTGATAAATGTATTAGTTGGGATGAAACTGAAAAAATCATTTTAGCTGCTTACCAAAAATTAACATTGAGTTAGGCTTTAGCCCCCGTGTTATAATTCTCACAGAAAAAAATAACACCAATAAAAGGGGATACCAGTGGTACACCTAGCGACGGGAGAAATAATTAAAGTCAGAAGTAGACAATACCTGATAGAAGATATCCAGCAACTCCAGGAAACCGAAGATAGTCTATTGCAGTTAGCTTGTTTAGAAGATGACGCATTGGGAGAACCATTAGAAATCTTCTGGGGGAAAGAGGTAGACGCTCAAATAGTCGGGAAAAATCCCTGGAATACCATTCTTCAGCGTGGCTTTGATGACCCTAAACAGTTTTCTGCTTATCTCCACACCCTGCGCTGGAACTGTGTCACTTCCACTAACCCTAAACTATTTCAAGCACCATACCGGGCGGGGATACAAGTTAAAGCTTATCAGTTAGAACCACTCCGCAAAGCTTTGTTAATGCCTAGGGTTAATTTATTTATTGCTGATGATGTGGGACTAGGGAAAACCATAGAAGCCGGACTGATATTAACAGAAATGTTAATGCGGCAAAAAGTGCGGAGAGTGGTTATTTCCTGTCCTCCTTCAGTGGTTCGTCAGTGGAAAGAAGAAATGGAAAGTCGTTTTGGCTTAATTTTCCAAATCTTTGACCGAGATTTTGTTGCCCGGATGCGCCAAGAAAGAGGTTACACTGTTAACCCTTGGATAACTTATCACCGCTTTATTATCTCTCATGCTTTGTTGCGTAATGAGGCCTACTCTGCACCCCTGCGGGACTGGTTGGGAGATTTTAATAGTGGTTCTATGTTAATACTAGATGAGGCACATAATGCCGCGCCGGCTAGTGGGGCTAAATATGCTGTGGACTCACATTTAACACGCACCCTGCGGGATGTAGCCCCCCGGTTTGAACATAAGCTGTTTCTTTCAGCCACTCCCCATAATGGACATTCTAATAGTTTTACGGCTTTGTTAGAAATGCTTGACCCCCAGAGGTTTTGTCGTGGTGTACCGGTGCAAAACCGTGAGTTACTTAATACAGTGATGGTGCGGCGGTTAAAGCAAGATTTGCGGGCAATTGGGGAAGAATTTCCCATTAGGCAGGTTATCCCCATTATGATTGATAATCTACCACAACAAGCCCCTGAATTACAACTATCTCATCTACTCCAAGAATATCGGCAAGTCAGAGAGGAAAAATTAAAGTTAGCACCTAAGTCTATCCAAACCACAGCTAGTTTAGTAATTACTTCTCTACAAAAACGATTGTTATCTTCTATAGAAGCCTTTGCGCGCACTTTAAAAGTTCATCAAACTGCTCTACATAAACAACAACTGAAATTTTCCCATCAAAAATATAACCTACTCCAAGAAGCCCCCGACCAAGACGACGATCGCGCGGAGTTACCAGAAGCAGAGATTCAACAAGAAGAAGATAGTCAACTCACCCAAGCCACCCAACAAACCCAGATCCAAGCTTTGACCCCTGCAGAAATCAAACTACTGTCTAATATGACAGATATTGCCAACCAAGCCCGGTATTTACCAGATCCCAGGGTAATTAAGTTAATAGAGTGGATCAAGCAAAATTTATGTCCTCAGTTAGGAGAAGCGGACGCACCTTGGTTAAATCGGCGAGTGATTATATTTACTGAATACACAGACACTAAAAGCTATCTGCAACACCAACTCCAGGAAGCCATCATGGGTTCAAATCAATATCAACATCGTTTAGACGTGTTTCATGGTGGTATGGGAGAACAACGCCGAGAAGCAATCAAACAAGCTTTTAATACCGATCCTTCCCTCCATCCCCTGCGTATTCTCATCGCCACAGATGCAGCTAGGGAGGGAGTGAACTTACAAAACCACTGTGCTGATTTATTTCATTTTGATATCCCCTGGAACCCTTCCCGCATGGAACAGCGCAATGGTCGTATTGATAGGAAACTGCAAAAAGCACCCCAAGTTAATTGTTATTACTTTATCTTCACTCAGCGACCAGAAGATAAAGTCTTAAAGGTGCTAGTTAAAAAAACCGAAACCATACAAAAAGAATTAGGAACTTTATCTCCAGTCTTGCAAAAAAATCTTAGCCGGCTTTTAGACAACGGCATTACACACCGACAAATTAATCAAATTACCCAGTCTATTACCGAACTTCAAGACCCCCGCCAACAAACCATACAGCAAGAGCTAGAAGACCCAGAACACCAAGAGCGCCAAAAACAATTAATTAACCAACTCTCTCAACTACAACGTATGTTGGAAACATCCCAACAATGGCTGAATTTAAACGACCAACACTTTCAAAATACTATTTCTGCGGCTTTGGAACTGTTGGGCGCACCTCCTTTAACGCCGGTGGATGGTCAAAATTCTACAGTTTTACAGTTCCCAGCTTTGGATAAAAATCAAGACGCAACTTGGAGTAACACTTTAGATAGTTTAAGAACACCCAAACCACCAGAACAAAATCAATGGGAATGGCGAAAACAGAGCAGCATTCGCCCGGTGGTATTTCGTGACCCGGGAAATTTAGATGGGGATGTGGTGCATTTACATTTAGAACATCGAGTGGTACAACGCTTGTTCCGTAGGTTTTTATCCCAGGGGTTTATTCATCAAGAGTTAAATAGAGCTTGTGTGTGTTTGACTAATGACCCCATTCCCCAAGTGATAGCACTGGGGCGACTGTGTATATATGGACCAGGTGCTTCTCGCCTGCATGATGAAATCATCACTATAGCCGCCCATTGGTCAGACCCGTCAGAGAGGGGTAAAAAGAAACTCCAACCCTTAAAAGAACTGAAAAAACAGCAAACCATAGCCTTACTAGAATCTTCCCTGGCTGACCCCAACCTACAGAATGTCCCCCCTAGCCTAGTTCAGCGGTTACAACAACAAGCTGATGAAGACATAAAACAATTAATACCCCACCTGGAAAGCACAGGGCAAATTTTAGCAGCTAAAGCAGAAAAGCAATTAACAGCTAGGGGAGAAAAAGAAGCCGGAGAAATGAAGAAAATATTAGAACAGCAACAACAGCGTATCCGTCAACAGCAAGAAATAACAGAGGAGAAGAGTGTGCAGTTATCCATACCTAATCTCGCTGTGGAAGAAGAACGACAAATAGAAGCAGACCGGCGACACTGGGAGAAAAGACTAGAAGAACTAGCAGAAGAAATCAAGACAGAACCAGAACGCATTCAAGCTACTTACTCGGTCAAGGCTAAACGTTTAGAACCTGTGGGGTTGGTTTATTTGTGGCCTGTTTCTGGTTGATCATTCTGGTTGATGAGTAACACCGGCTTCTAGCCGGTATTCAGACAGCCAGGGAATGGCGATCGCATTAACAGCTGCTCGGTGCAATTCACTCATTCTGCGCTGTTCTATTATATCGTGCAGCCAGGGAATAAATTCCCTGTCTAATAGCTAAAGTCGGTTAAAACCGACTATTTTATGGGAGTAGCACCGGCTAGAAGCCGGTATTGGTGACAAGCAGGATGCTTGTGTTACCCTGTAACACTGGCTTCTAGCCGGTATTGGTGACAAGCAGGATGCTTGTGTTACTCTGTAGCACCGGCTTCTAGCCGGTATTCAGACAGCCAGGGAATGGCGATCGCAGCATAACACAAGCCTAAATTCACTCATTCTACATTCACTCATTCTGCGCTGTTCTATTATATCGTGCAGCCAGGGAATAAATTCCCTGTCTAATAGCTAAAGTCGGTTAAAACCGACTAGTTCTATGGTAAATTCTCATGTTGATAAATCTTTCTCAAACCGATAAATGCTAGGGGGGACAAGCAGGATGCTTGTGTTACTCTGTAACACCGGCTTCTAGCCGGTATTCAAGAAGGCGACAGATATGTAAACCCAATTCAGTCGGTCTCAAACCGACTTAAGCTTTCAGCCGGGGAATTCATTCCCCGCGGCGATCGCATTAACAGCTGCTCGGTGCAATTCACTCATTCTAAATTCTAACAAGCAGGATGCTTGTGTTACAAGCGCCATCGCAATAATGTTATCCTTAAAGTAAGGAACTCAAGTAAGGATTTAAAGTAATGCCTAGTGCGACAATTACCACAAAAGGGCAAGTAACTATACCTAAAGAAATTAGGGATTATCTGAATTTGGATACAGGAAGTAAAGTTGATTTTGTCATTGATGAAAATGGCATAGTTAAACTTATTCCCTTAAATATACCTGTCAAAAAATTATCTGGGATTTTACATAGAAAAGGGATGAAACCGGCAACTTTAGAAGAAATGGAACAAGCAATCAGTGAGGCAGCAAGTGATTGGACTTGATACAAATATTTTAGTTCGCTATCTAACAAAAGATGATGAGCAACAATGGAAGCAAGCGGTGGAGATTGTAGAAGGAAGAGAACAGTGTTTTGTTGCTAATATTGTACTCTGTGAATTAATCTGGGTTTTGCGTGGTAAACCTTATGATTTTAGTAAAGAAGAAATAAGTAATACTATAGAAATGATGTTCCAATGTGCTGTTTTTGAATGGGAAAATCGGTCTGTGATTTATCAAGCATTGCAGCGTTTTAAACAGGGTAAAGCAGATTTTTCTGATTATTTAATTGGTGCAGTTGCACAACAATCTGGTTGTACTGTAACAGCAACATTTGATAAAAAGTTGAAAGATGAAAAAGGTTTTGATTGCGTTTAGTTGTTTCATCATCTTAAAAATTTGCTAAGAGGGTGTTTAAATTTGGCTTCGCCAGTGCCGTACATTAACAGCGGCTTGGTGCAATTCACTCATTCTAAATTCACTCATTCTGCGCTGTTCCATTATATCGTGCAGCCAGGGAATAAATTCCCTGTCTAATAGCTAAAGTCGGTTAAAACCGACTATTTTATGGGAGTAGCACCGGCTTCTAGCCGGTATTGGTGACAAGCAGGATGCTTGTGTTACCATGTAACACCGGCTTCTAGCCGGTATTGGTGACAAGCAGGATGCTTGTGTTACCCTGTAACACCGGCTTCTAGCCGGTATTGGTGACAAGACAGATATGTAAACCCAATTCAGTCGGTCTCAAACCGACTTCAGCTTTCAGCCGGGGAATTTATTCCCCGCGGCGCAGCATTCACAGCGGCTTAGTGCAATTCACTCATTCTAACAAGCAGGATGCTTGTGTTACCCTGTAACACTGGCTTCTAGCCAGTATTGGTGACAAGCAGGATGCTTGTGTTACTGTGTGATATAATTGCTACGGCAAAAAAAACAATAGGTGGCGTGATGTTTAAGGATAGGGAAATTAAAGAACATCAGCAGTGGTTGGGACTACTGCAACCAGTGGGGCTGGTGGTGTCTCCTATTGCTTTGAAAAATGCTCAAATGTTTGTTAACCGTTATGTAGTGGAGCTACAACAGCAATTACAAGGCTTGGTGGCGATTGGCTCCGCCAGTGCCGTAGGCGATGGCAATATAATTACTGATTTCCCTACTTTTACCACAGAGATTCTTGGTTGGCAACCAGGAGATTTAGTCAAAGCTCCAGATACATTAATGGTTTACCTACCTGAATATGGGGATGTTCTGAGTGCTGACTATGGGGTTATCAACCCAGATAACGGCGGGTGGTTGATGCTGGTGAAATGTCTATCCACCGGGGACAACATGGATGAAGATATTAAAACCAACAAATGGAAAGTCAGCCCCCAAGCTAGGTTAGAACGGTTGTTACGAGAACAGAATATATCTATAGGAATTTTAACTAATAATACAGAGATTAGATTAGTATATGCCCCTAAAGGTGAATCTTCTGGACATATAACTTTTCCCGTGGCTGCTATGGTGGAAGTATCCGGTAGATTAATATTAGGCGCATTGGAAATGCTGCTATCAGGCGAAAGAATATTTAACGCCCCCAGTCAACAGCGTTTATTAGCAGTATTAGAAGACAGTCGCAAATATCAAAACGAAGTTTCTACTCAGCTATCAAAACAAGTCTTAACAGCACTATGGGAACTATTAACAGGTTTTCAAATTGCTAACCAAGACAGCAAAGGTAATATACTAGATAATTTAGTTGCAACGGAACCAGAATATATATATGGGGGATTAATTACAGTACTCTTGCGGTTGGTGTTTTTATTATATGCTGAAGACGAAGGCTTAATGCCAGAAGGAGAGATTTACAGTCGCAACTATTCAGTTACAGGTTTATATATTCGGTTAAGAGAAGACGCTATTAAATATGGCGACATCATGGAACAGCGCTACGGCGCATGGGCTTGGCTACTAACCTTATTTAGGTTAGTGTATGAGGGATGTCCTTATCAGAAATTGTACTTACCCGCACGCCATGGAGAATTGTTTAACCCTGATTATTACTGCTTTTTAGAAGGAAGGAAAAAAGGTAGTAAATACAAAGACCTTGGCTGGATTGACCCACCGGGAATTAGTGACCGAGTAATATACAATATATTAGAAAGTTTGTTGATTTTAAATGGCGATCGCTTATCCTATCGTGCTTTAGATGTAGAACAAATTGGCTCCGTATATGAATCTATAATGGGTTATGAAATCCAAACAACCACCACACCATCCATAGGTGTTTGGAGCAAACCCAAAGGGGCTAAAAACTCCGTCACTGTAGTTGTTAGTTTGACTGAAATATTACAAGCCAAACCCCAAGAACGCAACAACTTATTAAAACAGCTTGCTAACTGTGAGCTAACAGGAAAAGCCCTACAAGACTTAAAACAGGCTACTACAATAGAAGACATTACCGCAGCCTTGCAAGCGAGAATATCACCCCAAACCCCCAACATTTTATACCCCGGCTCCTGTTATCTACAACCCGGAGAAGAGCGAAGACGGAGCGGCTCCCATTACACCCCTAGGAGCTTAAGCAGCCCTATAGTTGCAGAAACCCTTAAACCCCTACTAGCAGAGTTAGGCGAACATCCCTTACCAGAACAAATATTAAACCTCAAAATATGTGACCCAGCCATGGGGACTGGTGCTTTTTTAGTGGAAACTTGCAGACAACTAGCAGAAAAGCTGTTAGAATCTTGGCAATATCATCAGTCAGAAAATCACTCAGAACAGCACACCTTGTTACAGGCTAAAAGATTAATAGCCGAGCGTTGCTTATATGGAGTAGACAAAAATCCCTTTGCAGTTAACTTAGCCAAATTATCCTTATGGCTAATAACCTTATCCCACAATAAACCATTTACCTTTTTAGACCATGCTTTGAAATGCGGAGACTCCTTACTAGGCTTAACACGAGACCAGATAATTAGATTTAATTGGGAACCAGAATTAAAATATGAGCAAGACTTACCCTTATTACAACAAATTAAACAAATTCAACAGCAACGCCAAGAAATTCACAACCTAAGAGATGATGATTACTTCGCCAAACTAAAATGTTATGAAACTTCAGAAGCCTTATCAGAAGACATCCGTTTGAAGGGTGATTTAATCGTCAGCGCTTTTTTTGCAGCTGATAAAAACAAAGCCAGAAAAGAACATCTAGACAAGTACTTTTATCAATATTCTCAAGAGTCAGACAAAAAAGCAGTAATTGATATTAGCCAACAACTGCGCCACAGCGAAAATAGTCTAGTCCCTTTTAATTGGGAAGTTGAATTTCCAGAAGTATTTGATCCCTCTGGCTCCGGCTTTGATGCTATAGTTGGTAATCCTCCCTTTGCTGGTAAAAACACCCTCATCAATGCTAATCCTCCTGGTTATTTAGACTGGCTAAAAGTAGTCAACCCAGAATCCCACGGTAACGCCGACGTAGTAGCTCATTTTTTCCGTCGTAGTTTTGCTTTATTGCGAATAGGGGGAACATTTGGGTTAATAGCCACCAACACCATATCCCAAGGAGACACCCGCAACACTGGTTTAAAATACATTTGTGAACATGGCGGTTGGATTTATAACGCTCAAACACGCTACAAGTGGCCTGGTTTAGCCGCCGTCATAGTTAGTGTAATTCATGTGATTAAATATAAAGACAATCATAAACCAACCGCCAAACCAACCCCCATACTAGACGGACAACCAGTTGATTTTATTTCCGCCTTTTTATTTCCCGGTGGCGGTCATCAAGACCCCCATGCTTTGTCAGCTAATGCAGATAAGAGTTTTATTGGTAGTTATGTTTTAGGTATGGGTTTTACTTTTGATGATAGCAACCCAGAGGCTACACCCATAGCAGAAATGCAGCGCTTGATAGCAAAAGATTTTAAAAACAGTGAGTGCATTTTCCCTTATATTGGCGGTGAAGAAGTTAATTCTAGTCCTACCCATGCTCATCATCGTTATGTAATTAACTTTGGAGACATGAGCGAGGACGAAGCAAGGAAATATCCTGATTTGATGGCTATTGTGGAAGAAAAAGTTAAGCCGGGGAGA
>Ga0169931_10003306_pt1 | contig 25631 bp, 20 predicted proteins | sample Kivu_15m_20L_FD_129675 | JGI IMG/M metagenome (GOLD analysis project Ga0169931, IMG submission 129675) | Freshwater microbial communities from Lake Kivu, Western Province, Rwanda to study Microbial Dark Matter (Phase II) - Kivu_15m_20L... | ecosystem: Environmental > Aquatic > Freshwater > Lake...
AGATTTCCGCTTTTTCCAGCCTTCCGTAATGTTTCCTTGTGAAAAATGAATCGCGCTGTGTCATTTCCACAGACAGGATCGGGCACTACATACAGGAAAGTATATTTTCCATTGACAAAAGACGAGATGGGAATGCTGTCCGGACGTTTTACCAGAGTATCTCTGCTGAACCATGAACCATTAATATCTGCAAATGGAGACAGATAATTTTCGAGATTAATGGCCAGTGGCACACTGGTGCAAAGGGAGTCGATAAAGTCTGCTCCCGCAGAAACCGATCCTACCATTACGGATGTGGTACCGGATTCAAAACAAAGCCCGGCATCAGGAATAAATGATAGTTCAATAGTGCCGGTGCCATAAAGAGAAGGATCAAACTCTGATATGCTGTTTCCGAGCACATACCACGTACCTGGTACACCATTTACAGTTTCCGGCAAGGGGAATGACATGCCATCAGGACACTGATCCGGAAATGATGGCAGTGTTACAGATGCAGAAGGAATGATGGTAATGGTTGCCTCAATGGAATTAGTGCAAACATCCTCAGGGGTAAAAACAATGATATAGGTTCCGAGATCAGTATCGGTATTGAACCTGTTATTTGAAACAAGATTAATGCCTCCCCAGCTCCCACTTACACCGTTGACTTCATCTCCAAGTTCAAAAAACCCTGTATTTTGGCAAATGTCCGGAAAATCAGGTGCGGTAAGGCTGGCATTTGGAACAACCTCTACAGTGACCTGATTGGGAAGAAAGCAGGAATTCGGGTCATTGGGGGTAAAGGTAAAGACATATATGCCGGGACCTGCATTCGTAAGATTGAACTGGTTGCCATTAAGGTGTGGACTTGGCGAACTCCATATTCCGGTGGTATTGTTTGGCATATCTGGCAGTTCAAGAATTTCTTCACCGACACAAACCACTGCGGGAATACCCAGAAGCGGAATCGGACCGCCTGAAGTCACTTCTACGGTTGTAGTGGCCGCGATGTAGCATTGTCCGGGATTTGGGGTAAAAGTGATGGTATATGTTCCTTCTGAAAGACCGGATGGATTAAATTGATTATTGCTGACATTAGGCCCCGACCAGCTGCCCATGACTCCGTTGATATTGGTAGGCAAATTTAGCGGGGGTGCTGTAATGCAGATGGTATATGTTGACAACTGTGGTGTATCCGGCGCTTCAACCAGCAGTGTTACCTGGCTGTCATCTGTACATCCAAATTCATTTGTAACTACAGCGTATACAACTGTCCCGTTTGTGGCACTAAAGGCAGTAGGATTGGTAATAGGATTATTTAATCCGCTGTCGGAAAACCATGTTACGGTCAGGCTATTGTTATTTCCTTTTACAGTATTTTCGGCATTGGTCAGGTTGAAAATACCGGTACCATCGTTATTGTCATCGCATACGGTGAGCTGAGCGTTATTGGCTGTAGGTCGCGGACGCAATGTTATGGAGGATTGACTGGCTTGAACAATACCGCTGGGGCAAGGTCCGCCATTAGCGTCTGTTATTGAAATAAGATTAAATGTGATACTCGAAGGTGGCGTTGAAAGCGGAACAATCAATGTTGTCTGACCTTGAATTTGAGGTAAAAATCCAGTTCCTGTGTAGCAAATGGTAAATGTAGAATTATTGGTGACACCTGCTGCCGGAAACGGAAGCGTAAAAGAACCAACAGTTGCCGAAAGCTGAAGGTTGTACAAGCCGGATCCGCCGGTGAGCGCAAAGTTAATACTGCCACACTCTCCCGGGCACAGGTCCACTATGCCGCTAAGGTATCCTGTAGGACGTGCAAGAATCGTCACGTCTATAGTCGTGGTCGTGGCACACTGCCCGGCATTGGGTGTAAAGGTAAATGTAAATGTTCCCGGTGTGGAAGTGTTGATGTTAGCCGGATTCCAGGTGCCTGATATTCCATTGGTGGATGTTGATGGCAGCGCAGGTGCTGTATTGTTCTGGCAAATATTAGCAATTGGATTAAACAACGGTGTTGCTGGAGCGACTATTTGTACCTGGAGGGTAGCAGTTGTGGCGCATTGTCCAACATTTGGTGTAAAAGTATAGGTGAATGTACCTGGTGATGATGTATTGATGGTAGCGGGGTTCCATGTCCCTTGAATATTATTGAGGGAAGTACCTGGCAGGGCAGGGGGAGTGCTACCCTGACACAGTGAAGCGATTGGATTGAAAGTTGGTTCTACGGCTTCATTGATGACCACGGTCATGGTATAAGTAGCTGCGCATTGTCCCGGTGAAGGCGTAAACACATAATCAAAAGACCCCGGGGCGGATGTGTTGATGGTTGTAGGGTTCCAGGTTCCGGAAAAACCATTGTTTGAAGTGGTGGGTAAGCTGCCGGGTGTTGCACCCTGGCAATATGGACCCAGATTGGTGAAAGTAGGAGCTACAGGGTCTGTTGCCGGCGATGTCGGGGGTACAGCACATCCATTATTTCCGTATTCGTCCTCCAGGGGCAGATAATAATCCCCATTTGTATTGGGCAGGTTATCTCCGTTGATTACGATTGTTTGGGTGCAGTTTTGCCCTTCAATGCTAAAAATAGTGGTTCTTGTGCCGCTAAACGAATTACTGAAAGCACCTATAGTACGTGTGCAGCTGCTTGCAATCACATAAATACATTCTCCGTCACCACAAAGGGATGAAAAATTGTAATTGGCATTAGCACCACCGCTTGTCTGTACTACCAGGATAGCATTGGCGGGCACGGAAAATCCGGGACCTACAGCGATGACATTTGAGCACCCAGTATATACGGAGACTATTCCAGTTGACAGGCCGCATGAATCAGGGTTGATATTTATATCATTATTTTGATTGCCTCCGGTATTATTTGAGAAATAAAAATCTATCTTAATGTCATCAACATTAAATCCTCCTCCGGAATGGATGATAATAAATTCATTTAGATGCTCTGTTTCGCATGCATTCACCATGATGGCTTCTACTTCAGGACATTGTGCTGTCGCAGAAAAAGGAAGAAGATATATGATGGCCAGGGAAAATAAAGCTCGCAGGACGATTGAAATATTACTAAAGTGCATGTCAGATTGACTTTTGGTAGATTTAAAGGTTGTCACACGCAAACAAGCACACGATTGTCAGAATCCCGACGAAACTGAAAATATGCATACTCATTTGCATTACAACTGCCTGGTAAAATTAATGAATTCCTTTAACAATATGTACCTATTGGCGAATTGTCGCACAGGGAGTTTTATTTTGTTTATATTTTAATTATTATGAATGTGTAATTATATCGTAATAAATGAAATAAGTATATATTATTTTCTAATATAAAATGATGATACTAAAAAGCTGGTAGCTGGACAATTTTATCTGAATGTCCCTGGTGGACTGACAGGTTAAGCTTGTATAAAAAATGGAATTGTTTATCTGAATTTTACTTTAATTGGTATTGGATGATATTTTTTAAATTAACTTTGTAATTCAAAGTGCTTTTAAAATAAGTAATTTACTTTTTCATTTTAAGTAATTTCAGAACACGTTATTTTTAAATCTATTGGTTTAATGCGCATGGAAAACGAACAGCTCAACGCAATCAGTGAGATCAGGGTGCTCATGGAGCGGTCATCCAAATATTTATCCCTGAGCGGACTTTCCGGAGTGGTGATGGGTGTCATTTAACTAACAGGAGCAGGACTTTATTTTGTTGTAAATGAAATTTCAATTTTTGACAAGGAATACTACAGGATTTTTTTATTTGCCGACGGCACCCTCCATATATCCCGGATTTATGATTTGCTGTCCTTTGCCATGCCGGTAATGGTTTTGTCTCTGCTTGCTGCCGGAGTAATGACCTATGTAAAATCTCAAAGAATAAAGCAACAGTTTTGGGATGCCTCTTCCCGAAGACTTTTGATCAATTTGATGATACCCATGGTGACAGGAGGAGTTTTTTTACTGTCGCTTGTAGGGCATGGACTTGTTAATATGATAGCTCCTGTGAGTCTTGTTTTTTATGGTATGGCACTTATAAATGCGAGTAAATACAGTATAGCTGATCTCCGCTATCTCGGATTTTTGGAGATTGTACTGAGACTGGTATCTTCATAGTGGACCGGACTTGGATTAATCACCTGGATGCTTGGTTTTGGATTAGGACACATAGTGTATGGAATTTATGTCTTTATCAGATACGAAAAGCAGAAGATGTGATTGAATCATTGAACAAGGCGTTTGAAAGCAGGGTTCGGCTGGGTATTATGTCAGTGCTTATGGTCAATGATTATGCAGATTTTGCTACGCTCAAACAGCTTTTAAACTTGTCGGATGGCAATGTTTCCAGTCATATTCAGGCGTTGGAAAAGCTGCACTATGTTGAAATTAAAAAACAATTTATTGGTAAAAAACCCAATACATCATATGCTGCGACGCCTTCCGGCAGGGCTGCTTTTACGGCTCATCTGGATGCATTGGAAAAATTATTAAAATTAACCAGTTTATAAATTTCTATTAAATGAGTGAATCGCTTCAAAATACCATTTTGGATCATCTGGAAGACCCACATCAGCTTGAAGTACTTTACCGGCAGGACAAATCTGCTTTCAGGAAGGCATTTTCTGCACTGGACCAGAAAATTTCTGGTACCGCGGCAGCACGTTTCTGGAAAGAGCGTCTGGCTTATGAATCAGATGGATTTAATTTTTTATCCTCCGGAGATTTGATTTTTATAGCTGTAGCTGTTTTGATTTCAGGCACTATTGCCAAATTGCCTCAATGGATGTTGTGGGAGGAAGATGTTTTTATTCAGAAAAATTTTAGTTTTATTTTTTTTGAAATGCTGTTGTATTACTTTGCCTGGAAAGAAAAACTGAGTTTCAAAACCGGAGTTTTGCTTTTGGTACCATTTGTCATTTCAGCGCTGTTTGTCAATTGGCTGCCATTGGATTACAAAAATGATCTTTTTATACTGACCTGCATACACTTACCTATTGTGATGTGGTCCCTGGTTGGAATTGCTTTTACCGGAGCCCTATACACCAGTCCCCGAAAGCGCATTGAGTTCCTTAAATTTAATGGGGATATGCTGGTCATGATTGCTGTGCTTGGTCTTGCGGCGGGTTTGTTTTCTGCGCTTACGTTTGGGTTGTTTGAGTTAATTGGAATCAACATCCAGCCATTTTTCGAATATGTACTTGTAGTGTGGGGTTTACCGGCCATTCCTATATTTGCAGCGGTGATGGTCAGACAAATTCCTGAATTAGTGGGACGTGTTTCCCCATTGATTGCTAAATTATTTTCTCCACTTGTCTTTATTACCCTGCTTGTTTTTCTGATTTCTATCCTGATATCCGGCAATGACCCATACAATGACAGGAATTTTCTGATGGTGCTTAATGCCATGCTTATTGGAGTTATGGCTATTATTTTATTTTCCATAAGTGAGTTTAACCCGAAGTCAATACATGTTTGGTCATTATCCATACTTGTGGGACTCGCTTTTCTGGCTGTTCTGATCAATGGGATTGCGCTTTCGGCCATTATTTACAGGCTTTCTCAATATGGGCTAACCCCAAACCGACTGGCAGTTTTAGGTAGCAATATTCTGATTATTGCAAACCTTATTTCTGTGATGTGGCCTTTGACGGGCTTACTTTTTGGCAAGAAGCAAAAGGAGGATGTAGAAAGGCGCATATCCTTGTTTTTGACCTATTACGCCATCTGGGCGGCTGTGGTTGCCTTTCTGTTCCCCTTTATTTTTGAAATTTTGGTATGACTACAGAACTCGTTTCTGATGCATAAAACAACAATTACAAAACATGCATATACCTCCCTGAATTGTGTGGTTGTAAAATAATTTATATATTTATAAATAATATTCAATATTTTATAAATTAAAATTATACATTAAGTATCCCGAAATCCTTGCCCTGTGCTTTATTTTTCAGGTATATTTTACAGGTGTCTTCTATACTCCTGGCTACAGGAGTGTAGTCCATATGTAATAACTCAATCGATTTAGCATTTTGGTACATAGAATTCATAGAGGCAATTTGTAAAAAATCATCCTGAAGGGAACACAATTCTTTGTCCTGATTAAGTGGAAGGTACCTAAACCATTTAAGGAGGAGGCGTAATGCAGGAGATATTATCTTCCACGAGGATTTTACTTGAAGCCCTTCACCGATAGCCTTAAAAATTGTTTCATAGGATTGATTTTCAGCACTGATAATCAATCTTTCACCGGAATTCGGCGATTCCAAAGACTTCAAGGCAGCCTTTGCCACATCTCTGACATCCACAAATCCATTGATGCCGGATGGGAAATGGTGAAGCCCTTTGTAGATCTTATCGAAATACTTTGGTGTGCTTCTGCTCCACTTTCCGGCACCAATGATGAATGATGGGTTTAAAATTACTGCAGGAAGTCCTTCCGCACAAGCTCTCCAGATTTCCTGTTCGGCGAGAAATTTTGATAATCCATAGGCGGTATCAAATTTACTGTGTCCAAATATCTGATGTTCGTCAATATCGTTTATCTCTTCCATTCTGCCCAGAGCCGCAATACTTGATATATGTATCATTTTTTTTATACCATATCTGAGGGCTGTATTTGCGAGATCGCCGGTTCCCTGAATAGCTACCTGTAGCATTCTTTTTCTGTTGGTTTTCTGATGACTTACTACAGCGGCAGCATTGATGAGTAAATCCATGTCTTTCATAGCCTCTTCCAGCGAGAAAATATCCAACAAGTCGCCCTCAACTACTTCAATATCCGCGCGTATTCCCTCGAGGAGATGAAGGTCACTGGAGGGCCTCGCCAATACACGCACCTTGTAATGGTTAAGCAGCAGCTCCCTTACGATGTAGCTGCCCACAAACCCGGTACCACCGGTGACCAATACGCTTTTTGGGGCGTGCTCCATTTTAAGCCTAAATTACGGTTTGTAAAAGGGTAATGATGTCACTTCTGCCTCTAGATATTTTTTACCTGCCAGAATATAAATTTTACTGCCCGGCGCACTGTAAGCAAGGGGAACAAAACCCATTCCAATAGGAATATCGAGTGATGGAGATTGCGTTCCTGAGGTGACGATTCCAATTTCATTTTCTTTTTCATCGGCTATAATATAGCCATGGCGGGGTACTCTGCGGTCATTGACCTTGAAACCTACAAGCCTTTTTTGTACACCAGTTGCTTTTTGTGCAGTCAGCCAATCTCTTCCATTGTAGTCGCTGCTTTTTTGCAATTTGGTAATCCATCCAAGTCCTGCCTCCAGTGGAGAAGTTTGGTCATCAATATCATTACCATACAGACAGAAGCCCATTTCAAGTCTAAGCGTGTCTCTTGCACCAAGGCCGCATGGACGTATATTGTATGCTTTTCCGGCCTCCATCAGGGTATTCCACAGATGCTCAGTGTGTTCAGTAGCTACATACAATTCAAATCCGCCGCTTCCTGTATATCCTGTAGTTGATACCAAAACGTTATCAATACCTGCTACTTTCCCTTTTGTAAAAGTGTAATATTTTAATCCAGCAACATCAATGTCTGTGCATTGTCTTAGTATATCTATAGCCTTTGGGCCCTGCAAGGCAAGAAGACCGGTTTTTTCAGAGATATTACTCAATTTGGCATCAAACGAATTAAATTTATTGATCCAGTTCCAGTCCTTTTCCATATTGGAAGCATTGACTACCAGCATGAAAGCCTGTTCTCCGGCATTGCACATATCTTCGGGCAATCTGTATACAAGCAGGTCGTCCACAATACCGCCTTCCAGATTTGGAAGGCAGCTGTACTGGGCATCGCCAATCTGTAATTTGGACACATCATTGCTCGTAACTTTCTGGATGAGGTCCATTGCCTGTGTCCCCTTTACAATAAATTCGCCCATATGGGATACATCAAACAAACCTGCGTCATTCCTGACAGACATATGTTCTTCAGTGATTGAAGAATATACAATGGGCATATTGTAGCCCGCAAATTCGGCCATTTTTGCACCTAAACTGATATGAACCTGATTAAGGGGTGTATATTGCATATTTGTTGTTTTTTAAAGATTAATTTACTAAAATGACATCTTTGATTTTATCTCCGATGCCTATATTACCTACAACATCCAATCCATCCGTAATTTCTCCGAAGATGGTATAATTTCCGTCGAGATGGGGCGCAGGGGCAAGCGTAACAAACCATTGTACGCCCTCTGTATGGTTGCCTGCGGAGGCCATACCTACCAGTCCGTGTCGGTTATACGTCACCTGAGGCAGTTCTGAACGAATGCTGTAGTCCAGCGAACCAAATCCGTCTCCTCTTGGGCACCCGCCCTGTATCACAAAATTAGGTACTACCCTGTGAAATATTTTTCCCGTATAATATTTTTTTGATACCAGATCGACGAAATTAGCTACTGTGCCGGGCGCCATCCTGGTCCAAAATTTGATTTTGAAATTTCCGGCGGTTGTTTTCACAACGACATAGGAAGTGTCGGTCAAACCGCTGAGTATTTCCCATGATATGGGATGATTAAATTCCGGAATTTCGGGCCTCACTTCCCTGCCTTCCAGAAAGTCAATGGTTTGCTTAAGCGTAAGATAAGCCTCATAATCTCTAGGAATTTTTAACTTACTGAGCTGGTCTTTAAGTGGCGATGTGTCTTTAATCCATTCTTTCCATGCTTGTGTTGGTTCTTTCAGTATCTCACATACGACGTAGATCATACCTGCATCACCGGTTTCAACAGCCTCAAATAGTTTTTCCAGGATATAAGACTTGATTTTTGGGTATCCAAATCCAAAAGCTTTAAAAAAGCCAGGACTCATTAATATATTTTTATAACCCTGAATGACAGCTACCCGTATCACTCTTTCCTTGGTGTCGCCAATGGATTCCAATAATTCATAATTGAATGGATCCTGACTGATTACATCTATCCATGCCGCCTTTTCATATGTAGTTTTGGATGCCTCAAGTTGTTTTTTAACTTCACCTGTAATCATGGCCTTAAACCGTGTATTGTAGACAGGAGCATTCTTAAGTAGTCCCCCGTAAATCAGTGTTTTGCATTTCCAGTGTATGCTGTCATTGACAAGAGTAAGCAGATTGTCAAAATCTTCGCGAATAGCATGATCATAAACAAACTGGCCAGCTGCAGCTGCAATATTGATATTGGTGCTTTTTATAAAAGGCAGTATATCGTCCTTTACCTCCATGTAGGGAAAATACCCCATGGCTTTCATACTGGCTATGAGTATTTTATTATCTTTTTCGAGCAGTAAATTTGCCTTAAGTAATGGAAGTACTGCCGGGTCTCTTGTTTTACCCAGAGCAACAACCAGGCACATTTTTATATCCGGATCATTATTTTTATTGAATACTTCTACCAGTTGTGCTTTATAATTAATCAGCCCAAGCTCTTTTCCCCGGGATAAATAATTGGCAGCATAAAGTTTTACTTCGTGTGGCGATGCCGTCTCTGATAACTGACGAAGTGCCAGCAATGTTCCCACAGGGCTTGTAATATTTCTGGTCATAAACCGGTATACAGCCTTCATTTGACCTGTAAGGAGAAAAGTATCTGTATTTCTGTATGTTTTTACTTCTGCTATAGACTTCAAATGTTCTAGGCTGCCGGTTTTACCAATGGCTTCCAGAATGGCAGCATTAAAAGGTGTGTTTACAGTGATGGTATCCTGCGATTTAAAGGCACCAATTAGTTTTAGTACAGCCCTGGAGTCTCCAATCTGGCCAATACTGTAAGCAGCCGCAGTGCGAACTTCCATCATCGGGTCATTCAACAATTGTGTCAATGAATCCAGTTTATCCGCTTTTCTTATGGAGCCAAAAGCAAGAGCAGCCAGGTATCTGTAAGCAGGATTTTCGTGCTTAAGATATATACAAAGGCTATCCATTTTTTGTCTATCCTGCAGGTTGTAAATAACCTGAACATTCGGATCAGATAGATCTACCTGCACATCACTGTACACTGTATCCGTTTTTGGAACACATGAATATATAGCTGTGAAAGCCAGCAGGGTTATAGGGATATAATGAACCAATCTCATAAATTTATTTTTATATCGTCACGATTTAGGTGACTGGTTATAATTATCGTACGGAATTAATATCAAAAATAATCACTTTTGTTTGTGTGAGCCCTCTTATGGTCTAATTATGTAATTAATTTTAAGTTATCTCGTTATGTTTTATCAGATATATCCCATTGATATTGAGATAAACTTACCATTCTTTTTTTAATGGCCTGGGATCTGGGGTGTTTTTGGTTAAAAGGGTTGAGGTTTAAATTTCATTTCTATATTTTATACGTTTTGGCGCTTTCTTAATGGTTTTGCGTAAGCCTGGATTTTCTTTTCAATATACTTGTCTTACTTTTTTTCCTCCAGCTGAAGCTTGAGTTTTAAATTTTATTTATTTAAATGATGAGCGTTTGTGTTCTCATTCGAGCTTCTGTCGTAGACCAGAATCTGTTTTCACATCATCCCTTCCATACTTTTTTGCTTGAGGTAGGGGAGGTAAGTTTAAATTTCATTTTAATAAGATGTTTTTGGTGCACCTAATAGTTACTTCACATACTGATATTCTTACTTTTTTTCCTCCAGCTGAAAAAAAGTAAGCAAAAAAAAGCCGCGGCTGTTTTTATTTTTTAACGCCAAAATTCCTCAGAAATGACTAAACAAAAAAAACTCGCCCCTGGTGTTTTATGGTTGTATTAAGTTTACTGATTATTTGTTTTCCGGCTTTGAATTATTGGTTCGTAAGGGCTCGAACAGTTTTTTGTTTTTAACGCCATTTCTGAGTTTTTTGGCTAAAATAAAAAAGGCCGGAATTTATAAGTCATTCATTTTTAGGCATTAATATCTCCCAATTCCCATAACCTAAAATTTCCTAGGTCCTAGGTCACAGGTCCCAGGTCATCAAAGAAGCTGTCGCTGTACTTGACGTCGGATTGTAAAAAATCCTAGGTCCTAGGTCTTAGGCCTCAGGTCATGAAAGGTTTCGGGTCAAACTTTACTCAAGCATGATTTTATTACCGGTATTCTGGTCTGAATTTGAATTTCCGGATTTTTTTGTGGTATTTTTTACATCCTGATTTGAGGTCCCCGGCAGGAATGGAACAAACCTGAATTCGCCGTGGGACTTCGTTTCGACAGTGCCGTCTGCCTTTTTAAAGACCTGCAACATGTCCTGGACATATTCATCACCTACGGGAATGACCATAATCCCTCCGGGTGCAAGTTGCTCAAGCAAATTGACCGGAATATCGGTAGCTCCTGCGGTCACCAGGATTTTATCAAAAGGCGCAAATCTTGGGGCACCCTGGTACCCATCTCCAAAAAGTGTCCTGACATGGCCAAAGCCAATGTCCTGTAGTAATTTACTGGTTTTGTGGTACAGCGATTCCTGGCGTTCGATTGTATATACCTTTGCCCCCAGAAAGGCCAGTACACATGCCTGAAAACCAGAGCCTGTTCCTATTTCGAGAATTTTATCACCTTTTTTAACTTCCAGAAGGCTGGTCTGAACGGCAACTGTATAAGGCTGAGAAATGGTCTGGTCAGCATCTATAGGGAATGCCACATCCTTATAGGCCCAGTCTCCAAAAGCTTTGTCCAGAAAGAAATGTCGGGGTATCTGCAGAAATGCCTGCAGAATACGTTCATCTGTAATGCCTTTTGAACGTAATTCGCTCAACAGCTGTTCGCGCTTTCCCTTCATTCTGTAATCGTCCTTCAATGCCTGTGAATTTATAAACAAAAATATTAAAATAATTAGTAATGTATAATAAATTGCTTATTAATATATAAAATATTAATATTATACAGATTTAATTAATTTTTGGTTTCTGGCATGTCTCGCGAGCCCCAGCTGTATGAGTTTGTCAATGAGTTGGCTGTAAGGCAAGCCCGATGCTTCCCAGAGTTTGGGATACATGGAAATAGACGTAAATCCAGGCAGCGTATTGATTTCGTTCAATACTATTCTACCTTCCGCCGTTACAAAAAAATCAACCCTGGACAAACCTTCGCACTCCAGGGCTTTAAAGGCCAAAATGGCATAATTTTTTACTTTATCGGCTATATTTTCAGGTACATCTGCAGGTATGGCCATGGAAGCTCCATCGTCATCCATATATTTGGCATCAAATGAATAAAAACTGGCTTTTGGTATGATTTCTCCCAAAACCGAAGCTTCCGGAAATTCATTGCCCAGTACGGCACATTCCACTTCCTTGCCTATGACGGCTTCTTCAACAAGCACTTTTTTATCAAATTTAAACGCTTCTTCAAGCGCATTGTCATAATCATCTTTATTTTCTACTTTGCTTACGCCGACTGAAGAGCCTGCATTTGCCGGTTTTACAAATACAGGCATGCCAAATGCTGCCTGGATTTTTTGAAATGAAAATTCGCTCATCAGATGCGGACGTACGGTAAATGATCTGGCTACCGGAATGCCTGCTTCCGTCCATATTCTCTTGGCGATGTCTTTGTCCATTCCTGCTGATGCCGCAAGCAGATCTACCCCTACAAAAGCCGCATTAAATGCATTTAAATATCCCTGCAATACGCCGTCCTCCCCATAACTGCCATGAAGAACCGGAAAAAATATATCGACTTTAAAGGCCTGCTGTGTGTTTTTATCCACAAGCAAAGGGCCGTCACCATTCTTGTCCAGCCGCACTCCTATCCCCCCATTTTTTAATTCAATATCTGCTACACTTTCCGGATTTGTTAAAAAATCTTCATCAGGGTACCACCACCAATTTGTTTGATGGTCAATTCCGATCACAAATACTTCATAATTTTCCTTGTTTATAGCCTTCAGTATACTTTTTGCCGAAATGAGTGAGATTTTGTGCTCTGTAGAGGGTCCCCCGGCCAGAATTGCAACTTTATATTTGTTATTCATAGATGATTTTTTATTCTGCTGGTAATACTTTTGCACTGCATTCACCAAATCCAACCCGTACACCATCGTGTTCTGCCCAACCCCTGATGGTGACCGTATCATGGTCCTGAATAAATTTTCTTTCTGTTCCGTCTGGCATACTTACAGGTTTTGTGCCTTTCCATGCAATTTCCAGCATGGACCCGTAGCTGTCCGGCGTAGGACCACTTATGGTTCCTGACGCCATTAAGTCGCCAACCCTGATATTACAGCCGTTTACTGTATGATGTGCCAGTTGCTGACACATATTCCAGTACATATATCTGAAGTTGGAATGAGAAACCTGCTGCGACACCCCGCCTGATGTGCAGATATCAACGGTCAACTCTATATTATAGTTTTTTGCTCCTTCAAACTGGAGGTATGGGAGTACCTGAGGCGTCTGAACAGGACCATCGACCCGGAATGGTTCCAGGGCTTCCATCGTGACAATCCACGGGGACATGGTGGATGCAAAATTTTTTGCAAGAAATGGCCCAAGAGGCACATATTCCCATTTTTGAATGTCCCTGGCAGACCAGTCGTTGAAGAGTACCATGCCAAATATATAATCCTCAGCATCCTTTGTGGAAACTGATTGCCCTAGTCCTGTATTTTTTCCAATGACGAAGCCCATTTCCAGTTCGAAATCCAGTTGTTGCGTCGGACCAAAAACAGGTACTTCCGATGTTGCAGGCAATATCTGTCCTTTGGGCCGTATAACCGGGGTGTCTGCAACACAAATTGACGAAGCCCTGCCATGGTATCCTACGGGCAAATGAAGCCAGTTGGGCAACAAGGCATTCTGGGGGTCCCTGAACATGATGCCTACATTGGTAGCGTGCTCGCGGCTGGAATAAAAATCAGTATAATCACCAATACTGACCGGCAAGGCCATTTTCACCTCACTTTCCGGATGAAGGGTAATGTTTTTGTCAGACCACAGGTTGGAAGAAAAAAGTGCAATTATCTTTTTTCGCACCCCTGATGTAATGGATTTTCCAAGAGCAATGAAATCATTGAGATTTTTCTGCATAAAAATACCATCCGGCATTTGCAGACCTTCAAATACATTTTTATTTCTGCATTCCTCCAGGTCAATAACAAAGTCGCCAATACGCGTGCAGGCCCTGAAATTGCCATTGATCAACCCACAGCCAAAAGGAATATTATGTATACTGAAATCACTTAACGGAGATATCGAAATCATAAAAAAGATTTATACCCTTAAAAGTGCAAAATTACAATAATAAAAATCCGGAGGCATAAAATGACTGCCATCCTTGAAAAAAAATGCTTTTTTCACAAATTGTATCCTGTTACATTTCTGTTTAACGCCTATTTGGAAAATAGCAGGACATCTTGATACAGACCTTTTGGTAAAATCAGAAAGAAGTAAACATTATGTTATATACCATCTTCGGAATTTACCATAAAAAATACAGCATTGGAAAATACCTGAAACCCTTTGTCCCAGAATCCCCTGAACAGTGGGTTATCATTCATATATATAACAAAACCTTGTCCGTGATTTCGTGCCCCAAAGCTTAGTGAGCCCCCGATTTCCTTTTTAAACTCGTGACCAATAAATCCATATTTTTTATAATTTTCAGGCACTTTTATGACATTCCACATATTTTTTTGCATCGGAAAGCTGCTGGCGTTGGTTTTGAGGCTGTAATACGTGTTTTTTAGTCCATAACCCAAAGGGTGGGTGTTGTCAACATCATTCAAAACAATGGCACCGGCGGTACCCTTGCTGATTTCTCTTCTTTCCTGTCCCTGATATGGTTTGTTTATGTTATCGAGTTCCTGGCTTTTTTGAGCTTTTTCCTTTTCACTTTTTACTTCATCAGTCAGATACTTTTCGAGTTTTAAAGCATCATCGCTATTGAACAATTGCACAGCATTTTCCATTAGGATCAATTTTCCGCCCTTCGAAACCCATTCTGTTACTGCTTTCATTTTGTAATCGTCAAGCCTGTAATAGCCATTTGGCATAATCAGGCAATTGTATGATTTCAAAAAGGCGGGATCAAATTTTTTAACATCCACCACTGAGATCGGGTAGTCGAGGTGGTTTTCAAAATAATACCAAACCTCGCCAAAAGAATTGGCATCGGTACCTTCACCTGATAGCAGCAAAACCTTTGGCTGCTGTAAAATATTAAATGAATACCCTCCTAAATCGCCTCCCTGGTCAGAAAATCCGGAAGGAAGGCATATCATTTTATCCTGTAGAATGGCCTGAATTTCCTGGTCAAAATTATTTTTCCATTTGTTATCTGCCCGGGTGATGACTACGTCTCCAGGTTCAAGACTTTGACCGTTGAACCGGACCTTTTTTAAAGTTACCCTGGCTTTGTAGCCTTTTTTGTACAGGCTTGCCAGTAATGCGGAGGATGAAGGGTCGTTCCATTTAAATCCATAAGCATATGAAGCTTCTTTGCAACTGGAAATTTCAGGTAATGGCGTTACAGAAGAGGACTTAAACCCGGGATTCTCTTTAAAGCCATAACAACTTACATCATACACAAAAGGTAGCGACCAGGCAGAGATGTCATACGTCAGTGAATCTGACAATTCAGATTCCTCTTCCATCAGAATCTGCAGCAGTACAGATCTGGGTTGTCTGGCATTAATAAGAACATCCCCCACCTCCGCATCTGCCGGTTCTTCTCTGTTGCTCTGATAATGATATCCCTTTACTTTTGCTGAAGCGCTGACATACTGATAGGAAATACCGGTTTTGTCAAGGAGTTTTGTCAATCGCGCCAGACCGGGTTCTTTTTTGAGTAAATACCAGGTATATTTTCCTTTTGGTTGCGTCGCGCTTTGTTGGAAATATTGCTCAAATTGTTTTAATATATCTTTTTCCTGCCTGACAGACTCCTCAATAGTGGATAAGGCTACAACGGTATTGTGTCTGATTTTGTCTTCTACGGTCAGGGTGTCGCCGTTATTCAGTACTATAGCCCTGCCTGATCTGCCGTGACCTGCCTGCTCATATGTCATCCCGACGGCACCATTGTATGTCGGATACGTATCACCATAGCTGGGGTAGAAGAGGTCGAAAATTTCGCGGGTAAAATACAGCCATCCGTTTTTATCGAAGTGTTTTGCGTGATTTTTGCCTATATCGGTCTGCACTTTTCGTTGAAAATCACTGATAAATTTGTGCAAAGGCTCTGCTGCCGGGGCAAAGTAATAATTGGCGTTATACCCCATCTCATGAAAATCTGCATGGATATGAGGCATCCATTGATTGTACAGGGCGATGCGGGAGGAAGTTTCAATTTGTGTTTGCCAGGCCCAGTCTCTGTTCAGGTCAAAAAGATAGTGATTGTATCTTCCCCCTGGCCATGGTTCCATATGTTCGCGGTCTACAAGACCGGGATGGGCATGTTTATGGGAGACGCTTTTTATAAATTGGGTATACCTGTTGTTGCCGTCCGGGTTGCTGCTTGGATCAATAATCACCACGGCTTTTTTAAGCCATGCAGCTACATCAGCATTTTTTCCGCTTGTTAAATTGTAAATGATGTTGAGTACACTTTCCGTGGTTCCGGCTTCATTGCCATGCACACCAAAGCTCATCCATACGAGAAGTTTTTGGTTTAAGTTTTCCGGTTTTTTGTCCAGACCTGCAGCAAAAAGATTGGATTGACGGATCTCTTCCAGATTTTTGAGATTTTCAGGATCTGAGATCATATATACTTTCAGCTTTCTGCCTTCATGTGTCTTTCCATATACCAACTGCGTCACCAGGTTGCTCTTATTGTCAATTTCGTCAAGATACCGGAATACATCTTCATGCAGCGTGTATTCTTTTCCATAATGTGCATAGTAATCATATGGAGAAGGTATAACAGCCTGCTGGCAAATCGCCAGTACGGGAATACAAAGCATGAGGCAGATGCGAAGTAATGAAAACATATAATGAATATTGATTAAACGTATAAAAGAAAATTATTAACTATACAAATGTAAAGGATTCTGAATTAATCAGAGCATAAATTGATAATTACGGTTTACTGCCTCATCTCATGCTTTCCTGACCTGCAAATCTCTGATTACGGGTTGTACAAAAAGTTTATATTTGCAGGAATTTTAAAAAATAGAAATATGAGTTTACTGGCTGTAGGAACTGTTGCATTTGATACAATTGAGACACCATATGGAAAAGCCGAGATGGTTATTGGAGGTGCCTGTACCTACATTAGCTGGGCTGCTTCTTATTTTACTTCAGAGATACATCTGGTTTCTGTGGTAGGAGATGATTTTCCTTCGGATGAACTGCAGCAAATGGAGGCAAGGGGCATTAACCTTGATGGTCTTGATATAAAAAAGGGTCAAAAGTCGTTTTTCTGGGCGGGGAAATATCATTCCAACATGAATGAAAGGACTACCCTTGCTACTGACCTCAATGTGCTTGCTGATTTTGAGCCCATCGTGCCGCAAAAGGCTCGTTCTGCCGATTTTGTTATGCTAGGAAACCTGACGCCTGCAATTCAGCTCAGCGTTATTGATCAGCTTGACGGGTCACAAAAGATGATTGTGCTGGACACCATGAACTACTGGATGGATTCCGCCATGGATGAGTTGAAAAAAGTGCTTAAGCGTATTGATGTACTTACAATAAACGATGAGGAGGCGCGGCAGCTTTCAGGTGAACATTCGCTTGTAAAGGCAGCGGAGGTTATTTTAACCATGGGTCCAAAAGTGCTTGTAGTTAAAAAAGGTGAACATGGTGCTTTGCTTTTTCAGGGCAGTGACATCTTTTTCGCCCCTGCGCTTCCGCTTGCAGAAGTATTTGATCCGACTGGTGCCGGAGATACATTTGCAGGAGGATTTACAGGATATCTGGCCAAAACGGGTGATTACTCGCCTGCCAACATGCGCAGAGCTATCATTGCCGGGTCAGCCATGGCTTCATTTTGTGTGGAAGACTTCAGTCTCAACAGGCTTAAAACACTTGGATCGGAGGAAATCAATCAACGCATCAACAAGTTTCGGGCTTTGGTTCATTTTGATACCTTTTAAAAGGTGTTTTATACAGTCATTATTTAACACAAACTTCACTGGTTTGATTATTCTTTTTTGTAAATAATGTCATAGTTTGTGGTTAAATATTAAATAGTCACAAAAAACCGACACAATGAAAAGATTCATTAATAAAAAAACATTAATGATATATTTACCCAACAGGGATTACCAATAGCCTTAAAAATATGTCACCTTGACAAAGGCATTTTAAAAAAAAAACACATGAAGCGACGTTCATTTTTTAAGCAGGCAACACTGGCAACTTTGGGAGGTACACTGATGTTGCCTCAAAATGCAACTGGTTTTCCGCGTGACGGAAAAGGCAGGGGGAGAAGGCCTGAAAACATTATTTTTTTGGTAAGTGATGGTATGAGCAGTGGTACACTGGCTATGGCGGACATCTTTGCGCACAAAAAATATGGGCGGGGTAGTCACTGGTTGGATCTGTATCGCGATAATCGGGTCAAAAGAGCTTTAATGGATATGGCCTCAGCCAGTGCTTCTGTCACAGACAGCGCAGCTGCCAGTTCGAGCTGGGGTGGCGGATTCAGGGTTGTCAACGGCCATTTAAATGTTGGTGCCAATGGAGAGAAATACCTGCCTATCTGGCAGAAAATGAAATCTGCTGGTAAAAAAGCGGGTTGTGTTACCACCGTACCTGTTACACATGCTACTCCTGCAGGATTTTGCATCAGCATCAAATCGAGGAGCATGCAGGAAGAAATCGCCTCTATGTATCTTGATCTGAAGTTTGATGTCATGATGGGGGGAGGTTCAAAATATTTTACGCGCCGAAAAGATGGTAAGAATTTGCTGCAGGAATATGTTCAGCAAGGATTTCAGGTGGTAGAATCTAAAAAGCAACTTGAAACACTTACATCAGATAAACCAGTCATGGCCTTATTTGGTGAGGAAGGTCTGCCTTATGAACTGGATCGTATACACGATAAGGTCATGGAAGAAAGTGTCCCTTCCCTGGCAGAAATGACGATGCGCGCCATTGACTTGATGAAGGATCACAAAAAAGGCTTTGTGCTTCAGGTAGAAGGTGGAAAGGTTGATTGGGCAGCCCATGCTAATGATGCTCCTGCACTGTTATATGATCAGCTGGCCTTTGATGAGGCTGTACGCGTAGCCATAGACTTTGCAGAAAGCGATGGCAATACCCTCGTGGTGATTACTACAGATCATGGAAATGCCAATCCGGGATTGTATTATGGTTCCAAATCCGATGAAAAATTTGAATCACTTTTCAGATATACCAGAACCAATGACTGGGTACTGAGGCAAACAAAGAATACAGATTCAGTGGATGTGCTCACAAATCGTATCAAAGAATATCAGGGTTATAGTATAAATGCAGAAAACGCTGAAACACTTCTAAAATCGTATCAGGTTTTACCCGAGGGCAAGGAATACGATGAGTACAAGTTGCCCTTTAAGGAATATGGATTGTTTCAGGCGGAATTTACCAATGTGGCATTTGGCGGCATGGATCATACAGCAGATTTTTCAGAACTTGCCATGTTTGGTCCCGGCAGCGAACTTTTACCTGATTTTATAAAAAATACTGATCTGCACCATTATCTGTTAAAGGTTGCCGGAATATCGTGATCAAAAGTGGAAATGACTTTTTTTGTTGACCTATGACCTATGACCTATGACCTATGACCTATGACCTGGGATCTGGGATTTTTTGGAGAGTGAGGATTGGGAGATGTTAATTTTAAGTCCTTCGATGCTGGATTTGGTTGAGAAGGTTGAGGTTTTGATTTAATTCATTTCTTAAAAAAACTATGATTTGTGTTTTCATTCAGTCTTCTGAAGTAAATCTAGATTTTATCTTACATCATCCCTGCCATACTTTTTTGCTTGATCAAAAAAGTATCAAAAAATCAAGACGTCCTGTAAGACGATTGCTTCGCACCGCTGCCTCCCGGACCTTCTTGCTACCTCCGCCGGTCGTGCCCTCCTTATTTGATTTTTTGGTTCGCTTATTTTTTTCTGCATTAATTATTTCTTTGGGTGCTTAGTCCGACGTACGCAAATCCGGTCCTCCATCAGCTATCGCTGTACATGACGTCAAATTGAAATATTTTCCTGGGTCACATGTCCTAAGTGATAAAAGGACATAATGCCGGGGTGCTTTTATTGGTTAAGAGGGCTGATAAGGTAGAAGGTTTTGGCCTGCATCTGATAAAATCCGGTGTTTTTTATTTTAGCCAAAAAACTCAGAATTGGCGTTAAAAACAAAAAACTGTTCGAGCCCATACGAACCCATAATTCAAAGTTGTTAATTAAATTATCCATAAACACAAAACAGCCAGAAATCGACATGAGTAAAATAGCATTTACACACAAGAAATAATGAATATTATACGAATCAAAGATTCCATATGCCCTGAGAAAACCAGTCACGCAGCGCGTAACGAATTAAAAAATGAACAAATGAAATGAGGATTAGTGAAATCATCCATATAAAAATGCTTATTTTTCATCCGAATTCCATGTGGCAGTAAATCGGTCATATATAGCGTGATGAATTAAACACATTCAAATGAAATTTGAAAAATATTTTATTGCTGACGAAATAAAGCAGAATCTTGCAAAGCTGGGCTTTGTGAGGCCAACCGACATCCAGTTTAAATGTATTCCCAATATATTGAAGGGGGAGGATTTACTGGCAATAGCCCAAACAGGCACCGGCAAAACAGCTGCATTTGTCATACCAATACTACATCTTTTACATGTCGGTCAGCAACAGAGACGTGATGATGGTATCCGCTGTATTGTGCTGGTTCCTACACGTGAGTTGGCACACCAAATCGGGGAAGTTTTTCTGAAACTCGGTAAAAATACCAGGGTAAATACAATGGCATTGCATGGTGGCGTAGAACAGGATCCTCAGATAGCAAAACTGGAAAAAGGTATAGACGTATTGATTGCCACACCAGGAAGGCTTTTTGATCTGGTAAGCCAGGGACATATTAGATTAAACCGGGTTCAGATCCTTGTACTGGATGAAGCTGATCACATGCTCAATCTGGGTTTTATACAGGATATCAGACAGTTGATTCGCAAGCTGCCTCAAAAACGACAAACGCTTTTCTTTTCTGCCACCATCGATCAGGAAATCAAGGATCTGGCTTATTCACTTGTCATCAACCCTATACGTATACAGGTTTCCCCAAAAGACCCTGTTTCCAGAAATGTGGATCATTTTCTGATGTATGTGGGTATGGATGACAAGCGCTTTTTTCTGGAACGATTAATAAAGGAATTTGAAGGTCAGAAAATTCTTGTTTTTGTGCGCACTAAAGTCAGGGCAGAACGCGTGGTCAAGGCGATGGAGCGCGTAAGGATTGTTGCGGGTACTCTCCACGGAGGTATGGATCAGGCCTTGCGCACAAAGGTATTAAGTGATTTCAGGACAGGAGAGTTGAGGGTAATGGTGGCTACGGATGTCAGTGCCCGGGGAATTGATATTCCCGATGTGGACGTAGTACTGAATTACGACCTGCCGGAAATATCAGAAACGTATGTTCACAGGGTCGGAAGAACCGGAAGGGGTACCCGCCGAGGGGTAGCCTATAGTTTTTGTGCTGATGAAGAGAAAAAGCAACTCGAGGCACTTGCATCATATCTTGGCTACATGCCACGCGAAATGGAAATCCATGAAGACAGCTATCGTGAGGTAAAGTTGTTTTCGGAGGAGAACCCTGCCAATCTCAAGGACATATTGAAAATGGTTGGTGCTCCTGTGAAGAAGAAAGGCAAAAAGGGTTAATAGCCTTCCGGAAACCAGGTAACTTTTAAATATAAGTTTTGTGTGACTGCAAAAAATGATTGCCAAAGCCAATTTAAGGGAACTTTTATTTTAAAAGCTTTGTTTCTAATATGTTAGAAACCATCGTTGCCAAATCGCAGTAAAATACGATTTTGAAATCGACACGAGTAAAATAAGCACTTATACACAAGGAATAATGAATATTATGCGAATCAAAGATTCCATATGACCTTTCTGTAACATTATTGAACTGGCTTCTTCCAGCCATAATCCAAGGCTTTGAAGACAATAATTTGATTCAATTCAATTTCACTTGAAAATCATCATGTTTTCTGTCAAAACAACCCTTTTACAACATTTAGCTATAGGGATTAAAAACATTATGGTTACAAAGACAAGGAATACGAATATAAAAAGCATAAAATAGAGTCCTTTTTAGGCGATTTATTTGATTTTTAAAAAGTATCATATTTTCCCTGGCAGTCTACCAGGCTATCCGTTCGATGCGTAGATGGATGGATGTTGTCTTTTTTTCAGGTATATGTTTCGTAGATTTCTACTATCAACATAATCTGATTTGTCGATTTAAACTTTGTATAAGCCATCATCAATTAAAAACTCAACCGGATTGAATCAGTACGGGCATGGCTTTTGAGGTGGTTTTTTTCAGGGGCAATGAATAAAAAGCTATACCTTAGCGCAGTAAAAACCGGACTAGATGCCTTACTTTTTGCGACTAGGCTTGCTGTATGGAGCTGCTGTCATTTTATCAGGAACTATTTTTTACTTTACTTCCCCGGAAATCCCATATGATTTCAGGTACAGAATAGTATTGTTTATATGTATAGTAGCGGTTATGATATCGGCAACAACCTATGCCCGAAAGTCTGCCGGAAAGGTATTTCCGCTCAGGGAAGCATTCAGGCAGTCATGGCTGACTTATGTTATCGGCATATCTATAGTTGGAATTTTCCAGTTTTCACTGGAATCTATGGATGAAAAATTGCAGGATATTGCCAAAGCTAAGGCAAAGGAGGAACTTGCGCTATCTGCAAAATGGATGCGTATGCCAGAGCAGGCGGTAGTTCTTGAAATGCAGAAAATCGATATGAGAGCTAAAGAAAGTCCGGGTAAGTTTATATTCAATACTTTTTTTTCCTTTATTTTTGGAGCTGTTCCGGCCTTTATTATAGCATTGATCATGCGACGGGAAGATAAATCCGGACCACAGCAAACAATATATGATGCCTGATATTTCCCTGGTTATACCGCTGCTCAATGAAGAGGAGTCGCTTACAGAACTCCACGACTGGATCGTGAATGTTATGTCTGATCATGGTTTCAGTTATGAAATTATTTTTATTGATGATGGTAGCAATGACAGCTCCTGGAATGTTATTACCGCTTTAAAAATGAAAAATGAGCATGTCACAGGTGTTCGTTTCAGAAGAAATTATGGTAAATCAGCCGGACTTAATGTAGGTTTTGAACTGGCCAAAGGCAAGGTGGTTGTTACCATGGATGCAGATCTTCAGGATAGTCCGGACGAGATTCCCGAATTGTACAGGATGATTGTCGAAGAGGGTTTTGACATTGTATCGGGGTGGAAGAAAAAGCGTTTTGACCCACTTACAAAAACAATTCCGACAAAGCTCTATAATGCGGTAACCAGCTACATGTCCGGTATACATCTTCACGATATGAATTGCGGATTAAAGGCTTACAGGCACGACGTAGTAAAAAATATAGAAGTGTACGGTGAAATGCATCGCTACATACCGGTCATTGCCAAATGGGCCGGTTACACCAGTATCGGAGAAAAAGTTGTCAGGCATCAGGCCCGGAAATACGGAGTGACTAAATTCGGGCTTTCCAGGTTTATTTATGGTCCACTGGATTTGCTATCCATCATGTTTGTCGGTAAATTTGGAAAGCGGCCAATGCACTTTTTCGGAGTGATCGGAGTGGCATTTGTATCTGGGGGAGTTGGAATTTTGGCATACCTCAGTCTGATAAAATTATTTTTTGAAGTTGGAGGTATTGCCAACAGACCTGCCTTTTATCTGGGTATGCTGCTGGTCATTGTAGGTGTGCAATTATTTATCGCAGGCTTTCTGGGCGAACTCATCAGCCGCAGCGCCACGGACAGAAACAAGTATAAAATTCGGGAAACTATTTAAATTTAATATATATTAAATACATAATCAGCTATTTGTATAGTATGATTAAATCATATGTGTTTTTTTTCCTTCCTCCTCTGATTGTTGAGCTTTGTCAATCTGTTTTTATTAGTTATCATTAACAGTTTGATTTTATGATATAAATATTCCGATATTTAATACATATGCTATTCCATTTCCCAAACAGGTCTAAATAACAAATAAAATCATTTATTTTTTTATTAAAAAAAGACACATACATAATAAATTATATTCCTAAATTAGCGCCGTTTATCTTTTTTTATACTAACTAAAAACAGTGCACATGAAACACGTTTACCTATTGTTATTTTTGTTTTTCGTTGGGTTGAAGCCAGCACAGGCTGTATTGCCCGATGGGAGTCCCGCAACAGACTGGACGCTGGATGATCTGAACGGAACTACACACAACCTGTTCAATATCCTGAATTCAGGAAGACATGTGTTGATAGATTTTTCTGCCACATGGTGCGGACCATGCTGGAATTATCACAACAGTGGTGTAATGTCGACGCTGCATTACCTGTATGGCCCCAATGGATCAGATGATATTCGGGTATTCTTTATTGAAGGAGATACCAATACCAATGTGGATTGTCTTTACGGACTTCCTACATGCACCGGAGGAACACAGGGAAACTGGGTGCTCAATACACCTTATCCGATTATCAACCTCACTTCTCCGACAGTAAGACAAAATTATCAGATTACCTACTATCCTACATTATATGCCATCCGACACCAGGATAAGCGGGTATTTGAAGTAGGACAAGGAAATGTTGCCAGATGGGAATCCTGGTTTTTTCAATCGTTTGAGATGTCTTATACCGCAGCAATCACAGATAATACCTGCCAGGGTAATGGACAAATTGCGCTTACAGTAACGCAGGGTCATGGAAATAAATTTTATCAGTGGTCCAATGGTGGATTTACGTCTACAATCTCCAACCTCAATGCAGGAGATTATACTTGTACCATCACGGATTCCAATGGATATTTTGAAGAAACAGATGAATATACTGTAGATGGTGTTCCGGAACTGGTTATTAATCTGGAAGAGCAAAATAATGTTGCTTGTAACGGAGAAAGTAACGGATCTATCGAAGTTTTCGGCGGCGGTGGCGGGACAGGAGGTTACTCCTATGAATGGAGTAATGGTTCTACAGAACAAACCATTACCGACCTTCCAATCGGTGACTATACGGTTACTATAACGGATAGTTATAACTGTGAGGTGGAAGAAACATTCACCATCACACAGCCTGCCGTTCTAGGAAGTGATTCTTATCCCTATGATGTGCCATGTAATGGTTCTCTGGGTTATGTAGAATTGTCCGGATTTGGTGGAACTGCACCATATTTATATGATATGGGTGGAACACCACAGGCTGATCCTTTCTTTTACAACCTTGCTGCAGGTTCATACAACTTTAATGTAACAGATGTAAACGGTTGTACAGATGCCGGAACATTCATAATTGGTACTGTTCCCGGACCTGTCGCTGTAGCGGCTTCTCAGGGTACACTGAGTTGTACCACCTTACAGGTAAATGTTTCCGGAAACGGATCTACTACCGGACAGGGTATTACCTATTTATGGACCACACAAAATGGTACCATAGTGTCAGGAGCAAATACCCTCAATGCCGTGGTA
>Ga0169931_10003307_pt1 | contig 25621 bp, 26 predicted proteins | sample Kivu_15m_20L_FD_129675 | JGI IMG/M metagenome (GOLD analysis project Ga0169931, IMG submission 129675) | Freshwater microbial communities from Lake Kivu, Western Province, Rwanda to study Microbial Dark Matter (Phase II) - Kivu_15m_20L... | ecosystem: Environmental > Aquatic > Freshwater > Lake...
ATTCCATGTCGCCCTCCACGGACTACAGCGCACTGGAGCAGAGGTCGGCCGTGAATTTCAGGGAGGCCATGCGCCGGACGCGGGTGAAGCATGTGGAGTACATCAGCGGCATCGTCAACGAGAGCGCGCTCTCCGAGCATCTGGCCTCGCGCAAGGTGGTGGAGGACGAACTTGGGAAAGGCGGATACCACTTCACCACGCTGCGGGCCAGCATCATCATCGGCTCGGGCAGCGCCTCGTTCGAGATCATCCGCGACCTGGTGGAGAAGCTGCCCGTGATGATCGCGCCCCGGTGGCTCAACACCCGTTCACAGCCCATCGGCATCGCGGACGTGATCTCCTTCCTCACCCGCACGCTCTTCCACGAAGGCACCTACGGGCGCAGCTTCGACATCGGCGGCCCCGACGTGCTCACCTACAAGGAGATCCTGCTGGGCTTCGCGCGGGTCCGTGGCCTCAAACGCTGGATCGGCGTGGTGCCGGTGATGACGCCCAAGCTATCCTCCTACTGGCTCTACTTCATCACGTCGACCTCCTACAAACTCGCCACGGCCCTGGTGCACAGCATGAAGGTGGAAGTGGTGTGCCGCAACAACGACCTGGCCGAGCTCCTGCACATCACCGCGATGTCGTACGAGGAAGCCCTGCGCCGGACCTTCTCGGCCATCGGCGATGCGCGGATCCCATCGAGTTGGACGGACTCGCTGGTCAGCGGACGCTTCGAAGGCAACCTCACCTCCTATCTGGAAGTGCCCACCCATGGTTGCCTGTGCGATGCGCGCACCGTGCATGTGAAGGACCGCAACACCACGATCGACCGCATCTGGGCCATCGGCGGCAGGACAGGTTGGTATCACGCGAGCTGGCTGTGGCGGGTGCGCGGCTTCCTGGACAAGCTGGTGGGCGGTGTGGGCCTGCGGCGCGGACGCACCCACCCCACACGGATCGCAGCCGGAGATGCCATCGATTTCTGGCGGGTGCTCCATGCCGATCATACAGCAGGCCGTCTGCTCCTATTCGCGGAGATGACCTTGCCGGGCGAGGCCTGGCTGGAGTTCAGGATGGAAGGCGACATCCTGCACCAGACCGCCACCTTCAGGCCAAAGGGGCTGTGGGGTCGCATGTACTGGTATGGCGTGGCACCGTTGCACGCCGTGGTGTTCGGCGGCATGGCCCGGGCACTTGCGCAATGAGGCGCACCTCCTGGGTGCGCAACGGTCGCATCGGCGTGCCTTGTTCTCAGCGATGCTGCTGGGTGCTCGCGGGGCACCTCCCCCCTCCCCCCTCCAATTCCAGAGGCGCTGGTGTTGCGTGATGAGGGGGATCTGCCCATGTGCGGCTGTGGCGGCGCTCGAGCCCTACTTGTCCGGCCCGATATTCTCCAGGTCATCCAGGTCCCGATGACGGCCTGTCGCCCGCTTGTTCTTCACCAGGTCGTGGTAGCCTATGAAGTTCATCGATAGCCCATCGAAGGTCACCTCTTTGCGGTTGTCGTAACACTCCGAGAAAGTCACGCATCCCCTCCGAACCGCCCACACGTCCACGACCCGGGAACCCGGAGATCGGCTGAACAGATCCCTGCAACCGTCAAGCAAATGGTCCGCACGGTGCGCGCCACAGAAGACCATTACATACGTTGACCGGGCAGCGCGCCGGCAGCAGTGTTACGCGCCTGCCTCGTTACAGGAAGCCCACCAGGACGGGGCATCCATGACAACGATCATTGGAAGGTGGCTGATGCGCGGTCCATCTTCATTCCATGGAACCAGTAACCTCCCCTGCCCTGCCTGCTCTTCTTGACCGGACAGAAGCGGACGGAATAGTGTTCATCGCCTTGGAACTCCCGGTGCCCGGCTGCCGTGTGATCGTGGAGTGGCGCGATGGGGCGGGTGAGTTGCATTGCGAAGTGCTCTCACCCGAGCGAAGCAGGGCATGGGCCACCGGCTTTGAAGGAGCGGATCAGTGATGGCACCCGCATGAACAGGCGAGCGGAGCACCCGGGGGCGCTCCGCTCGTTCATGAGCCCGCCCATCAGAATTCCATCGTACGCTGATGGCGCGCCGGCACCAGGCGCCTGCTATGCAGCACGGCCAGGCTGCGCCCACCCGGCTCAACGGAAATGGTCGCCACGGGACCTGCATAGGTCTGCCCTCCCATGGTGCGAACAGGGTCAAGTACCACAGCAAAGCTGAGGGCATGCTCCGTGTGCGTGCCTGCCACCGCCCCACGTGTATCCACCAGCACCTCCTTGGTCTGGTATCCGCTGCGCTCGAACCGCACCGTAGCCTCGGTGCCTGCGGGCAATCCAATGGTGAACCGACCGTTCCGCGAGACCCGTGTGAATTCCACACTGCCACCCACCTCCACCTCCACGACGACCTCGTCCATCCGAAGATCATCCACATGCAGCCATCCGGTAAGGACCACGGCGGCAGCGGTGCGGCCATCGGCAGCGAATGTGGCACGGAACGGTGCCATGCATACGACCATAAGAGCCCACAACATGAAAGGGCGACGGAAGATGTTCATGATGACCATGGCTGATGGGTGTTGTTGTTGGTGGTGGATACGCACTCGTGGTCACGGGGTTCCACGCTGGGCGTGCAGTTTCGACGGACCGCGATGTATTATCGAGGAATGTGGCATCAGGCTTCCCCGGGCAATGCGGAAAGACGATGCACGCAAGCGGCCGCGAAGTCGCATGATGAACCGGCGGTGGTCATCACCGACAGCATTGGACATGTGGTCGGGGCTGATCGCGCAGCATGGCCGGATGTGCTCAACCAGCAGGGAGGTCCAGGTGTAACGGGATCGTGGATCGATCGTGCATAAGATGCTCCCGCGCTGTTGTGTTCGCATGATCCACCCGCCTACTTTGCGAGCCATTAACGACCGTTCACCACCTGCCATGACATTCAACGCGCAGATCGATCACCTCACCGTGGCGCTCCGCGGCACCCGCGCACGACTGCTCGCCCCCATCAACCTTGAGCAAACCCAGCTACCCCGTGATCATTCCATCTTCGTGGAGGATGTACTTCAGTATGTCATGGACGAGTGGGGAAGCGACCTCCGTTCCAGTGGGCACATCCTGGAAGAGGATGGGGCCTGGAGCCACCGCAACGACCATTATCCGAGCTACGTGCTCCGCATGGCCGGTGGCGACCTTGCCCAGATCCACTTCTCGGGCACCTACCCACAGGCGCTGCACATGAGCGTGAGCAAGGGCTTCCGCAACGGTGTGCAGTTCAGTGATGCTCGCATGGTGCAATTCGAGCTGCCCATCACCATGGATGCGAACAAACTCCTGTTGAGCATTCTGGGGGGATTGAACGACCTGACGGTCTGACCCGGACCGCATGCGTACCCTGTACATCTGCAGGCATGCCAAAAGCGACCGCGGGCCGGGGTATGCCAACGACCACGACCGGCCGTTGAACTCCCGTGGTCTTCGTAATGCGCCCTTCATGGCCCGTCTTTTCGCAGACCGCGGCGAGCCTGTGGACCTGTTGCTTTCGAGCACCGCTGAGCGGGCACGTGCTACGGCATCGTTCCATGCCACACAATTAGGTGTCCCTGCATCGGACATCGAGTTGCGCGCCGAATTGTACCACGCCTCCGTGCAAGCGATCATGAACGTGCTGCATACTCTTCCCGCCGAGCAGACGCGGGTGATGCTGTTCGGCCATAACCCCGGGCTCAGCCAGCTGGTGGAGTATCTGGCGAACGATGGTCCCGGCGAGCTGCCCACAGGAAGCATCGTCCGGGTGGACCTGCATGTGAACGACTGGTCGGCCGCGTCCCGCGGCACCGGGACGGTGGCGTGGTGGGATCATCCCAAACGCCACCCCGGGCAGGGCGGGGCCTGAACGCTGCGCGAGGCGGCGAACTCCTCGGGATGATGGGCAGTAGGGATGGCGGTCTTATCCGAGCCGGTCCACAGGGGTGGATCTGCTCACGCTATCCAATGTGATGAAGCAAATGCACGTGGTCGGCGTCACCTGCTGCCCAAGGGCCGTGGTTCAGACGCGTACGAGCCAGCCGAATTTGTCATCCAGCCTTCCTCGCCGGATACCGTCAAGGACCTCACCGATCCGGCCGGAAATGCGACGCTCGCTGATGGCGGGCAGTTCGAACACCTCGTCGCCGTAGGCGATGGATGTGATCTGCGCGATGGTGGCAGCGGTGCCTGCGCCGAAGGCGGAGACCAAGGTGCCCTTGCGCGCCGCGTCCACGATCTCCTCCACGGTCACCTTTCGCTCCTCCACCTCGAACCCCTCGTCCTGGGCGATGCGCAGGATGCTGTCGCGGGTGACCCCGCGAAGGATCGTACCATCAAGCGCGGGCGTCAGCAGCCTGCCGCCAACGTTGAAGAACACGTTCATGGTACCGCTCTCCTCGATGTACTTGTGTGTGAGCCCATCGGTCCAGACCAACTGGTGGTAACCGGCATCCTGCCCAAGCTTGGCGGGATATAGCCCGCCTGCATAATTGCCGCCGCACTTGGCCTCGCCCGTACCACCGGGGAACGCCCTGCTGTAGGTGGTCTCGATCTTCACACGTACCGGTTCGGAGTAATACCCCCTCACCGGGCACGTGAAGATGATGAAGCGGTAGGTATCGCTGGGCTTCACACCGATGTACTCATCGCTGGCGAACATGAACGGACGTATGTACAAGGCCGCATCCTCTCCGTCGGGGATCCAGTTGCGGTCGATGTCGACCAGGGTGGTGAGCGCTTCGAGGAAGAGGTCCTCGGGGATCTGGGGCATGCACATGCGGTGCGCACCGTGCTGCATCCGTGCGATGTTGTCCTTGGGCCGGAAGAGGCTCACCCCGCCGTCCGCCGTGCGGTAGGCCTTGAGCCCTTCGAAAATGGTCTGGCTGTAATGGAGCACCAGGGCGGCCGGGCTCATGTGCAGATCTGCGAACGCTGTGATGCGCGGCTCCTGCCACGCACCATCCACATGGTCCATCACGAACATGTGATCACTGAAGACGCGCCCGAATTTGACGTTCGCCAGGTCAGTGGAGGGAAGACGGGAGGTGGTGGTGCGCTCGATCGCTATCTTTTGCCCGGTGGTGATCATCACGGTCTGTCGCTTTACGGGGGTCGGGTACGAAGGTAACCCGAAGCTTTCGGGTGCCGGGCCAAGGTAATGCCGTCCACCTTACCACGACGCAACGGTCCCATGCACGACACCATCCGTACGGTCCTGCAGCGGTATTGGGGGTATCGTGAGTTCAGGCCCACCCAGGAGGAGATCATCCAGCGCGTAATGAACGGCGAGGATGTATTGGCGCTGCTTCCGACCGGCGGTGGCAAGAGCCTCTGTTACCAGGTGCCGGCCCTTGCCATGGGTCGTCCGTGCCTGGTGGTCTCACCGCTCATCTCACTGATGAAGGACCAGGTGCAACGGTTGCGCAGCCTCGGTATCGAAGCGCGGTCCATAAGTGCCGACATGCGCAGGGAGGAGATCGAGAATGTGCTCGAGCGCGCGGCCTGCGGAAAACTCGCCTTTCTTTATGTAAGCCCCGAACGACTGTCCTCCGAGCTGTTCCTTGGCCGCCTTCACAGGATGGCCATCGGTCTTATCGCTGTGGATGAAGCCCACTGCATCTCACAATGGGGTCACGACTTCAGGCCTGCCTATCGACGGATCAAGGAGGTGCGTGCGCGGCTTCCCGGCATACCCGTTCTGGCCCTTACGGCCAGTGCCACGAACGAAGTGGCCGCGGACATCATGCAGGAACTGTTGTTCAGCAGCGAGCAGGTCATTCGCGGTTCGTTCGCACGACCTGAACTGGCCCTCTGGGTGAGCCACGGCGAGGATGTGATGGGACGCCTGCTGCGCATCATGCAGCATGTTCCCGGCACCTCGATCGTCTATGTCCGCAACCGAAGGGAGACGATGCGCATCGCACGGTTCCTCGGAACCCACGGCGTTGAGGCTCATGCCTACCATGCCGGCATGGACCACGCGCTGCGGGACCGCATCCAGCAGCAATGGACGGAGGGCACCATCCGGTGCGCCGTGGCAACCAACGCGTTCGGCATGGGCATCGACAAGGCCGACGTACGCAGCGTGGTTCACCTGGAACCTCCGCCGGATCTTGAGAGCTATTATCAAGAGGCAGGAAGGGCTGGTCGCGATGGCGGGCGTTCCCAAGCCTTTCTGCTTCTTGCACCTGGCTATGAGGACCGTGCGCTTGAAAAAGCCGCGTCGGGCTTCCCCCAGCTGGCCGAGGTTCGACGCACGTACCAAGCCTTCGCCGACCTGCATCGCATTGCGCTGGGCGCCGGGCAGGGGGAGAGCTACGCCCTCGACCTCGGCGCGCTGGCGCAGCAGGCCGGCCTGTCGGCCAACACCGTTCACTCCGTACTGAAGACCCTCGAACTGGATGGCCGCATCGCACTTTCAGAAGGTGTGCATGTGCCTTCACGCGTGTTCATTAATGCGGATGGAAGCACCATCCATCATCACCGGGTGCTACACGAACGGGACGGACAATTGCTGGAGGCGCTCCTGCGGCTATACGGAGGACTGTTCGAAGAAGCCGTGAACATCGACGAGGCGCGTGTCGGCCGGTTGATCGGACGAACCGCCCAGGAGGTGACGAAACAACTCCAGCAGTTGGAACGACTGGGACTGCTCATCTACCGGCAACGGACCAACGAACCGCTCGTGACACTGCTTGCTCCACGCAGCGATGCCATGCAACTTCGTCCAGAACCCGCCGCGCTGGAGGACAGGAGACAACGCACATTGAAGCGCTGCACCGCCATGCTTGCGTACTGCGCGGATGAAGGATGCAGGGCCCAGCATATCATGCGCTACTTCGACGCCGATGCGGGATCTCCATGCGGTGTATGCGACCGATGCATGGCACGGGAACGCTCGCAGGATGCACTGCGCCGATCAGATGATCGGCTTGCTCCGCTTCCAAAGGACCTTCGCTGGGAACTCGACAACGAAGGTGAACGCTGACCTCACCATCCGCCCCCCCCCGAGGCAATGCCAATGCAACAGCGCAACGGTGAGCGCCTTCCTTTCCATCGGGTTGCGCATCTTTCGCCCCGACAGAGCCATAGCATGACATCCCACAAACACCCCCAACGCATCGTTTTCCTTGGCACGCCCCGATTCGCGGCATGCACGTTGGACGCGCTTGTGGATGCCGGCATGAACGTGGTGGGCGTCGTAACCGCACCGGACAGACCGGCGGGCCGCGGCCTTGCCATGAAAAGTCCCGAGGTGAAACTGCGTGCTCTCGAACTCGGCCTGCCCGCGCTTCAACCGGAGCGACTCAAGGATCCGGCATTCCTCGAACAACTCCATGCACTGAAGGCCGATGTCCAGGTGGTCGTTGCGTTCAGGATGTTACCCGAGGTGGTTTGGAACGCACCACCCCTGGGCACCATCAACCTGCATGCCTCACTACTTCCACAATACCGGGGTGCTGCGCCCATCAACTGGGCCATCATCAATGGCGCATCGGAAAGCGGCATCACCACGTTCAGGCTGCAACATGCCATCGACACCGGTGATGAGCTCCTGCAGGAAAGGATGTCCATTGGACCAGAGGAGACGGCCGGTGAGCTGCATGACCGGATGATGCAGCGCGGTGCGCAATTGATGGTCCGCACGCTGGAGGGCATCTTCGACGGAACGCTTGTTGCGCAGCCACAGCTGGAGGTGTCCGAGATGCAACACGCTCCGAAGCTCTCCACCGCCATGGGACGTATGGACCCGCGCATGTCCTGTGCGCGCGTGCACGATCTCGTACGCGGTCTGGCCCCTGTACCCGGTGCGTGGTGCATGTGGTCAACAGCCGGCAGGCCCACGACGCTGATGAAGGTCTACCGGACGCGTCGAACTGCAATGAGCGATCCAGCTCCGGCAGGCACGGTGCACGCCGATGGTGCCGCACTAATGCTGCGCTGCATGGATGGGTGGATCGAACTGCTCGACGTGCAACCGGAAGGAAGACGGCGCATGAGCGCTTCCGAATTCATGCGCGGAATGCAGAGCAGGGAGGGCATCCGCGTGGTATGTGATTGAAAGTGCCGGGCCCACCACACCCGAATCGGCCATGCAGGTGTTCTCCAAAACCCTTGATGGATGAGGGATACAGGCGCACTTATGAACAAACCGCCTGTTTTTTCAACATTCTCCGGACATCGGTCGTGAAAGCCTTGACAACATTGGATGCGCGGATACTTTTGTCAGCGAGTTCACTAACACTAACCAACTCAAACACTTACTTCAATGGGCTTGAACAAAGCTGAACTGATCGAGTCGATGGCTGCTGAAGCCAAGATCTCCAAGGCTGATGCGAAGCGTGCTCTGGACGCTTTCGTGACCAGCACCACCAAGGCGCTGAAGAAGGGTGATCGCGTGGCCCTCGTTGGCTTCGGCACCTTCTCCATCACCAAGCGCGCAGCCCGCAAAGGCCGCAACCCCCAGACCGGCAAGGAGATCAAGATCGCTGCCAAGAAGGTGGTGAAGTTCAAGGCGGGTGCAGACCTGCAGAGCAAGGTGAAGTGATCCACTTCATCCAACGGGAAAAGTCCTCCACCTTGGTGGGGGACTTTTTTCATTCCACCCAGGCGGACCATCATGGAGAACAGCATCCTCTACGACAAGCTATCAGCGTTCGTATCCGATCATAAACGCGCGCTCTTCGATCGCATCGCACCTGAACGAACCCGGCACATCACCGTGGTGCTGGAAGACATCTACCAGGCCCACAACGCCAGCGCAGTTGTCCGCACAGCCGAGTTGCTCGGCATCCAGGACCTTCACATCATTGAGAACCGCAACAAGTACACGGTGAACCCGGAGGTGACCCTCGGATCCTCCAAGTGGGTGGACATGCATCGCTACCGGAGCGGCATGGATAATACCATGGCATGCATCCAGCGGCTCAAGGCAGAAGGCAAGCGCATCGTGGTCACCTCACCACGCGCCGATGGGACCACACCAGCGACCATCCCCCTTGACCAGCCACTCGCCTTCTGCTTCGGCACCGAGCTCACCGGTGCAAGTGACGAACTACTGGCCCACGCGGACCTGCATCTGCGCATACCCATGTATGGGTTCACGGAGAGCTACAACATTTCGGTCTCCGCAGCCATCGTGCTTTACACGGTGATGGAACGATTGCGCACCAGCGCGGTGGATTGGCGCCTGGACGCCGATGCACAACTCGCGCTCAAGTTGGATTGGGCCCGCAAGGTCGTTCACAGTGCCGCGCACCTGGAGCAACATTTCCGACGAACGGATGACCGGGCATCATCGGCCTGATCGATGCGCATCCACAGCTCCTGCAGCGAACCACATCAAGGAGGTTCCATTGGGGCACCGGGCGTTCCTCGCGCAATGAACATACCGGTGCTGACCGCTCGCATAAGCGCGGGTGATCGATGGCGATGAAGATGTACACGATGGCAACACCATGTTACTGACAGCCCTGATGCACACAGCCGATCATCCATGCATCCATGACGCGCAATAGAGGGTGCATACGTATGCGGCCGCCAGCGTCCACCGAAATTCAATGATGAGGTTTACAGCGCGCTGACCTCTTCATGGCGATCTGATCGGGCATCGCTGAACATGGCCACGCCATTCATCACTATCGGCTAACCGTTGGACCGGCGAGTGCCATAATATGGTTCAAGCAAATTCAATTCGTCCGCTCATCCATCGCAGAGCATGTTGCAAGATCCTCACGCGCGGTACATACGGTTGTATATCCCGAAGGAGCGACACGATGCATCGCTTGCTCATCAGCGGAGCATCCTGCCTGCAGCTTCGGTCCTTCGATCTACAGTGACGCCTGTTGCGCACATCGGTTCACTGCAACGGTTCCACGTGATCGAGCGCGCATTGGCGATCGTTCGCGATCAGTACTGAACGAGGCCTGTTGCGATCAGTGCGCGCTGACAAGAACACGGCGAACTGCGTTCTCTCCGCAATGCTGCGCATGACCGGACAGCATGAACATTGCGCAAGTCTTGCGAATGCGCGTTGATGTTCATCACATCTTCGTGTGTCGATCGGGTGATGATGTGAAGTCGACGCACGGATATTGACACACACCGGTTGACAAATGCAACACGCACTTCGTTCATCGGGACACTGCGACCAGATACTTTTGGATCAAACCCAAAACACTCCAAACAATGGGCAAAGGTGATATGAAGACCAAGAAAGGAAAGCGCACCGCTGGTAGCACTGGCAAGGCTCGTCCCGCCAAGCGCGTAGCCGCTGCGAAGAAGGCTGCCGCCAAGAAGGCTGCTCCCAAGAAGGCTGCTCCCAAGAAGGCTGCCGCTAAGAAGGCTGCTCCCAAGAAGGCTGCCGCCAAGAAGGCTGCTCCCAAAAAGGCTGCCGCTCCCAAGAAGGCTGCTGCTCCCAAGAAGGCCGCCGCCAAAAAGGCTGCTCCCAAGAAGAAGTAAGGAGCATCTCCCTACAGAAGCAAAGACCCCCCGGTATCCGGGGGGTCTTCTGCTTTTAGCGGGATCGATCATTGCATCGACCTGCGAACCTGGCCTTATTTCATGGCTGCAACCGCATCCGCATCCAGGTTCCATCATTCATATGCTCGTACACCAACCGGTCGTGCATGCGACTTTCGCGGCCCTGCCAGAATTCGATGCGCACAGGACGCACGCGGTAACCTCCCCAATGCAGAGGACGCGGTACATCGCCATCAGCGAAGCGTTCCTTCCACCGCACGTATCGCTGTTCGAGCTGCTCACGACTGTCAACGATCCTGCTCTGATCGCTGCTCCAGGCACCGATGCGGCTCTCCAACGGACGCGTTGCGAAATAGGCATCGGACTCCGTCGCGCTGACCTGCTCCACCCGCCCCTCGATCCGCACCTGGCGTTCATGCTCACCCCAATAGAAGAGGAGCGCCGCACGCGGATCACGCTCCATGTCCATCGATTTGCGGCTGTTGTAGTTCGTGTAGAAAACGAATCCATGCGCATCGAACGATCGCAACAGCACCATGCGTGAACTGATCGTGTAGCTGCCCATGGTCGACAGGCTCATCGCATGCGGTTCATGGAGACCGTCGCCTTCGGCATCCTTCAACCACGCTCCGAACAGGGCGATGGGATCTTCGCCGGCCTGTTCTTCCAGGAGGCTTCCTTTGATGTAGTCCATGCGATCGTGTACATGCCGCGTTCCGCTCATCGTCTTGGGTTCGTTGGTTCCTACGAAAGTACTGAGGTGTGGCGGAACGACCCGCTGGTCTTCAGCTTCGCCACCCCGCCATGTAACTTGCGTCGCATGAGCGCCGACCATCTTGACCTCGACCCAGTCAACGTGCTTCCTCCAGAGCGTGGCCGCTTGCTGGTGAGCGGCCCCTTCCTGTCCGACCCGTACTTCAGGCGGACCGTGATACTGTTGTGCGAGCATGATGGGGATGGATCGTTCGGCTTCGTGCTGAACCGGATCATGGAAACCCGGGTCAACGAACTTGTGCAGGACATGCCACGCATCCATGAACGTGTCAGTATGGGAGGGCCGGTGAATGAAGACAACCTCTATTTCATCCATACCCTTGGCATGCACCTGAGAGGCAGCACACAGGTCGTGGATGACGTGCATGCCGGCGGCGATCATTCACAGCTGCGCGACCTTCTTACCGCCGACCCCAAGCTCACGCGGCACGTGCGCTTCTTCATCGGTTATGCCGGATGGGAAGCCGGCCAACTTGAACGCGAGATCGCAGAGCGGTCATGGTTCGTTACACCGGGGAGCAAACAGGTGATCATGTCCGGGAACGGGGATCGGCTTTGGCGCGATACCCTTCGAAGCATGGGTGAAGCATTCGCTCCGCTCGCCAATTTCCCGGACGACCCGGGACTCAACTGATGTTACGCACAAGCAGGCCCATCAGCTGGCCGGCCATCCGGTGCATATAGCGCTTGGTCCGGTAGCCCGAAACCCATTGAACGCCCCTGACCGCATTGGTGAAGAACAGCTCGTCGGCCGCAAGCAGGTTCTGCGGGTTCAACGAGCACTCATACACCTTGATGCCATTGGACAGCGCGATATTGATGATCTGCGCGCGCATCACTCCACCGAGGCATCCATCGGATAATGAAGGCGTGTAGAGAACGCCATTGCTGACGATGAACAGGTTGCCACTGCTGCTCTCAATGATGTTGCCACGTTCATTCTGCAACAGGCAGTCATCGAGACCGCGCTGCTGGCTCCAGAGCGCTGCCATGATATAGTACTGGCAGTTCATGGTCTTGTGGCGGGAAAGCTCATTGATCGGCTTTCGCATCTCCGGCCAGATGTCCACCATCAATCCCTGTTCATTGAGCGTGTAGGCCGCATCCGGCAGCGGCGCGATCTCCAACGTGTACGCGCCGGCATTGGTGGCGGGCCGGTACTGGCCACCGCCGCTGCGATATAATGTGAGCCGGCACCTGCCGGAAGTGATCCCCGTCCGTTCAACAAGCTCCTTGATGCGCCGCTCGGCTCCCACGCGATCAAGCGCTGGCGGAAGCTCGATGCGCAACAACCCCGCACCGGTGATCATGCGGGCCCAATGATGATCCAAGAAACAGGGAACACCGTTGATGATGCGGATGGTCTCGAACAAGCCGTCCCCGAAATGGTATGCACGGTTGTCCGTGGATAGCACCGGCCCGTCCGCCGGAAGCCATGACCCGTTATGATCGATCCAGTTCTTCATGGTTCTCCGAGAATGTGGTTCACCGCCGTACGAAGGTCGCTGTTGGCATCCACCAGCAGACCGCGAACACCGGCGCTCCCTGCAGCCTCCATGTCGCGCTCGCGGTCGCCGATGAACCATGCATCCGCTGCGGCCATCCCGGTCCGGGCCAGTGCACGTTCCACCAACAGGCTCCCCGGTTTGCGGCAAAGGCAACGACCCTTGCTGGGATGGTGCGGGCAATAAAGCACTTCATCCAGGTGCACACCATTCGCAGCGAGGTGATGACGGAGCGTGCCATGCAATGCCCGAACCTCATCATGCCCGTAGAGGCCAAGGCCTATCCCGCTCTGGTTGGTGATCACCGCGAACCGGAAGCCTGCGGCGGATGCCTTGATCAAAGCAGGCACCACGCCCGGGAGGATCTCAAAGTCAGCCGGCTCCCAGGTATGCATGCCACGCTCACGGTTGAGAACACCATCGCGGTCCAGGAGGAGCAACGACCGCTTCGCGCTCATGGTTGCAGGAAGTTCTGCAGGGATCCGAAATGAAAGAGCGCCTGCGGCTCCAACAATGCTGTATAGGCAACACCGAAGAGGGCTCCATGAAGGTGTGCATCATGGGCTACCCCGTCCCCGCCCCTTCGATCCATCGCCCACGAATAGACCAGGTAGAGCGCACCGAACACCACGGCAGGCAGATCGACCGGCAGGAAGAGGATGCGCAAGGGTGCCATTGGAAGCAGGAGGATCACGGCGAACGTGACCGCGGATACGGCACCACTGGCTCCGACCGACCGATAGCCCGAACGTGAAGCGTGCTTGAAATAGGCCGGCATTGCGCCCACGAACGCTCCACCGAGGTACAGGCCACCGAAGGTGAGCCAGACAGGCAGCGGGGACAGGCGCTCGAACAGGAACTCCACGTTCGCACCGAAGGCATGCAGCACGAACATGTTCACAGCAAGGTGCGGCAGGTCCGCGTGGACCAGCGCATGGGTGAGGGAGCGATACCACTCCTTGTGAACGCGAACCCTGTACGGGTCGAACAACAACCGCTCGAACAGCCGGCCGTCACTGAACGCAGCAAGCGAGGCAAGCACGGTCGCAGCCAGGATAAGCAGGCTGATGGAGGTGTTCATGGAAGGCTCTCCCGTGCGAAAGTAGCGCAACCACAAGGAAGCAGGAAGTGCTTGAACATGGATGGATCATGCCAGTGCAAGCGTGGTATGACCCAAATGCGCACGATGCGTTGCGGATGATGCTCCACCTCCATCGTTCATAGCCCGTTGCCTTCCGGCGCGGTGACCGCAATGGCCCGCTGACCACTTGTATGACCACAGACCACCTAATGGGTATGATCGCGCACAATGCGCCAGCCCTGGTGCTGTCGCACCCACAACAGGGAGAAGCCTCCGGAGAGCGTGTCACCTGTCCGGGTCAGTTGCCATGCACCCGTGACCCAGGCATGATCGGCACCTGCGGATATCACCTCCTCCACATCGAAAGCGAGGTCCCCCATGGCGGACGCGTCCGGATAACTCCGCTTGTAATTGGCTGTCACCGCGTCACGCCCACAGGTCCTTCCTTTGGGACTGAGGAAGCAGACCGTATCGGCATAGCCCTCCATGAACCCATCGATGTCAGCATTGTCCCAGGCCACCTCCTGTTCCGCCATCACAGCACGAATGGCAAGCTCATCGGCACCTGTGAAGACCATCCCAGGCATTGTCGGGTTACATGCTTGTAAAACCAAGAGCAAGGACATCAGGAACTTCATGGACCCAAAGATGCAAACCTGGCGATGAGGACCCGAATATTGTCACTTTGTTCACCGCTGCCCCCAAATGCGAAGCCCCCCAAATTGCTTGGAGGGCTTGCTGCTGTAGGGGTAGCGCGGGGGAGACTTGAACTCCCGACCTCAGGATTATGAATCATGCGCTCTAACCAGCTGAGCTACCGCGCCGTGCCCGTAAGGTTGCCCGAACGGGCGGCAAATATAGCCAAGTGCAACACATTCAAAGAGGACTCGACCACTTGCATGGTTTCGGCCATTCCCTATCTTGGCACCTGACCGATAATCACCATGGCCAAGAAACGTACACCCGCAACAAAAGGCGCACGGCAAGCAGCGAAGCGCACGGTGACGAAAAAGGCCATGGGTCCGAAGAAGGGATCCCAACGGGCAACAACCACCGCGACCAAGGCCGCAGCAAAAGGGCGTTCGACAGTCAAAAAAGGGGGGAGCAAACCTCTTAAGACGGCCACCGCAGCACCCAAGGCCGCCTTTAAAAGAAAGGTGAAGGCCCCGCTGAAGGTCGCCCCGAAAAAGACCGGGGCCAGGTCAGTTACAAAAGGTGCCAGGAGCGTCCCGACCAAGAGCTCCAGTGGAAGGGTGACAGTGTCCGCAAGTGCAACCAAGGGCACATCCAACAAGACAAGGTCCAAAAGCGATCCACGGAAAAGCATAACAGGCACGAGCAGAACCGCTCAAAAGGCAGCTGCGCCGATCCTGAAAGCGGGAAGGAGATCCAACAAGGATACGTCCATCCGGACTTCTGCAAAAAAAAATACCGGGGCACGCAAACAGTCCTCCCCTGTAGGCACCAAGGGCGACCGGAAGACCTCCGGAAAGACCACACGCACCGGGACTGGAGCGGCTACCACAGCGACACCCAGGTCCGCTGTCCCCGTGCCGGACAAGCCCGCCACCACTGCAGTCACTGGCCCCAGGAGGCCACCGCGAGAAGGTGTCCCCAAGCGCCCTGCGAAGGAGCGGGTGCAACTGGAGTTCATGGTGCGCAGTGCACCTGCCGTTCTATACGACCTGGTGAGCACTCCCAGCGGTTTTTCCGAGTGGTACTGCAACGATGTGAATACCAAGGGCGACCTTTTCACGTTCATCTGGCCGGGCGAAGAGGAGTCCGCCATGATGATCGGCCGCCGCACCGGGGAGGTGATCCGCTTCCGCAGAGCCGGCGAGGAGGACCCGGGTGCATATTTCGAGTTCCGCATCCGTATCGATGCCATGACCAATGAGGTGGCCCTGATCGTTACCGACCACGCCTGGCCCCATGAAGTGGAGGAAACGCGCAACCTTTGGACCTCCCAAGTGGCCAATCTCATCCGCGTGCTGGGTGCCTGAGAGGTACCGACACAGTGGTGGGTGGTGCGCGCGGATCGCTGCATGAAACGACTGCATCGCATGATCATCAGGGCCTATCTGGGGCCGCTGTCGATCACCTTCCTGATCGTGCTGTTCATCCTCGTGATGCAGTTCCTATGGAAGTACGTCGACGACCTTATGGGCAAGGGCTTGGAATGGCCTGTCCTGCTGGAATTGATGACGTATGCCACGGCGAGTTTCGTCCCGCTGGCATTGCCCCTGGCGATCCTACTGTCCAGCATCATGACCATGGGTGGCCTTGGCGAGAATTCGGAGTTGATACCGCTCCGTTCGGCCGGCCTCGGGCTTGGCCGCATCCTCAGCCCTCTGTTCTTCACCGTGCTCCTGCTATCGCTCGGATCCTTCTATTTCAGCAACAACCTGCTGCCGGTGGCCAACCTCAAGTTCCGTTCGCTGCTGTGGGACGTTACGGAGAAGAAACCCGCATTGAACCTGAAACCGGGTATCTTCTACAATGGCATCGATGGGTTCAGTATCCGTGTGGCGCAGAAGGATGGCGAAAGCGGTGCATTGGGCGATGTGCTGATCTATGACCATCGCAAGCCGTTCAACGGTGACCGAACGGTCATCCGCGCGGAACGCGGGATCATGCGAAGGAGCTTGGACGGCAGGTACCTGGTGCTCGAACTGGAGAACGGGCATTTTTACGACGAACAGCAGGATGAACGTCGTGGACGAGCCGACCTTCCTATGATGCGCGGGCACTTTGACCGGTACGAGGTACGGTTCGACCTGAGCGGGCTTGGGTTGAAGCGGACGGATGAGGAGCTGTTCAAGGACCACTACAAGATGATGACGATGGGCCAGCTCGGCCTGTCGGAGGACAGCCTGCTGCATCGGATCGGCGAACGACGCGCGGAGCAGGTGCAGCATGTACTGCGCAGCCTTCAGGTGTTCAGGGAAGGCACCGCAGCGGATAGTTTGCAACGTGTCACGGGGTCTGTGTCCCCCACCCTGCCTGCGCCTGTTGCGACCAAAGAACAGTTGCTCGCCCGGTATGACATCGCCATGGAACAAGCGCGCAGCACCAGTTCCTACCTGCAGCGTGGCCAGGAGGAGCTGCTCGGAAGAAGGGAACAGGTCTCCCGGCACCGCATTGAATGGCATCGGAAGCCCATGCTGGCGTTCACCTGCCTGGTCTTCTTCCTGATCGGCGCCCCGCTGGGTGCGATCATCCGGAAGGGTGGCATGGGGCTTCCTGTGGTCTTCGCGATCTTCTTCTTCCTCGTGTTCCATATCGTGTCGTTCAGCATGGAGAAGCTTGTGATAGCCGGGGGCCTTGAAGCCTGGCCAGGCATGTGGCTTGCGACCCTTCTTCTGCTTCCGGCAGGCCTCTTCCTGCTGTGGAAAGCGGCTTCTGACAGCCCATTGCTTGATGCGGATGCGTATTATCGCGGCTGGGACCGCATCAGGCGGACATTCCGTGGCAGCAGGCATGCGCATCCTACAACTGTGTAACAAGCCTCCCCACCCCCCCATCGATGGCGGGGCCAAGGCCATGCTCACCCTTGCCAAGGGGCTGTTGCGTGCGGGCCATGAGGTGAAGGTGCTTGCCATCAGCACGCCCAAGCACCCCCTGACACCAGCGTCCATCCCGCAGGACCTGATGGCCGACACCCGTATGGAGGGCATCTTCGTGGATACGTCGATCAACCTGGTTGATGCCTTCACCGACCTTGTCACCGCCGACAACTACAACATCAGCCGGTTCTTCTCTCCCGACATGGACATCCGGCTCATCCGCCTCCTCACCGGGGAACAGTTCGATGTGGTGCTGTTGGAAAGCCTGTTCATGACCCCGTACATACCCACCGTGCGCCGCTACTCCCGCGCACGCATCGTGCTGCGATCGCACAACCTGGAGCACGTCATCCAGCAACGCATCGCCCACGGGGAACGGAACCCCCTGAAGCGGCCCTACAGGCAGTTCCTCGCCAAGCAACTGCAGCGCTACGAAATGGAGGTGCTCCGAAAGGTGGATGGTGTGGCGGCCATCAGTCCTGCGGACGCTGCACACTTCGTATCCCATGGCACTGGAACACCGGTGCGAACGATCCCCTTCGGTGTCGATCCCGATGCCTACCCCATGGGGTCCGGCACCTTGGAGAACGTGGGGTTCTTCCATCTGGGCAGCATGGACTGGCTGCCCAATGAAGAGGGGATCCGGTGGCTTCTGCGCGAGGTCTGGCCATCGGTCATCGCCCAGCGACCTCAGGCCCGCCTTCACCTTGCCGGGAACAAGATGCCTGCTGACCTGCTGTCCGCGAACATCGCAGGCGTTGAGGTTCAGGGACGGGTTCCGGATGCGGTCGCTTACATGCATGCACATCCCATCATGGTGGTGCCGCTCTTCAGCGCAGGGGGCATGCGCGTAAAGATCATCGAGGGCATGGCCATGGGCCGCGCGGTCATCAGCACCACGATCGGTGCCGAGGGCATCGCCTGCACCAACGGGCGCGACATCCTGTTGGCGGATGATGCATCCGGCTTCATTGCGCAAATGACAGGCCTGGTGGATGCCCCGGAACGCGCCCGGGCCATTGGAGGCGCTGCACATAAGTTGGTGGTGGACCACTATTCCGAGGCAGCGATCGCGCGCGACCTGTCCCGGTTCTTTCAAGACCTGTTGCTCGGATGAGGTTGATGGTGGTGCTTTCCCGGGTCCCCTACCCGCTTGAGAAAGGCGACAAACTGCGCGCATACCACCTGGTCCGCCGGCTCGCGAAAAAGCACGAGGTATACCTGTTCTGCCTCAACGACGGCATCGTGCGCGACGTGGATGTGGACCACCTGCGCCAGTTCTGCGCACACATCGAGGTGGTGCGCCTGCACCGCTGGAAGATCCTGTTAAAACTGGCAGCGGCACTGTTCTCCCGCCTGCCCTTCCAGGTGGCCTACTTCCATCATACTGGCGCACAACGTCGGTTCGATGCCGCAGTGGCCCGGTTCCGTCCCGACCATATCTTCTGCCAGTTGGTGCGCACCACTGAGTATGCGCGCGCGCACCCATTGATACCGAAGACGCTCGACTACATGGACACCCTCTCCAAGGGTCTTGAGCGCCGGACAGAAATGGCATCGCCCCTGCTTGCACCTGTGTTCCGCACCGAGACCCGGAGGCTGATCCGCTACGAGAACCTGATGTTCGACCTGTTCGACCACCGTGTGATCATCAGCGGCCAGGACCTCGAGTATATCTATCATCCCCAACGCACGCTTATCCACGTGATCCCGAACGGAGTGGATATGGAACACTTCAAGCCCCGCGCCGGAGATCCGCGCTACGACCTGGTGTTCACGGGGAACATGAACTATCCGCCGAACATCGATAGTGTACTGTACCTGGCGCAGCACGTGTTGCCACTTGTGCGCAAGGAGCGCCCGGGCACCAGCCTGCTGATCAGCGGTGTGGATCCCAGCCCGGGTGTACGCGACCTCGCACGGCAGGCCCCCCTCATAACGGTGAGCGGCTGGGTGAAGGATATACGGGACTCCTATGCCAGCGCTGCGCTCTTCGTGGCGCCCATGCAGATCGGGACAGGCCTGCAGAACAAGTTGTTGGAGGCCATGGCCATGCGCATTCCGTGTATCACCTCCCCCCTTGCCAACAACGCCGTTGGGGCCATCCCTGGAGAGTCGATCCTGGTGGGTGGAACACCGGAGGAGTATGCAGCACACATCCTGCACCTGCTGAACGACCTGGCCGAGCGGGAACGGATCGCGGAGAATGGTCACCGCTTCATCCAACGCCGCTTCGATTGGGACCGTGCCGCCGACGAACTGGATGCCATGATGACCGGCTCACGTCCGGCCTGAACGCCCCTTCCAAGACCGTACCTTTGCGCCACGATCGCACAGGCAAGCCCATGAGCCGCACACTGAACACCATCGAGGAGGCCATCGATGACATCCGCAAAGGGAAGGTCGTGATCGTGGTGGACGACGAGGACCGTGAGAATGAGGGCGACTTCCTGACAGCAGCCCGCAACGCCACGCCCGAGGTCATCAACTTCATGGCCACGCATGGCCGCGGGCTCATTTGCGCCCCCCTCACCGAGGAGCGTTGCAACGAACTGGGGCTGGACCTCATGGTGCGTGACAACACCGCCCTGCATGAAACCCCCTTCACGGTAAGCGTGGACGTGAAAGGGCGGGGTACAACAACGGGTATCAGCGCGTGGGACCGATCGCAGACGATGCTCTCCCTTATCGACCCGGACACCCGGCCGGAGGACCTCGCCCGCCCCGGTCACATCTTCCCACTGAAAGCCCGCAAGGGCGGCGTGCTGCGCCGTACCGGCCATACCGAGGCAGCAGTGGACCTGGCGCGGCTGGCGGGTTTCGAACCAGCAGGGTGCATCGTGGAGATCCTGAACGAGGACGGCAGCATGGCACGCCTTCCCCAGTTGTTGGAGATCGCAGCCCGCTTCGAGCTCAAGGTGGTGAGCATCGAGGACCTCGTTGCCTACCGCATGGACACCGAGCGCATCGTGGAACGCTTGGTGGACGTGGACCTTCCCACCTGTTGGGGCGACTTCCAGCTCATCGCTTACCGGCAGACCACCACCGACGAAGAGCACCTGGCCCTGTGCAAGGGCACATGGGGGCCTGACGATCCGGTGCTCGTGCGGGTGCATTCCTCATGTGTCACCGGCGACATCTTCGGGTCCTGTCGGTGCGACTGCGGCCCCCAACTACACCGGGCCATGGAGATGATCGAGACGGAGGGCCGCGGTGTGATCGTTTACATGCAACAGGAAGGTCGCGGCATCGGCCTGCTGAACAAGCTGAAGGCCTACAAACTGCAGGAGCAGGGCGCCGATACCGTGGAAGCCAACCTGATGCTGGGTTTTAGTATGGATGCCCGGGACTATGGCGTTGGAGCCCAGATCCTCCACGACCTGGGTGTGCGCAGGATGCGCCTGATGACGAACAACCCCCGGAAGCGCACAGGCCTTGTGGGCTACGGTCTCGAGATCGTGGAGAACGTGCCCCTGGAGATCCCCGCGAACAAACACAACCAGCGCTACCTGCGTACCAAGAAGGAGAAGCTCGGTCACTCCCTCGATCTCGGCGGGAGTTCAACCTGAACGCTCACCGCTGGGGAGCCTCCTCCCTGCGCTCAGGCAGGAGCCCGATCAGGCGCCAGAAGTTGTTGGCCTCACGGCGGTACCCGATGCCTGCGCCCTGTGTGGTGAGTGCCTGGTCTGCTCGATTGATATTCCGGTCATTGCTGATGCTGAACGCTTTGAAGCGCAACTTGCCATCGTCCGTGATGAGGTATTCCAACTGGAAGTCACCCACCAGCGTATTGTTGGTCTGCTGGTTTTGTGCGCCGTACTGAACGCCTACGTTGGTGCTGAGCAATAGCCGCTCGTTGAACAGCTGCGTGCTCACCGCCACCTCGAGTTCATCCTGCGTGATCTTGTCCCCGGGGCGGTAATTGACGCCGAGGTCGAAGCCGTTGCTCAATTGTGACAGCCAGTTACTGATCTGGTTGCTCATCAGCTCAAACCCCGTGGTGCCGGCCAGTCCACCCGAGGATGGGCTTCCCGCGCTGACATAACTGGGTGGAGGCAGAAAGCGGTTCAGCACGATCAGTGCAAATACCTGCCGGTTCATCTCCTGGTCCGTGCTGAGCGCGCTGAGCACCTGCGCCTTCACGTTCTCATCCACACTGGGCAGCTTAACCTCGAAGCCGATCTCCGGATTCAGAAGGCGATCGCGCAGGCTCATGACCACCTCCACCGGTACACGCTTGCGATAGGCCTCGCTCCGCTCGGATGGGGGCACCACGTCGTAGAGCGGGGCACGCAGGCGGTACAGGGCCTTCAGGTCGAGCTGCGCGTCAAAGGGTTCGCCGAACCAACTGATGGTGCCACCGGGTGCCACGTCGAACCGCTTGTTCACCACATTGCGCAGGGTGAACAGGTAATCGCCTTCCGTCACCTCCACCTGACCGAGCATGGAGAAACTGCCATTGCGGTCAACGTTCATCCGCATATTTCCAAGACCCCGCCCCCGCATGATATCCCCGACGGTGGGGTCGAAAATGAGCTCGAAGAGCGCATCCGGGGTCACCTCCACGTTGAGGTCGAGCGCCACACCGCTGAGGTCTACAGGCTTCTCCCCCTCCGCATACGCGCTATCGGTTGTGAAATGCACGAAACCGATCGCGGAAACCTCCGTGCTCCCCCCCACCGGCAGGTGTATGTCCGTGCCCGGCGCGGTGCGCGCATTCACCACCACCTCCAGGCTTCCCTCATAACCGCTCACCTCAATGTCGCCGGTGCCGTAAGCCTTGCCATAAAAGACATCGTTGTCCTCCACCGTAGTGTTCATCACCATGAAGCGGTCCATTCGGCCCCAGATGTTGTAGTTCCATTTCTGCAGGCCTTCATGGAGGATGGTCCCACCAATGCGCGCCTTGTTGCCTTCCTCATCCACCACCGTCACCAGGTCAAGGGCGAACATGTCCGGCCGGACCTTCACCGTATGGGTGAACCGGTAGAGCGTATTGAGATACCCGATCCGCAGGCCGGCGTCCACCAATTGGAGATCCCCGTTCACTTCCGGGCTCAACAAGGGTCCTTTCACATCGAGGGTGCCGGTCACCAAGCCCTGTATATCGCTCACATCGTCGGGCAGGTAAGGGTCCAGGAAGGTGAGATCGAAGCGGTCGAAGATCAGCTCCATATCCAGTTGCTGCCGTTCATCCAACGCAAGGTCACCCGCGAAATCCAAGGCCTTGATGGGGCCGCGTGTCAGCGTTCCGGAAAGGTCCAGCGTCTCTCCCCCCTCCTCCCAATTGGCCACAAAACGCACATCCCCCACCGCCTTATCCTCAACAGCCAGCGAATCCACGCACAGGTAGCTCAGGATGTAGGGGGTTCCGTATAGGTCATGGAGCTCCCCATCGCCGCCAAGCACACCTGTTATGCGCGGCCCGCCGAAGTAGGGCGTGATATTGTCCAACGCCACATCCTCGAAGTGGAAGGTGAGGGCCTGCAACGGGTCACGGTCAATGCGGCCTGACAAGACGATCAGCTGGCTGCCGTTGCGCAGGAGGAGCGTATCCACCGTGACCGTATCGCCCTTCATGGTGATGTGCGCCACCCGGTCGTTCGACCAATCACCGCGGCCCAGGAAGATCTTCGATGGCAGCAGGTCGAGCTCGAATTCGGAAGGTCCGTGGACCAGGCCGAGCAGGACGATGTCCCCGCTGGTCCCATTGGTGCTGTTCTCCCAACCGACGTTCAACTCCACTTCGTCCTGGTAGGCCTTGCCCGTGAATGCGCTACCCGCGATCCAGGTACTGTCGCCCAATCGCTGCTCCTGGCTCTTGAGCGAGAAGGCCAGCACGTCCAGGGTCTTGTCCATGATGACCTGGGTGCCCGTGGCACGGAAGGGTCCGTAGGTGACCACCGGCATGTCGGCCTGCAGTCCGAGGTCGAAGGTGCTGCTGTTGAGATACCCGTTGAAGGTGGAACCGGGCGAGAAGGACAGGCCGGGCACGAACATGCCCAACACCTGGTCGGCTTCGCGCAAGCGCACACTGAACCGGATGTTCTGTGGTTCGTGCCGGTAGATGATGTCATCGCCCAGGGAAGGGAACACGGAACACATCATGTTACCGGCCAGTTCCACGACGCGGGTGGGAAGGAACCGGCCACGCACCTCTGCCTCTGCGAATGTGGCATCCAACCGGAGCACATCCTCGCCCGCCTCCTGTGCATTGGCCAGTTTGATGTAACCGATGTCATGGTCACCGATGTCATCGCAGTAGCTGATATCAGTAGCCTCCACAGTGCCTCGCAGGCTGTCTGGAGACAACCTGCCGCGCGCGGTGATATGGGCTGCGATGGAATGGTATCCGGAACGCGGTGCGATACCGAGCGCTCGCAGGTCCGCATGCGCCAGGTCAGCGGTGAAATCCACCAGCGGCCATCGTCCACGCAGATCGGCCAGGCCCTTGAAGTCGAGCACAAGGTCATCGTCCTGCACGCGCAAGGCCCCGTTGAACAAATTCCGTTCCAGCACACCATTGGTCGTGATGTTCTCGATCAGTGCGCCGTTCAACCGGATGCTCGGGACCACACCTTGGAGCTCTGCACGGGCCGCTGCAAAGGAGCGGCCGGACAGGGAAAGCCTGAGATCCGCCGCGATGGCACCCACCACGGATGTGCCCGCCATGGCGCCGAGGTCGAAGCCCGGCGTGGCCAGCCTGCCGGACAGGTTGAGCTGGCCGGAAAGCGTGTCGCGACGGTAGGAGATGTCCGTGCGTACTTCGCCCAGGTCACTGGCCAAGGTACCGAATGCAGTGAACGCATGGACGAAGCCTGTGAAGTTCCCGCGGAAAGCAACCTGCCCGAGCGGCATGACCTCGGAGGGCAGTACCACGAGCCCCCCTTCAATGAAGGGCGGTGCCGGAAGCTGTCCGACATGACTTACATGGGTTTGCAATTCAGCGATGTCCACCACCATGAACGTGTTGTCAATGTCCGGCAGCCCGACCAGATCAGCCCGCCCCCTGAACCGCGTGCCATCGCCCAGCTCAACGCGGAGGTCGCGGCCCTTGAGATCGGCCACGGTGCCCCGGACCCTTCCCGCAGCAGAAATGGGCAGCTCGATACCCTGTAGGTCCGTGGCGAAATAGGCGACCTCGGCGAACTCGATGTGCGAGCTATCAAGGTCGATGTCCATCCGCACCTTATCCACGAACGCTGAATGGTCGGCCCAGGAGCTGGTCACCATGGCAAGGTCTCCGTGCAGTCTTGACCGCTTGGTGTGCAGGTCCAAGCCCGTGATCCGGATGCCGGTAGGCCCGACCTGTACCAACCCTTCCAGGTCGCGTAACTGCAGGCCGCTTCGCTCCGAGAACGCAAGGTGTGCGAGCTGTGCCGTGATGGAATCACCGATCACATCCAGATCATGTCCTTCCACTGCAAGGTCACGCACATCGGTGTGGTCCACATCCACCCCCCATGGCATTCGGGGAACGCGCTCGTCATGGTACGAGAAATGTACATCCGTGAGTGCGAACCGACCACAGCGGATATGCCAGTCCTCTCCCGACCCCTCCCCTGTTGGTGGGAACATCCGGTCGACCAGGTTGGTCAGGTTGCTGTGGGCATCCGATGCGCCGATCCCGAGCTTGAACCGGAGCCCTTCAACCCCTACCGAGGATACCTGCACGGAGCGGGTATCCGTGTTCACCCGCCGCCGCACCACCCGGATACGGTGTACGTTGAAAAGCGTGTCCTGCTGCAGGTCACCCACATGCACATCCCACAAGGTGACGGCACCGAACGGATCGGCAGTGAAGCGACCGATGCGCACTTCAACACCCGAACGTTCACTGGCCCATGCCGCGAGCTTCTGCGCCACCCAGGTCTGTACCCATGGCAACAGCAGCAGCGCCGAAAGGGCCAGAACAACGAACAGCACGAGGGCCGACAGCGCACCGGTCCAACGCAGGATCCTGCGCACCCAAGGAAAGCGTGGGGCGGTCGACACGTGGCTGGTTAGCTTTGTCGGACCCGATGCAACTATCGGGCCCGATCGACCTTCAAAAGTAGCAGGTGCATCCATGCCGCCGCCCGAAGCCCCGGTCATCCTCGGTATCGAGAGCTCCTGTGACGAGACCGCAGCGTCAGTGCTGGCGAACGGTCGGGTGCTGTCCAATGTCATCGCCGGACAGTCCGTTCACCAGCAGTGGGGGGGGGTGGTGCCC
>Ga0169931_10003308_pt1 | contig 25620 bp, 20 predicted proteins | sample Kivu_15m_20L_FD_129675 | JGI IMG/M metagenome (GOLD analysis project Ga0169931, IMG submission 129675) | Freshwater microbial communities from Lake Kivu, Western Province, Rwanda to study Microbial Dark Matter (Phase II) - Kivu_15m_20L... | ecosystem: Environmental > Aquatic > Freshwater > Lake...
CGCTCGGGGTCGAGCGTGCGCGTCGTGTAACGGAATGATCCACCGCGCATGCAGAGAGGTCCATCATCGACCCCCCAGGCCCAGGTCTGGCTGTCCGCATCGCTGGTTTCGAGGGTTGGTGCAGGCAGCTCACCCAGAAAGGCAGCGAGCCCGATATCGATCGCCGCCTGGCCAAGACGCGAGAGGGCGGGGGTGGCGCTGCCATCGGCCACGTCGGCAAGGAAGCTGTCGCCGGCATCTGCGCCTGTGTCGGAAGAACCACCGCCCTGCCCTCTGTTTTCAGTCCCGTCGTCGGAACATGCCACCAACGCGAGAACGGCGACGGCAAAGGAGCGCAAGGCAAGGTGCCGGATGATCGACATGGTGACTCCTGAGGGCAAAGGGCATGCTGCGGTGTTGTGCTAGGGCTGCTTATCAGGGTCAACGGTGAACATGTGGGGTGGCAGTCAAAAAGGGGGTGAAACGGGAAAGGACTGTGCCTTGACACATAGAATGGTGCGTGTTACTTGCCCCCGCGCCTGACGGACACCCCCGTCTTGAGCATGGTAACCCGTTGAAACGTCAAGAATTTCGATGTAAGCACAGCGTGTGCATCGAAATCAGCGGGACCCGCAAATCGGGCTGTAAGAGAGATCCATGACCGCGACTGAGCTCGTACAACGGCTTCCTGAACTGCAGCGGGCAGCCGGTATTCAGATCGATGTGGACGCCACCGCTCTGGTGGTGGCTGTGCTTTTCCTGGGACTGATGGTCATCCTCAAGGGGCTGCTCTTCGATCCGTACCTGAAACTGGTTGAGGAACGAGAGAAGCGCACGGCGGGCGCTACCACGGATGCAGCCGACATGACGGCGCAGACCGCCGCCCTGCAAGCCGAATATGACAAGCGCATGGCCGCTGCACGCACCGAAGCAGCAGCGATTCGGGATGAGATTCGTGAGGAGGCGCGCGTGCGAGAGGAGTCGATTCTTTCAGAGGCGCGGCACCGTGCGGCTGAGATTACAGGCGCAGCCTCGAAGGCGACGGCAACCGAGCTGATTGCTGCGCGCAGCCAGATGGATGCGCGTGCCGAAGAGCTGTCTCGCGCGATTGCCAGCCGCATCCTGCCGCAGGCCTAAGGAGCAACCGATGAAAGCAATGATCCGTATGGCGACCGTGTTGGCGATGGTGCTGCTGATGGTTCCTGCGACGGCGATGGCTGCAGACGGTGCTGGCCCGGATTGGGGCCGTCTGGGTAGTGCGATCGTCAACTTCGCGATTTATCTGGCCATTCTGGTGAAGTTTGGTCGCGGTCCGGTGTTGGCTTTCTTCGCGGGTCGCCGCAGTGGCCTGCTGGCTCGCGTTGAAGCCGCAGCAAAGACCCGGGCCGACGCCGAGGCGGCTCTCGGCGCGCTGAAGACAAAGGTGGACGGTCTGGAGGGTGAACGTAAGGCGCTGCTGGCCGCTTCGCGGGAGCTCGCGGAGCGGGAGCGCGAACGCGTTGTCGCAACAGCGGAGTCGCAGGCCGAAAAAATGGTCCGGGACGCGAAGTTGCAGGCTGAAGCCCAGGCTGCTGCGGCCGCCGACGAGTTCCGCATGGAGCTGGTGGATCGCGCCATGAAGCTGGCTCAGGCTCGTCTTGCGAGCGAAGCCGGTGAGGCTGCCCGTCGTCGCTGGGTAGAGAACGGTATCAAGTCACTTCAGTCCGGCGCGGTCGCGCGGGCCTGATCTTTATTGCTCTGTCTGGACAGAGCCGGCGCCTGGTGCGACGCTCTGTCACTGCTCCCATTTGAATCCTACAGGACCCACCCGCTCGACAGGCGGAAGTGGAAACCCGGAGAACCCCCTCATGTCACAGGCGACCGTAGCCATCCCCTGGGCGCAGGCGCTACTCGACATCTCGGTCGCGAAGAATGAACTTCGCGTCGCCCGCGGATGGCTCGATGAGCTGGCCAGCCTCATGACCAACGCGCCGGATCTCCGGAGTGCGTTTGGTAACCCCACCGTGTCGGTCGCGGAGCGGAAGGGCATCCTTCAGGAGCTGGCGATCCGGCTCCACTGGTCCGTAACTTTCCGCAATTTCGTTTATCTTTTGAACGATCGCCGTCGGCTTGGCTACGTGCCCGCCATGGCGCGTGAGTTTCGTCGTCTGGCCGATCAGCACGAGGGCATTGTGCGCGCTACAGCACGCACAGCCGTTGCGCTGGACACCGTGCAGGTGGCGCTGTTGCGCAACGCATTGCAGAACCTCACGGGCCGCAAGGTCGAGGTGGAACAAGCAGTCGAACCAGGCCTCATCGGCGGCCTGCAGGTCCACATTGACGGTCGCGTGTACGACACGACCGTCCGCGCGCAGCTCGATGGGTTGCGTCAATCTATTCTGAAGGAACTTCGCTGACGCGCGACCCCGAAGGTACGCGCCAGACACCAGTTGAGGAGCTCATGGGTATCAACGTCGAAGAAATCAGCCGGATCATCCGCAAGCAGGTCGAAGACTACGACAACAAAGTCGAAATGTCAGAGACCGGCTCCGTTATCTCTGTCGGTGACGGTATCGCCCGCATCTATGGCCTCGAGAAGGCCATGGCCGGCGAGCTGCTGGAGTTCCCGTCGTCCTCCGGCGGCGAGTCCATCTACGGCATGGTGCTCAACCTCGAAGAAGACAACGTCGGCGCTGCGCTGCTGTCGAACGCCTCGACCATCCGTGAGGGCGACCCGGTTCGCCGCACCGGTCGCATCGTGGAAATCCCGGTGGGTCCGGCCATGGTCGGTCGCGTCGTGAACGCGCTCGGTCAGCCGATTGACGGCAAGGGCCCCATCAACAGCCCGCATAGCCGGCGCGTCGAAGTGAAGGCCCCGGGCATCATCAAGCGCAAGTCGGTGCACGAGCCCATGCAGACCGGCCTCAAGGCGATTGACGCCCTGGTGCCGATCGGCCGCGGTCAGCGCGAGCTGATCATCGGTGACCGTCAGACGGGCAAGACCGCCGTCGCCATCGACGCGATCATCAACCAGAAGAACGAGAACTCCAAAGACAAGCCCTGCTACTGCATCTACGTGGCTGTGGGCCAGAAGCAGTCCACGATCGCTCAGGTCGTCGAAAAGCTCCGTGAAAACGGCGCCATGGACTACACCGTGATCGTCGCCGCGACCGCTATCGAAGCCGCACCGCTGCAGTATCTGGCTCCCTACACCGGCGCTGCGATCGGCGAGTACTTCCGCGACAGCGGCCAGCACGCCCTGATTGTGTACGATGACCTCTCCAAGCAGGCCGTTGGCTATCGACAGCTCTCGCTGCTGCTTCGTCGTCCGCCCGGACGTGAAGCCTACCCGGGAGACGTCTTCTACATCCACAGCCGCCTGCTCGAGCGCGCATGCAAGATGTCCGACGAAGAAGGTGCGGGCTCCATGACGGCCCTGCCGATCATCGAGACCCAGGGCGGTGACGTCTCAGCCTACATCCCGACGAACGTGATCTCGATCACCGACGGTCAGATCTTCCTCGAGACCGACCTCTTCTACGCCGGTATCCGCCCCGCGATCAACGTGGGTATCTCGGTTTCGCGCGTCGGTGGTAACGCACAGATCGGCGCCATGAAGCAGGTCGCCGGCTCGCTGCGTACCGACCTCGCCCAGTACCGCGAAATGGCAGCGTTCGCGCAGTTTGCTTCCGACCTCGACGCCGCCACCCAGGCGCAGCTCGCTCGTGGCCAGCGCATGACGGAGCTTCTCAAGCAGAAGCAGTTCTCGCCCCTGCCGGTCGAGAAGCAAATCGTCATCATCTTCGCGGGCGGTAACGGCTACGTGGACTCGCTCCCTGTGGCATCGCTCGGCCGGTACGAAGCCGAACTGTTCGCATTCGTGGAGTCGAAGTACCCACAGCTCTTCACAGGTATCAAAGCCAAGAAGAAGCTCGACGACGAGCTCCGCGGTCTGCTGAAGAAGGCCCTCGACGAATTCAAGGGGCAGTTCAAGGCCTGATGCGGTGGTAACCGGCCGCCACGCCGGGTGAACCGATTCGTACCTCTTTGCTCGTAGAAGGCGCACATGGGCAGCCTGAAGCATATCCGCAGCCGAATAAAGTCGGTTGAAAACACGCAGAAGATCACCAAAGCCATGAAACTGGTCGCTGCCGCTCGTCTGCGGCGCGCTCAGGACGCGGCCACGGCAGCTCGCCCCTACGCCGCGAAGATGCGCGAAGTCATCGCATCGCTCGTGGCCGAGGTGGAACCTGATTCCAACCCCCTGTTCCAGAAGGCCGAGACGCCACGCACGCTGCTGCTGGTCCCGATGACCAGCGATCGCGGATTGTGCGGCGCATTCAACTCCAGCCTGCTGCGACGCGTTGAAAAGCTGCTGCGCGAACAGGGCGCTGCCTATCAGCAGATTCGCGTTGCGTCGGTCGGTCGGAAAGGGCGCACCTACTTCCGGCGCCGTGATGTGAACGCCGATGTCGACACCGCTTCGCTGGTGGTCGGCGCCAATCAGGCGTCCGCTGCCGCGTTCGCAAAGGAGCTCGTCCGACTGTTCTCCGAGACGGAAGTCGATGAGGTCTGGCTCGTGTACAACGAGTTCAAGAGCGCGCTCACACAGATCGTGACCGTTGAGCCATTGCTCCCTCTCTCGCCCGAATCGTTCGCGGTCGGTGATGCTTCGGCCGCTGCATCCGAAAATGTCGCGCCGGAACGTCTGTACGAACCCGGTCGCCAGCAGCTGCTCGACACCCTGTTGCCTCGCTACATCGAGAGCCAGATCCTGCGCTCACTCCTTGAATCGCAGGCGTCGGAAATGGGCGCTCGTATGACGGCCATGGACAACGCGTCGCGCAACGCAAAGGAGCTCATCGTCAAGCTCAAGCTCGATATGAACCGCGCGCGACAGTCCGCCATTACCACCGAACTTATGGAAATCACGGCCGGTGCTGAAGCCCTCAAGGGCTGAGCCCGCATCCCTACGGAGTCATCGTTATGAACCAGGTCGCAACCAAAAACGGTCGCATTCTGCAGGTCATCGGACCGGTCGTTGACGTCGCTTTCGACGGCACCGAACTTCCACAGATCCTCAGCGCGCTCAAGGTCACCAACCCTTCCATCTCGGCCGAACCCTGGAACCTCGTTCTGGAGGTCGCTTCGCACCTCGGCGAGAACGTCGTTCGCACCATCTCGATGGACGCCACTGACGGTCTCGTTCGTGGCATGGAAGTCATGAACACCGGCTCGCCCATCAGCATGCCGGTTGGACGTGAAGTGCTCGGTCGAATCCTCAACGTCGTGGGTGACCCCGTCGATGAGCTTCGCGTGTTTCGCATGAAGGACGGCTCGATGATGCGCGGGTTTGCAGCCGGCGAGACCGACACCGAAGTCGTCATCAAGCAGATGGACCCCAAGCACGTGCACAACCGTTCGGAAGTACGCGTGGCCAAGGCCAGCATCGCCGAGGAGCTCAAGACCGAAGCGACCCTGTTCAAGCCCATCCACCGCCCTGCACCTGATTTCAAGGACCTCGACACCAAGGCGTCGGTCTTCAATACCGGCATCAAGGTGATTGACCTCCTCGCCCCTTATGCCCGCGGCGGCAAAATCGGCCTCTTCGGCGGCGCCGGCGTCGGGAAAACCGTTCTCATTCAGGAGCTCATTCACAACGTCGCCATGAAGCACGGTGGTTATTCCGTATTCGCTGGTGTTGGTGAGCGTACGCGCGAAGGAAACGACCTCTTCTACGAGTTCCTGGAATCCAACATCATCGCGGCCAACGGAAACTGGGAAGAATCCAAGGTCGCTCTCATCTTCGGCCAGATGAACGAGCCGCCGGGAGCACGCGCGCGCGTCGCACTCTCTGCCCTGACCATCGCCGAACACTTCCGCGATGAAATGAACCAGGACGTGCTCCTGTTCGTCGACAACATCTTCCGCTTCACACAGGCGGGTTCCGAAGTGTCCGCGCTCCTTGGCCGTATCCCCTCCGCGGTGGGTTATCAGCCCACGCTGGCAACCGAAATGGGTGCGCTGCAGGAGCGCATCACCACAACCCAGAACGGCTCCATCACCTCGGTTCAGGCGGTCTACGTTCCCGCAGACGACCTTACCGACCCGGCGCCGGCCAACACCTTCGCGCACCTTGACGCGACCACGGTTCTCAACCGTAACATCGCCGCACAGGGCATCTACCCCGCCGTGGACCCGCTTGACTCGACCTCGCGCCTCCTCGAGCCGCAGGTCGTCGGTCAGAAGCACTACGACATCGCCCGGCGCGTGCAGGCGGTCCTTCAGCGCTACAAGGAGCTCCAGGACATCATCGCCATTCTCGGTATGGATGAGCTGTCCGAAGAAGACCGCACGACTGTCTTCCGCGCTCGCAAGATCGCCAAGTTCATGTCACAGCCCTTCTTCGTCGCCGAACAGTTCACCGGTAACCCCGGCAAGTACGTCGAGCTCGCCGACACCCTCGAAGGGTTCCGTCAGCTCGTCGATGGTGAAGTCGACCACCTGCCCGAGCAGGCGTTCATGTACGTCGGCAGCATCGACGAGGCCAAAGAAAAGGCCAAGTCCATGGCCAGCTAACTCGACGAGCGTACGCCTCCAGACCCACCGGTGCACACCATGGCCGATACCCTCCTCCTCGAAATCGTCACCCCCCAGCGCGCTGTCTTCAGTGAGCAGGTGCGAGAAGTGGCTCTACCCGGCGAGCTCGGCGAAATGGATGTCCTCCCCGGACACCTGCCGCTCATGACCCTCGTCCCCGGCGGTGAAGTCGTCGCCGTCACCGACTCCGGAAGCCGCCACTTCGCGGTTGACGGCGGCTTCGCTGAAATCCTCGGCGACAAGGTCACCCTCATCGTCCGCTCTTGCGAAGGAGCCAACGAAGTGGATGCCGAAAAAGCCCGCACCCACCTCGCCGAGCTCGAGGCTGTCGAAATTTCGCCCGAGACGCTCTCCAACGAGCAGCTCCGAGAGCACATCGAGGCGCTCGCGAAGACCCGCGCACGACTCAAGATCATCGCGCACGCAACCCGCTAGTCACTCAGCGGCGTTGCCGACCTGCCTCGTATCGCAGGTCACGCCAGCATATGAACAGACCTGCGAGGTGTGGCAGGTCACACCACACAGTGCGAAACCATGAACGTGACGATCCTCGTGCACGGTGCAACGCATTGCCAGATTCCACAAATTCGCTAGCGACACGGTACCCTGTTTCCATTGAGGACCGCCGTGACGCACGCTTCCTTGCCGCCGTTCGCCGTCTTTGTGAACCACGGCGTCTCTGTACGTTTCCTGCACGCCCTGCACGAACTCGGTTTGCGACCCTCGCTGGTAGTTACCCGTAACCCTGCCACAGCCGCCCCGGGATCGGGCATCGCGGGCAGGCTACGGGCTGCCACAATGACCTGTTTACAACCCGCGCTGCGCAGCCGCAGGCTGGAGAGTTTCATTCCGAATCGCGTCGAGCGCGTGTCCAATACCTGGGCGTTTGCGACCCGCAATGGTTGGCCCGTGCTTGACCATGGCACCCTGAAGAACCCGGCTTTTGCGGATTCCGTGCAGAAGTATGCCTGCAGGTACGCGTTTGTATTCGGCTTTTCGATACTTCCCGAGCAGCTGCTACGCACTTTTCCCGGCGGAGTATCCGGGTTTCACCCAACCTTGCTTCCCTACGCACGGGGCGCTGTACCCTCTGTATGGTCTGCCTTGCATGGACACCCATCCGCAGGTTTCACGATCTTCCGCCTCGACGCGGGCGTCGATACCGGAAACATCCTGCAACAGCACCCCGTACCCGCGAGCCCCCTCGACGACGCGCAGACGCACCTGGAACACGTCTCCGCCGTGGGCGCGCGCTGCATGGCGCAACATGCCCTACAGGTGTTGCTCAACGACAATCTGCCGCAGGGCGTTGCACAGACCCACCGCGATCCTGCACACCGTCGACCTTCACCAGCCGATTGTGCGCTCACACCCGGGCTCCCGTTGTCCGAGGTTCAACAACGGGTGAATGCCGGGCTTTGGTTCGGCGGTGCCCCGCTGCAATCCGAGGTCGGCACGCTACTGGTGGTTGCCATCCTCCACGACACTCCGCCGCCTGAAAATCCGGTGAAGCTTCCCGCGAGCGCCATGATCATCCAGTCGCTTCAAACCTCAGACGCAGGCCATGTCACCCTTGTCGGGCGCATTCAACCGTGACGCTCTCGCAACCAAAGACGCCGCCTTAGACTCCGTTCACAGACGTTCACCGTGGCGGAAGCCCTCTCGCCACCTGCCAATCAGCGCCAGCTTTCGCCTGTCATTCGTACGAATCACCGTTACAACGGTCCGATCGACCGAGGTCACCACCGCGACTCCTTCCACCCGATTCGGAATCTCGGCCCCCGCCTTGCGAGCCTGCCGAATATCCGACGCGCCCACATGATAGGCCACCCGATGCATGGGTTGAACGATCGGGGTCCCCCACAGCAGCGCAAACTCGATATGAGCGTCGGTCACACTTCGGTTCTGAGCGCGATGTCGCGCATGTGGACTATGACTTACCATGGTCACCTCAGGAGTGTGTGCGGCATTCACCTGATCTCTCTCGCGTACAGAACGTCCGCCGGGCTCGTTGCTGACACTTTACAGCAACAAAATGACAGCGTCGCCATCGAGTCCTTACACAACACCCATTGAAGGTTCCATCACGTCTGGTTATGGTGCCGACTCGAACAAAAACGCCCGAGGTTCGCATGAAATTGTGTCGCCCTGTCGCCCTGTCTGTGCTCATCGGGTCACTCTATGCCGCGACAGCCTGGGCAGACTCACCCTCGATGATCCCCGTTCAGGGCACACTCTACGACACAGCAGGCCGCCCCTACTCAGGCAGCCTCCCGGTAGCCTACACGATCTACGGCAACGAAGCAGGCACGGTCACGCTTTGGACAGACAGCGTCGTCACCTCCTTCACCGAGGGGCTTTTTACCACCTATCTGGGCGAAGACTCCCCCATCAACCTTGCGATCTTCCGTGACTACTCCGATGTCTGGGTGGGGGTTGCCATCGACGGGGAACCCGAGATTGGCCGGTTCCGCGTCGCCACCGCGCCATTCTCGGGCTATTCAGACTACTGCGGAGCCGCTGCCGTGCTGAGCGAGACCGGCTCGGCCGACATCGTCGAAGAGGCCCTGCTCGCCGCTGACGCGCGGTACGCCCCCATCGACCACATCACCCGCTGGGCCGACATCACCGGAGTACCCGCCGGATTTGCAGACGGCGTCGATAACACCGTCACCGAAGCCGAGGTCGACACCTTTGTCGCAAACAATGGTTACCAGCTCGCAACTGGCGCTTTCCCCTGGGACCAGCTCTCCGGGGTGCCCGCCGGGTTTGCCGACGGCGCCGATAACGACAGCTTCGCGGCGGTCACCTGCCCGCCAGACCAGACGCTTGTGCGAACCGCATTCAACTCGTGGTCGTGCCTTACCCCCGGCGACATCACCGCGGTGAACGCCGGCAACGGCCTCACCGGCGGAGGCAGCTCGGGTGACGTCACACTCAACGTCAACTTCGGCGGCACCGGAACTTCCACGCAGGTCGCGCGCGCCGACCACACCCACGCGACGCTGCTGCAACGCCGCGTCATTGTCACCGCCACCGGCACCACCGACACCCTGCACGAGTACTCCACCGTACCGTTCTACCTCAGCATCGATACCAGCTATGCCGGCCGCACCATCCAGATTCCCCACGACATTATCGTGGATTATTGCGCCGACCCCGAAGGTTGCCGCGTAAATGTTGGCATGACGCGCTGGGACAGCACCACGGAAACCGCGCTCGCCAGCCGCACATTTCAGTTCTTTTACTCGACGATAAACGGAAGGTGGCGTTCTGACCTCGACACCACCGGCACCGACGGCTCGAGCGGTACACAGCACGTGTTCAACGGATTCAACACCTGTTACTTCACCGACATGACCTATGTAGCGTTTACAGAGGTCAGTGATACCCCAAACAGTATGAACCTGTTGATGTGGAATGGTTATGGCGGCACCTCGCGCACCTGCTCCATTACCATCTGGGATTAATTCCAGGGTTATTGCAGGGTAACCACAATATTTTCAGGGCGGCGGTACACCGGCATTCGCGTGACTCTCCGTTTGCGCGTTTGCATGGAGAAGTCACTGAGCTCCAACGCCGCGCACACGTTGAACTTCAGCGGCAATACCCGCCACCCACCAGCCCCGACGATTGCCCCTCTTCTGACGTCTCCGTAAACTCGTCGTCGGTCACGGGTGCATCACCCGACCAGAAGCAAACGTCCGACGCCTCAATCACCGAACCATCTGCGTTCAGCGGATATACCCACAGGCGATCCGACCAGGACAGTGAACCACGGTCGACCACCAGTCGCTGCATAGGGGACATATCGCCCGCGGGATTGATGGTGCGATGATGCTCGGCAAAAGCATCCACCAGAGAATCGGTCAGCTCGCCAGCCGTCATCATACCATCGGCCGGACGGGTATCTGCTGCGCGTAAAACCGCCTCTCGCAATGCCCAGGAAAGATATCCTCCCGCGCCCAGTGAGTCGGCAGTGTCCGACAAAACATCCTCGTCAGACGAAAACAGCCCCAGGCGACCCGGCTGGGTCATGATGTCGCGCGCAAATCCACCGCTCTGGCATGCATCAATGCCGACCAGCGTGGTATTGGCGCCAATGGGATCGAGCAATTCAGCGAAATCATCATCCGTCATCTGCTCGTCAATCAGCACCAGCGTCTCATCGGTGCCGTCCAGCTCCACATCACCATCCGGTGTTTCGTCGGTCTGAATTCCACCATGTCCCGAATAAAAAATAATCACCAGATCGTCTGGCCCAGATTCCCGGGCAAGACGCGCCATGGCTTCCTCGACAGCGTCGCGGGTGGCGCTCTTGTTGGTCAGCACAATCGCATCGGCCGGATCGATCAGGCCGCGCGCATCCAGTGATCGCATCAGATATTCAGCGTCATCGGCACATCCAAACAGCGGGCCATCCGGGTAATCGGTAATGCCAATAAATAGCCCCCGAATACGACCGCGGCCCTGCGTACCAGCATAGCCCTCTGCCGGAATCTCGCGCCCCGGGGCCAGCCGCACAGGTGGTAGCACCTGACGCGTCAGCTCCCAGCCACCCAGCGGACCACCATCGTAGGCCCGAATGATCATCTCATACCATCCGGCTACGGGTGCCACGAAATCGAGCATCGAATCCGTTGCCTGACCCGTACCGTCAGCACCGGGATCGTTTGCATCATCGTTGAACCACACCAGGCCTTCCGGCGACACCACCTCCAGTGTGGTATCAAACTCGGACGACGTCAGATGCAGCTGCATCGACTCGCCCGCCTGCATCTCCATCCAGTACACCTGTGCCGAAGTTTCGCTGCCTGCCATGCGAAGCTCTACATCCTCTGCGCTCAGAATCTGGCCTCCCTGACCGGGTACAGGATGCTCTGTCAGCAGCTGCCAGTGGCCCTGTTCACGCGCCGCATACGACGTAATTTCGACGGCGACCTCCTGCGCTTCTGACACCTGAATCCGCACGCGCGAGTTGGTTGATCCATCCCCGGCGTCATCGTTGTAAATCTCGCGACCAGAGGCCAGTCGCACCCGCATGGCCGTGTCAAAATCCTCGGAGAATAGCGAAAATTGATAGATGCCTGGCTCATTCACCTGCAGCGTCAACGTCTCCACATAGTGTCCTTCGCGCAGCTCGACCCCTTCGCCCAGAAAACCATCTTCTTTCTCACTCTGTATAGCCGTCGTGGTCCGCGCATCCTGTGCCAAAGCCGCGAGCGCAGGCGCTCCACCAACCGAATCATGCAAGGTCGGCGCAGAAGGCTGCGTGCCAGCAGACGCAACATCGGCCACCAGCAGGGGTGACTCCGGAGCCGCCACGCTGCCGCCACATGCCATAAGAGCGAAGCCGATCGGTACCGAAAATACTTGCCGCATCATGCATCTACACGGGTTCACTGAAGTCAGTCCTTCGTCATTCGGACACCTGCCACGTGCGCGAGTCTATCCGAATCGCCCGCCATTCCCTATCGGTTTTTCAGGGCGTGCAACAAACGCAACGAGCTCGCGGAAACCCTATCGGGGCTCGTGCTCATCACTCGGCTCCGTCATCATGGATCTCGCGCTCTCAGCCAGAGCGAGTTCATATTCGCTGCGCCGAATCTGAAGCGCCTCAGAGGCCATACGAACGATCAGCACACCCAGCAGCAGACCGGCCGGCCCCAACAACAGTAACCCGCCCAACATCGAAACAAACACCAGATGCATGGGCAGCTTCAGCGAGCCATAACGCGCGAGCATGGGCCGAAGAAAATTATCCAGCGTGCCAATAATAAACAGACCCACCAGAACCACCACGACCGCAGCCTGTGTACGACCGTTCAGCGCAAGCCCGGCCGCAACCGGCGCCCACACAAATGCTGTACCGACCCCGGGGATGGTGGCCCCCAGAAACGTCAATAATCCCAGCACCAGCGCCCGCGAAACGCCAACGGCCGAAAACAGAATGGTGGCTACCGTCGCCTGCGCCAGCGCTGCACCACCAAATCCCAGCACCAGACCTTTTCCCGTCTCCACAAACGCCGCCGCGTATCGTTGCAAATGATGCCGAGGAATCGGACTGTTATGCAGCAGCCACTGCCAGGCACCCGGCCCCTCGGTCAGCACCGCGTACAGCACGACCATAAAGACCAGAATATCCAGCAACGCCCGAATCGCTGCACCAGCCAGAAACTGTACCGCACCCCACGCACGCGCGCTGTACTGCGCCAGTAACTCCAGCGGATTGCCGAACAGCTCGTTCAGGCTGCCCGGAAACCCCGGTGATCCGTCGAGCGAGGGGGGAATAGAAGCCACGTCTTCGGCACCGCTGCCCGACGCAACGAGCAGAGAAGACAGCGTGTCGGGCGCGGGAGCTCCGGTGGGCGAGACCTCGGTCGCAACAGGCCCATCCAACACGGGAGGCAGGAGCTCAGGCATACGAGATACCGCTGCAGAACCCTCACCCTGCGAGGAGACCTCCACAGAAGTGTTATCTGAACCCGCCGGCGACCCGCCATTTTCGGCCGGCGTACCCACGTTCGCCAGAATCTCTCTGATTTCCGGCGTCTCGGCCATTCGCTGAACAAACAACCACGCATCTGTCGCTACAGAGAACAGCAACGCCACGATCGGAATCGCCACCAACACCATAGCGACCATCAGCAGTGTCGCCGCAAGCCCCGCACGACCGCGCAACCAACGCGTCACGTGCGGCATTACCTGAAGCCCTGCCACTCCAAGCCACAGCGCCAAAAGAAGGCTCGGCCAGAACGGCGAAAATATCCACACCGTCGCCAGCACCAGCCCCATGACGAGCCACGTCGATGGAATACGCACCTGATTCATGACGACACCTCGCGCTGAATCGCCCTGACCAGGCGATCAACAGCAGGCGGATACTGCTGCAAAAACAATGACGGTTCGACCGCCTCCAACTCACCCAGAACAGCGCGACCCGCATCGTCCCGGAGCACATCCACCCGAGCGTAAAGAAGTTTTTCAGGAATCTGGGACAACACCTGCCGCGCCAGCTCCAGCTCATCAGCCTCCGCACCATGGGGTCCTGTGACAGACTCCGATTGTCCGGCAAATCGCGGATATTTGATCACCGCGTGGGTGAACTCACCATCCACATGCACCAGACTCTTTTCGCCCCGCGTATAAACCGAAGAAAGAAAAGGTTGTACCAGTACATCGCCCCGTTCAGCGAGGCGGCAGAGGGTTTGAACTGCATTCTCGCCGTTCGCCTGCCGCTGAGTTGCGCCCTGCGAAAAACGCCACGTCTCCCACGAACCCGCCGATACCGCAGGCTTGATCACAAAGTCCTGCCATCCCGTGGCATCCAGCAACGCCCCTGGATGACTCACCCCTCCCCGTTCCACCAGCAACGTGGGCACAACAGGCACGCCCTGCGAAGCCAGCTGAACCAGATAGGACTTGTGGGCGTTCTCGCGAACGACCGATACCGGGTTCAGCAGTCTCGACACCTTCGAAACGTGGTCAGCCCACGCCAGAAACTCTTGCAAATAATGGTGATATCCCCACGTGGACCGAATGACCGTCAGGGGAGCCCGATCCCATCGTACGCCGCTATCGTTCCATGCAGCCAGCCGGGCACGGATACCTGCTGCGGCCAGCGCACCCATAAACAGGGATTCGTCCGCGTCCGGTTCAGAGATGGGAGACTGAGTGGCAATCAGGACATCAAGCTCGTACATGACCACAACGGGGTATCAGAGGCAGGAAGGTAGAATGGCTCTAACAGTAGCTCCCCATGGCCGCAACGCTTCACCTCGTTCCCGATAACTCAGCGCGACCTTTCACCTCGCACGTTTCCAGCATTCTCGTGTACCCGTGTAGCAGCTCCTGACCGGTCCCTTTGCGGCGGCACCATTCGCCCTTTCATGCCGGGAAAATGGCGTTTAGCCGCGCACGTGTTTCATCATCCAGACGCACGCCATCGGCCACGATATTCTCGGCCACCTGCGCCACCCCGGTCGCACCCGTAATTACGCTGGTAATTCCGGGCTGGTGCAGAATCCACGCCAGCGCCAACTGGCCAGCCGTAATTCCATACTCGCGCGCGATCATCGACAGCTGCCTCACCCGTTCGATATTTTCAGGAGTTAATTCACGCTCCAGCCAGCTGGTTTCAGCGCCGCGTGAACCTGCGGGGATCCCATCGTTGTATTTGCCCGTGAGCAGTCCCTGCGCCAGAGGCGACCACACCACCAGACCCATGCCCAGGTCCTGGCAGGCGGGTGCAATCGAGGCCTCAATATGTCGATCCAGCAGGTTATAACGCGGTTGCTCGACAACCGGGCCATAACCGTGGTGCGTGCGACTCAGCGTCGTGCCAGCCCGCAGCTGATCGGCCTCCCAGACGCTGGTACCCCAGTACAGCACCTTGCCTTGCTGCACCAGGTCCTCCATGGCGCGAACCGTCTCGTCCAGCGCGACTTCGGGGTCAAACCGATGGCAGAAATAAATATCCAGATACTCTGTATGCAGGCGCTTCAGCGACGCATGGCAGCTCTCCATGATGTGCTTGCGCGATAATCCTCGATCGTTCGGGCCAGTGCCGGTTGGCCAGAAAACCTTCGAGGAAATCACGAGATCACTTCGCCGACCAGCTCCCGACGTATAATCATCCAGAAAATCGCCCATCACTCGCTCGGAGTTTCCCCGGCTATAAATGTCGGCGAGATCAATAAAATTAATGCCCTGTTCTATGGCTGCGCGCAGAATGGCATGTGAATGGTCAGCTTCCACCGAACCGCCATAGGTCAGCCAGCCACCCAGAGACACGGAAGATACTTTCAGACCGGTTCGACCAACATTGCGATACTGCATGGGCTTCTGTGGGGATGAAGGGTGAGGGGGACCAATGGATCGGATAAAGCGAACGGGTGCCCTTGCATCCGTGCGCCTGGCTACAACTCACGTTGTCGTGCGTTTATGCCACCACGTAAGGCGAGTCCAGACTCACCTTGCAATACCGGTTTGTGCACATGGCGCGCGGTGCCCGTTGGGTTCAGCACACGGCTGTCAGGGCGTGTGCAAGATAAACAAGCTGCTCCAGCGAATTGTACCGCTGCACGGCGTAGCGGACGAGTCGCCGAGGGTGTCTGGGCCACGGTATGATCGGGATTTGAATACCGAACTCCCGCTTGAGTTGTAGCTGAAGCTGGCTCAGATACAGCGGATGGTCAGATGGCTCGCCCGGATCATCGGGCAGTGGAAACGCAGCCAGTGTACCGATCATGCTGTCCGGTGCGGGCATGTCGATATTCAGCGCCTGCGCCAGAATATGCCGCCCCTGCAACGCGCGCTCCCGGATGATGCGCATGTGCTCTGCGATGCCGCCCGCCTGCAGCGATCCAAGAAATTGCAGGGCGTCAGGAATCACGAGAAACGGTGTCGGATCCATAGTGCCCGTCCAGTCGAACTCGATGCGAAACCTGGATCGGTCTGTGCGCACTGCGTTCGCGCCGTGGCTAATGACCAGCGGCCGGAAATTCGCCTGCAAATCCCGTCGGACATGCAGGAAGGCCGAGCCTTTGGGTGTGCAAAGCCACTTGTGACAATTTCCAGTGTAATAGGACGCACCCAGCTCGTTCAGGTTCAATGGCACCATGCCGGGTGCATGCGCCCCATCGACAAGCACGGCAATCCCACGGGATTCCAGCAATGGCACCAGAGTCTCTATGGGCAATACCACACCGGTAGGGCTGGTCACATGATCGAGCAGAAACAGACGTGTGCGCGGCGTCACCGCGGCCATCACCGCATTGACCACCTGCTGCGGTTCCTGCAACGGAAATGGTACATTCGCGCATGTCACCACTGCGCCATAACGCTCCGCAGTAAAACGCAGCGCATTATTGCAGGCATTATAGGCCTGACTGGTCGTCAACAACTCATCGCCAGCCTGAAATCGCAGGTTCGCCAGTACCGTATTCACGCCGGTCGTTGCGTTCGGAATCAACGCCAGATCGTCTGCGTGTGCACCCACAAACGCACCCAGCACCGCGCGCACCCGATCGAGCGCGGGCTCTACTTCATGCAGTACAAACTCGACCGGGTCGCGCTCCATACGCTCCTGCCACCATCGCTGCGCCGCGAGCACACGCACCGGCGTCGCACCAAACGAACCATGGTTCAGAAACACCGTGCCCTCATCCAGCCCCCAGTGCACGCTCTCGGGAGCTGGCGCAGGGCGGGCCATCGAAGACTGTGCAACAGACGTCACTTCGGATCGGGCAGTCATGGCAGGGTCCAGGGCGGCAGCGGAGTCGCGCAGTTGATGTATCACGCACGGCGCGTGGCGTGAACATCGTTACTCCGCCAACCGCAGCTCGACCTGCCGGGCCTGTTCGACCAGCCGTTCACGGAACTCGCCGGTGGTAATCTCAGCGAGCAGGGTGTCGTACAGGGTCCGGGCCTCGGTCAGATAGCCGGTGCGACGCAGCAGGTCGGCTTCCAGGGCGCGGAAGTACAGTACTTCGGTGCGTTCACCGGTGGCGCAACGCTGCGCCACTTCAACAACGAATTGCACTTCGGGCTGATAGAACACCGAGGAGCGGCGCGCGAGCGCCGGTATGGCTTCGTTGAAATACGCGCGGCACTGTTCGCCGCTGAGGGTTTCCGCCTCGAGCAGCTCAAACGTCCAGGGCTCCAGAATGCCGGGCAGCCCATCGGCGTGGCCGGCCATTTCGCGCCAGCGATCGGCCGTGTCGTCAGCCTCGACCATGGCGTGACGCAGAGAGGTCAGAATCAGTGACGCAAACGGAGACTCGTTATCCACGAAGAAGGTGAGCATGTCGTCCACGGCAGGAGATTCCGGCAGCTGCCCCAGAAGAAGCCGCGTCGGACCGGGTCGCAGCCGTTCATCGAGCGCGGTCAGGCCTGTGGCCCGGGCGCCCGTATATTGCGTGCGCGGAGCCCGATATTCGAGCAACGGTTGTGCATCGGTCGTGAACGGAGGCGTCGCACCATCAAACTCCTGCCGAAATCCAGTCGCGGACATGACCTGTAACGCCAGAAATCGATCCAGCGAATTTACCCGCAAATCCTCGCGCTCATGCGCGTCCATCTGAGCCGCCACGTCGGGCTCAGCCAGATAGTGCGACAGAGCCTGCAGGTCTGGGTTCAGCGGTTCCATCGAACCTATCAGCACCATATCGACCGCCTGTGGCCACCACATGGTCACGTGCGGATAAACCGAGGCAAACGTCTGCAACACAATGTCAATCTGCTCGTCGTCCATGGCATATACATGCATCCACTGCGTCATGATGCCATTCGGTGCCAGCCGATCCCGCGTCATCTCAAAGAATTCCCGACTGAACAACGCGCCATTTCCCGCCACCCACGGGTTACTGGGCTGATTGATGATGATATCCCAACGCCGGTCATCGCGTTGCAACCACTCCCGCGCATCGGCGAGCTGTACCTCCACGTTGGGTAATGAAGAATAATTGCCATTTACGTGGTCAAAATATCGGCTTGCGCCCAGTACCCCTTCACTCAACTCGGCGGTAACCACCTGTGTATCATCGTGCAAAGCGGCTGATCCAACCGTTACACCTGAACCAACGCCCACAACAAATACCTGGCGGGGCCCTGGATCATACGCCGCCCTGTGAAGCAGCAGGGGAATATGCGCGACCAGCTGTTGGGTGGCCAGATCAGGCGTGTCAGATGCATCTGTTTTCCCGTTCACCTTCAGAAAACGTTCCCCCAGGTGGTTTTCGATCACCACCACGGAATCCACTGCGCCATCCAGTTCGTAGAGTACATTGACCAACGATTTCTGCGCCCGAAACTCTGCAAAAGTGGATCCATTCGGGAGTGTCCAGCGACGAAAACCGCCGGCGTGCATGGCCGCGCCGTTCCAGTCCGGTGTAAGCGCCATTAATACCAGCAACAGCAATGAAATGCCGGCCGGAAATGCCATATTTCGAACGCCTGCGTGTCTCGCACGCAGCTGATCCAGCTCATCGTCGGCGGTGGTTGGTCGCGCAGCTACTGGCACAGAGTTCCAGAGCAACGCGGCATTGGCGGCCAGTAGCAACACAGCGCCCAGCATGAGCGTGCCCTGCAACCCCAGCACAGGCAGGGCAACAAAACTGGTAAGGAATGGAGCCAGCACGGTGCCGAGCGTATTGGCTGCGAACACCGTTCCCACGGGGCCGGCGATTCGGTCTCTCTGTTGCGCATAGGCATGCGCCAGGGCCGGTAGCGTAACACCGGCCGTCAGCGTAAAGGGCAACATCCACGCAAAGCCAAGTAGCGTCTGCAGTCCCAGATAGACAGGGTACACGTCATCGCGACGCTCGAGCAGCTGCGCCAGTCGAAACTGCACAAAGGGCAACCACTCATACAGTGGCAGCGCGATAACAATGCACGCAGCACCCAATAGAATGGAACGCCCGGCGATCCTCGTCGCATCAACTCCTGGCTTCAGCCAGCGCGTTGCCAACAGACCACCCAGCGCAATGCCGCCAATAAAGGCGGTCAGCATAAGCGAAAAGGCCTGCGTTGAGCTGCCAAACACCATCGCAAACGTGCGTGTCCACGCGACCTCAATCAGCAACGCCGCCGCACCGGTACTGAACGCAACGGCCGGAAACAGCCACGCCCGCGATACGCCCGTGGTGGGCTCAGGCGAACGCACCTGGGTCTCTACCGCCCTGCCAGCGTCATCCGTGGACGGCACGACCGTGTTCGAGTCAGCTCCCGGTTCCGGCACCTGTATGGCGGAGCTCTGCACAGACGCTGCCGTCGCTGGCCAGAGACGGTCAGGGGAAGCCGAGGGCAGCGACCGCGCCCAAACGAATGACAACCCGATGCCGCAGGCACCCACCGCCAGATTGACAGCCCCCGTGGCGTACAACGTCGGCAGGGCGCCCCAGACCGGCACAAGCCAAAGATTGGCGAACAGCGCACCGAACGCGGCACCGATGCTATTCAGGAAGTACAGCCGCCCCACGCCGCTTCCAACCTGCGGCGCTGAGGCAATGAGAGCTCTTGCCAGGGCAGGAAGGGTCGCCCCCATGAGCGCAGTCGGCAACAACAGCGCCAGTGCTGCAAAGCCTACTTTTAGTGCAAACAGGTTCTGCTCTGGACCGAACGCCCCGGCGAACCGGGCATAGACGGGCTCGAGCGCGAGCAACAGGTGGCCACTGAGCAACCCGTACAGCCCGATCAGGACCTCGAGCACGCCATACAGCAGCAGCGCGGCACGCGGGCGTCGATCCATGGACGGTCCGGCGATCGCATGACCGAGCGCAAGGCCGAGAAACCACGTTGAGAGAACCGTGATCTGGGCGAGCGAGCTGGCGCCAAAGAGGGTGCCAAGGCTGCGCGCCCACACCACTTCGTAAATCAGGGCGGTAGTCCCACTGACGACGAAGAGCAGGGCGGCGAGGGTTTTCACGGGTCGGTGTCGAAATCGATGACGCCCTGCTCGAAGAGGGTTTGCAGGATTCGTCCGGTGTCTGCGGGGGGCAGGCCACATACGTCAAGGATATCGGCGAAGCTGGTGTGCCCATCGATATTGCCGAGCACGAACGCCTCGCGCGCACCCGGCTGATGCCGTGCGTTGGGAGCGAGGCGGGGAGCCCGCTCCAGAAAGTCGTGTATCCGAAGCGGGGCGCTGGCGGCCGTATAGCCTGGCTTATGGGCCTGAAGCGGAGGTCGCTGTGCACGCGCAACGACGTCATCGTTCGTCAGCTCATCCTGATGCTGTCTCTGGCGGTAATCGTAACCGCCGGCACCCATCGCATCAGGCGTCAGTGACACCGAATCACCATCCGGAAATGCGCTGTAGGGGTCATCGATGGTCAACGACAGAACTCTGGGCTCGTCCAACCCGGAAGCAGGCTGTGGTTCTGACGTCGCCGGCACCAACGGTTCCAGCGCCGATGACGGCGATGCTGGGAGCGCTTCCGGCCTGTTATACCGGTGGTGGTCCGGCTGATCGTCGGGATGAGCGGGTTCGAGAATGAACGACGGGGCGCGGTCTGGCGGCGACGCCAGCGGCAAGTCGAGCTCAGCGGCCTGTTCAAGCGCTCCGAGCAAGTCATTGAGATCATCCAGACCCTGCGCGTCCAGGAAAGAATCACCCGGCATGGTTGCAGAGACACCGGACGCAGTGCCTGACGGCGAATAACGGCCGACAATGGTGGCCGAGACACGCGCCACGCGTTGTGAGGCGCTCAGGAACCCGGACTCGCTTGCACCGGACGTCTCCTGGTCAACGCTCTCCACGGCTGCAGACGGGGTGTTCGAAGCGGTCGCTGGCGACAATTCAGCCCAATGAGCCCCCGATTCGGTGTACGCCATACCCGTTGGCTCGCTCTGTGAAGCCGTTGCCGCTGCGGGTGTGGCGTCGCCATTGTCGAGAAGGAACGATGCGGCACCTCCATGCGGGGGAGCGAGCATCGTCACGTGCGACAAGCCGTGCGTCTGCGTGTCGTGCACAGCGATGGCGCTGGCGGGAGTCCGGGTAAGGGTGCGTCGTTGACGCGCTTCCACCACCCCAGACGACGTTGGTTCGACTGCCCCTTCGTTGACGGCGACGTGGACAGCGGTGGCGCGAGCATCTTCGATCTCGCGTTCCAGCGTCGTGAGCTTGACGCTGGCATGCGCCAGCTGCGTATCCAGCTCGGTGCGAAGCGTCCGCAAGGAGCGCACTTCACGCGAAGCCTCCTGCAATACCCGCACCTCACTCTCGAGCGCGACGGCCTTGCTGCGCAGGGTACGAATCTGAGCCTCGGCATCGCGATACAGTTGAAGTGCGTCGTCGCGCTCCAGACGGGTCGCATCGAGGATCGACTCGATCGACGCGGCGCGCCGTTGCAGCACATCGTATTCTGCCTGCAGCGCTGCCAGCTGGTCGGAAGCCATCGAGCGGGCGACCTCACCGGAGCCAGCCGCCGCTTCCAGCGACCGGCGTACGTTATCGACGCCATGAAACGCCGCTTCCAGCTGTGCGTATTCCTCATTCAGCTGTTCATAGTGTTCACGCAGCTGGGTAACGACAGCTCTGGACTCCTCGTAAAGCCTCGATTTCTCTTCGTTTTCACGACTCAATTCCACCTGCAGGCGGCGCATACTTTCAAGCTCGGCGTTGAGCTCCTGAATCTCCGTCGCCAGCTCCTGATGGAGCAGTTGTGCGGCTTCGCGTTCATCGGCGTGCGCCTGCACCTGCCGGTTCTGTTCCGCCAGCTGCTCAAGTAGCCGCTGTTGCTCTGCCAACGACGAATGCCGCAGCTCATCGAGCGACCGTTGCAGGGCGGCAGACTTCTCCAGCGTGCGCGTCATCTCTTCGTTTGCCTGTACCAGCGTGGCGATGTGCTCGCGCGCGTCGGCCTGATGTTCATCTCGAATTGCAGTCAGCTGCGCTTCGAGGGTCGTCCGTAACGCCTGTGCCACAACCAGCTGCTCACGCAGCTCTGAAACCTCTGCTCTCGATTGCTGCTGCTGTTCCCGTTCGAGCGCCAGCTCCTGTTCACGTTGCGCCAGCTCATTCCGCAATTGCTGGTTCTCGAGACGGGCTCCTGCGAGCTCGTTGCGTGAGCGCTCATGCTCCCGTTCGCTGGTGCCCAGAAGCTCCTTTAGTCGCTGCAGCGATTCCTGTTCCACTGTGGAAGCGCCCGCCCAGGCTACCGCGGTTGTCTCGGTGCTGTAGCGCCGTCCAGGGCCAGCGTCTGGCACAGCAGCCAGATTCACGCCCGTTGAACGGTGCGCGGTGCGCGAGCGCGCCCGCGCCAGGACGGTGTTCAGGTCTGAAACCAGTCGGGCTGCCCTGACATTATCGGGGTCATGCGTTAGCACTTCGTTCCAGCACTCGAGCGCCCGCGGGTAGTCACCCGACTCAAGCGCAGACAGGCCAGACTCAAGGAGCTGCTGAACGTGTTGTTCTACCGATGGTGATTCCATATTTGCTGCCCGATGGAGTCGATGCCCGATGGTACAGAAAAACAAGCTCCTGCCGGTGTCATCACATCAGGCGCGCGGCTCGCTTTCTGGTTTGCGTCGTGTGGGCAACGTACGCTCTTCGCCGGGTGCGTCAACCTTCGCGCACCATCCCCCACCACCTTCCTACTCTCGCGGCGGTGGGCACGCCCCGTGCCGACGAAACACTTTTTTGCCCATTCGTGCATTTTTCACGCAACGCCTGCTACCAGTCGACGACATACACGGTGTAGGGTCCTATGCACTCTGCGCATTCACCTTTTCCCGGGATGTTCACCGGGGATTTTCACGGAGTTTCAGACATGGCATCACTCAACCGAATCATGCTCATCGGCAATCTGGGGCGCGACCCCGAAGCCAAAAATGTAGGCGACAAGACCGTCTGCGAATTCTCGCTCGCTACCACCGAGCGCTGGCGCGACGCGAGCGGCGAGCTCAAGGAGCAGACCGACTGGCACCGCATCGTCATCTGGGGACGGCAGGCCGAGAACGCAGCCAAGTTCCTCAAGAAGGGCTCCATGGTCTACGTCGAAGGCTCGATTCGCTATCGCGACTGGACCGACAAGGACGGCAACAAGCGCACCACCGCTGAAGTTCAGGCCCAGCAGATCACCTTCCTGGACCGCGCTGGTGGAGGCGGCGGTGGCCGCGATGACGGCGACGGGTATGGCGGCGGCGGGGGTAACCGCGGCGGTGGCGGCGGTGGTGGCTACGGCGGCGGCGGCAATCGCGGCGGTGGCGGCGGTGGCGGCGGTGGCGGCGGACGTGGCCCCGGCCCTGGCCCCGCAGACAACGGTGGTGATGACGGCTTCATCGACGACGCCATCCCGTTTTAAGGCCCACCGAACGGCGGTTGCTCTGCACGTGGTGCCGGGCAGCCCGCCAAAGAAGCCTGAACGCACAAAACGAACAACGGCCGCTCCCGAAAACGGGGCGGCCGTTGCTCAAACTTCTCGCACGGCGAGATCGCTCACGCAGTCAGCGGCGGGGTCGCTGGGGCCCGTCCTTACTTCGACGCCTTGATCTTCGACGTCAGATCAGGAACGGCAGCGAAGGCATCGGCAACCAGACCGTAGTCGGCCACCTGGAAGATCGGCTCTTCACCGTTCTTGTTGATGGCGACGATGGTCTTGGAGCCCTTCATGCCGGCAAGGTGCTGAATGGCACCCGAGATCGCGACCGCGATGTACAGGTTAGGCGCGACAATCTTACCCGTCTGACCCACCTGCCAGTCATTTGGCGCGTAACCCGAGTCAACGGCTGCGCGAGAGGCACCTACCGCACCGCCCAGCGTGTCGGCCAGATCTTCGATAATCCCGAAGGCCTCGGCCGACTTCAGACCGCGGCCGCCCGATACAACCACCGATGCGTCCGTCAGCGCCGGACGATCGCTCTTCACCTGCTCGAAGCTCACAAACTCGGCTGCGCCAGACTTCGAAGCACCGCCTGTGCGCTTCTCAACCTTTCCGCCAGCCGTGGCCGGAGCCGCCTCGAAGTTGGTGGTACGAACCGTCACCACGGTCACGTCGGCCGAGCTCGCCACGCGCTCAATCAGGTTACCCGCCCAGATGGGACGCTTGTAGGCCGGCGCGCCGTCGTGCTCAAACACCGCGATGACGTCCGAAACAAAACCGGCGTCCAGACGTGCCGCGGCGCGAGGCAGGTAATCCTTACCCGTCGTGGTCGATGCGCCCGCGACAATCACCGCGCCCACTTCCTTCGCCACAGCGGCGACAGCCGGCGCGTAGGCTTCGGCCAGGTAGTTCGCATACGCGGAATCGTCGATATAGATCACGCGATCCACGTACTTCGCGAACGTCTCAGCGACGCCGTCTGCACCACTGCCAAGCACGAGACCCACAACGGTCGAGCCCGAAATCGCAGCGGCGGCCTTCGCAAAACCCACCGTCGGGAGGGTTGCGTTCTTCAGAACACCTTCGAGGTGATCAGCAACAACAAGGATGGTTGACATTAGCACTCCTGAGTCAGGCCCGGTTCACGTTTGTACGGCCAGGCTCGAATTTCAAAGGAAAGATTCAGGACGAAACAACTGCCCAATCAGATGACCTTGGCCTCGCTCTTCAGCTTGTTGAACAGCGTGTCCACGTCGGCCACGAACTCTCCCGCCTTGCGTGCCGGGGGCAGCTCGTAACCCAGCGTCGTCACCTTCTGCTCAATGTCGGCGTCCAGATCGGAAGCGTCGATGGTGTCGAGCGGCTTCTTCTTGGCCTTCATGATGCCCGGAAGCGTCGCGTAACGGGGCTCGTTCAGACGAAGGTCGGCCGTCACGATCGCGGGCAGCGACACCTTCACCGACGCCGTTCCGCCGTCGACTTCGCGACCCACCACCGCGCTGTTGCCTTCGATGTCCAGCTTGTACGCGAACGTCGCCTGGCCCCAACCCAACAGCTCGGCCAGCATCTGGCCGACCGTGTTGCCCTCGGTGTCCACGGACAGCTTGCCCATGATCACCACCTGAGGGGCTTCCTTCTTGATCACCTCGGCCAGAAGACGTGCCACACCCAGCATGTCGAGACCTTCATACGGGTCATCAACCTTCACCAGAATGCCGCGATCAGCTCCCATCGCCAGCGCCGTACGGATCTCCTTCTCGGCGTCGCTACTACCTACGCAGAGCACGACCACTTCCGAAGCCACGCCCTTCTCTTTCAGGCGAACCGCTTCCTCGATGCCGTACTCGTCGAACGGGTTCAGCTTGTAATCCACATTCCCGGTGTCCAGCGCGCCGGATGCGGTGAGCTTTGCCTTCACGTCGGGATCAATGATGCGCTTGACCGTGCAGAGTACCTTCATTTGTCCTCCTCGTGCCCCGAGGTCGGGGCGTTGTGTGCTGTCGACCCGGATGCCGGCTCCGTCCCAACGACGACGGCAGCCTCAGCTGCAACCACCGCCCTGCCTGCACCAGCTCCGGGTGACTTTTCAATGCCACGCAGAAAAATATCCGCCAGATCATCGGCGGCGCGCGCCAGATTCACTGGCTTGCGACGCGATGCCAGCGTCAGACTCAACAGAATCTCGTCCAGCGATCCAAAGATAGCGCGCACGATATTGCGGGGGTCCAGCCGCTCATCA
>Ga0169931_10003309_pt1 | contig 25615 bp, 18 predicted proteins | sample Kivu_15m_20L_FD_129675 | JGI IMG/M metagenome (GOLD analysis project Ga0169931, IMG submission 129675) | Freshwater microbial communities from Lake Kivu, Western Province, Rwanda to study Microbial Dark Matter (Phase II) - Kivu_15m_20L... | ecosystem: Environmental > Aquatic > Freshwater > Lake...
TTCACGCCGAGGCCCCGCAGCAAGGTGAGCAACTGAAAGGCCTTGGTGGTGGGCAGGAGTTCGCGTCCCTCCCGAAAGAGATAGTTCTCCTGGATCAGGCCTTCGATGATCGCGGCACGGGTGGCGGGGGTGCCAAGACCCTTGCCCGCCATGGCCTCGCGCCAGTCCTCCTCGTCGACCAGCTTGCCGGCTCCCTCCATGGCCGAGAGCAGCGTGGCCTCGCTGAAGCGCGCCGGTGGCCGGGTACTGAGCTCGTGCGCGGCAAAGCTTTTCAGGCGTGCCACCTCTTCCCTGCTTTGCGCAGGGCTGAGCGGTGGCAAGGTGGTGCTCGTCTCGCCCGCTTCACGGCCCACGACGCTCAGCCAACCGGCTTCCAGAAGCACCCGCCCCTCGCTACGGAAATGCAGTTCGCCAAGGCGGGTGATCCGGGTTGTGACGAGGTGCTGCGCCGGAGGATAGAAGGCCGCAAGGAAACGCCGCACGACCAGATCGTGCAACCTGCCTTCGGCCTCCGAGAGACCTCCCGGGCGCGGCGCAAGCGGGGTGGGGATGATGGCGAAGTGGTCGCTGACCTTGGTGTTGTCGAAAACCCGCTTGTTGGGCTGCACCCAGTTTCTTTCGAGGATCTCGCGGGCAAAGCGCGAAAACGCCGCCACCTCGCCAAGAACCGCCAAGGTCTGACGGACAGTATCCGGATAGTCCTCGGGGAGGTGCTTCGAATCGGTCCGCGGGTAGGTCAGGAGCTTGTGTTTTTCGTAGAGGGCCTGCGCTAGACCGAGTGTTGTCTTGGCTGAAAAACCAAAGCGCGCATTGGCCTCGCGTTGCAGGCTGGTGAGGTCAAAGAGTGCGGGCGGGGACTGCACCGAGGGCTTTGATTCGTCGCGCGCAAGCGCTGTGTGGCATGCCCCGAGATGTTGCCCAAGGGCATGCAGAACCTGCGCAGCCTGCCCGGGCTGCCAGATCCGTTCAGCACGGCCCTCGGGGTCGATTTCCTGTCGCTTGAACGCAGGGTCGAACCAGCGCGCCTCGTAACTGCCCCGCGCCACAGCGAAGGCAGCGGAAATCTCCTGGTAAGGCCGCGCCACGAAACGACGGATGCGCTCTTCCCGTTCAACCACGATCGCAAGGGTAGGCGTTTGCACCCGGCCCACGGTGGTGAGGAAAAAGCCGCCTTCGCGCGAGTTGAACGCTGTCATTGCGCGGGTGCCGTTGATTCCCACGAGCCAGTCGGCCTCGGAGCGGCAGCGCGCAGCGTCGGCAAGCGCTTGCATCTGGCCTTGTTCGCGCAAATGCCCAAAGGCATCGCGAATCGCCGCCGGAGTCATCGACTGCAGCCACAGCCTGCGAACCGGCTGCTTTGCCTTGGCGTGCTGGACAATCAGCTGAAAGATCAGCTCGCCCTCGCGCCCGGCGTCGCACGCGTTGATCAGCCCGTTGACGTCCTTGCGTCGGATCAGCCGGGTGAGCAGCCGCAGTCGCTCCTCGTAGCGGGGTATCGGCCGCACCACGAAGTGATCCGGAAGGACAGGCAGATGTGCAAAGCTCCACTTGCCCCGGGTGACTTCAACCCCTTCCGGTGCCGCGATCTCCACCAGATGGCCGATCGCAGAACAAAGCACGTGCTGCTCGCTCTCGAAGTAATCGCCCTCGCGCCGGAAGCCGCCCAGCGCCTTGGCGATGTCGCCGGCAACCGAGGGCTTTTCGGCAATGATGAGGGCTTTGCTCATGGAGATCTTCGGGTCGCGCACCGTGGCGCATTGGCCGGCTCGCGGTGCGGCTCAGGATGGATCCAGGCACCGTACAAGCCCGCTTGAGGCGCCGGATGATACGCGGGTCGCGCATCCCCCGGCAAGAAACCGTCCGACTGTCTGGTGCGCCCTAAGTCAGAAAGGCCGATCCCGGTGATCGTCTCGATGCGATAGGTCGTCCGCCTCTGGCAGGCGCTCAAGCCGTTCATAGCGCCCGTCAGGAAGGCGTGCGATCGCGCCAAACAACTCCATGCGCAACGCCTCTACGAGGGCTTCGTCGTAGCGCTTGCCAAGGCAGGATGCAAGCTGGTGAATTGCGAAGGGATCGTGACCCAGACGGGCAAGCGCCGCAGACCATGACGCCATTGCGGCCTCGGAGTCATCGCTTTGCGCGCAGTGGGGGGCTCTTTCCTGACCCGGAGAGTCCTTGCCGGGCGGGCCGAATCCTTCAGGGCCTGTGCCTGCTGTGCCCTTGTTGCGCAGGGGCATCAACCAGGGGATGTCCGCATAAATGTCCTCGATGCGTTCAACGAGGGTTGCGCCTTGCCGGATCAACTGGTGGCAGCCTTTGCAGCGTGGATCATCGATCGATCCGGGCACCGCAAAAACGCCGCGCCCGAAGTCGGCTGCCGCCTGCGCGGTGCTCAATGCGCCGCTACGCAGACGTGCCTGCACCACCAACACCGCCTGCGCCAGCGCCGCGATGATCCGGTTGCGCTGCAGGAAGCGGAATTTCTCCATGCGAAGACCTGGCAGCATCCGGCTGACGACGGCACCCTGCTGCGCAATTGCCTCGCGCAGGGCGGTGTGCTGGCTCGGGTAGTTGCGGTCCATTCCCGTGGCCATCACTGCGACCGTGGTGCCCGTACCGCGACCTGCGCTGCGCAGTGCGCCCCGGTGTGCAGCGGCGTCGATGCCCTCGGCCATGCCGCTCACGATCGAGAGCCCGTGGGTTGCAAAGGCCTCGGCAAAATCATGCGCGATCTCCGCACCACGATCGCTGCAGGAACGCCCCCCAACGATCGCCACGCATGGTCGGGCAGGCAGAGTGCGCTCGCCCTCCACGAAGAGCACGCGCCAAGGCCTGGGTTGCGAGGCGCTGAAGGACTCCTCCGCATCGCGCAGAAGCAACGGGTAGTCGGGGTCGTTCTCGCTCCAGAGCACATGGTGGTGTGCATGCTCGAGCCATCGGCGCAGCCAGCGTTGCGCTGGGGAGGTATGCAGATGGAGGGTGGCCAGAAACTGCCCGGTCGCCCCCGGAGTTGCCAGGGGCGGGCTGCTGTAGATGCGCTTGTGACGCCCGCGAAGGCCTTGTTGTTCACCAAGTTCCAGGTGCAGCCATCGCGCAAGTTCGAGCCGGGCGTCACGGCCGGCATCACACCAGGCTAGCGCGCTTTCAAAGTGCTGCATCACCCATCCCAATGCGTGGGGGCCGAGAGTCTCCCATTGGAGAAAGGCAAGGCGCGCAAGCTGCTCCTCGGGGCCGGGACGGGGCGGGGCAGGGCAGTGGCTTGGATCTCGAGCGTGGGGGGAGGATGGCACAGTCGGCTGGATTGAAGTCATGGCGTTGGCTCTTCGTGAGGATGAATGGCGGGGACCGGCGAAAGGTCGGGCCGGCACCCTCAGCCCTTGCATTCGACGCAGTAGAATCAAGCCACCAAACTCAGAGTCTGAGCAGTCTTCGAGCCATGGCCCTTCTCACGATCCTCCGTTACCCTGATCCCCGGCTTCATCGGCGCGCCAAGGCGGTGCAGGCCGTGGATGAGCGGGTGCGGCAGTTGGCTGCCGACATGGCCGAAACGATGTACGACGCCCCGGGTATCGGCCTTGCGGCAACCCAGGTGGACGTCCATGAGCAGGTGATCGTGGTGGATGTGAGTGAATCCCGCGACCAACTCATGGTGTTCGTGAATCCCAGAATCGTTGCATCCTCCCACGAACTTCGCCCCCACGAGGAGGGTTGCCTCTCGGTTCCCGGCTTCTACGACGACGTCACCCGCCCCGCTCAGATCGAAGTGGAGGCGCTCGATCTGGATGGGAAGGTATTTCGCCTTCAGGCCGAGGGATTGCTCGCGGTGTGTGTGCAGCACGAGATGGATCACTTGCAGGGCAAGGTGTTTGTGCAACACCTCTCCCGGTTGAAGCAGGCCCGAATCCGCAGCAGGATGCTCAAGCTCGAAAAGGAGCGAAGGCAGGAAGACACCGCCACGGCGAGCGAGCGATCGGCCTGAGATCGCGTATCCGCACCAGTGAGGATAGTGTTTGCAGGCACGCCGGCCTTTTCGGTTCCCACGCTCCGGGCGCTCCATCGCGTGGGCCATGCGATCGTGGGTGTGTACTGCCAGCCGGACCGCCCGGCGGGACGCGGCCAGAAAAGGGTCATCGGTCCGGTGAAGGAAGCCGCAAGCTCGCTCGGACTGGCGGTGTTTCAACCGGAGCAACTGCGCAGCCCCGAGCGGCTTGCAGAACTGTCAGCCCTCGGCGCCGAGGCGATGGTGGTGGTGGCCTACGGATTGCTCCTCCCGCAGGCTGTGCTCGATCTTTTTCCTTTGGGCTGCTGGAACGTCCACGCCTCGCTCCTGCCACGCTGGCGCGGTGCTGCACCGATTGCGCGAGCGATCGAAGCGGGCGATCCGCATACGGGCATCTGCATCATGCGCATGGAAGCAGGGCTCGACACAGGGCCTGTCCTCACGCGAAGCACCATCCCCATTGCAGACGACGCGACCGCAGGGACGCTGCAGGACCGTCTTGCGGCGCTTGGCGCCGAGCAGATGGTCGACGCCGTTGCGCGCCTCGAAGCGCTCCGGAACGGCTGCGGCAGAGGCGATCGCCTCGCGGGATTGGAGCCTCAAGCCTCCGAGGGCGTGACCTACGCGCACAAGCTCCGCAAGGAGGAGGCACGCATCGACTTTGCGCTCGACGCAGCGCTTCTCGCGCGCCGGATGCGGGCCTTTGACCCCCACCCCGGCTGTTACACCGTGGCGAATGCCACGCCTGCAGCGTCGGCCGGGCGGTCTTGCGGTGCAGCCGAGTTGTCACGGGAACCCGCGGCGGCCGCGCCCTGGCTCCTCAAGTGCTGGAGTGCGCGGGTGCTGCCGATCAACGCCCGGGAGCCTCCCGGAACGGTCACGATGCTCGGCAAGGATGGCCCGGTGATTGCCTGCGGCAGGCAGTCGCTGGAGATGCTGCAGCTTCAGGTCGCGGGGGGCAAGCGTCTTGCGGCGGCCGTCCTCGCGCGTCAACTGGGGCTGCGTCCGGGGATGCGACTGGGATGAGCGGATCCTTCGGCCACCACTCCCGTGCGCTGGCCGCGCGAGACAGCAGCCCTTTGTGAAAGCTCCCAGGTGCCTGTGAGCGCGACAACGCGTCAAGCCGTGGCAGCAGCGCCGCAGGCACAAGGTCGCTGGCCGCTGCACCAGGAGATGGAAGTCGTGAGCCGGGCGCTGGTCGCAACGCTGGCGACGACTGCTGCGGGCGACGGGGAGGCTTCGGCCTCCTTGCCCGCGCACTTGGACCGCGAAAAAATAGCGCTCCTGCGAGGCCCTGGCCCCCACACCGATTCCGCCCGGGTTCTGCGCGAGATGGCCGCTGGAGCGATGCGCCAATGGGGCAGACTGGGAGCGCTGGTGCAGGCGATGCAGACAAGGCGCACATCGCCGGTTGAGCGCTCTGCCGAGGTGTCTGTTCATCTTGCCGATGCGCTTCTCAGGCTTGGCCTTCACTGTCTGGAGGCCAACCCCGACCGCGCGCACCGGATCGTGGACCAGGCTGTGGACTGCGCCAAGCGCATCGCCCCGGGCTCGGCCGGCTACATCAATGCGCTGCTGCGGCGCTTCGGCCGCGAGCGTGAGGCCCTCGTGGCGAGAGTGCTCGAGGAGCCCTTGGCGCGCTGGAACTTTCCCCTCTGGTGGATCGAGAAGCTGCAGCACGAATACCCGCAACGCTGGCAGCAGGTACTTGCCGCAGCGCAAGGCCCCTCGCCGCTCACGCTCCGGGTGAACCGAAGAGCCTGCAGCCGGGAAGCCTACCTGCGTCGCCTCGTGGAAGCGGGCTTTCGGCCGGATGCGCCACAGGGTGGCCCTGGAGCACTGCCGGGGCTCCATTCGGTGCCAGTGGCCCGGCCGGGCAGTCCGGGTCGGGTCCTGCGGGTTGAGGATGCGATCTTTCTCGACCCAGCGAGCAATCCGGTTGTGCTGCCGGGCTACAACGAGGGGCTCTTCAGCGTGCAGGACCTTGCTGCGCAACAGGCCGGCTGGTTGCTGGAACCCGAAGACGGGTTGCGGGTGCTCGATGCTTGCGCAGCGCCCGGAGGCAAGACATCCCATCTGCTCGAGCTTGCCGACTGCGAGGTTCATGCCTGGGATGTTTCGCTGCACCGGCTGAAGCGGGCGGAGACGAATCTGCGCCGCCTCGGGTTGCAAGCGCATTGGCGCAGGGCCGATCTGCTTGCAGCCCGTGGACTTCCCGAAGGTCCTTCGCACTTTGAGCGCATCTTGCTCGATGCGCCGTGTTCGGCCTCCGGGATTGCGGGGCGGCACCCTGAGATTCGATGGCGCCGACAGCCCGGCGAACTTCTTGCACACCACAAGCTGCAGCGCGCGATGCTCGAGGCACTCTGGCCTCGGCTCGCACCGGGCGGACTGCTGCTCTACGCCACCTGCTCGGTGTTCGCGGAGGAGGGAAGGGAGGTGGTTGCAGCCTTCGCAGCGCAAACGCCCGACCTTTGCGAAGCGCAGAGCCCTGAGGGATGGGCTTTGTTGCCTTGTCGCGACGGGGGCCTCATGCACGACGGGTTCTACTACGCGAGGCTGCGAAAGCGGCAAGTCTGAAACGGCGCCGTCGGATAATCCGCGCATGATGCGGCAGCCGAGATCGTGGACGAAAGCGCAGGCGCGCCCGGATAGGCAGCGCAGGCGCTTGCTTCGCAGGGGACTTGCGCTTGCCGCCACCTCGCTTCCTGCTGCCCCGCTGGCAGCGCCGTTTTTGAGCGGAGCACCGCTGGCAACAGCTGCACGCCTGGGCGCGCTGGGGTTGGTGGCGGGGCCCGTTTCTGCCAGCGAGGCTCCCGGATCCGGTGCACCGCTCACCTTGGAGATGCCACCCGGCGCACCACCCGGCGCACCGCCCGGCACACCATCAGGAACGCCGCCCGGGGCACCAACCGGCGCACCCGCCGAGGCCAGCGCAACGGTCGCGGCCGAGGCAACGATCGAGGTGCAGTCGGCGGGGCTTCGTCTGGCTGCCGATGCCGAGAGTTACCAGCTGCATTCCGACCTGCAGATCGTGCTGAATCCCACGCTTGCCGAAGCGGTAGGCAAGGGTATTGCCCTCTACTTCGTGCTCGAGTGCGAGATCCTGAGGCCGCGTTGGTACTGGACCGACGAGAAGGTCGTGGCGCGCGACCGGGTCTACCGGCTTGCCTTTCACGCACTCACCCGACAGTACCGGGTGCAGATCGGTCAGGGCGGCTTAGGCGCGGGGCAGGCAGTGTCGGGGTCTGCGCAACCGGCAAGCTGGTATGTATGGCTCTGGGGCGGATCGGGTTCTGGAGCCGGGGTGGGAGCCGGGTCGACAACCGGAGGGGGGAGCCTCTTCGTGCAGAGCTACGCCTCGCTTCGCGAGGCTCTCGCCGCACTCGGGCGGGTGCGCGGCTTGCGGATGGTTGAGGCCGGGAAACTTCAGCCCGGACAGGCCTACGAACTGCGGGTGCGGATGCGGCTCGACGCAGCTTTGTTGCCGCGCCTCTTCCAGGTTCCCGGCATTGCCCAGAAGGATTGGGCGATCGAGTCCCCATGGAAACGCTTCAGCTTCGAGATCGAGACGAGGAAAAACGCTCCCTGACGAGGGTGCTGCGGGTTGTCCTGATCCTGGCGATCGGGCTGGCCGGCGTGATGCTGCTTGCCTTGTCCACCGCAACGCGCAATAGCCAGTTCTTCACCGCGTACTACCTGAGTCTCTTTTGGACTGCGGTGGGGATCGGGATCCTGATTCTTGGTCTGCTCGCCGAACTGCTCAGGCGACTGATCACCCGATTGCGCCGCGGTCTCTTCGGCTCGCGGCTCATGGCGCGCATGGCGCTGGTGTTCATCGCGCTCGCAGTCTTGCCCGCTGCCCTGATCTTTTTTGTGTCGGTGCAATTCATCGAACGTTCAGTCGAATCCTGGTTCGATCTGCCCGTGGAGCGCGCACTCGACTCCGGATTGAGCCTTGCGCGCGTTACGCTCGACTCGCGCCTGCAGGGATTGCTTCGGGATGCGCGCGCACAGGCGTTTGCGCTCGAGGAGGGCTCGCAGTTTGCGCCCGGGGCCCAACTCGAGAGGGTTCGTGCACGCCTGGGGGCCGTCGAAGTGCAGCTCTTGTCGGCTTCGGGCCGGCTACTCGCCACCGCAAGCGAGGCAGTCCTTGCACCCGCCCTGCAAGGGCCCGGGGCAGCGGTTCTGAGGCAGGCGCGCAGCCAGGGCCAATGGGGCGCGATCGAGGGGTCCGACGGCGGTTACCGCCTGCGGGTACTCGTTCCCTGGAGTGCCCCGGGCAACACGCTCGAGCAGAACTGGTTGCAGGCGGTCGTGCTTGTGCCTGCCGACCTGGGGGAACTTGCCGAGGCTGCCCAGCAGGGTTGGCGTGACTATCAGGAGCTGTCGCTTGCCCGCACAACCCTGAAGCGGCTCTTTCGGGTGACGCTGGTGATCGTTTTTCTGCTCACCGTGTTCGGAGCGGTTGCAGCGGCGTTCCTGCTTGCGGGCTGGCTGGTGGGACCGCTTGCGGAGCTGGCCAGGGCCACGCGGGTGCTCGCAAGCGGTCAGTTCATCGAGGTCAGACCGTATGCAGCGCGCGATGAACTCGGGATCCTGATGCAATCGTTCAACGACATGTCGCGAGGTCTGCACGAGGCCCAGCAGATGATCGGGGAGAATCAGGCGGCTCTCCAGGCGGTGAATCTTCGCCTGCAGAGCATCCTCACGCACATCGACGCGGCAGTTCTGGTGCTCGATGGTCAGATGCGCATGGAGTCTGCGAACGCGCAACTCGAACGCCTGGGCGGGCAATCGCTGCAGGGGTGCAAGGGTTGGCCTCTGCTGCAGCTTCCGGGTCTTGGTGAACTCGCCCGTTCAATCCAGCAGGCCTTCGCCGAGTTGCCCGACGACGCGCAGACCGGCTGGCAACGGCAATGGACCTTGCGCGCAGGCGCAATCACCCTCCTGGCTCGCGGCGCGAGCCTTGGCCCAGAACGCTCAGGCTATGTGGTGGTGCTGGATGACATCACCAGCGTGCTCTCCGGGGAACGAGCGCTTGCCTGGGCGGAAGTTGCCCAGCGCCTGGCCCACGAGATCAAGAACCCGCTCACGCCGATCCAGCTCTCGGCCGAGCGGCTCAAGCGTAAGCTGCAACCGCAACTCGACGGGGCACAGGCCGAACTGGTGGACAAGACCGCAAGCACGATCGTGCAGCAGGTTTCTGCACTCAAGGATCTTGTGGATCAGTTGCGCGACTACGCAAGGCTTGCCTCCACGCAGTTCGAGGCACTCGAGGTCAATGCGCTGGTGCGTGAGGTGGTTGACCTCTACGGGCACGATGTCGTCACAACGCTCGATCCCGACGTGGAAAGGATCGCGGCGGACCGTCTGCAAATGCGCCAGGTGCTGCACAATCTGGTGAAGAACGCGCTCGAGGCGCAAGCCGGGGGCAGGGAGGAAGGCCAGGCGGGGGGCTCTTCGGCTGCGTCCCCGGTGGTGGTTTCCACCCAGAGCCTCAAGCGCCTCGATGGTCGCGCCGGGGTGCGGCTGCGGGTGCGCGATCACGGACCAGGGTTCTCGCAGGACAGGCTCGCGCGCGTCTTCGAGCCCTATGTCACGACCAAGGCCTCGGGCAGTGGACTTGGCTTGGCGATTGTGCGCAAAATCGTCGAAGAACACGGGGCACGCATCGAAGTGAGCAACTGGGTCGACGAATCCGGTCGCTGCGCCGGGGCTCAGGTGAGCATCGTCTTTCCGACCGACGATCGCCAGGGGATTGGCTGAAGTTGCGCAGACCATGAGGATGTATGGCAGAGATTTTGATTGTTGATGACGAGATCGGTATCCGGGAACTCCTCAGCGAGATCCTGGGCGATGAAGGCCATGAGGTCATTCAGGCGGAAAACGCGGCGCAGGCGCGGCTTGCGCGCAAGCGGTCAAGGCCCGACCTTGTTCTGCTCGACATCTGGATGCCCGACACCGACGGCGTGACCCTGCTGCGCGAGTGGGTGGAGGGTGGCCTTGTCGATATGCCAGTGATCATGATGTCGGGGCATGCAAGCGTGGAGACTGCGGCCCAGGCAACCCGGATGGGCGCGGTGGGCTTTCTGGAAAAGCCGATCGCCCTCCAAAAGCTCCTCAATGCAGTCCAGCGGGCGCTCAAGGGCGGAGTGCGTGGTCTCCCCGGCTCGGTGCCCCGAGCCAGCGTGGCCGACCGCGCGGCAGGCTTGCACGGCGGAAATCGGGGTGGTGCAGCCGAGCGGCCCGATGAGTTGTCGAACGAGGGTTTGGGCCTGGGGCCCGCCGGAGCCGCGGGCACCGAGCCGTCGGGGCGGTCCTACCCTGGCAGATCAGCGGGTTTTTCGGCCGCTGGCACGCATCCTTCCGCAGCGGGGGCAGGCTCATCGAGAGGCGGAGAGTCTTTCCCCGGGGGAAATGCGCCCTACCCTGGGGGCAGCGCGCTCTTGCAGGGAGCGGGAGCCCCCCTTTACGGAAGCGGCGCCACCTCCCCCGGAGCTGGCGTGTCGGGAAGCGGCCCCGGGGGATTCCCGGGTTGGGGAGCCGCAGGCGGAGGAATCGCATCTGGCGGTGCCGCAACCGCGGGAGCCGCAGGCGGTGGGGTCCCGGGTGTGGTGTTTCAGGGAGGGGAAGTTGCAGCGGGAGCCGGCCTGGCGGGCAATCCACCATGGCTGTCACCGCGCGCAGGCGCGTATGGGGACGAGACCTCGCCCACGGCAAGGCTTGCGCGCCTGTCGCTCGATCAGCCTTTGCGCGAGGCGCGCGATGCCTTCGAGCGGCTCTATTTCGAGCACCATCTGGCTCGCGAGGGGGGCTCGATGACCCGCGTCGCCGAACGCACCGGCCTTGAGCGGACGCATCTCTACCGCAAGCTCAAGCAACTGGGCGTTGAGATCGGCCGCACCCCGCGCAGGGACGGCCTTTGACCCGCATCATGGGAGCGCCCGGCGCAGCTTCGCCCCTTTGCGCGCCGCCCTCTTTGTGCGCCGCCCCGCCACCGCAGTGACGGTAGCCTGATGGCGGCGCTCAGCGTGGTGCGCTTCCCTGCGGAAGCCAACACCGCGTCGATGCTGCGCGGTGTTGCGCCGCTTTGGCAGCAGGCGCGCAGCGGCGGCGGGGCTTGCGCCCTTCTGCTCAACCATGCTGCGGCTGGTGCCCCCTCGATCTGGTCCGAACAACTTGCCGACAGCGATGGCTCTGCGCTGGTCCGTTCCTGGGGCGCAGCCTGTGTGTGTTGCGAGCGATCGGGCACGCTCGTCTTGCGGCTTGCTGCGCTCTTCAGGGACCTCTCCGAGGGCAGCCCGCAAGCGCTGCCGGCCCGCACCGTTTTTCTCCTCGTTGGTCCTGCCGCGAGCGAGTCGGGTCTGCGCCGGCAGTTGCGCTGGATGCAACCAACCCCGTTGATCCGCTGGGCTGAGCCGGGGTTGTTATAATGACAGGTTATGTTGCCTGAACCTCACCGACCCGAGCGCCCACGTTGAGATCCCCTTTGCGACCGGCCTGTCGGAACCAGAGCCCGCTGGAGAGGCAATTGCGCGGCTTGCTGGCGCAACGCATCCTGATTCTCGACGGCGCAATGGGAACAATGATCCAGCGCTATCGCCTCTCCGAGGCGCAGTTCCGCGGCGACGATCCGCTTGCAGGCGCAATGCCGGTCCACCACGGAAGCGAGGCTGCGCGCGACGCAAGCGCATACGCGGGCTGCTCGATGCAGGCCGAAGCGCTCGGCTTGCTCGACGAGGATGCGCGCCGCACTGTCGAGGAGATTGCGGCGCTCGGGCGGCCACGGGAGTTTCCGCAGGATGTGAAGGGAAACAACGAACTCCTGAGCCTTACCCAGCCGGCGCTGATCCACGCGATTCACCTGCAGTACCTGCTTGCCGGAGCAGACCTTATCGAGACCAACACCTTCGGGGCAACTGCAGTGGCCCAGGAGGACTATGGTCTTTCGTCGTGGGCCTATGCGATCAACCTTGCCTCTGCACGGCTTGCCCGCGTGGCGGCCGACCGGGTCGCCCGCCAAACTCCCCATCGACCGCGCTTTGTGGCCGGGGCGCTCGGACCACAGCCGCGAACCGCGTCGATTTCGCCGGATGTCAACGATCCAGGGGCGCGGAACATTGATTTTGAGACCTTGCGCGCCAGCTATCGCGAGCAACTTCAGGGGCTTCTCGAGGGCGGGATCGACATCGTGCTTGTGGAGACGATCTTCGACACGCTCAACGCCAAGGCGGCTATCTTTGCCATCGAGGAGGAGTTCGAGGCGCGGGGCAAGCGATGGCCGATCATGATTTCCGGCACAGTTACCGACGCTTCGGGACGGATCCTCTCCGGGCAAACGGTGGAGGCATTCTGGAACGCAGTGCGCCATGCACAGCCGATGAGCATCGGGCTGAACTGCGCCCTGGGAGCGGCTCTGATGCGGCCGTATGTGCAGGAACTGGCGCACAAGGCTGACACGCTCGTTTGCGTGTATCCAAATGCCGGGCTCCCGAATCCGATGTCAGACACCGGGTTCGACGAAACCCCGGAGATGACAGCGCGGCTGCTTCGCGAGTTTGCCGAAAGTGGTTTTGTCAACATCGCCGGTGGATGCTGCGGCACCACGCCCGAGCACATCGCGGCGATCGCCGGGGCGCTTGCCGGCCTAACGCCGAGGGTGGTGCCGCAGGTCGAACCGGCCATGCGGCTGTCGGGACTCGAGGCGCTCAACATCCACGACGCGAGCCTCTTTGTGAACATTGGCGAGCGGACCAATGTCACCGGCTCGCGTCAGTTTGCCCGGCTGATTCTCGAGGGTCGCTTCGACGAGGCGCTCGCCGTGGCGCGCCAGCAGGTGGAAAACGGCGCGCAGATCATCGATGTGAACATGGATGAGGCAATGCTCGACTCCGAAGCGGCCATGGCGCGCTTCTTGCGGCTGGCAGGCTCCGAGCCCGATATTGCGCGGGTGCCGATCATGATCGACAGCTCACGCTGGTCTGTGATCGAGGCTGGATTGCGTTGCGTGCAGGGCAAATCCCTGGTCAATTCGATCTCGCTCAAGGAAGGCGAAGAGGCGTTCATCCATCAGGCTGGACTGTGCCGGCGTTACGGCGCTGCGGTTGTGGTGATGGCCTTCGACGAGCAGGGACAGGCAGACACCTTCGCCCGCAAGACGGCGATCTGCGAGCGGGCCTACCGTTTGCTCGTGGACCGCGTGGGCTTTGATCCCCACGACATCGTGTTCGACCCCAACATCTTTGCGATCGCCACCGGCATCGAGGAGCACGACCGCTACGGGCTCGACTTCATCGAGGCCGCCGCGTGGATCCGTCGCAGGCTGCCCGGAGCCAAGGTTTCCGGCGGTGTATCCAATGTGTCGTTCAGCTTCCGCGGCAACGATGCTGCGCGCGAGGCGATTCATACCGTCTTTCTCTACCATGCGATCCGCGCAGGCCTCTCCATGGGAATCGTCAACGCAGGAATGATGGGCGTCTACGACGATCTCGAGCCCGATCTGCGCGAACGCGTCGAGGATGTCGTGCTCAACCGCCCGGGTCCGGGCGAGGGGCTCACCCCCACCGAGCGGCTGATCGCCAAGGCCTCGGCGCTCCGGGGCGAGGCAGGCAGACGCGAGGAGAATCTGGCTTGGCGCGACACCAGCGTGCAGGAGCGGCTCGCGCATGCACTGGTTCACGGGATCACCCAGTGGATCGTTGAGGACACCGAAGCTGCATGGCAGCAGATCGCATCGCAGGGCGGAAGGCCGATCGAGGTGATCGAAGGACCGCTGATGCAGGGCATGAGCCTTGTGGGCGATCTCTTCGGGGAGGGCAAGATGTTCCTGCCGCAGGTGGTGAAGTCGGCGCGGGTGATGAAGCAGGCCGTGGCCCATCTGGTGCCCTACATCGAAGAGGAGAAAGCCGCCTCGGGCGCACCCCAGGCACGCGGCCGTCTGCTGATCGCTACCGTGAAGGGCGATGTGCACGACATCGGCAAGAACATTGTCGCGGTCGTGTTGCAGTGCAACAATTTTGAGGTGATCAACCTGGGCGTGATGGTCCCTGCGTCCGAGATCCTCGCGAAGGCCAGAGAGCACGAGGTTGACGCCATCGGTCTTTCGGGATTGATCACTCCCTCGCTCGAGGAAATGGCGCTGGTTGCAGAGGCGATGGAACGCGATGATTATTTCCGCGAGCGCTCGATTCCGCTGCTCATTGGCGGGGCCACAACCTCGCGGGTCCACACCGCAGTGAAGATCGCGCCGCGCTACAGCGGCCCGGTGGTGCATGTGGTGGATGCCTCGCGCTCGGTGCCGGTGGTGCAGCAGCTGGTGGCCTCCGCGCAGCGCGAGACTTTTGTGGCGCAGTTGAGGTGCGACTACGACGCAGTGCGCAAGCAGCATGCACGTGCACGCGGCCCTGCGATGATTGCGCTCGCCAAGGCCAGGGAAAACGCCGAGCCGATCGATTGGACGGACTACCAGCCCACCCAACCGAAGTTTCTCGGGCGACGGCACTTCCGCAACATCGATCTCGAATCCCTTGCCGGCTACATCGATTGGCAGCCCTTCTTCCAGACCTGGGACCTCCACGGTCCTTTCCCCGCGATCCTCAGCGACGAGGTGGTGGGGGAAACCGCGCGCAAGCTCCTTGCCGATGCGCAGTCGATGCTCAAGCGGATCGTCCAGGGGCGCTGGCTCAAGGCACACGCGGCCATCGGTTTCTGGCCGGCGGCTTCGCGCGGCGACGACATCGTGCTGTTTGCCGATGAGGCACGCGAGACCGAGCTTTTCGTGTGGCACAACCTGCGCCAGCAAAGCGCCAAGAAACCCGGCGTCTACAACAAGTCGCTGGCCGACTTCGTGGCCCCCGAGGCAAGCGGTGTACGTGACTACGTGGGGGTGTTTGCACTCACGGCGGGCGACGGCGCGGATGCGCGCGCCGCAGCTCTCGCCGCTGCGCACGACGACTATGCCTCGATCATGGTGAAGGCCCTGGCCGACCGTCTTGCCGAGGCCCTTGCCGAGGCGATGCACGAGCGGGTGCGCAAGGATCTCTGGGGTTATGCGCCAAACGAGTCGCTCGAGCCGCGCGAGCTGATCGCGGAGGGTTTTCGTGGGATCCGCCCGGCACCCGGGTATCCGTCGTGCCCCGAGCACGCGGTGAAAAGCGCCATGTTCACCGCACTCGATGCCGAACTTATCGGCATGCACCTCACCGAGACCTTGGCGATGTGGCCGGCGGCAAGCGTGAGCGGTTTCTACATCGCTCACCCCCGGGCGAAGTATTTCAACCTGGGGCCGATTGGCGCGGATCAGAGCGCGGATCTTGCCGAGCGTCGGGCGCGTGAATTCGACCAGCGCGAGACCGCATCTGCGCGCTGGGCCGCACCATCGCACGGGACTGCACCATTGCACGGGACTGCACCATTGCACGGGACCGCACCGTTGCGTGAGGCCGCAGCTTGACCCAGGCGCTCAGGCCTTGCGCCAGGTGACTGGTTTTTCGGCCGCGAGCGCGCGGCGGAACTGTTCAACGAGCGGCCAGACGCGCTGGTGCATGCCGATCAGGAGCGGGTCCCGGTCTTCCTCGCCGCGGCTCAGCGCGGTGTCACGCTCATGCTGGCTCAGGTCTTTCGAGCGGGCCATGAGCTCCTCGAGCAGCGTGATCAGGCCCGGCAACTGCTCAACCGTGAAGATGCCCTCCTGGGCGCGCCGATCCTCTTCGCTGCCGTGACCGAGCGCGGCGAGAATAGTGCGGGCCACTGCCTCGGTCATCCAGACCGATCCGGTGGCGCGTGATTCAAAGACGAGGGCCATGGACTTTCCTTCGTGAGCCGATGTGCATCGGCGCTGCCGAGCGCCGAGTGGCGCTGACCCGATCTTATCCCCATGGCCAGCACGACGTCGAGCGCCGAAGCAGCCGGGTTCCGGTGCGCGGCGCCGCGAGGTTTGCAGCGCTCCTGTCGGGTTTGGCGATGGCTCTGCTGGCGGGTTGCTCGCCGGAGTTCAACTGGCGCGAGGTGCGCATCGAGCCAGGGGGATTCCAGGTGCTGATGCCGAGCAAGGCGGAGCAACTCACGCGCAGGGTACCTCTGGGAGACGAAGCCCTCAGCATGCATATGACCGGTTCCCGGGTGGGGCCGGTGAGCTTTACCGTCACGGTGGTGGAACTCGGGTCCGCCACCAAGGAGGCGTCGGAGCAGGCACTCCACCGGATGGAACAGGCCATGCTGCGCAACATCGGGGGGCGGGTGCTCGAGCGCGCCAGTCTTTCGCTTGCGCCGTCGACGGTGGTGCTTGGCCTGCGCGCGCAGGGCCAGGCGCAGGGAAAGCCGATCATGATGTGGGCGCGTTTTTTCCGCTGGCAGGCCTATGCAGTGCAGGCGGTTGTCCTTGGGGGAGAAGCCGATGGCGACAAGGCCGAGACCTTCTTCGGCAGTCTGCGGCTGCCTCCGTAGCCTGCCGCGTATCGCGCTGCGCGACCGGCACTACCCAATGCGCGGAGGGCACCTTCGCATGTCGAAGTCGTCCCACGGTGCCCGGTGACAGGGCCAGCGCGTCGTGATGCGGTGATCTTCTCGGCGTTTGCGCTTGCCTTTTTCATGTCCTACGGTCTGCGAGCCGTCAACGCTGTCCTCGCTCCGAACCTCGTGGCCGAGTTTTCCCTTTCCGCTTCCGAACTCGGTGCGCTTTCGAGCGCCTATTTCATGGCCTTTGCGCTGATGCAACTGCCGCTCGGCATCTGGCTTGACCGCTACGGTGCACGACGGGTGGAGGCGCTCCTGCTGGTGGTCGCTGCGGCAGGATGCGCACTCTTTGCTGCGGCACAGAGCTTTACCCTGCTGTGGGTTGCGCGCGCCCTGATCGGCGCAGGGCTCTCCGCGTGCCTCATGGCGGCCCTCAAGTCCTTTCGCTTCTGGTTCGAGGCGCGTATCCAGCAGCGTCTTGCCGCATGGATTCTGGTCTTTGGGACGACGGGTGCGCTGGTGAGCACAGTACCGGTGGCCTGGCTGGTCGCCTATTGGGGCTGGCGCCCAACCTTCCTGCTTGCCGCGACCCTGCTGCTTTGCTGCTGCGCCTATCTGTGGTTTGGCCTGCCGCGCGACGAGGAGGCTGCAAGCGGGCGCACCGCTTCAACTACCGGGGGCTATCGGGCGGTGTTCGGCAACCGCTTCCTCCTGCGCTCGGTGGGTTCGCTCATCATGCTTCAGGGCGGATTCCTGGCCCTGCAGACGCTCTGGGCTGGCCCATGGATGACGCAGGTGCTCGGGCTGTCGGCGCAGGCGACTGCGCAGGTGCTGATGCTTCTCAATGGCGCGCTGCTCGGCAGCTTCCTTGTGTTGGGCTGGCTGGCGCCGCGCATTGCGGCGCGGGGATGGGATGGTCCCCGGGTGATGCGCGCCGCTGCGGCACTCACGCTGGTCACCGAGACCGGGATCGCGTTCTGGCAGGACCCGGATGCATGGGTATTGTGGCTCGTCCTGGCAGCAGGCTCCACGGTCTTTACGCTCTTGCAGACGGAGGTCGCGCTGAGTTTTCCGCCGGCCCTGAGCGGGCGAGCCTACACCGGCCTCAACATGTTGCTCTTTGGCGGCGCTTTCGCTCTCCAGTGGGGATTCGGCTGGGTGATCGACTTGGCAGTGTTGCTCGGCGAAACCACGCCAGAGGCCTATCAGGTTGCCTTGATGGTGCTGATCGTGCTCCAACTGTTGAGCCTTGCTCCCTTGCGCTCACGTCCGCGCACGCTGGGCACCGACCCGCTTTGAGGCCCGTCGACGCGCGCAGTCACCGGCCGCCGGAGCCGCGGGCAGCGGAGGTCGGCGGCGACAAACGCGTCATCCAAGCGCTCCGGACAAGCGCCCCGGAAAAACGCCCCGGAAAAACGCTTCGGAAAAAACGCTCCGGACAAACGCGGCACACAAAAGCGTCAGACAAAAGCCCCGGGCAAGCGCTTCGGACGAAAGCCTCAATGTCTGAAGCGGAGCACCGGCTGGGGGCGGACGTAGGCGTTTGCCGGGGGTCGCTCGGCCCTCGCGGGCGGATCAGCGCCTGGAGGGATGCCGGCTTGTACCCCACCCGGGCCAGGAGTGTGGCGCTGGAAAAGCCCGTTGTCGAGGTTGTGGGGATACCTGCTTGCCTCAATGAGATCAAGCACTGGGGCAAGACAGCAATCGTGTCGCTCGGCCTCGCGTGCCCAGGTATCGCGGTCCCGGCTTGCGAAGACCTGGGTGAAGGCCGCAATCGCTTGCGGCCAGTGCGCGCGATCGTTTTGGTGCGCCGGATCGAGTTGGTCGCGCAGTCCGGTGAGTTCGAGCAATGCACGGTAAAAGCGCCCCTCGATGGCTCCGACCGCAACATGCTTGCCGTCGGAGCATCGATACACGCGGTAGTAGGGGGCTGCACCATCGAGAATGTTGTCGCGGCGGCGCAAGGTCCACACGCCCGCAGCGAGCAATCCGTAGAGCATTGGCGTGAGACCGAGTGAAGCGGCCAGGATGCTGGTGCTCACGACCGAGCCTTGCCCGCTCACGCCACGGCGCACGAGTGCAGCGAGAACGCCAACGAGAAGGTGCATCGTCCCGCCACCGAAGTCGCCGACGAGGTTGAGCGGAATCTCGGGTGTATCAGCAGAACCGATTGCGTGAAGAATGCCGGAGACGGCCAGGTAATTGATGTCGTGGCCTGCCCGGGGGGCAAGAATGCCGTGTTCACCCCAACCCGACAACCTTCCGATCACAAGGCGCGGGTGGCGCAGGCGCAAGGCGTCGGGATCAAGACCGAGTCGCTCCAGGACCCCCGGACGAAAGCCCTCGAGCAAGATATCGGCGTCAGCAAGAAGGCGCTCGAGTTCGCCACGCGCATCTGCGCTTTTGAGGTCGAGCGCCAGGGCCTCCTTGTTGCTGTTGAGCAGATCGAAGGCCGGAGCAACCTCCAGACCCAGCCCCGGATCCGCCGGTGGGCTCACACGGATCACCCTTGCGCCGTATTGTGCAAGCAGGTAGCCGGCGAAGGGCACAGGTCCGATTGCGTGCAATTCCACAACCTTCAGCCCTGCCAGCGGTTGCATCGGGTCGACGTCGGTGGGATCCTCGCGAGGGCTTGGGGGGGCAGGCATCGCTGCGCCGGGGTTGGGGGAGACTGCGTTGGGGTCGGAGAAAATTGCGCCGGGGTTGGGGGAGACTGTGTTGGGGCCGGAGGAAACTGTGCCGGGGTTGGATGAGACTGCCTTGGGGTCGGAGAAAATTGCGCCGGGGTTGGGGGAGACTGTGCCTGGGGAAAACAACATGGGTGCAACTCGCAGAGAAAACCAGGATGCCAGAGGCGCAAGCATAGCCCAGCGCTCGCAGCCGAGCGTGCACCTTGGCTGCATTGCAGACGATTTCACAGGCGCAACCGACCTGGCCAACAATCTGGTGCGCACGGGCTGGCCAACAGTCTTGTGTCTGGGGCTCCCACAGGATGGAGAGGCGCCAGACCTGCCCGATGGGACGCAGGCGGTGGTGATTGCGCTCAAGTCTCGCACGATTCCCGCCGACGCGGCGGTGGCCGAGTCCCTGGCCGCGTGGCGCTGGCTGCGCGCCGTCGGCGCACAGCAGTGCTACTTCAAGGTGTGCTCCACCTTCGATTCAACCGACCGGGGCAACATCGGACCCGTGGCCGACGCCCTGTCTCAGGAACTCGATGCGCCGATTGCCGTGGTTTGTCCGGCCTTTCCGGGGGGAGGCCGTACGGTGTTCAGGGGCCATCTCTTCGTGGGCGATCAGCTGCTTTCCGACTCGGGTATGAAGGACCACCCACTCACGCCGATGACCGACAGCAACCTGGTTCGGGTCTTGCAGCGACAGTCACGGCACCGGATTGGTCTGATCGACTACCTCACCATCGCAAAAGGCGTATCCGCTATACGGGGTCGGCTCGAAAACCTCAAGAGCGAGCAGGTGCGCATGGCTATCGCCGATGCCACCTGCGATGCCGACCTCGAAGTGCTCGGAGCGGCTTCGCAAGGGCTTTCGTTGCTGGTGGCGGGCTCCGGCCTTGCGCTGGGCATCCGTCCACCGGGCATCCGTCCACCGGGCAACCCCGCTGGGGCGCGCCCAGGCTTCGTGCCGCAGGTGAGGGGACCGGCGGTCCTGCTCTCGGGTTCATGCTCAAGCGCAAGCCTCGGGCAGGTTCGTCACTACCTCGGGCAGGCGAGGAACACAGGCGATCGTGCGCTTCGGGTCGATCCCCTGGAACTAGGGAGGTCGAGCGAGGCACGCGCGCGGTTTTTCGCTGAAGTGGACACCCTGCTCGACGCAATGCAACGCGTCGGCAGCGTGCAGGCAGCCCGCAGCCCCCGGATGCTCGTCTACGCCACGATGCCGCCCGAGGAGCTTCGAGGCGTGCAGCAGGTGCTCGGTCGCGAGCGTGCAAGCGCATTGGTGGAGGAGGTGATGGCGAGCGTGGCCCGCCGTGGCTTGCAACGTGGGATCCGTCGCTGGGTGGTGGCCGGAGGTGAGACCTCAGGCGCGGTTGCGCAGGCGCTCCAGGTTCGCCTGCTGCGCATCGGCTCGCAGATCGATCCCGGGGTTCCCTGGACCGCATCCGGCCAGGGCCTGGCGCTCGCCCTGAAGTCGGGTAACTTTGGTGGCGAGGATTTCTTCAGCCGGTCGCTCGACATGCTCGACGCGGCCATGCCCGCGGGTGGCGACGAAGGAGCGGCATGAGTTCCTCGGAAGCCACAGCGCGCGCGGGCCTTTGCAGGGTAGGGGCGAGTCTGCATGCGCGCGGCTACACTCACGGTGCTACCGGAAATCTCAGCGTCCGGCTTGAAGACGGCTTCCTGATGACGCCCACCGGAGCGCGGCTCGACGAGCTTCGGCCCGAGCGGCTTTCCAGGCTCGATGTGCAAGGGAGACTGGAAAGCGGCGAACCGCCGACCAAGGAAGCAGGGCTCCACTTGGCCATGTACCGGAGTCGACCGCGCGCGCAGGCAGTGGTGCATCTGCATGGCACAGACTCGGTGGCGCTGTCGCTGCTTCCCGACCTCGATCCCGCAGACGCCCTGCCGCCTTATACCGCCTACTACGTCATGCGGGTGGGCAGGCTCAAGCTGCTGCCCTATTTTCCTCCGGGGGACGCAGCGCTCGCGCTGGCCGTGGGCGAGGCTGCACAGCACACCCACGCGATGCTGCTGGCGCACCACGGGCCGGTACTGGCCGGAAGGAGCCTCGATGCCGCTGCCGACGCTGCCGAGGAACTCGAGCAGACGGCACGCATCCACTTGCGTGTGGGTGGTCGCGGGTGCCGTTGCCTGAGCAGCACAGAGCGCGCCGAACTCGAGCGGCGCTTCCCCCACGAGGCCTGAGCCAGGCCGGATGCGGCGCTGCACCCGAGGCGCTGCGCCGCGCGACCCCGGCGATCCAGGCGATCCAGGCGATCTGCGCACGGGTTGATGCCGCGCTCAAGTTTGCTGCCACCGGGGCGATGATGTATCCGGAGTTGCAGCGCCTCGAGGCTCTTCCGCGCCAGCCGAAGCCGGCTTCACCGCCACAGAGTATCGATTCCGCGCTTTCACCTGTGCCGACTGGATCAGGCGGCACAGGTGCTCGAGAAGGCGGGTGCGCCGTAACCTGCCCGACTCCGGCACGATCGACGACGGTTTTCGCCTGGAGCTATTCAACCAAAGCGACTATGCGGACTGGATCGGGCGCGAATACTGGCCGGCGTCGGGAGCGAAGTGGCCCGCGCGGCGCAGCTGCACCGCAAGCGCCAGCGACGACTCGCTGATCGTGTCTTCGTTGAGCATGTCCGCGAGGCTGCGCGCCACCCGCACGAGGCCATGCATGGCCCTGTGCGAGTAGCCAAGCCGCGACAGGGCCGCTGCAAGCTTTTGTGCGGACGCATCGAGCCAGCCCACCTGCAGCAAGGCACTCCCCGAAAGGTGCGCGTTGAGTCTGGACTGTCGGGCATATTGCCGATCCCGGCAGGATCGGGCAAGCGCGAGGATCGATTCCGAGTCCAGCTTGTCGTCTGCAATCCCGTGGGCTCCAAGCATCCGCTGCAGCAGGCCGCTCGGGTTGTTACCCGAAGCAGTGCGGAGGGGCGGGGAATCCGCGTTCGCCGGAGCTCCGCAAACCTCCACCTGAAGATCGATCCGGTCGCGGATCGGACCCGATACCCGGGCCTGGTAACGGCGGATCCGCTCCGGGGAGCATGCGCAGCGACTGCCGGGCGAACCGGCGTAGCCGCATGGGCAGGGATTCATGGCGGCAACCAACTGGAAGCGCGAGGGAAACTCGGCACTGTGGGTGCCCCGGGCGATTTGCAGAAAGCCCGCTTCCAGCGGCTGACGCAGCGCATCGAGAACCTTCACATCGAACTCGGGAAGTTCATCCAGAAACAGCACTCCGCCGTGCGCAAGGCTGATTTCACCGGGGCGCGGCGGCACTCCTCCGCCGCAAAGCGCAACGATCGAGGCACTGTGGTGCGGTTGGCGAAAGACGTTGCCAGGATGCGACTCGAGCCTCCACCCGGGAGTGCGGAGGCTGGCGAGCGCCATCTGCTCGTGTCGGACCTGTTCCACGGAGGGCGGCACCAGGCGCGCCAGCGCAAGCGCGAGCATGGTCTTGCCGCTGCCCGGCGGACCCACCATCAGCAGGTGGTGACCCCCAACTGCGGCAACGCCCAGGGCAAGCTGGGCCAGGGGTTCGCCCTGCACCTGCGCAAAGTCGGCTCCCCCACCGCGCAACCTGCCTGCGGCGGGACTCTCGCTCGAGTGCGCCTGCGTTGGCCGCGCAACTTCGAGGATCGGCGCTGCGGCCTCGAGGGGATGCAGGGTATCGCTGGCGCAGCGTGCGTCGACCGTTGCAGCTTGCCGCGAGGCCCGCTGCTGTTCCCTGGCCTGCCTGCCCGCCACAACCTGGAGACCCTGAACCAAAGCCGCAAGATCCGGTGCTGTCCAGACCTGACCCGTGAAGGCAGCTGCGCACTCGCTGGCACTCGCGGGTGGCACGACGAGGATCGGTGAACCGGCGTGAAGATGGGCTGAATGAAGATGCGCCGAGAGGCTTAGCGCGAGCGCAAAAGCTCCGCGCACGGCTTGAAGTTCGCCTGCAAGCGACAATTCCCCCAGAAAGATGAAGCGCGCCAGCGGCTGGGGGGGGAGTTGACCGCTGGCCGCGAGGATGCCGATCGCAATCGGGAGTTCGAAGGCGTTGCTGTCCTTGGGCAGATCAGCAGGTGCAAGGTTCACTGTGAGGCGCTGCTGCGGGAACTGAAAGCCACTCTGGCTGATCGCTGCGCGCACCCTTTCACGCGACTCGCGGACCAGCGCCGCGGGCAGTCCCACCAGGTGAAAGCCCGGCAAGCCCTGTGCAATCTGCACTTCGATACGCACCGGAATTCCCGTAAGGCCGCTCAGGGCCTGGCTGTGGACGATGGCAAGACGCATGGTGCTGCTCCTTCAGGGTTTGGGCGATGGTTCCGAAAAGATCTGCTGGCTTGCGGAAGTCTCGAGATGTGTCGGGAGGTGTCGGGATGTGTCGGGAGGTGTCGGCACGTCTCGGGACGTTCCGCTAGGGGCTGACACGGTCGCGCAAAAGAAAAGAGCCTTGCTCCCCAAGGCGGTGCGGACGCACTATCGCGGTGCGCACCGCCGGGTCGAGCTTCAGGTGACGCGTGGTCCTCGCTTTCTCCGATCCACCCGGGGACGGACGCCCGCCGTCTTCGCGCGCTCAGGTCCCGGAGGCCGTCAACGGCTGGCGATGCTACGCGCGCTGCGCCGCGCCAGTTCACCGCAGGATCGGGATTGGCACGGGCCGTGCTTCCTTGTGAGCACCTGACAAGGTCGGACCTGTTCGGCGCGTATCGTCAGGGCTTTCGATAAGTCCGTTGTGATCTTCGCCAAGGGTTGAATCCATAGGCACAGCGCTTTTCACCGACTGCAGCCATCTCTCAAGGAGCAAGGAAAAAATGAAACTCGCACGGCCTCTCGCCCAGATTCAAAGGCATGCATCTGCGCCTTCGACATCGCTTCTGCCCCACGCCCCAGGCGCTGCCCTGTCCAACTCCACTGTTTCGCCCTTTTGGGCCCCATCGCCTGCTTCGCCCAAGCTCGCCGCAGGGTCTTTGAGTCGCAGCGCGCGCGCAGGTTTGGCAGCCTCGGTCCTGGCGATGGGAGCCCTGAGCGTTCAGACGTCAGCCTTTGCGCAAGCCAAGGCCGAACCCGCGTATACGCTCACGGGCAACGCCGCAATCGTGAGCGACTACCGCTACCGGGGTATCACCCAAACCACCTTCGATCCAGCGCTTCAGGTTGGCGCGGACTTCTCTCTCCCAAACGGCCTTTACCTTGGAGCATTCTTGACGAACATCAAGTGGATCAAGGATTACGGCCGTAGCGATGGAAACCCCAGTGTGAAGGGCTCTTCGGAGTTGGACCTCTACGGTGGTTTCAAGACCGAGTTGGCGAAGGGCATTACCGGCGATATTGGGATCCTGCGCTATCAATATCCCGGAAACACCCTGCAGAACCACAGCGGTTACGACAATGCAAACACGACGGAAATATATGGGGCGGTCTCATTCGGTCCGGCAACGCTCAAGTATTCGCGGTCGACGACGAACCTCTTCGGAAATCCCAACTCGAAGGGCAGCGGATATCTGGACCTCACAGCGGCGTTCGATCTCGGTGATGGATGGAGCGTTACTCCGCATATCGGTCGCCAGACTGTGGCCAACGCAACCGCTTCGGCGGGTGACTACACCGACGTCTCTGTAGGGTTGACAAAAGACTTCGCTGGAGTGCTCTTCGGGCTCACGTTCGTGACAGTCGATGCGAAAGATGAGAACTTCTACCAGACTTTCGCCAAGAAGTTTCAGGGCGAATCCGGGGTGGTTTTATCGGCCAAGTACAATTTCTAGGGGGTGAATGATGAAACTCATCACCGCGATCATCAAGCCCTTCAAGCTCGACGAGGTGCGTGAGGCCCTCTCGGAGATCGGCGTCCAGGGAATCACGGTTACCGAAGTCAAGGGTTTCGGGCGCCAGAAGGGACATACGGAACTCTACCGCGGTGCCGAGTATGTGGTGGATTTTCTGCCCAAGGTGAAGCTCGAGGTGGCCCTGCCCGAGGCTCTGCTTGAACGCGCAGTCGAGGCGATCGAAAAGTCGGCGCGAACCGGAAAGATCGGTGACGGAAAGATTTTCGTCTACAGCCTTGATGATGTGATCCGGATCCGGACCGGCGAGACCGGCGAGGCCGCGATCTGACCGCGACCCTCTTCCCTGCCCAAGGAAACACCATGAAAAAATTTCGATCCCTCCTCGCGGCGCTGTCACTCGGCTTGGCCCTCGCAGTGCTTCTTGCGTTTTTGCCCGACGCCGTCGTGCACGCTCAGACCGCGCCTGCGACGGCGGCGGACGCCAAAGCTCCGGCAGCATCCGACGCCAAGGTGGCACCTGTGCCCGACGGCAAGGCAGATGCGAAGGCGGAGGCCGAGCCAGCCCCGGCCGAGGCCGCGGCGGCCCCGCCCCCCCCCAACAAGGGCGACACTGCGTGGATGCTGGTCGCCACATTGCTGGTGGTGATGATGTCCGTACCCGGGCTTGCGCTTTTTTACGGGGGACTCGTTCGCGCCAAGAA